>Ga0123337_10000029_pt1 | contig 306241 bp, 302 predicted proteins | sample frozenSSSSmetaG_FD_89792 | JGI IMG/M metagenome (GOLD analysis project Ga0123337, IMG submission 89792) | Glacier valley bacterial and archeal communities from Borup Fiord, Nunavut, Canada, to study Microbial Dark Matter (Phase II) -... | ecosystem: Environmental > Aquatic > Freshwater > Ice...
CCGTTCGCCACTGATCCAGAAGAGCAAGCTCTTCTTTCACCGTTCGACTTGCATGTGTTAAGCACGCCGCCAGCGTTCATCCTGAGCCAGGATCAAACTCTCCATAAATGTTTGATTGCACGACAGCAAGCTGCCGGCACATCTAGCGCAGGGATCAGCCGGAATAGGCATCAACCCTGCAAGTTTGAAACTGACAAGAACAAATCAATACTGACTTGCTTTTGTTGTTAATCATTTTCCAAAGGAATCCGTACATCAGGGATGACGCCGACCGAAATGGTCATTGTCAGTCCAGTGATGCCGGGTTTTGGCATTTGACATTGTGCACGCTGTTGAGTTCTCAAGGATCGGACGCTCCTGCAACTCAACCTTGCGGTGTGTTGTTCCAGGGCATTTGCCTTTGTGTGCTACCCTCCCGCTCTCGCGGTGGGCAACTTGTCTAACTTAGCACCTTCGCGGCTCTTGTCAAATCGAGCGAAGCGAGCATTTCTGCGCGCAACACATCGTTCGACAGCAACGAGATGGGTTATTCATCCTAAGATCTGAAGACAGGTTCTAACAAGAGTTAGATCAGCTGCTGTTTGACTTAGAACTTGGTCCCTCTTGAGGCCGGGAAGCCGAGCCTTGTTCTTTCGAACCGCTCCGGGCTTTCCGCACCTTTGGGGTGACAAGTGATTACATTACGTGGCGGGTGAACGGCTGGCAAATTTCAGCGATTCCCGGGCGTGTCGCACGTGAACGCTATTCGACAAAGACTCCTGCGAGCGTCTTCTTCCCTCGTCGGAGCACTGCCATTCCGCCCAACAGCGCCGAAGACTCCAGCACGGATGCCTCGTCCTCAACTCGCGCGTTGTTCACATAGACCCCGCCCTCCCCGATGGAACGGCGGGCGGCTCCGAGACTCGGGCTCAGGCCCGTGTCGACGAGGAGCTGCGCGATCGTGCTGTTCGCCAGCGTGGTGGTGTTGGGCAACTCGCGCAGTGCGGATTCGAGAGTCTCGGCATCCAGCGCAGCCAGGTCGCCCTGCCCGAAGAGTGCGTCAGCCGCGGCGATCGCCGCAGTAGTCGCATCGGCGCCGTGCACGAGGGTCGTGACCTCCCACGCGAGAGTTCGTTGCGCCTCCCGCCTGAACGGTTCGGCCGCGACGGCGGCCTCGAGCTCGGTGATGCGTTCCCTGGTCAGGAAGGTGAAGATCCTGAGCCGCTCGATCACGTCCGCATCGTCTGTGTTGAGCCAGAACTGGTAGAACGCGTAAGGGCTCGTCATCGCCGGGTCGAGCCAGACGGCGTTGCCCTCGCTCTTGCCGAACTTCGTGCCATCCGAGTTGGTGATCAACGGCGTGCCAATGGCGTGTGCGCTCACCCCCTCGGCCTTATGGATGAGGTCGGTACCACTCGTGAGATTGCCCCACTGGTCGCTGCCCCCGGTTTGCAGCACACAGCCGTAGCTGCGGTGGAGCTCGAGGAAGTCCATGCCCTGCAGAATCTGGTAGCTGAACTCGGTGTAGCTGATGCCCGCATCGCTGTTGAGGCGAGCGCTCACGGCATCCTTCTTCAGCATTGTTCCCACGCGGAAGTGTTTGCCGACGTCACGGAGGAAGTCGATGGCGCTCAGCGGCGCGGTCCAGTCGAGGTTGTTGACGAGTCTTGCGGCGTTGTCGCCCTCGAAGCTCAGGAATTTCGAGACCTGGGCCTGGAGGTATCCGACCCATTCGGCCACGGTGCCCGCGTCATTGAGGGTGCGTTCGGCGGTGGGTCTCGGATCACCGATGAGCCCGGTCGACCCGCCCACGAGCCCGAGCGGTCTATGGCCGGCGAGTTGCAGCCTGCGCATGAGCAGGAGTTGCACGAGGTTGCCAAGGTGCAGGCTCGGAGCCGTGGGGTCGAACCCGCAGTAGTAGGTGATCGGCGCCCCCGCCAGGAGAGCTTTGAGCTCATCCCCGTTGGTCGAGACGTGCACGAGGCCGCGCCACGTGATCTCCTCCCAGATGTCTGGGAACGAATCGTCGTTGCGTTGGCCGCTCAGGGCTTCGGATACGGGGGCTGACACGAGATCAACCGTAGCGGAGGATGAATACCAGCCCAGTCGCCAAACAGGCCCTAGGTCCTGATCCTGTGGAATCAGGTTCATGGCCTTGATTATGTCCAATCAGGCCTGTACCCTTGATAGATGATCGTCATCACCGCAGACCAGCGCCGCAGCCGCTCCACTCCCGACGCTAGCGCTGCCGCCGTGGCGGATGTCACTGCGGCCTGGAGGACCGGGCTGCTCCTGCCCGTTGAGCGCTCGGCGGGCGACGAGATCCAGCTCGTGACCGACTCTGCCGAGGCCGCGATCGGCATCGTGCTCCAGCTCACCCGCACCGGGCGCTGGAGCGTGGGCGTCGGCACGGGAGCGGCAACCCTTGCCGCGAATACCCGCGAATCGACCGGCCCCGCGTTCGTTGCCGCCCGGCGTGCTGTCGATCGGGCCAAGAAACGTGCAACCCACTTCGCGCTCGCGAGCGAGCCGGATGCCCAGCTCGCGTCTCACCTCGAATCCCTCGTCGACCTGCTCCTGCTGCTGCGCCAGCGCCGCACGGACCCAGGCTGGCAGCTGCACGATCTCCTCGCGGATGGGGGCACCCAGCTCGACGCCGCTCGCTCGCTCGGCATCACTCCCCAGTCGGTGAGCGAGCGCGCGATCACGGCGGGACTGCGCGCCGACGAGACCGCGACGGTGGCACTGGCTAGCATGCTGAACATGCTCGACACGGGAACGCGGCAACCATGACCTGGTGGAATGCTGCACTCATCGCCGTGGGCATCGGCACGGTGCTCGCGATCCTCGCCTCCGCACTCAAGCGCCACTGGCTGGCGCTGCCGACGGTTCCGGTCCTCCTCGGCGTAGTCGCGCTGCGCGTCATCGGGGTGCCCGAACCGACCGAGGCGTGGTTCACTCCCCTGCTCACCCTCGTTCTCGTCGCCCTCGCGACGGCCGGCGGCGGGCCGCTCGTGACCTTCGTGCTGAGAGTGATCACGAAGCGGCACGGCAAGAAGACCGAGCACGAGGTGCTGCGCGGCGGGGCAACGATCGGCTATCTCGAACGATTTGCGGTCGCGGGCGCAATACTCGTCGGCCAGCCGGCCGCGGTCGCCATCATCGTCGCCGTGAAGGGCCTCGGCCGCTTCACAGAACTCGACAGCGCCGCCGCGCGCGAACGGTTCATCGTCGGCACCCTCGGCAGCCTGATCTGGGCCGCCACGTGCGCGACCGCGATCACCCGGGCGTGGTGAGCTCGGCGTCAGGCTTGCGCGGCGGGTAGATCCACGCTACGAGAACCACCGAGATGATCATGAGCAGGAACCACGAGACGAGCTTGGCGGGCGAGACCAGTTGCCAGCCGTCTTCCTGGTTGGGATAGATCCACGCGTTCGACCAGGTCGCGAGGTTCTCGGCGATCCAGATGAACGTGGCCACGAGCGCGAAGGCAAGGAGCACGGGCATCCGCAGCCGCAGTCGGAACACGCGCACGTGCATTGTGCACAGCCCGAACACCGCGACGACACCCAGGAGCAGCACCCAACGGGCATCCGGGATGAAGTGATGCGTGAAGAAGTTCGCATAGATGAGCACGGCAAGGATGCCCGTGATCCAGCGGCGCGGATACCTGTCGAACCGCAGGTCGAAGAGCCGGTAGACCCGCACCATGTACGAGCCGACCGCAGCGTACATGAAGCCGCTGTAAAGCGGGACGGCGCCGATGTGCAGCACGCCACCGCCCTCGTAGCTCCACGAGCCGACCGCGGTCTTGAACAGCTCCATCCCCGTACCCACGATGTGGAACAGGATCACGACGCGCAGTTCGCGCAGCGTCTCGAGCCGGAACAGCACCATGAGCACCTGGATGATGACCGCCGCGATCACGAGGAAGTCGTTGCGGGCCAGTGCCACGTCGTCCGGATACCACACGCGCGTCGCGAGGAGCACCCCGAGCATCGCGGCGGCGAACACACTCGCCCACGCCTGCTTGAGTACGAACACGAGGAACTCGATGACATTCGCCCTGGCTCCGCGGGCGGGAGCGCCGTCCAGGCGGCGGTGCGCCCAGTCGTCGATGCGCTGCTCGACGGGAGTGAATCCCGATGCCATCAGGTGCGCTTCTTCGGCACGTGCGCCTTGTAGGGCGAGACTGTCGGATCGCCCGGAATCCAGAATCGCCACGGATAGTCAACCGATGATCCGCCCGGGCCCGAGACTCCCGTGCGCGGGCCGGTCGCAAACTCAGCCTGTGTCGCGGGCAGCTCGAGCCGCACGCGCGGGCCGTCGAGGTCAGCTCCCCCGTCGGCCAGCGTGATGCCGAGCGCGACGCACAGGCGGGCGGGGCCGCGCGCGAGACCGGCGTCCGTTCGACTCGTCGTCCGGCGCAGACGCGCGACCTCCACGCCTTCCACGATCTCGCCCGCCCGCAACAGGACGGCTGTTGCTACGCCCTCCGGCGAGCAGACCACGTTCGCGCACACGTGCATACCGTAGGTGAAGTAGGTGTACAGGTGGCCGGGCGGCCCGTACATTACCGCGTTGCGGCGACCGGGCCCGCGGAACGCGTGCGATCCGGGATCGCGTTCGCCCAAGTACGCCTCGACCTCCGTGATGCGCAGGGTCACGCCGTCAACAGTGAGCAAGCCTCCCAGCAACCGCGGGGCAACCTCGGTCGAGGGCTGCTCGAGAAGATCGATCACGCTAGAACAGCGCGACGCCGTTCGCAACGGCGATGCCGATGCCCACCACGATTACCGCCACGCACACGACGACCACGATCTTGAAGCCGCGCTGGGTCATCCCCCGGCGCCACCAACCCGGGTCCTGATCTTTCTGCAACGTCATTCCGTGCTCCTTCTGGTGAGTCCGCGCACGCGCACGACAAGTTCGGCTCGCTGTTCGGCGACGCGCTCGGGGGCTGTGCCGCCAGCGCCATTGCGGCTCGACACTGAGCCCTCGACGGTGAGCACTCCCCGCACGCCCGCCGTGAGGTGCGGCGAGATCGCGAGGTACTGCTCGTCGGTCGGGTCGTCGAGGTCGAGGTCGTGCTCCTCGCAGAATCGCACGAGGGATCCGCTGATCTCGTGCGCCTCACGGAACGGCACACGCTGGCGAACGAGCCAGTCGGCCACGTCGGTCGCGAGCGAGAAGCCCTGGGGAGCGAGCTCTGCCATACGCGCGGTGTCGAACGTGAGGGTCGACACCATTCCCGTGAAGGCGGGCAGGAGCACCTCGAGCGTCTCGACGGAATCGAAGACCGGCTCCTTGTCCTCCTGCAGGTCGCGATTGTACGCGAGCGGAAGGCCCTTGAGGGTCGCGAGCAGTCCCGTGAGGTTGCCGATGAGCCTGCCCGACTTGCCGCGCGCGAGCTCGGCGATGTCCGGGTTCTTCTTCTGCGGCATGATCGAGGATCCGGTCGAGTAGCCGTCGTCGAGCCGCACGAATCCGAACTCGCGCGTGTTCCACACGATGATCTCCTCGGCGAATCGCGAGAGGTCGATGCCGAGCTGCGCGGCGATGAAGGCAAACTCGGCGACGACGTCGCGGCTCGCTGTCGCGTCGATCGAGTTCTCGGTGGGGCCGGCGAGCCCCAGCTCCGCCGCGACAAGCGCTGGGTCGAGCCCGAGGGAGCTTCCCGCGAGGGCACCGGCTCCATAGGGCGACAGGGATGCCCGCACGCGCCAGTCCCGCAGGCGCTCGAGCGTGCGCACGAGCGGCCACGCGTGCGCGAGCAGGTGATGCGCCAGGAGCACGGGCTGCGCGTGCTGCAGGTGCGTGCGGCCCGGCATGATCGCCGACTCGTTCCGCTCGGCCTGCGCTGCGATCGCGTCGATGAGGTCGACGACGAGTTCGCCGATCGTTGCGGCGTGGTCGAGCAGGTAAAGCCGGATGAGCGTCGCGATCTGATCGTTGCGGCTGCGGCCCGCGCGAAGCTTGCCTCCCAGCTCGGGCCCGGCGAGATCGATGAGGCCGCGCTCGAGCGCACCGTGTACGTCTTCGTCGGTCTCGAGCGGACCGAACTCGCCCGACGCCGCGGCTACGGCGAGGGCATCCAGAGCCTCAAGCATGCGCGCGAGCTCCGACGGATCGAGGTAGCCCGCGGCGGCGAGCGCCTTCGCGTGCGCCCTCGACCCGAGGAGGTCGTACGGCGCGAGCTGCCAGTCGAAGTGCGTTGAACGGCTCAGGCGCGCGAGCTCGGGTGACGGTCCGCTCGCGAAGCGCGCCCCCCAGAGGGAGCCTTCGCCGGTGCCTGCCATGTGTGCTCCTTGGTCGGTGTTCAGTCTAGGGATATCGCTTCGAGTGCCCCGCTTCGAGACCCTCAGCGAGCGCTGTTCTCCAGCAGCCACACCATGAGGGCCTTCTGGGCGTGCAGGCGGTTCTCCGCCTCATCCCAGATGACGCTCTGCGGGCCGTCAATGACCTCGGAGGCCACCTCGTAGCCGCGGTCGGCGGGCAGGCAGTGCAGGAATATCGCATCGGGCTTCGCGAGCGCCATCATCTCGGCGTCGACCTTGTAGGCGCCGAGGGATGCCACGCGGGCCGCCTTCTCGTCCTCCTTGCCCATCGACACCCACGTGTCGGTGACGACCACGTCGGCTCCCGTCACCGCCTCGCGCGCGTCGGTGAGGATTGTGACCGATCCGCCCGTCTGCACCGCGATCGCGTCCGCGTCGGCGACGACCCGCTCGTCGGGCAGGTAGTCGGCGGGGCAGGCGACGCGCACGTGCATCCCGGCGGTCGCGCCCGCGAGCAGGTACGAGTGCACCATGTTGTCAGCACCATCCCCGAGGAAGGCGACGGTCAAGCCCGCGAGCGTGCCCTTGTGCTCGCGAACCGTGAGCAGGTCGGCGAGCAGCTGGCACGGGTGAAACTCGTCGCTCAGCGCGTTGATGACGGGCACGGTGGTGCCCGCTGCCATCTCAACGAGACCAGACTGCGCGTAGGTGCGCCACACGATCGCGGCAACCTGGCGTTCGAGCACGCGAGCGGTGTCGGAGGGGCTCTCCTTGCCCCCCAGCTGGCTGTTGGCGGTGGAGATGATGAGCGGCTGTCCGCCCAGGTCGGCGATGCCCACGGCGAACGAGACGCGTGTGCGGGTCGACGACTTGTCGAAGATCACCGCGACGGTCTGGGGCCCGGCGAGCGGCGTGCGGCCCCAGCGGTCGGCCTTGATCTGCTCCGCGAGATCGAGGATCGTCGTCTGCTCGGCCTGGCTCAGGTCGTCGTCGCGAAGGAAGTGGCGTGTCATGCGTTGGCCTCCAGTGCCGTCGTGAACTTCTCGATGAATTCCGCTACCTCGGCATCGCCGATGATCAGCGGCGGGGCGAGCCGGATGCTCGTGTCATTGGGCGCGTTGATGATGAGCCCGGCGGCCGCGGCCGAGGCAACGACAGCCGCGCCCACCGGCTTCGACAGCCCGACGCCAATCAGCAGCCCCTGCCCACGCACCTCGGCAACGAGCGGAAGGCCCGCGAGGGCGGTACGAATCTCGCTCCCGCGGCGCTCGGCATTCTCGATGAGGCCCGCGCGCTCGATCTCTGCGAGGACGGCATTGGCTGCAGCGGTCACGAGCGGATTGCCGCCGTACGTGCTCCCGTGCTGTCCCGCGACGAGCAGGTCGGAGGCCGCCCCGAAGGTCACGAGGGCTCCGATGGGGACTCCACCGCCGATGCCCTTCGCGATCGCGATCGCGTCGGGAACTATGCCCGTCTTCTGGAACGCGAACCAGGCTCCCGTGCGTCCGGCCCCGGTCTGGATCTCGTCGAGGATGAGCAGCACCCCGTGGCGCGCCGTGATCTCGCGAGCTGCCTCGAGATAACCCTCGGGAAGGTCGATCACCCCCGCCTCACCCTTGATCGGCTCGACGAAGAGGGCAGAGACATCCGGACCGATTGCCGCTTCGAGCGCCTCGATCGTCGAGTCGATGTGCTCGACGTTCGGCAGGAGCGGCTCGAACGCCTCGCGCAGCGCTGGCTTGCCCGTGATCGACAGCGACCCCATGGTGCGACCGTGGAAGCTGTTCATGAGCGAGAGGATGCGCGGTCGACCCGTGCGGCGCGCGAGCTTGATCGCTGCCTCGATCGCCTCGGCACCCGAGTTGCAGAAGTAGACGCGGCCCTGCTCCCCCGCACCGGTGATGCGGCGCAGGCGCTCGGCGAGTTCGAGCTGGGGCGGCGTCGCGAAGTAGTTCGAGACGTGTCCGAGGGTGGCGATCTGCGTGCTCACGGCCTCGACGAGCGCGGGGTGCGCGTGGCCGAGCGAGAGCACCGCGATGCCGCCGAGGAAGTCGAGGTACTTGTTTCCCTCCGAGTCCCACACGTATGCGCCCTCCCCACGCACGAGTTGGGCACTGGGGAGCGCCGCCGACTTCATGATCCGAGCCGAATACTCTTCTTTCCAGGTCATGCGTGTACTACCTCCGTGCCGATACCGCTCTGGGTGAAGACCTCGAGCAGAATTGAATGTCGTTCGCGACCGTCGATGATCGCGGCCTTGGGAACTCCACCGGCGACCGCATCGAGGCACGCCGCCATCTTGGGGATCATCCCCGACTCGAGGCCCGGCAGCAGCTGCTCGAGCTCGGTCGTGGTGATCACGCTCACGAGTGAGTCGCGGTCGGGCCAGTCGCTGTACAGGCCAGCGACGTCGGTGAGGATGACGAGCTTCGCGGCCCCGAGCGCGACCGCGAGTGAGGCAGCTGCGCTGTCGGCGTTCACGTTGAGAAGCGACTCTGGTCCATTGGCGACCGTCGATACCACGGGGATGTGACCCTCGCCGAGAATCTCGAGCACTCGCGCAGGGTCGACGTGCGTGACCTCGCCGACGAGGCCGAGGTCGACGAGTTCGCCGTCGACGGTCGCGCCGCGCGGCACGCCGGTGAACAGCCCGTGTTCGTCACCCGAAACGCCGCGGCCGAGATCACCGTGCTCGTTGATGAGGCGAACGAGCTCTCCGCCGACCTGCTCGGCAAGCACCTGGCGGACGACCGGCATGCTCTCCGCTGTCGTGACGCGATACCCGCCCTTGAACTCGCTCGGGATTCCTCGGCGCGTGAGTTCGGCAGTGATCTGTGGTCCGCCGCCGTGCACGACGACGGGCTTCACGCCCGCGTAGCGCAGGTAGACCATGTCCTCAGCGAACGCGCGCTTGAGGTCGTCGTCGATCATGGCGTTGCCGCCGAACTTCACGACGATGATCTCGTCGTGGAAGCGCTTGAGCCACGGCAAAGCCTCGATGAGTACTGCGGCCTTGGCCGCAGCTTGATCCTGGCCTGTGTTTGTCCGGGGATCAGGCATCAGCTGGAGTACGCGCTGTTCTCGTGCACGTAATCGTGCGTGAGATCGTTCGTGAGGATCGTGGCCGTCGCGCTACCCGACTTGAGGTCGATGAGCAGGTCAACGCGACGCGGCGTGAGGTCGACATCGTCGCGCGGCCGATCGGGAGCGCCCGCGTGGCACACGCGCACCCCGTTCATCCTCACGTCGACGTCGTACGGGTCGAACGCGGCATCCGTGGTTCCGATCGCGGCGAGCACCCGGCCCCAGTTGGGGTCGTTGCCGAAGACCGCGGCCTTGAAGAGGTTGTTGCGGGCGACCGAACGGCCCACGACCACCGCGTCGTCTTCGGTCAGGGCGTTGACAACCTCGATGCGGATGTCGTGGCTCGCGCCCTCCGCGTCACCCTGCAGCTGCTCGGCCAGGTCGAGGCACACCTCGGTGAGCACGGCCGTGAAGTCCTCGAGCTGCGGTTCGACAGCTGACGCGCCCGACGCCAGAAGGCTCACCTGATCGTTGGTGGACATGCAGCCGTCCGAGTCCAACCGGTCGAAGCTCACCCGCGTCGCGGCCCGCAGCGCAATGTCGAGTTCGGCGCTGCTGAGCACGACATCGGTGGTGATCACCACGAGCATCGTCGCGAGCCCAGGGGCGAGCATCCCCGCGCCCTTCGCCATGCCGCCGACTGTGTAGCCGTTGCCCTTCCTGACGCTGCGCTTGGGCTTCGAGTCCGTAGTCATGATCGCGCGGCTCGCGTCGTCACCGTGATCCCCGAGGGATGCGACGGCCAGCGCCACCCCCGCGAGCACTCTGTCGAGCGGCAGCTGGTCGCCGATGAGGCCCGTCGAGCACACGAGCACGTCCCCCGCGCTCACCCCGAGCGACTCGCCAACGGCCTCAGCTGTGGAGTGCGTGACCTGGAAGCCCTGCGGACCGGTGAAGCAGTTGGCGCCGCCCGAGTTGAGCACGATCGCGCTCACAGTTCCGTCGGCGATGACCTGCTGCGACCAGATGATCGGGTTCGCCTTCGAGCGGTTGCTCGTGAACACGGCTGCCGCGTTCGCGAGCGGCCCCCGGTTGACGACGAGCGCGAGGTCGAGACCGCCGCTCGTCTTGAGCCCTGCGGTGACGCCCGCGGCGTCGAATCCCTGTGCTGCGGTGACGCCCTTGTTTGCGCTGACGCTCACGGTGCCACTCCGTCCGTGGTGAGTCCTGTCGCCTCCGGGAACCCGAGGGCGATGTTTGCCGACTGGATCGCCGCACCCGCGGTGCCCTTGACCAGGTTGTCGATAGCCGAGATCACGACGACGCGACCCACGGCTTCGTCGATCACGAGGCCGATGAGCGCGGTGTTGGCGCCGAGCGTGTCTGCAGTGCGCGGGAACTGGCCCTCGGGCAGCACGTGCACGAACGGCTCGTCGGCGTACGCGCTCTCCCACGCGTCGCGCACTTGCGCCTTGGTGATGCCGGGCTTCAGTCTCGCCGTCGAGGTCGCGAGGATGCCGCGGCTCATGGGCACGAGGACGGGAGTGAACGAGACGCTCACGCCGACCGCACCCGCGAGCTCGAGGTTCTGCCGGATCTCTGGCGTGTGCCGGTGGATTCCGCCCACCTGGTACGCGTGGGCTGAGCCGAGCAACTCGCTCGCGAGAAGGTCGGTGCGCAGGCTCTTGCCCGCTCCGGACGGACCGACCGCAAGCACGGCGACGAGGTCGCTCGACTCGAGGAGGCCGGCCTGGATGCCGGGAGCAAGAGCGAGCGTGATCGCTGTGACGTTGCATCCCGGAACCGCTATACGCTTTGCTCCCACGAGGGCTGCGCGCTGCTGCGCGAGTTCGGGCAGCCCGTAGGTCCACGCGCCGTAGTAGTCGCCACCGTAGAACTTCGCCCAGTCGGCCTCGTTCGTGAGGCGGTGGTCGGCTCCACAGTCGATCACGAGCGTGTCGACGGGGAGGTCTTTCGTGACCTCGCCCGACTTGCCGTGCGGGAGGGCGAGGAAGACGACGTCGTGGCCGGCGAGGGTCGCGGCATCCGTCGGCATCAGCTCGAGATGGGCGAGCGACCGCAGGTGCGGCTGCACGGAGATGAGCGGCTGACCGGCGTTCTGGAACGCCGTCACCGTCGTGACGTTGAACTCGGGGTGGGCGCTGAGTAGCCGCAGCACCTCACCTCCGGCGTAACCGCTGGCACCAGCCACGGCGACCGATAGGGACATGGATCTACCTTAAGAGAGAAGGGACGAGGGGATGATGCGGCGGCGGCTCACGCGACCTCACGGTCGTGGCGCGAAACGTCGCCTATCGTCGCTCGTCGGACCCGCGGCGCTTTCCAGCAGCCTTGCGCACGACAACGGACAGCTCGAGGCTGGTCTCGGTGGTGCGGAGCATGGTCACAGGTCGACAGTAGTGCACTCCCGTGATTCGCCGCGAATCGCTAGCCTTATGACGGATGCTCGACCGAGCTCCCAGTGACACAAGGAGAAACCCATGTCAGATTTCGATGGACTGCTCGATCTCATCCCCGTCGGCGACATCGCCAAGCAGCTCGGTATCCCCGAAGACGTCGCCGAAGCCGCAGTGAAGCAGGCGATTCCGGCGATTATCGGCGGAATGGCCGCCAACGCCAAGGATTCCGACGGCGCGAAGTCGCTCGAGAGCGCGCTCAACAAGCACGCCACGTCGAGCACCGGCAAGAAGGTCAGCGTCAAAGACATCGACACCGCCGACGGCGAGAAGATCGTCAACAACGTGTTCGGTTCGAAGAAGAACGATGTGGTCGCGGCCGTGGCCGACAGCAGCAAGGGCGACGTCACCAAAGACCTGATCGCAAAGCTCCTGCCGATCATCGCCCCGATCGTCATCGCGTTCGTCGCGCAGCAGTTCCTCGGCCAGAAGACCGCGGCCCCCGCTGCCGAGCAGCCCAAGGCTGCTCCGGCCTCCTCGGGCGGCATCGGCGACCTGCTGGGCGGCCTCCTCGGCAGCTCGCAGGGCCAGGAGATCGTGGGCAGTGTGCTCGGCGGACTACTCGGCGGCGGCAAGAAGTAGCGCGTCCGGAGCCGCGCTACTCGCGGAGGACCGCGCCCACGCGCGCCGCAGCGAGCGCGACTGCGGCGTTCTTCGCCTCCGTCGCCTCCCCCTGCGTGAGCGTGCGATCGGCCGCACGGAAGCGCAGAGCGAAGGTGAGCGACTTGCTGCCGTCCGGCACTCCGGGGCCCCGGTAGTCGTCGACGAGGGTGACGTGTTCGAGCAGCTCTCCGGCGCCCTCGACGAGCAGCGCGAGCAGTTCGCCCGCGCGCACGTCGCTCGACACGACGAGCGACACATCCTGGGTCGCGGCCGGCAGGGCGAGGATCGGCGTCGGAGCGACATCCGTGATCGACAGCGCGATGAGGGCGTCGAGGTCGAGTTCGAGCACCGCGACGACGCGCGGCAGGTCGAGTTCGGCGGCAAGCGCGGGCAGAAGCTCTCCCGCGTAGCCGACGACACGGTCGCCAGAGCGCAGCTCGGCGGTGCGGCCAGGATGCATGGCCTGATGCGTTCCCGTCGCGATCGTGATCGGCGACGCGAGCACGGTGGCAAGGTGTTTCGCGGCACTGATCGCGTCGGAGAGTCCGCTCGGAACCGCGACCTGCCCCGGCTGCTTGACTACGGCGTCGCCCAGGAACAGCGCACCCACGTGCCACGGCTGCGGAGGGATGCTCGCCCGCAACGCGGACAGCACCTCGTCAGACGGACGGGAGTCGCCCGCGGGCAGTGGCCCGCTGCCATAGGCCTGGCCCGCGACGGGCTGGAACACGGTTCCGACTTCGAAGAGCGCGAGGTCGGTGAGGCCGCGCGAGAGATTACGGCGCGCGATGGCCACGAGGCCGGGCAGCAGCGAGGTGCGCATCCACGCGGCATCCGGATCGAGGGGGTTCGCGAGCTTCATTGCCGCGACCCCGCCCGCGACTGGTGAGCCGAACAGGTCGTTCGAGGCCTGCGAGGCGAACGGGTAGGCGAGCACCTCGGTGAGGCCGCCCGCCGCGAGCGAGCTCGACGCGAGACGGCGCAGCCGCTGCTCGCGCGTGAGGCCACGACCGGGCGGGGCGACCGGCAGTACCGAGGGGATGCGGTCGTACCCGACGATGCGGGCGACCTCCTCGGCGAGGGTGGCCTCGTCGGTCAGGTCGGGGCGCCAGGTCGGCGGGGTGACCGTCCAACCGGAGTCGGTCGCGACGACTGTCGTGCCGATCTCGGTGAGCGATTCGGTGACCTCGTCGGCCGAGAATTCGACGCCGATGATCTTCGCGACGTAGCCGTCGGGGAGTTCGATGGGCATGGGAGCTACCGAGTTGTCGAGCACGATGCCGAGGTCGTCGCCGGTGCCGCCGCCGAGCTCCTCGAGCAGCTGCACCACGCGGGCGACGCCGGGGCCGGCGACCTGCGGGTCGACTCCGCGCTCGTAGCGACGCGCGGCCTCGCTCCACAGCTTGTGGCGTCGAGCGGTGCGAGCGATCGTGATCGGATCCCAGTTGGCGGCCTCGACGAGCACGTTGGTTGTCGAGTCGCTGATCTCGGTCGAGGCTCCGCCCATGACGCCGGCGAGGCCCACGGGGCCGGACTCGTCGTCGATGAGCAGGTCTTCCGGGCTGAGTGTGCGCACCTGCGCGTCGAGCGTCTCGAACTTCTCGCCCGCCGTCGCGCGGCGAATCGTGAAGCCACCCGTGAGCTTGTCGAGGTCGTAGGTGTGGTTGGGCTGCCCGAGTTCGAGCATCACGTAGTTGCTGATGTCGACGACGAGCGAGATCGACCGGATGCCCGCCAGCCGCAGCCGCGAGACCATCCAGGGTGGCGTGGGGCGGGTCGGATCGATGCCGCGCACGACGCGGGCCATGAACACGCTCGCGCCGACGCGGCCGCGGATCGGAGCCTCGTCGTTGATCGTCACGGGAAACCCGCTCACGGCAACCGGTGTCACCAGCAAGGCGGGGTCGCGGAATGCCGCCCCCGTCGAGTGCGCGTACTCACGAGCGACGCCGCGGATCGAGAACGCGTACCCGCGGTCGGGCGTGACATTGATCTCGACGGCGAAGTCGTCGAGTCCGAGCAGCGGGATAGCGTCCGCGCCGTTCTGGGGGTCGAGGCCGAGATTCTTGAGCAGCAGGATGCCGTCGTGCTCCTCGCCGAGACCGAGCTCGCGGGTCGAGGCCATCATGCCGTCGGAGAGATGCCCGTAGGTCTTCCGCGCCGCGATGGGGAACGGGCCGGGGAGCACGGCACCGGGCAGCGTCACCACGACCTTGTCGCCCACGGCGAAGTTGTGCGCTCCGCACACGATGCCTCGGGGGGCGTCCTCGCCGACATCGACCTGCACCCAGTTGATGGTCTTGCCGTTGGCCTGCGGCTCTGGCGTGAACTCGAGAACCGTGCCGACGACGACCGGACCGGTCACCTCGAAGGTGTGCACGTCCTCCTCCTCGAAGCCCACCTTCACGAGCGCGGCGTGAACCTGCTCGAAGCTGACGTCCGAGGGGATGTCGACGAACTCACGGAGCCAGCCGATCGGAACGCGCATCAGACCACCATCCCGAACTGCTGGGAGAAGCGAATATCGCCCTCGACCATGTCGCGCATGTCATTCATATCGTTGCGGAACTGCAGGGTGCGCTCGATGCCCATGCCGAATGCGAAGCCCTGGTACTCGTCCGGGTCGATGCCCGCGGCGCGCAGCACGTTGCGGTTCACCATGCCGCAGCCGCCCCACTCGACCCAGCGCGCACCGCCCTTGGCGTTCGGCTGCCAGACATCCATCTCGGCGCTCGGCTCGGTGAAGGGGAAGTAGTTGGGGCGCAGACGGATCTGCGCCTCCTCGCCGAACATCGCGCGTGCGAGATGCTCGAGCGTTCCACGAAGGTGCGCCATAGTGAGGCCCTTGTCGATCGCGATTCCCTCGATCTGGTGGAACACGGGGGTGTGCGTCGCGTCGAGCTCGTCGGTGCGGAACACGCGGCCGGGCGCCACGACGTAGACGGGAAGGTCGCGCGTGAGCAGCGACCGGATCTGCACGGGGCTCGTGTGCGTGCGCAGCACGAGGTGCGAGTCGACGGGGTCGATGAAGAAGGTATCCTGCATGGCCCGCGCCGGGTGATCCTCGTCGAAGTTGAGCGAGTCGAAGTTGAACCACTCGTTCTCGAGCTCAGGGCCCTCCGCGATCTCCCAGCCCATGCCCACGAAGATGTCGCCCATGTGCTCCATGAGCAGGCTGAGGGGATGCCGCGAGCCGGTCCTCCAGCGCGAGGCGACGGCCGTGACATCCACAGCCTCGCCCGCAAGCCGAGCGTTCTCTTCGGCAACCGCCAGATCGGCCTCGCGAGCGGAGAGTGCCGCGGCCACGCGCGCGCGGCCCTGGCCCACGAGCTTGCCCGCTGCCGCGCGATCCTCGGCCGGAACCGACTTGAGACTCGCGTTGAACTGCGCGAGCGGCGACTGCTCCCCCACGTGTGCGGTGCGCGCGAGACGCAGCTCGGTCATGGTGGTCGCGGCGCCGAACGCTTCGATCGCGGCATCCGTCGCGGTCGCTATTGCCTGTTCGGTGATGGGAGTGGGTTCTGACACAAGTGTTGAGTTTAGCTGCGCTGGGCGAAGGCGCTTTCGTACAGGCACACCGACGCGGCGGTAGCGAGGTTCATCGACTCGGCGTGGCCGTAGATGGGAACCGTGATTACCCAGTCCGCGAGCGCGTAGTGCTCGTCGCTCAGACCGCGGGCCTCGTTGCCGAACAGCCACGCGGTGGGCCCCGTCAGGGCGCCAGCCTTACGAGCCGCGAGCAGGTCGGCACCCTTGATGTCGGCCGCGATGACCTGAAGTCCCGCGCTCTTGGCCTTGTCAACGACGCCCTCGAGCTCGAGGCCGACAGCGACCGGGAGGTGGAAGAGTGACCCGGTCGTCGCACGTACGACCTTGGGATTGTACAGGTCGACGCTGCGACCGGTGAGGATCACCGCGTCGGCCCCTGCGGCATCGGCGGCCCGGATGATCGTGCCGGCATTGCCCGGATCGCGCACCTCTTCGAGGATCGCGATGAGTTTGGGCTCAGCACCCAGGATGTCCTTCAGGGAGGTCGGGAACTGCCGGCACACCGCGATGATCCCCTGCGGGGTCACGGTGTCTGCCATTGCGTCGAGGACGACCTCGCTCACGAACTCGACCTCGAGGCCCGCCTCCGCCGCACCGCGCGCGATATCGGAATAGCGCTCGAGCGCGGTCGGGGTCACGTACAACTCCACGAGCAGCTCTGGACGGTAGGTGAGCGCCTCGGACACTGCTTGGGGGCCTTCCAAGAGGAAGAGCCCGGTCTCAGCGCGGGCGTCTCTCTTGGCCAGTTTGGCCACGGCACGCACACGGGGTGAGCGCGGATTGTCGATCATGGGCACAGCATATGCGGCGTAGCCGAACAAATAGCCCCCGCGCGCTGGAGCGTGGAGAATCGCGTCAGCGATTCGGCGACGCCAGCGGCGAGGGAGCTTGGACCGAGGTTAACGGCAGAAGCCCCGGACGACTGCCCAGGGCTTCTGCTCGTGTAAGTCGAACTACGCGACAACCTTCGGCGCGCTCGTGTCGGCGGGAAGCGCTGCCTTGGCGGTGGCGACGATCGCGGCGAACGTGGCGGGCTCGGTGACCGCGAGGTCTGCGAGCATGCGTCGGTCGACCTCGATGCCAGCCAGGTTGAGGCCCTGGATGAGGCGGTTGTAGGTCAGGCCGTTGGCGCGCGACGCGGCATTGATGCGCTGGATCCACAGGCGACGGAAGTCACCCTTGCGCGCACGGCGGTCACGGTACGCGTAGACGAGGGAGTGGGTGACCTGCTCCTTGGCCTTGCGGTACAGGCGCGAACGCTGGCCGCGGTAACCCTTGGCGCGCTCGAGAATGACACGACGCTTCTTGTGGGCGTTTACTGCCCTTTTTACTCTTGCCATTGTTCTGTCCCTTACTTGCCGAGAAGCTTCTTGATGACCTTGGCGTCCGCCGGAGCGAGCACCTGCTCCTGGTTGAGCTTGCGCTTGAGCTTGCCGCTCTTGACCTCCAGGTTGTGGCGCATGCCAGCGCCCTGCTTCATCACCTTGCCGGTACCGGTGAGCTTGAAGCGCTTCTTGGCACCGGAGTGCGTCTTCTGCTTAGGCATCCTTATCTTCCTTTTCCGTTATTGCTGCTGCTGCCACCGGGGCTTCTTCTGCCTCGGTTACATCTGGGGTTGAACCCGTGCGAGCCGGCTTGTTCGCCGCCTTGCGGGCGTCGGCCTCCGCTTTCGCAGTTGCCTTGTTCTTGTGCGGACCGATGACCATGACCATGTTGCGTCCGTCGATGGTCGGGGTCGACTCGACCGAGCCGAACTCCGACACGTCTTCCGCGAACTTCTGCAGCAGGCGCACGCCCTGTTCGGGGCGGGACTGCTCGCGGCCGCGGAACAGGATCATGGCTTTCACCTTGTCGCCGCCCTGCAGGAAGCCCTCGGCGCGCTTGCGCTTGGTTTCGTAGTCGTGGGTGTCGATCTTGAGGCGGAAACGAACCTCCTTGAGGATCGTGTTCGCCTGGTTGCGTCGCGCTTCCTTGGCCTTCTGGGCCTCTTCGTACTTGAACTTGCCGTAATCCATGATCTTGGCAACAGGAGGCTTGGAATTGGGAGCAACCTCAACCAAATCCAGGTCGGCCTCCTGGGCCAGACGGATAGCGTCTTCGATACGGACAACACCGACCTGCTCGCCGTTGGGGCCAACAAGACGGACCTCCGGAACGCGGATTCGGTCATTGGTACGGGGATCGCTGATGCGGGTACTCCTCTGTCTAAAACGTGGTGGCCGTGGCGCACGAGAGAAGTTTCCACTGGTGAAAACACCAATCACCCTTTACCGCTGTCTGCGTTACATGAGCGTTTCTAATAAGCGCAGACGGGGTGCAACTACCCGGTAACCTTAAGAAGCGGTCGACAGGTGGGAGGAAACTCCACTTTGTGTCCGGGTACGAACCCCGGAGCCTGTAGAAGAATAGCAGATGCCGCGCCAATCAGCTAAGGAACCATCGATGAGTGACGCCACGGCCTATTCAGAGGACCGCTACCCGGACGAAGAGATCCGCGACATCTCGGAGGTGCCGGCGATCGAGGTCATCAACACAGTCGCGGTGCACCTCATGAGCGCCGCGGCCGTCAAACTGGGCCTCTCCGATACCCCGGATGCCGCCTCTGATGTCGATCTCGACGAGGCGCGCAAGCTCATCACCGTCCTCGCCGGCCTCGTGACCGCGGCCGCGCCGGAGATCGGGGACCACCACGCCCGTCCCCTGCGCGACGGCCTGCGTTCGCTGCAGCTCGCGTTCCGCGAAGAGTCGAGCATCCCTGATGCCCCCGGCAAGGGTCCTGGCGAGAAGCTGACCGGTCCCGTCAACTAGCTTTCGCCGGTTGTCCACAGCCTCAACTGTTCTCGAAGATACGTTCGAATCGCGAGTACAATCTATGTATGGCCCCCGATGCTTGTTCTGAGATCGCTGCACTGCAGCGAATCACGGCGGAGCTCGCTGGAGTCGTCACCGCACTCTCCATCGGCAGCACCCGGGCGGTGCCCGAACTGATTGTGGCGGTGGAAGCCGCCGGGCGCCTGATCGATGCTGCGCGGGTGCTCGCGGCGGCTCCCCTAGCCTGCCGAACAGAAGCCGAGCGGCTCGGATTTGCCTCGCCGGTCGCTGCCGTCGCGACGCTGGCGCAGATCTCGGAGCGAGGCGCCCGAGCCAGGATCGAGCTGGCGGAGGCCATCTCACCCGACCTCTCGGTCTCGGGTGCGCAACTACCCCCGCGCCACCCCGAGGTGTCGCGGGCGCTCACGTCCGGCCGGATCGGTCTCGACGGCGCGACGCTCATCACCCGCGAACTCGACAGGTCGGCTCCGCGGGTCTCCCGAGAGGCGCGCGCCGCGGCCGCGACGATGATGGTCAACCTCGCCTGCGGGTTCGATCCCACCGGCGAGAGGCAACTTGCTCCCGTTTCTGTGGACTACCTGGCCGGCGAGGTTCGCGCCCTCGGTGCCGCGATCGACCCGGATGGGGCGCGTCCGCGCGAGGAGCGCGCACTCCAGAAGCGAACCGCTTGGGTCAGCCCCGTCAACGACGACGGGCTCATGCCCTTCGGCGGCCTGCTCGAGCCGGTAGTGGGTGTCATGCTGCTGCGCCTCCTCGAGGCGTGGCGTCGCACCCCGCGCTTCGCCAGCCACTCCGCCCTCGACCTCGATGACGTCGCCGGCTCGGACACGAGAACGCCCGACCAGCGTCGCCACGACGCGTTCGCCGAGATCATCATGGCTTCCGCGGCGGCCGACGGCACACGGCAGTTGAACGGGCGCCCGGTCACGGTGCTCGTCACAGTTGCCGCGGAGGATCTCGAGCGTGCCGAAGGGCTGCAGTCAGACCCGATCGGCACCCTCGCGGGCTCGCCGATCCCGCTCTCACGCGGCAGGGTCGAGCAGCTCACCGACGCCAACGGCTATCGGCTCGTCGCCCTCACGGCGGAGGGTGCGGTCACGGGCATCGGCTCTCCCGAGCGCTGCTTCACCTCCAACCAGACGCTCGCCATCGCCGCGCGTGACGGGTAACGCTGTTCGACCCCCGGATGCACGACTCCCCACACGGCACTTCAGGTGCATCACGTCATCCCGTGGCGTGAAGGGGGTCCCACGAACACGAGCAACGGCATCCTGCTGTGCTACTGGCATCACCGCCGAGTGGATGACGGACCGTGGCGGTACCGCATGGTCGGCGGACTACCCGAGGCGAGGGGGCCCGGCTGTCCCGAGTGGAGGCGCCTCCATCATGAGCGTGCACGAGCGGCATGACGCGGCTCGCAGCCTGAGTTAGCTCGTGCCGAGTACTACCCGCATCGAGTCGACGCGCTCCGCGATGACCTCGCTCGCTGCCCAACGTTCCTGCAGGCGCGCCAGCACGGCGTCGAGAGCGGCCCGGTCGAGTCCGGGCGCGAGGGTGAGGTGCACGATGAGCTCGGGGCCGGCGAGGCGCGAGTCCGGATCACCGGGGGCGAGCTGCACGGCGACCACAGAGGGCTCTGGCTCCGCGGCATCCATGAACACACTGAGCACGTCGGTGTCGAGGTAGCTCGGGTTCCACGGGCGGGATTGCGCGAGCGCCCACAGCGCGGGCCGACGCAGCACGAACTCCGTGTCGCTCACGGGGTCGAGAACCACGACGTCGGTGTCTTCGCTCGCGGCCGCGAGGGCCACGCGCCGCACTGTCGCGGGAACGGGCCGTGCCTTCGGGTTCCAGCGCGCCATGGCGTCGACGGAGGTGAAGGCGGGCAGAACCGTACGGCCGTCGGGGCCTTCGACCGTCACTATCGAGAGTTCCTGGCTCTTGTCAACGAGGTGACCGTGGTCGTTCGTTCCCTCCTCCCCCAGCACGGCGACGAGCGGGATGAGCAGGCGCGAGTCGCGCAGGGCATCGACGACATCGGCTTCACCAAGGTCGTCAGCATGAAAGCGACGGATGGCCTCGATCAGCTTCTCCGGCGCGGAACCGTCGTCATCCGAACTCGCGTTGTGCTCGAAGTGGCGACCCTCCCAGGGCACGCCCGCGGAGTCGCTCATGGCACTACCTCGAGGCGACGTCGATGGCCTCGGCCAGGGTGAAGGCCTTGGCGTAGAGCGCCTTGCCGACGATCGCGCCCTCGATGCCGTAGGGCACGAGCTCGCGCAGGTCTGAAAGGTCGTCGAGCGTGGCGACGCCGCCCGACGCAATCACGGGCCGGTCGGTGCGGTCGGCGACCTCCTTGAGCAGCTCGAGGTTCGGGCCCTTCAGCGTGCCGTCCTTCGTGACATCCGTGACGACGTAGCGGCAGCAGCCCGCGTCCTCAAGGCGACCGAGAACCGTCCAGATGTCCCCGCCCTCCTGGGTCCACCCGCGTGCAGCGAGGGTCGTGCCGCGCACGTCGAGTCCCACCGCGATCGCGTCGCCGAACTCGGAGATGACGTGGGCCGCCCACTCGGGGTTCTCGAGCGCCGCGGTGCCGAGGTTGATGCGCTTGGCACCCGTCGCGAGGGCAGCCTCGAGGCTCGCATCGTCCCGGATCCCCCCGGAGAGCTCGATGTTCACCCGGCGGGGTGTGTTCTTGATGACCCGCTTGATTACCGAGTGGTTGTTGCCACGACCGAATGCCGCGTCGAGGTCGACGAGGTGTATCCACTCAGCGCCCTGGTCAACCCACAGCTGGGCCGCGTCGACGGGGTCGCCGTAGCTCGTCTCGCTGCCCGCCTCGCCCTGCGTGAGGCGCACGGCTTTGCCGTCGGCCACGTCGACCGCGGGCAGCAGCACGAGGCCGGGGGTCGTCGTGAAATCACTCATTGTGCCAGTCCTTCATAGGGTCTGAAGCCAATTCTTCAATAGTCGAATGCCGGCCTCGCCGGACTTCTCTGGGTGAAACTGCGTCGCCATGAGCGGCCCGTTCTCGACCGCGGCGAGAAACCTGCTGCCGTGTTCAGCCCACGTGAGCTTAGGTTGCGGGAACGGGTCGTGCACTTCGAGGGTCCACTCCTGAGCCGCGTAGCTGTGCACGAAGTAGAAGCGCTCGTCCGCTATGCCCGCGAACAGACGGGAGTCGGCGGGAGCCTCGACGGTGTTCCAGCCGATGTGCGGCAACACCGGGGCCACCAGCTCGGTCACGACTCCGGGCCATTCACCGAGGCCCGGAGTGTCGTTGCCACGCTCGACGCCGTGCTCGAAGAGCACCTGCATTCCCACGCAGATGCCGAGCACGGGGCGGCTGCCGGTGAGGCGCTTCTCGACTATCGCTCCCCCGCGCACGGCGGCGAGCTGGCGGGCGACAGCTTCGAACGCACCGACACCCGGCACGACGAGCCCGTCAGCTGCCTCGGCAGCCGACCGGTCGGCGGTCAGTGTCACACGCGCGCCCGCGAGCTCGAGGGCTTTCGCGGCTGAATGCACGTTGCCAGAGCCGTAGTCGAGGATGACGACGGAAGGCCCGGTCATGTTGTTGGTGCAGGCACGGTCAGAGCGCACCCTTGGTCGACGGGATGCCGCTCACCCGGGCATCCGGCGCGACGGCGAACCTGAACGCGCGCGCGAAGGCCTTGAACTCTGCCTCGGCGATGTGGTGCGGATCGCGGCCACCGAGCACGGTGATGTGCACGGTGATGCCGGCGTTGAACGCGATCGCCTCGAAGACGTGGCGCAGCATCGATCCCGTGAAGTGGCCGCCGATGAGGTGGTGCTCGAAGCCCACGGGCTCGCCGGTGTGCACGAGGTATGGGCGGCCCGAGACATCCACGACCGCCTGCACGAGCGCTTCGTCGAGAGGCACGAGCGCATCGCCGAACCGGGAGATGCCCGCCTTGTCGCCGAGGGCTTGCTTGATTGCGGTGCCCAGGGTGATGCCGATGTCTTCGACAGTGTGGTGCACGTCGATGTGGGTGTCGCCCGTCGCCTTCACTGTCAGGTCGACGAGGGAGTGCTTGGAGAATGCGGTCAGCAGGTGGTCGAAGAACGGCACAGAGGTGTCGATCGACGAGGTGCCCGTGCCGTCGAGGTCGAGGCTCAGCTCGATGCTCGACTCGCTCGTGGCGCGCGACAGTGTCGCGGTGCGCTGTGCGGTCATGGTCACGATCCTACCGAGCGGCCAGATCTACCGAGCACCGGCATCTACCGAGCACTCAGCCGCGCGAGCGCATCAAGGAAGATCGTGGTCTCCGCGTCGCTGCCGGCCGTGACCCGCAGGTGGTGGGGGATGCCGACGTCGCGGATGATGATGTCGTTCTCGAGGAGCTCTTCGAACACCGCGTGCGGGTTCTCGACACCGCCGAACAGCACGAAGTTCGCCGCGCTCGGGAGAGGCGTATAGCCGAGGGCGGGGAGGGCAACGATCATCCGGTCGCGTTGTTGCTTGATGTCCTCGACCATGGCGAGCATCTCGGGCGCGTGCGCGAGTGCCGCGACCGCCGCCGCCTGCGTGAGGGCGGACAGGTGGTACGGCAGGCGCACGAGTCGCAGGGCGTCGGTGACCGCGGGGTCTGCGGCGAGGTAGCCGAGGCGGGCGCCCGCGAAAGCGAACGCCTTGCTCATCGTGCGGCTCACGAGCAGGCGCGGGCGCCCCTCGAGGAGCCTCAGCGCCGTGTCGCCCTCCTGGAACTCCGCATAGGCCTCATCGACGAGCAGGATGCCCGGGGTGGCGTCGTACGCGGCAACTATGGTCTCGAGTGCGAGCGGCGTGCCTGTGGGGTTGTTGGGCGAGCACAGGAACACGATGTCTGGCTGCTCGCGACGGATCGCCTCGACCACCGTCTGCAGCGACAGCTCGTAGCCAGCATCCCGCTCGGCGGTCACCCAGCGGGTTCCCGTGCCGTTGGCGATGATGGAGTGCATCGAGTACGTGGGAGGGAACCCGAGCACGCTGCGCCCGGGACCGCCGAACGCCTGCAGCACCTGCTGCAGCACCTCGTTCGAGCCATTGGCCGCCCACACGTTCTCGGCAGTGAGACCGTGCCCGAGGTAGCCCGCCAGGGATTCCCGCAGCTCGGTGAACTCGCGGTCGGGGTAGCGGTTGACGCCCAGGACGGCCTCGGCGAGGGCCTTGACGATGTCGGTCGCGACCGCTTCCGGGATGGGATGCGTGTTCTCGTTCACGTTGAGCTGCACACGCACGTGCTCCTGCGGAGCGCCGTACGGCTGGAGACCACGCAGGTCGTCACGGATCGGGAGGTCGGAAAGCTCGGTCACCAGTCAAGCCTAGGACGGCCCGCGCCTACCCTCGCGCCTGCGGCGCGAATCAACACAGCGCCGCAGTGATGATGGTCGCCGAGATGACGGTCAGCGCAGCTGACGGTCAGCGCAGCTGACGGTCAGCGCAGCGAGCCGGGGATCGCCAGTTCCTGGCCCGCGTACACGTCAGCGCCGTCGAGCTGGTTGAACTCGACCAGCCGGGCGATGACCTCGCGCGGGTCGGACTGCGGCGCGAGGTTCTCCGCGAGTTGCCACAGGGACTGGCCTGGCTCGACAGTCACGTACTCGAACTGCACGTTCGAGCCTTCGAGCGAGGCTGTCGCTCCCCCGCCGTTGAGCGCGAACAGGAACGCCGCGATGACGAGTGGTGTGGCCGCGAGGGTCGTGAGAACCGCGCGGCCACGCTTGGTGAGACGCAAACGTGGCGCAGGAGCGGCGAAGCCGTTCATCGTGACTGTGCTCATGTTGTGCTCCTCTGGTCTTTCCGTATCCCGCACTCAACGCTCTCGGCCGGGAGAGCCCAAGGGCGGGATACGAAGCTTCGTAGATGTGTTCCGAACATACATTCGAATCGCCGGTATTTCAAGTAGATCTTCGAACAAGCCACCGAACTTTTCCCAACACACTCGAAGTTATGTTTGGTTTTGGCCCCTGCTGCGGATACAGTTTCGAATGAGCCACTGACATTGGCTCGGAAACGGGGAGACATGGACGGCGACAGCGGTTCCGGCAGCAACAACGGCACGCGCCGACGCACGAGCCTGAGCGATAAGCAGCTCGCGATCCTGGACGTCATCCAGCGCTCAGTCTCTGCGCGCGGCTACCCGCCGAGCATGCGCGAGATCGGTGACGCCGTCGGCCTCTCATCCCTGTCGAGCGTCACCCATCAGCTCGGGCAACTCGAGCTCAGCGGCTACCTGCGCCGCGACCCCAACCGTCCCCGCGCGATGGAGGTGCTCATCGATCTCCCGGGCAGCTCCGAGGATGTCGCGGAGAACGCGCCATCCGTCGGCGACGCCGTCATGGTCCCGCTCGTGGGCCGCATCGCCGCCGGTATCCCGATCACCGCAGAGCAGCAGATCGACGAGGTCTTCCCGCTCCCCCGTCAGCTCACCGGCAAGGGCGAGCTGTTCATGCTCAAGGTCGTCGGGGAATCGATGATCGACGCGGCAATCTGCGACGGCGACTGGGTTGTCGTGCGCCAGCAGAAGACTGCAGAGAACGGCGACATCGTCGCGGCCATGCTCGACAACGAGGCAACAGTGAAGGTGTTCCGCCAGCGGGACGGCCACACGTGGCTTCTCCCCCGCAACTCCAACTTCGAGCCCATCCTGGGCGACCACGCCGAGGTGCTCGGCAAGGTCGTAACTGTGCTCCGAGCGCTGTAGCACCACCCCATTCGCGACGAAGGGCCTCGGAAGACTCATCCGAGGCCCTTCGTCATTCGCGTTCTGCGACCAGAGTGGCGATCCTGGCGCTAGAGGTGCGCCGCGCGGGCGGCGCGGGTTGCCGTGAGGATGTTCCTCAGCGACTCCACAGTCTCGTCGTAGCCGCGCGTCTTGAGGCCGCAGTCGGGGTTGACCCAGACCTGGCGCTCCGGGATCGAGCCGAGCGCGATATCGATGAGCTCGCTCACCTCGTCGACCGAGGGCACTCGCGGGGAGTGGATGTCGTACACGCCCGGGCCGATGCCTCTGGCGAATCCACTCGACTTGATGTCGGGCACGACCTCCATCTTCGAGCGGGCGGCCTCAATGGAGGTCACATCCGCATCCAGACGGTTGATCGCATCGATGACGACACCGAACTCGGAGTAGCAGAGGTGGGTGTGGATCTGCGTCTTGTCCTCGACGCCGGCCGTCGCGAGCCGGAACGAACCGACCGACCAGTCGAGGTAGTCCTCGTGATCCTTCCTCTTGAGCGGCAGCAGCTCACGAAGGGCGGGCTCGTCGACCTGGATGATCCCGATGCCGGCGGCCTCGAGATCTTCGATCTCGTCGCGCAGGGCGAGTGCCACCTGGTTGGCTGTGTCACGCAACGGCTGGTCATCGCGCACGAACGACCACGCGAGGATCGTGACCGGCCCCGTGAGCATGCCCTTGACGGGCTTCTGGGTGAGTGACTGGGTGTACGTCGACCATTCGACTGTGATGGGCGCGGGCCGGGAGACGTCGCCCCACAGGATGCTCGGGCGGGTGCACCTCGAACCGTACGACTGCACCCAGCCGTTCTGCGTCACCGCGAAGCCGTCGAGGTTCTCGGCGAAGTACTGCACCATGTCGTTGCGCTCGGGCTCTCCGTGCACGAGCACGTCGAGGCCGATCTCCTCCTGCAGGTCGACGACGCGCTTGATCTCTTCGCGCATTGCCTGCTTGTACTGCTCGTCGCTGATGGCGCCGGAGGCAAGAGCTGCACGCTGCTTGCGGATGTCGCCGGTCTGCGGGAACGACCCGATCGTCGTCGTGGGGAGGAACGGGAGGCCGAGCGCGGCGTCCTGTGCGGCGAGGCGCGCCGAGTACTCCCCGCGGGAGAAGTCGGCATCGGTCAGCGATGCCGCGCGGGCGCGCACTGAGCCGTCCCGTACGCCCGCCGCACGGTGGCGGTCGTCGAGCGCGGTGGTCGCGGCATCCAGCTCGGCCTGAATCGCAGCCTTGCCCTCGGAGAGGCCCTTCGCGAGAGTGGCGACCTGGCCGACCTTCTGGTCCGCGAACGCGAGCCAGCTCGTGAGCTGGTCACCCAGCAGCGGCTCGTCGTCGACGTCGTGCGGGGTGTGGAAGAGGCTCGTGGATGAGGCGACCGCAACGTTCGCGGTCACACCGCGCAGCGACTCGAGCGAGGAGAACGCTGCAGCGAGGTCGCCGCGCCAGATGTTGTGGCCGTCGATGACACCGCCCACGAGCACCTTGTCCGTGGAGATGCCGCTCGGCAGGTCACCCTTGACGAGGTCGAGGCCGATCGCCTCGACGGGGGTCGCGAGCAGCACGGGCAGGGCATCGTCGAGCGAACCGTAGGGGGCCGCGACGAAGATGCTCGGGCGGGCGGGAACGGCACCCAGGAGGTCGTACGCGCGCTTGGTGGCGGCGAGCACGACATCGCGCGGCACGTCTATGCTCTCGCTCACGAGGGCGGGCTCGTCGAGCTGCACCCACTCCGCACCCACGGCGGTCAGCGCGGCGATGAGCTCGGCGTAGACGGGCAGCAGGTCGTCGAGGCGGTCGAGCGGCTGGTAGCCCGCGGGAGCGCCCTCCGAGGCCTTCGAGAGCAGCAGGAAGGTGACGGGGCCGACGATGACCGGGCGGGTACGGAAGCCCGAGGTCGTGGCCTCCGCGACCTCGCGCACGAGGCGGTCAGACGCGAAGTGCAGGTTGGTCTCCGGTCCGATCTCCGGCACGAGGTAGTGATAGTTCGAGTCGAACCACTTGGTCATCTCGGCGGGGGTGTCCGCCCCCTCCCCACGCGCGATCGTGAAGTAGCCGGCCAGGTCGACTGTGCCGTCGGCCTTGACGAGCCGCTCGAACCTCGTGGGTACGGCGCCGACCGTGACCGCAGCATCCAACATCTGGTCGTAGTAGGAGAACGCCTCGGGGATCGACGAGTCGGTGCGGCCGAGGCCGAGGGAAGCGAGACGCTCACGCGTCGCGGCGCGGAGGGAGGCCGCGGTGGCCTCGAGCTCGTCGACGGTGATCTTGCCCGCCCAGAAGGCTTCGACAGCCTTCTTGAGCTCACGGCGGCGACCGATGCGCGGGTAACCGAGGATGGTTCCGGTCGGGAACGTTGCTGACGTCATGCGTTTTCCTTCTGTTTCTGTGGATCGACTAGCCCGACGTCCCGCAGGACAGCGAGCACGGGCTCGTGCTGGTTGAACGTGTAGAGATGAAGTCCGGATGCCCCGCCCGCGAGCAGCTCGGCTCCGAGCCGAGTGGCGTGGTCGATGCCGACCGCCGCCCGTGCCACGGCGTCAGGAGCCGCAGCGAGCGCACGTTCGAGGTCGACGGGAACCGGCTCGCCCGACAGCTCGAGGATGCGCGCGAGCCGCTGCGGGCTGAGCACGGGCATGATGCCAGGCAGTATCCGCATGGTCACTCCCGCCGCGCGCGCCTTCTCCACGAAGCCGAGGTAGTCATCGGCGTGGAAGAACAGCTGCGTGATCGCGAGGTTCGCACCCGCCGCCTCTTTTGCGAGGAGCGTGTCGAGGTCTTGTTCAACCGAGCGCGAGCGCGGATGCCCGTTCGGGAATGCCGCGACCGCGATCGTCACCTTCGCGCCGCTCGACAGGCGCTTCGCGCCCGGGAAGCCGGGTACATCCTGGAACGCGAACGGCACGCGCTCCGCCTGCACCCGGTGGATGAGTTGGACGAGCTCGCCGGCACTTCCGAGGTCGCCGAGGAAGTTCTCGCCCTCAACTGCCCCGGCGGGCGGGTCGCCGCGCAGGGCGAGGAAGCTCGTGATTCCCGCGTCGAGGAACTGCCGGATGAGCGTGCTCGCCTCGGCGTACGACGACCCGACGCACGTGAGGTGGGCCATGGCCTCGACACCCGTGCCTTCGAGGATGCGCCCGAGAACCGAGAGCGAGAGGTCGCGCGAGGATCCGTTGGCGCCATAGGTTACCGAGATGAACTCGGGGCCTGCGGCGACGAGGTGCGCAAGGGACGCGTGCAGCGCCGCCTCCGCCACAGCCGACCGCGGTGGGTACAGCTCGAAGGAGAACGTCTTACAGACGGGTTCTCCGGTCACAACGCTCCCCTTCGGTTTCCGATGCGTCAACTGCACATCCCGAGTGGGCGGGTGCCGGGCTCGGCTGTCGCTCCTGCCGGACGACGTGCCCGACCCAACGAGTCTAAGCACGCCGCCCGACACGTGTCAGAGTGTTACGCGGTACTGGTCACAAACTCCTGCAGGTCGGAAACGCGGGCGGGATGCACGAGCGCCTTCACGAGCGTGCCCTCCTCCCGGTAGTCCGTGGAGAGCACACGGCCCTGCACGTGCAACCGCGAGATGACTTCTCCTCTGTCGTACGGCACGAGAAGGGTCAGCTCGACCTCGGGAGCCGGCAGCACCTCGGCAATACGCTCGAGCAGCTCCTCGATGCCTTCGCCCGTGCGGGCGGAGACGAAGATGCCCGTGGGCTCGAGCCCACGAATGAGCAGGCGCTGGTCGTCATCCGCGAGGTCGCTCTTGTTGAAGACGACGATCTCGGGGATGTCCCGCGCGCCGAGTTCACCGATGACATCGCGCACCGTGGCCAACTGCGCGCCCGGGTCGGGGTGCGAGGCGTCGACGACGTGCACGATGACGTCGGACTGGCCGACCTCCTCGAGCGTCGAGCGGAACGCCTCGACCAACTGGTGCGGCAGGTTGCGCACGAAGCCGACGGTGTCGGTGAAGGTGAACGGCCTGCCGTCCTCGGTGATCGACTTGCGCACCGTGGCGTCGAGGGTGGCGAACAGCGCGTTCTCGACGAGCACGCCGGCGCTGGTCAGACGGTTGAGCAGACTCGACTTTCCCGCGTTCGTGTAGCCCGTGATCGCGACACTCGGCACCTCGAAACGGTTGCGGTTCGCCCGCTTGGCTTCGCGTGCGGGGCCGAAACCCTTGATCTTCTTGCGCAGCAGCGACATGCGGGTGTGGATGCGGCGGCGATCGAGCTCGATCTTCGTCTCACCCGGGCCCCGGCTGCCCATGCCGTTGCCTGCCCCGACCTGGCCGCCGGCCTGGCGGGACATCGACTCGCCCCAGCCGCGCAGTCGCGGCAGCAGGTACTCAAGTTGCGCGAGTTCGACCTGCGCCTTGCCCTCGCGGCTCGTGGCGTGCTGGCTGAAGATGTCGAGGATCACCGCTGTGCGGTCGATCACCTTGACCTTCACGATGTCTTCGAGGGCGCGCCGCTGGCTCGGGGCCAATTCGGTGTCGGCGATGACCGTGTCTGCGCCGGTCGCGGCGACCACCGCCGCGAGCTCCTCGGCTTTGCCCTTGCCGAAGTACGTGCTCGGGTCGGGATGCGGCCTGCGCTGCAGCAGCCCGTCGAGCACGACGGCTCCCGCTGTCTCGGCCAAGGCTGCGAGCTCGCGGATCGAGTTCTCGGCCTCACCGAGGGTGCCCTGCCCGTACACGCCGATGAGCACGACGTTCTCGATGCGCAGCTGGCGGTATTCGACCTCTGTGACGTCTTCGAGTTCGGTCGAGAGCCCGGCAACGCGACGCAGCGCCTGCCGGTCTTCGCGGTCGAACTGGTCGCCGTCGCGATCCCCGTCGTAGTGGTTGTCAGTCTGGAGCGCCTGGGCGGACCCGGCCCCGAACAACGTGTACCCCGAGCGAGCGCCCTCAGTGGCGAGCACGCGCTCGACGGCAGCATCTTCGGCGCCTGGGGTGGGGTTTGTGCTTGATTCAGTCATTTTGGTTAACCCTACTTTCGTAGTCTTCGGTAAGTTCTGTGCATGGCCAGTGAGCACTACTTCTCCTCGATTCCCGGGAGTGAGCTCAAGACCCGCGCGATTCATGCGAGGGTGGCCGGCCGTGATGTCGAGCTGACCACGGCCAATGGCGTGTTCAGCCCTGAGCGAATCGATACGGGAACACAGGTTCTGCTGTCGAGCGTGCCCGCGCCGCCCCCTGGTGGGAACCTGCTGGATCTGGGCTGCGGATGGGGGCCTGTGGCCCTCACACTCGCGCTCGAGTCACCTCATGCGACGGTGTGGGCCGTGGACGTCAACGAGCGCGCACTAGATCTGGTGCGGGCGAACGCCGAAAAAATGTCCATATCGAATATTAAGGCAGTGACGCCCGAAAATGTTCCCGATGACGTGACATTCATGACGATCTGGTCGAACCCGCCCATCCGCGTGGGCAAGAACGAGCTGCACGGGCTGCTCGAGAAGTGGCTGCCGCGCATCGAGGCTGGCTGCGACGCGTGGCTCGTCGTGCAACGCAACCTCGGCTCCGATTCGCTGCACCGCTGGTTGCAGTCGACGTTCCCCGAAGAGTTCACTTTCGTGCGCGTCGCGACCAACAAGGGCTACCGCGTGCTGCGGGCGCGCAGGCGCACCGGGATGACGCAGCCGATCGACATCGTGCGCTAAACCGTCAACGTTCCTTCGAAGACGAGCTCTGCGGGTCCGCTCAGCGAGACGTGCTCGCCGTCCTCGGTCGGGAACATCCGGACTCCGACTGTGCCGCCCGGAACGTCGACGCGCCACTGGTGCGGTGCACCCGTGCCCGCCCAGTGCCTCGTCGCGAGGGCTGCGGCCACCGCACCCGTGCCGCAGCTGAGAGTCTCGCCACTGCCGCGCTCATGCACGCGCATCCGGATATGGCCGACGCCGTCTTTCACGAGCGGGTCTGCCGCGACGACGAACTCGACGTTCGCGCCATTCACGGGCACCGGATCGAGCACAGGGATGTAGCCGAGGTCGGCGCCGTCGAGCTCCTCGTCACTCGCGAGAGCGACCACGACGTGCGGGTTGCCAACGCTGATTCCGAGGCCGGGGCGAGCGACGGGAAGTTCCTTGGCGCGCACGAGCGGCTCTCCGCCGTCGAGCGACCACCGACCGAGGTCAGCCTGGAACCCCGTCGCGTTACGCTGCACGTCACGCACCCCGCTGCGCGTGCCGATGGGCAGGGTTCCGCCGGGCTCGAGCTCGGCGAGACCGTTCTCGGTGAGATAGCGAGCAAAGACGCGGATGCCGTTGCCGCACATCTCCGCGATCGAGCCGTCGGCGTTGTGATAGTCCATGAACCACTCTGCGTCGGGGTCCTCGGCCAGTGCTGCCGCACCCTCTGGCAGGCTCCGGGACCGGACTGCGCGCAGCACGCCGTCGGCACCAACGCCGAAATGTCGGTCGCAGATCGCGGCGATCTGCGCGGGGGCCAGCTCGACCTCACCGTCGGGGTCGGAGAACAGCACGAAGTCGTTGCCCGTGCCGTGGCCCTTGGTGAAGTGGATCGTCGCCATTGATCAATCCTCCCCCATCGCGAGCCCTAGCGCCGTCGCGTGGCGGCCGGGCTCGTCGTAATCAAGCCAGTGCGCGTCGTAGCGCCGGAACCACCCCACCTGTCGGCGCGCGTACCGCCGGGTGAGCGACTGCGTCTGATCGATAGCCTGCGCCTCGTCGAGCTCGCCCGACAGCTGTGCGAGAGCCTGCGAGTAGCCGATCGCACGGCTCGCGGTCACGCCCAATTCCCCGAGGCCCCGCACCTCGTCCAGTATTCCCGCGCTCCACATTCCGCGGACGCGCTCGTCGAGGCGCCGCACGAGCTCCTCCCGCGGCGCCTGCAGCCCGAGGATCACGGCCTCACGCCACGGTGGTGCGCCCTCGGGCAGTCCGGAGCCGAACGGCGCGCCCGTGAGCTCGACGACCTCGAGCGCGCGGACGAGGCGTCGGCCGTTGCTCGGTCCGATTGCTGACGCTGCGCCGGGATCGAGCTGCGTGAGACGGCGGTAGAGCGGCCCGGGCCCCGCGAGCTCGAGCTCGTTCTCCAGACGCGCCCGGATCGTGGCATCCGTGCCGGGAAAGCGGAAATCCTGCACGACTGCCGACACGTAGAGGCCGGACCCGCCCACGAGGATAGGCACGTTGCCCCGGCTCTCGATGGCTTCGATGGTCGCGCGCGCGTCGGTCTGGTAGTCGGCGACGCTCGCCTCCCGGGTGGGATCGAGCACGTCGAGCATGTGGTGCGGGATGCCGCGGCGCTCGTTCGGCGGGAGTTTCGCGGTGCCGACATCCATGCCGCGGTAGAGCTGCATAGCGTCAGCGTTGACGATCTCGGCGTCGTGGCCAGCTGATCGCAGGCGTTCCGCCAACTCAAGCGACAGCTCGGATTTGCCGGTTCCTGTCGCCCCGACAATGACGACGAGGTTCGGCAAGAGTCAGCGCTGCCCGTCGCTCAGGTCGTAGATCGGGATCGTCGAGACGCGAAGGCCCGGCAGCCCCAGGGACACGCGGCCGGGCTCGACGCCAGCGCTCGCCCGTGCGGGTGCCGGGACGGGCACTGCACACGACGCGGCCTCCGCGCGGTCCCAGGCGTCGCCCGCGCGCGTGCGGCGGATGGCGAGCGGAGCGCCATCGATCGAGTCGGCGACGAGGTGAAACGACGCGGCTTGCGTGATCTCGACGCTGACGACGTCACCGGGACGCGGCACGCCGCTCCCCGCGGGAACCTCGAAGTGCACGAGCCGCGAGTCTTCGGCCCGCCCAGACAGTCGATGCGTCTCGGACTGCTTGCGGCCCTCTGCGGCGGTAACGAGCACCTCGACCCGGCGGCCGACGAGCTTCTCGTTCTCTTCGCGGGAGATGCGATCCTGCAGCACCATGAGCCGCTCGTAGCGTTCCTGCACGATCGCCTTGGGAACCTGATCGTCCATGGTCGCGGCGGGTGTGCCCTCGCGGATCGAGTACTGGAAGGTGTAGGCCGAGGCGAACCGAGCCAGCTCGACGACCCGCAGGGTCTCCTGGAAGTCTTCTTCGGTCTCGCCCGGGAAACCGACGATGATGTCGGTGCTGATGGCGGCGTTCGGGATCTTCGCGCGCACGCGGTCGAGGATCCCGAGGAACTTCTCCGACCGATACGAGCGACGCATGGCCTTGAGGATGCGGTCGGAGCCCGACTGGAGCGGCATGTGCAGTTGCGGCATGACGTTGGGCGTTTCGGCCATGGCGTCGATCACGTCATCGGTGAACGCCGCGGGATGCGGGCTCGTGAACCGCACCCGCTCGAGGCCCTCTACGCCGCCCGTCGCGCGCAGGAGTTTGCTGAAGGCCTGGCGGTCGCCGAACTCCACTCCGTAGGAGTTGACGTTCTGGCCGAGCAGCGTGACCTCGATGGCTCCGTCGTCAACGATGGCCTGGACCTCGGCGAGAATATCGCCGGCCCTGCGGTCCTTCTCCTTGCCGCGCAGCGCGGGCACTATGCAGAAGGTGCAAGTGTTGTTGCAGCCGACCGAGATCGAGACCCACGCGCTGTGGGTCGACTCGCGCCTGGTTGGCAGCGTCGACGGGAACACGTCGAGGGATTCGAGAATCTCGAGCTGCGCCTCACCGTTGTGGCGGGCACGCTCGAGGAGCGCGGGCAGGGCGCCCATGTTGTGGGTGCCGAAGACGACGTCGACCCAGGGCGCCTTCTCGAGGATTGTCGACTTGTCTTTCTGGGCGAGGCAGCCGCCGACGGCGATCTGCATGCCTTCGTGCTCACGCTTGGTCGAGGCCAGGATGCCGAGGTTACCGTAGAGCTTGTTGTCGGCGTTCTCGCGCACTGCGCACGTGTTGATGACGACGACGTCTGCGTCACCATTCTCGGCGCGCACGTACCCCGCGGCCTCGAGGGATCCGCTCAGTCGCTCGGAGTCGTGGACGTTCATCTGGCAGCCGAAGGTGCGCACCTCGTAGGTGCGGGCGCGCGGAGCCACGGCGGTGTCGGTCATGCCAACAGCTTAAGCGCGCTGACCGTCGAGCCCATGCAGCACGCCTGTTGCAACCGACTAGCGGAACGTGGGGCCCGCGGGCGCGAGCGCGCGCTGCACGGCCGTGGATACCACGGAGCCTGAGTAGCCCTTGCGCATCAGGAAGGCACCCAGTCGCCGTTTGGCGGTCTCCGCGTCATAGGAACGCAACTGCGATGCGCGCTTGTGGGCGATCTCGGTGGCGCGCTCGAGTTCGTCATCATCGAGACCGCTGAGGGCAACCTCGATCGCCGTTTGGTCGAGGTTGCGACGGCGCAGTTCCGCCGTGAGCCCGGAACGACCGAGGCCCTTGCGGTCACGCAGCGTGCGCACGAGGGTCTCCCCCAGGGCGACATCGTCGAGAAGTGCGACGGACTCGAGGCGCTCGACTTCGACGTCGACATCCGAGGCCTCGAACTCGCGGCCGAGCAGATACGTGCGCATCTCCCGCGAAGACATTCCGCGCCGAGCGAGCGCGTGCATGCTCACGTTGTTGATGGGGGCGAAGGATCCCTTACGCGGGGGCTCCGCCGCCTCGGCGCGGTCGCGCGTCACGTGGGTGCGTGCCTCGCGCTCGAGTTCCGCGCGAACCCCGTCGCTGGGCGCTTCGGATGCACTCAGGTCCACGAACATGGGCCCACGGGGCTCGGCAACTGCCGACGGCGAGGCGACCTCCTCCTGTACGGACTCTTCCTGTACGGACTCTTCTTCTGCCACAGCGGAGGGCTGCGCGCCGAAGAGATAAGTGACAGGGGCGATCCGCTCGCCGTCGACGTTGCTCATGCTCGGTCTCCTACTGGCCGGAAGCCGTGGCGAGCTGGGGCTCGGGAGCCACGGCCTTCTGTTCGACAGGCATGACGGGCCCGCCCTTGGCATCCTTGGCCGTCTTCTGCTCTTGGGCCAACGCTGCGGTTGCCGCATCCGCCGCTGTCTTGGCATCCCTTGCCTGTTGGGCTTTCGCCTCGGCACCGATGCCGAGCTTGTTCATGATCTTCTGCTCGATCTCGGCAGCGATTTTCGGATGCTCGAGCAGGAAGTTGCGCGAGTTCTCCTTGCCCTGGCCGAGCTGGTCGCCGTCGTAGGTGTACCAGGCGCCCGACTTGCGCACGATCTCGTGCTCGACACCGAAGTCGATGAGGCTGCCCTCGCGTGAAATGCCGACGCCGAAGAGGATGTCGAACTCCGCCTGCTTGAACGGCGGCGCCATCTTGTTCTTGACGACCTTGACGCGAGTGCGGTTACCGACGGCGTCGGTGCCGTCTTTGAGGGTCTCGATGCGACGGATGTCGAGTCGCACCGAAGCGTAGAACTTGAGCGCCTTGCCACCCGCGGTGGTCTCGGGGCTTCCGAAGAACACACCGATCTTCTCGCGAAGCTGGTTGATGAAGATCATCGTGGTGTTGGTCTGGCTCAAGCCACCCGTGAGCTTGCGCAGCGCCTGTGACATGAGGCGTGCCTGGAGACCCACGTGCGAGTCGCCCATCTCGCCCTCGATCTCAGCACGGGGAACGAGCGCCGCGACCGAGTCGATCACGATGAGGTCGATCGACCCCGACCGCACGAGCATGTCCGCGATCTCGAGTGCCTGCTCACCCGTATCGGGCTGGGAGACGAGGAGCGCGTCGATGTCGACACCGAGCTTGGCTGCGTACTCCGGGTCGAGCGCGTGCTCGGCGTCGATGAAGGCGGCGATACCACCCGCGCGCTGGGCGTTGGCGATGGCGTGGAGCGTGAGGGTCGTCTTACCCGACGACTCCGGGCCGTAGATCTCGACGATACGGCCGCGCGGGAGCCCTCCGATACCGAGAGCCACATCCAGCGCGATCGACCCCGTGGGGATCACCTCGACGGGAGCGCGGTCATCACTGCCCAGTCGCATGACCGAGCCCTTTCCGAATTGGCGGTCGATCTGGGCGAGCGCGGTTTCGAGCGACTTTTCACGATCTGCTGCTGATGCCATTGCTGTCTCCTATCAATGAATCTCTGGCTGCCCATAGGCTGTCGGACGCTTCTGGGACCCGATGCTGCAAGGGCCCCAGCCTCCCGACAAAGGCTGGTGTTACGTGTGCCACGCTACGCTCGCCGACCGACATTGCTGCGGACCGACGGGCGGTGCGGGGATAAAACCCGTCTTCGAAGGACGTTACGGAGGAGACTAGCAACATCCGAACAAATGTTCGATAGATGCAGAGCGTGTCGGCTATCTTCCGAGCGCCGAATCCACGGCCGGAGCCAGGTAGGGCGCGAGCGACTTGCCGAATGTCGCGCCAAAATGGCTGTAGTCCACGTAGACGAGCACGCCTCCGATCACCGGGTAACACGTACGGTGGGAGCAGAAGAGGTCATTGAGGTCGACGAGTGACAATCCGGGGCGAGCCAGTTCCTGCGCCGCCGTCGCCAGCGGGTCGTCGGGCACCCACGAGGAACGGTCACCCTCGCAGTGCGCCGCCCCGCGCGTGGCGACGCACTCGGGAATGTCAAACCCGGGGAAGGGGGTATCCCGAATGACAAGGACCGGGAAATCGGCCCACGCGGCGAGCACAGCAGCGTATCCCTCGACCTTGGCCCGGAATGAGGAATCCTTCGCCACGTCAGCGACGTCGAATACCGAGGCCGCCGAGGTCACGATGAGGTCGAAATCGCCCGCGACGGTCTCGTCGACGACCTTGTTGCCCCACTCGAGACAGTCCTGGGGCGCGTCGAGCACGAGCGTGGAACTCGTCGGTGTGCAGCCCACCGCGAGATAGGTCGTGATCGACAGCGAGCGGTCGCCGGCGAGCTCCTGGAGGGCCGGCAGCCACTGAGCCGCATGGGAGTTGCCGACCAGCGCTACCCGGTACGTCGGCCGATCGCTCTGCCCGTACTGGCAGGTGACCACATCCCTGAACGGGCTCGGGGCGAGGCAGCCGTCCGCGTACGCGACCGAGAAGTCGTCGATCGCTCGCTCGGGCGAGGGGATAGTGCCGCTGCCCGTGGTGACCGCACAGCCCTGCGTTGCGAGCGCCTCGGCTCCGAGGCATCCCTCGTTCGCGGCGACGACCTGCGCACGCACCGTCGCCGCCTGCGCGTCGAGGGCGCCGATGCGCGCGGTGGGCACGAGGGACACAGCGGCCACGAGGACCGTCGCCGCAGCCGCGAAGCCGAAGGTACGCAGGGACGGGCGCAGCCAGCGCGAGCGACGTGCCGGATCCTCGACGAGCACCCGAGTAAGCCACGCTAGTGCGAGAGATGCGACGATGATGAGCACCTTGTGGACTGCCGTGAGTCCGTCACCGAGAAGGAATGTCGCGAAGACGACGAGCGGGAAGTGCCACAGGTAGATCGCGTATGACGTGTCGCCGACCAACTGCACAGGTCGCAATCGCAGGATCACGCCGGGCGAGAAGCGCCCCTCCCTGCTGTCGGCGACGAGCACGAGAAGCGTGCCCGCGACCGGGAGGATCGCCGCCACACCAGGAAAGGGGGTGGCTGCCGTGAAGGCGAAGGCCGACAGTGCGATGAGCAGGATGCCCGCCCACGCCACGATCGCACGCACGCTGGCAGTGGCGCGCAGCAGGGAGGCGAACGTGACCGCGAGGAGGCCGCCCGCTGCCAGCTCCCACAACCTCGTCGGTGTCGCGAAGTAAGCGACCGAGGGCTCTGCCCGGGTCCACACGATCGATGCCACGAGTGACAGCGAGAGCACAACCGCGATGCCCACGACGAGCCTCCTCGCGCGTCGCGCCACTGCGAGCAACCCGATGAGCACGGGCCACACGAGGTAGAACTGCTCCTCCACTCCGAGCGACCAGTAATGCTGCAGGGGCGATGCAGGGATCCGCTCGGCCAGGTAGTCGATCGACGAGGCCGCAAGACGCCAGTTCTCCGCATAAAAGGTCGACGCGAGAGCATCCGTCGCGAGCGGTGCGAGGCGTGTGACGGGGAACAGCAGTACACCGGCCGCGACGGTAGCCGCGATGACGAGGAGGCTCGCGGGGAGGAGGCGGCGCAGTCGACGCGCCCAGAACCGTGCGACGTCTGACACGGTGCGCGGCGGATGCCGCACGAGGTGGCCGGTGATGAGGAACCCGGAGATGACGAAGAACACGTCGACGCCCACGAACCCGCCGCCCAGGTGTTCAGGCCAGAGGTGGAATCCGAGCACGAGGAGGACGGCGATGGCCCGCAAGCCCTGGATGTCGGTGCGGACCTCGTTCCCCGCAAGCTCCGCAAGGGGCGTGCGCCGGCCGGGTTCAGTCACTTCTTCGGTTCGCGCTGGCCGACGCCGTACCAGCGATTCGCCGGAACGTCGGCTGCCGTGCACAGCGCGAGCCAGATCTCGCGCGTGTTCACTCCGGCTTTGATGCCCTGCTCAGCGGTGAGGCCGCCGATCGATCCGAGCACGAGATCGTGGGTGATGACCCGGCCGTAGGCCTCACCGAACTCGTCGGAGACGGCGAGCCAGAACTCGCTGAGTTTCATGGCATAAGCCTAGGCGCATGGAAAAGCACAACGCCCCGGTCACGAGGACCGGGGCGTTGTGGGAATGTCTCTGAACTACCTCGAAACGAGGTCACCGTCGAATTCGGCGACGAGCTCGTCGGGCAGGGTGTCGGGGATTCGGTTGAGTCCCTCGATGACGGCGAGGCGTTCGCCCACCTCGCGCATGATGACCGAGATCGGAGTCTCGAGCGCATCGGCTACCGACGCGAGAATCTCGGAGCTGGCCTCTTTCTGACCTCGCTCCACCTCGCTGAGGTAGCCCAGCGCGACGCTCGCCTTGCTTGCGACCTGACGAAGGGTGCGGCCCTTCTGTAGACGGAAGTCACGGAGAACGTCACCGATTTCTTGGCGTACCAGAACCATTGGACCCTCCTTCTTTGACTGATCGTTGCGGTCGGTTTCCCTTGGGGGGCTAAGACTACAGCCTCCCGATTACGAGAACTCTAACCACTCGTATCTGTGCGGTGCTTGTGAATTCAGTAGTTGTAACGAGATCGAAACGAGCGGTATTCCCGAAAGTCAACCCAGCAGGTTCTTGAGCTCTACCAATGATTCGTAGACGACCGCCGAGCGGATGTGATCACGGTCACCCCCCAGTTCGAGGTGTTTCGTGCGCACGTCCGAGCCGATCGCGAAGCCGAGATAGACGGTGCCGACGGCCGTGCCGCCGTGCGGGTCGGGGCCGGCGACCCCGGTCGTGGAGATTCCGATGTACGCGGGCTCACCGGCGACGGCGAGGGCAGCACGCACGCCCACGGACATCTGGGCAGCGACATCCGGATGCACTGCGCCGTGTGCAGCGAGCACCTCGGCATCCACGCCCAGCAGGGTGTGCTTGAGCTCGGTGTTGTATGCAACCACTCCCCCGAGCACGACAGCGGACGCGCCGGGCGTGCGAATGAGCTCGGCGACGAGCAGCCCGCCGGTCAGCGATTCGGCGACCGCGATCGTCTGGTGCCTCATCGTGAGCGTCGCGATGATCTCGGCGCTGAGCGAAGCCGAACGGGCCGCAGAATCCGTCACGCCGTGCGGTTCTGGCGCCAGGCCTGCCACAGGTATTCGAGCCCAGTGACGACAGTGAGGATCAGCGCGCCGATCATGAAGATCCAGCTGACCCACCCGGCCCACGGCCCAAGGAAGGTCCAGGGCGCGACGAGGAACAGCGAGATCGCTATCGCCTGAACTACAGTCTTGAGCTTTCCGCCGCGCGACGCCGGGATGACCCGGGTCGAGAGCGCGACAAACCGGAAGATCGTGATGCCGAACTCGCGCACGAGGATGACTACGGTGATCCACCACGGCAGGTCGCCCAGGATCGAGAGGGCGACGAGCGCACCGCCGATGAGCACCTTGTCGGCGATCGGATCGAGGATGATGCCCACGTCGGTCACGAGATTGCGGCCGCGCGCGAGATACCCGTCGAGGCTGTCGGTGGCGATCGCGAGGATGAACAGGGCTGCGGCGAGATAGCGCAGCACCCCGAACTCGTGGTTGTCGCTCAGCAACAGCCAGATGAAGACGGGAGCGAGCAGGATGCGGGCGACCGTGATGATATTTGCGACATTGCCCTTGCTCGCGGGAGTGTCGCCACGGGAAACGACGCGCCCCTCGAGAGGGTTCGCGCGTTTGGGTCGCGCGGCCGGAGGGATGTTCGACTCTACGGTCACGCGCTTACTCCCGATCAGTCAGTCCCCAGGCGTCCTCGTCTGAGTCCCCGTCTACGACATCGTACCCGGCGCCGTTGACAGCACCGAGCGATTCGGCGACAGCGTCCCCACTGGGAGTCGTGCTGGCCGGCATCGGTTCGTCGCCGCCGCGCAGGCGCGCGAGCACGGCCGGCAGCTGCTCGACGCCGACAAGCACGTCGCGCGCCTTCGACCCCTCGGAGGGCCCGACGATCTCGCGCGATTCCAACAGGTCCATGAGGCGACCCGCCTTGGCGAAACCGACCCGAAGCTTGCGCTGCAGCATCGAGGTCGAGCCGAACTGGGTGCTCACGATGAGCTCGGTGGCCGCGAGCAGAAGCTCGAGGTCATCGCCGATGTCCGCGTCGATGTTCTTCTTCTCGGCGACCACGGCCACATCTTCGCGGTACTCGGGGCGAGCCTGGGCGATGACGTGTTGCACGACGGCGGCGACCTCACTCTCGGTCACCCACGCGCCCTGCACGCGGATCGCCTTCGAGGCGCCCATGGGCAGGAAGAGCGCGTCGCCCTGGCCGATGAGCTTGTCTGCGCCGGGCTGGTCGAGAATCACGCGGCTGTCGGTCATGCTCGACACCGCGAACGCGAGCCTCGAGGGCACGTTGGCCTTGATGAGCCCCGTGACGACATCGACGGACGGGCGCTGCGTGGCGAGAACCAGGTGGATGCCAGACGCGCGCGCGAGCTGGGTGATCCGGACTATCGAATCTTCGACGTCCCGTGGCGCCACCATCATGAGGTCGGCGAGCTCGTCGACGACGACGAGCAGGTACGGGTACGGCGAGAGCTTGCGCTCGCTGCCCGGAGGCAGCACGATCTCGTTCGCCACGACTGCGCGGTTGAAGTCGTCGATGTGACGGAACCCGAACGACGCGAGGTCGTCGTAGCGCATGTCCATCTCCTTCACGACCCATGCGAGCGCCTCAGCGGCCTTCTTGGGGTTCGTGATGATGGGTGTGATGAGGTGCGGCACGCCCGCGTAGATCGAGAGCTCGACGCGCTTGGGGTCGATCAGCACCATGCGCACCTCGGCGGGCTTCGCGCGCATGAGGATCGACGTGATCATGGAGTTCACGAAGCTCGACTTGCCCGAACCGGTCGAGCCCGCGACGAGAAGGTGCGGCATCTTCGCGAGGTTCGCGACGACGAATCCACCCTCGACGTCTTTGCCGAGGCCGATCGTCATGGGATGCACGCTCTTGGTGCTCGCGCCCGACCGCAGCACGTCGCCGAGCGACACGATCTCGCGGTCCTTGTTCGGGATCTCGACGCCGATCGCGCTCTTTCCCGGGATGGGCGAGAGGATGTTGACCTCGTTGGAGGCGACTGCATACGAGATGTTGCGCGCAAGAGCCGTGACGCGTTCGACCTTCACGCCAGGCCCGAGCTCGAGCTCGTAGCGCGTGACCGACGGGCCCCTGCTGAAACCGGTGACCGCGGCGTCTACCTGGAACTGCGTGAGCACCTCGGTGATGGCGGCGACTACCTCGTCGTTGGCCGCCGAGCGGGCCTTAGGCGGCGTTCCCGGCGTGAGCAGGGCTGCCGCAGGCAGCCGATACGCGGCGGCCGACTGTCGGGGCGCGGGGGCAGCGACGGGCACATCGAATTCGCCGGCGACGCCCTTCTCGCTCGCTGAGGAGTTGAACCCGGGAAGTAGCCCGGGCCCGTCCTCGCGGAGCGTCATAGCGGCGGGGTCGACCTCGCCGGTGAACCGCTTGACCGCTTCCTCTGCCTTGAGCAGGTCCTCGATGAGATCGATACCGAACTCGTCGTCGTTCGATGCTGGCTCAATGACGTCGGTCTGCTGCGGATCCGTGGGCCTGTCGCGCCCGATCACGGGGCTGTCGAATGCCGCGGGCTCGTCGGGGCGCGTCGACTTGTTGCGACGCCACCACGGCATCGACGACGGGTCATCCTCGCCGCTGCCGAGACCGATATCGGTGAGCGAGCCGAACTGCGTCGAGTCGTTCTTCGCCGCCTTGATCGCCGCGCGCTCGTTGTCGTCGAGCAGTTGGGCGCCGAACAGGTAGGAGTACAGCTCGCGCAGGCGCGAGCCGATGCGGTTCGGCGGGGTCTTGGTGATGATGAACAGCGAGAGCAGGAGCACGAGCACGACAACCGGGGTCGCGAGCGCACTGCTCCCGAGGTTGATGAGGGGCTGAGCGAGCACCCAGCCGAGAAGTCCGCCGCCCTGGGCAAGCTTCTCGACGCCGTCGGTGGGCGCTGGCATGCCGCCGAAGATGTGGCACAGGCCGCTGATGGTGACGATGAGCAGGGTGAGGCCGATTCCGATGCGACCGTTGTCGTGCACGCTCGACGGGTGACGGAACAGCCAGATCGTGAACAGCAGCATGATGACGGGCAGCGCGAACGCGACGCGCCCGAGGAGCAGGCCGAAGGTCCACGAGTCGAGCGCGGACGCCACCGGGTCGTTCGGGTTGAACCATTCGACGACCGCGCCGATGACGGCGAGCACGAAGATCAGGAAAGGGACGCCGTCGCGACGCTCCTCTTTCGCGAGGGACTCTTTGCCGAGCAGCCGGAAGCCGGCGCCGGCGGCGTGCGCGAGGCCGAGCCACGCCTTAGTGAGCGGACCGTCGTCCTCGATGACTACCTGCTTGCCGCGCGGCAGCCGCTTGGTTGGTTGGTTGGCCCGCCCGCGCGCAGTGGACGTGCGGGCGCGCGACGTCGACCTGGTGCTCGTAGCCATGCGCTCCACGGTACCCGCGGGGTCCGTCAGGGCCGGGGAACGACACCCGAGCAGATGCGTCAGTACCTGATCGCGTCGATGACCTTCACGCGCACCGCGACGAGGGCCGGCAGCAGGCCGGCGAGGGCGCCCACGAAGGTTGCAGCCCCGAGCCCGATGAACGCGGCCTCGATCGGGAACGCCGGAACGTCGCTGATCCCCTGCGCGATGAAGTCGATGACCATGGGGTTCTTCACGACGAGAACCGCGACGAAAACCCCGACCACTCCGGCAGCACCGGCCGCGACAACGCTCTCCATCATGACGGCGAAGAACACGCGGCCCGCGGTCGCCCCGAAGCTGCGGCGAATGCCTATTTCCCGGATGCGCTGCCGCACGGTCACGAGCGAGATGTTGACCAGCCCGAGCGCCCCGAGAAGGAGCACGAGTACGGAAACTCCCCCGACGAGGAGCTTGATCGACAGCAGCGGATCCTCGCCCTGGTACACGAGGTAGTCCTGCCGGTTCACGTCGACCTGCCAGCCCTCGCCGAGTTCCCCGGCGATATCCCGCTGGATGAGGCCCGTGAGGTCTTCGGCAATGTCGGTGGGCACCCAGGCCTCGAACTGCGGGTAGAGCGACTGCACCTGCTGCGGGGTCGCGATCGCCATGTACGAGTCGTAGAGCATGAACATGCTGGCGTAACCCTGGTTGTACGGCGGATCGGGGGTCACGCCCACGATCACCGCGGTGACCGGGTCTGACCCCTGGATCGTGACCGTCGGGTGTGTGCTCAGGTCGGGCGAGCCCAGTCGCGTCCACACGGTCTCGTTGACGACGAGGGCGGGTGCGAGCCGCTGCTCATCGCCGGTCTGGAACCAGTTGCCCTTCATGAGCTGCACGCGATGCATAGTTCCGTAGTCGACGTCGACCACCATGGTGTCGACGGGGGTCAGGCCCTCGACGAAGCCAAGCGGCACCTGCGTGTAGGTGCTGCGAGTCGTCCAGTCGACCGAGTACCGGTCGGTCACGGTCAGGAACGCCGTGGAGAGCGTCTTCGCGTCAGGTGCCGCGCCCGTGGTGGGGTTGTATGCGCTCACGAAGAGCGTCGCGGGGCGGCCGGACTGCCGCTCATAGTTCTCGGTAGTCGCCTGCTGCGTGATCGCGCCAAGGCCCACGACGGAGGTGAGTGCCGCAACCGCGACGGCGACGCCGATCAGGCTCAGCAGCACGCGCGTGCGGTGGATGCGCAACTCTGCCCACGCCTCGACGAAGGCGCCGACGATGCCGGTCACAGGGTCACCTCCGGCTGCGCGAGCGCGAGCACCCGGTTCACATCGACGGGGGCGAGCACGCCACGGTCGAGGCGGTAGTGCCGCCGCGCGAGAGCCGCGATATTCGCGTCGTGGGTGATGGTAATCAACGCGGCGCCCGAGGTGTTGGCGACCTCGTCGAGCAGGGCCATCACGGATGCCCCGGTCTCGACGTCGAGCGCACCTGTCGGTTCATCGGCCAGGATCAGCCGCGGGCCACGCACGAGGGCGCGGGCGATCGCGACCCGCTGCTGCTCGCCACCGGACAGCTTCTCGGGCATGCTCTGCGCGCGATGGGCGAGGCCGACGCGGTCGAGCATCTCGAGCGCGATCTGCTCGCGTCGCCAGAACTGCTTACCTGAGGCGTAGAGCAGCGGCGTCATTGCGTTCTCGAGCGCTGTGCGGCCGCCGAGCAGGTTGAACTGCTGGAAGATGAAGCCCACATCGCGCCCGCGGGCCCGGTCGCGCTGGTTCGCAGACATGTCGGAGATGAGCTTGCCGTCGAAGCGGATCGAGCCTTCGGTGGGATTGTCCAGCAGCCCCAGCAGGTTGAGCAGGGTCGACTTCCCGGATCCGGAGCGGCCCACGATGCTCACGTGGTCGCCGACGGAGACCTGGAGGTCGACACCCCGCAGGATGTGCAGCGGTTCGTCGTCGGGCAGTTCGACGGTGCGGGTCACGCCCTCGAGCTCGAGGAGAGTCATCCGGTGCAGACCATCGTGCCGCCGGGGCCGGGCACGCAGCCGTCACCGCCGACCACCGCCGTCGCCCCTGGGATGAATTGCAGGATCATGTCGCCCTCGGCGAGACCCTCCTTGATCTCGACGTTGGTGCCGTCGTTGAGACCCAGGGTCACCGGGCGCGTCTCCGTCGTACCGTCGGGCAGGACGAAGTAAACGTTGCCCGTCTGCGCCGAACCCTCGACCGCGGTGATGGGCGCGACGAGCACGTTGTCAGCGACCCCACCCGCGAGCACCAGGGATGCCGCGAGGCCGGGGAAGACCGTGACGTCGGCCGGTACAGAGCACCGCACAGTCGTGGTCGACGTCGAGCCTTCCGTGCCCGTTCCGGTGCCCGCGGCGGCAGTAATGGTGAGCCCGCCGCAGGTGAACGGCGCTGGGCCACCAGTGATCGTGACCTGGGCCTCCGTGGGCTGGTTGAGCAGCCGGTACTGCTGCTCTGGCGCGATCGTGCCGCTCACGTTGAAGGATGCTGGCGAGACCTTGCCCACGTCGTCGCCGACCGAGAACGTCTGCCCCTCGAGGGCGGTGAACGTCGCGAGCGTTCCGGCGATGGGAGCCACGACGGTCTCGTAGTCGACGTAGGAGGTGCCGTCGGGATTGGTGATCTCGGCACGCAGCCTCAGTATTTCAGTGCCGGCATCCACGTGCTGGCCGGCCGAGACGTAGACGTCGTGCACGACGCCCGAGAGCGTGGCCTTGACCGACACCGGCGAATCGTTGGCGACGGTTCCCGTGAGCGTGACGTCGTTCTGGATCGTGCCGAGAGCGACGGCGACCTGCGGCTCCACGATCTCACCCGTGGGCTTGGCCGAGTCGTCGATGACGGGGTCGGCGAAGAACGCGATCTTGACGAGAGCTGCCGCGATCGCCGCAAAGACGAGAATGCGGATGATGGGAAATACCCACTTGCGTGCGATGGACACGGTGTTGTTTCTCCCCAGAGGTTGATGCAATCGGCTCCGCCACACTAACCGGGGGCGCGGGTCCAGCGAATCATCCCAGAGGGGGATATCACCAGCCCAACGTTTTCCCCAGCTCGAACGTCGGGCCAGTAACTACGACGCCCCGGCGTCCCGGCGCTCGCTGCGCAACAGCGTCGTCGACGTGCCGACGCGACCCACGGGCAGGAAACCCTGCTTGCGGTACAGCTCCTCCGCCGGGTCGCCGTCTTCGACGCCCAGGCTCAGGTCACCGTCGGATGCCGCTATGAGAGCGTTGAGCAGGGCACGCCCGATCCCCTCGCCCCTGCGGCCCTCGACGACCCCGATACCGATCTCGGGAATCTCGGCGGAGACGAAGGCGTAGCCGGGCTCCGCTTCGGTGAAGTAGCGCGACCACACAGCGCCGACGAGCTGGCCGTCGCGCTCGGCGACGAGCCCGAAGTCTGTAGCGCGGGGGTAGCCGCCGAGATACTGCTGGAACGTGGCATCCGTGTGCCAGAATTCCGCGCCCTTCGCCGTCGAGGGATTCCAGTCGGCGGTGCGCACGAAGACTTCTTCGAGAAAAGGAAGGTCGGCTGCGGTCGCCCGCCGAGTGGTGGTCATGCCTCGATCACCACGGGGATGATCATCGGACGACGGCGGTGCGAGGTGTTCACCCAGCGGCCAACTGTGCGACGGATGACCTGAGCGAAGGCGTGAGTGTCGCGGGTGCCGTTCTCCGCGGCATCCGTGAGCGCCTTGAGTATCTGCGGGATCACCGCGTCGAAGACCTTCTCGTCCTCCGCGAAGCCGCGCGCCTGGATCTCGGGGCCGACGATGACCTTGCCGGTCTGCGGGTCGACGGCGACGAAGATCGAGATGAAGCCCTCTTCGGCGAGGATGCGGCGATCCTTGAGGTCGGCGTCGGTGATCTCGCCCACGCTCGAGCCGTCGACGTAGACGTAGCCCAGGTCGAGCTGGCCGACGACCTTCGCGACACCGTCGAGCAGGTCGATGACCGTGCCGTCCTGGCCGATGATCGTGTTCTCCTCCGGCACGCCGGTCGCGATCGCGAGGTTCGCGTTGGCGACGAGGTGGCGCTGCTCGCCGTGCACTGGCAGCACGTTCTTCGGCTTGAGGATGTTGTAGCAGTAGAGCAGCTCGCCTGCGGCCGCGTGGCCTGAGACGTGCACCTTCGCGTTACCCTTGTGCACGACTGTCGCACCGAGCTTCATGAGGCCGTTGATCACGCGGTAGACCGCGTTCTCGTTGCCGGGGATGAGCGATGAGGCGAGGATGACCGTGTCACCCTTGCCCACCTCGATCTGGTGCTCGAGGTTCGCCATGCGCGCAAGAACCGCCATGGGCTCGCCCTGGCTTCCCGTGGACATGTAGACGAGACGGTTGTCGGGAAGGTCGACGGCCTTCTTGGCGTCGAGCAGCACTCCGTCGGGAACCTTCAGGTACCCGAGGTCGGCGGCGATTCCCATGTTGCGCACCATCGAGCGACCCATGAGCACGACCTTGCGGTCGTTGGCGACTGCGGCGTCGAGCACCTGCTGCACGCGGTGCACGTGGCTCGAGAAGCTCGCGACGATGACACGGCGCGGAGCCTTGGCGATGACGGCCTCGATCACCGGGCCGATGTCGCGCTCGCTCGGCGTGAAGCCGGGGACGTCGGCGTTCGTGGAGTCGGGAAGGAACAGGTCAACGCCCGCCTCACCCAGGCGGGCGAACGCCCGCAGGTCGGTTATGCGGTCGTCGAGCGGCAACTGGTCCATCTTGAAGTCGCCAGTGTGAAGCACGACGCCGGCTTTGGTCGTGATGGCGACGGCAAGGGCATCCGGGATCGAATGGTTGACCGCGATGAACTCGAGCGCGAACGGGCCGAGCTGCTCGTGCTGGCCCTCCCTCACCGTGAGCGTGTACGGCTGGATGCGGTGCTCCTTGAGCTTCGCCTCGATGAGGGCGAGCGTGAGAGTCGAGCCGACGAGTGGGATGTCCTGGCGGAGCTTGAGGAGGTACGGCACCGCGCCGATGTGGTCCTCGTGGCCGTGCGTGAGCACGATGCCGAGGATGTCGTCGAGGCGGTCCCGGATCGAGTTGAAGTCGGGGAGGATGAGGTCGACACCCGGCTGGTTCTCTTCGGGGAAGAGCACTCCGCAGTCGACGATCAGCAGTTTGCCGTCGATCTCGTACGTGGTCATGTTGCGGCCGATCTCGCCGAGTCCGCCGATGGGCGTGACGCGGAGAGTTCCGGGGGCGAGGGCTGGTGGGTCGTAAATGGAGACTGGCATCTGAACCTTGCGTGGTGGGTTGGGGTTAACGGGTGGTGCCTGCCACCTTGGGCAGGGCACCGCCGGCCGCCGCGTTGCGGTCGGGCCGGAAGTTGTCGAAGTTCACGCCGGGGATGTCTTTCACGAGAGCGAGGTCGTCTTCGATCATTGCGGCCTCCCCGTCTTCAGGGCCTACCAGGGGCAGGCGCACGCGCGGGCTCTCGATGCGGCCGAGGCCGTGGAGGATGTACTTCGCGGCGACGGTTCCGGGAACGTGCGTCATGACGGCGCGCACGAGCGGCTCGAGCGCCTTGTGCGCGGCGGTGGCCGTGGCGAGGTCGCCCCGGTTCACTGCGTCGACGATCTGACGGTACGGCGCCGCGGTGATGTTGGCGGTGACGCCGATGAGTCCGGTTGCCCCGATCGACAGGTGCGGGAGCACATTGGCGTCGTCGCCGGTGAAGTACAGCAGGTCGGTGTTGTTGAGCACGCGGCTGACCTCGCTGAAGTCGCCCTTGGCATCCTTGACGGCCCGGATGTTGGGGTGCTTGGACGCCCGCAGCAGCGTCTCGTAGCGGATGGGGGTGCCGGTGCGGCCGGGGATGTCGTAGAGAATGACCGGGAGGTCGGTCGCGTCCGCGATCATGCGGAAGTGCGTGAGCACGCCGGCCTGCGTGGGCTTGTTGTAGTACGGCGTGACGATCATTGCCGCGTCGGCGCCGGCCGTGACGCTCGCCTTGTGCAGCTCGATCGCGTGGGCGGTCTCGTTCGACCCGCCCGCCATGATGATCTTGGCGCGACCGTTGGCGACCTTCTTGGCCACCTCGATCAGGCGCAGCTTCTCGGGATCGGTGAGCGTCGAAGTCTCGCCCGTCGTGCCGCTGATGACGATTCCGTCGCAGCCCGCGGTGATGACGTCATCGACGTGCTTCTCTACGCCGGCCCAGTCGACTTCACCACTCGCGGTGAACGGGGTGATGAGTGCGACGAGCACCTGGCCGAAAGGATTGTCAGTAGACACGAGTTACAGGTTATCGCGTACCAGCGCACGGCACCTCCCGGCCTGCCGGTGCGCCTCCTCTGCCGACACCGCGAGGCGGTCGCCCGGCAGTCGACGTCTACTCCAGTGGATCACCGATTTCGGCGAGCGCCCTGGCTCGCCAGTGTCAGGATCCCTGAGTCTCGGCGTGTTTCCGTCGACCAGCACGTGGATCAGATCGGGTTGAGGCCCAAGGCCGTGGAACGCGAGCGCACTCACGCACGCGAGGCGCCCGCCGACCCGCAGCGCCCTCACGGCGTCGCTCGGGAGGTCCGGCCCGCAGTACAGTCCCTCCCGGATCCTGATAAGCGACCCGTAGGCGACACTCCAGTACAGGATCGACTGCGTCTCCCCGTTGCGGTAGAACTCGTCGGTCGTTGCAATTCCACCGTGACGAGCAAGAAACCGGTCCCATGCCATGCGCCAAGGTTGACGAACGCCCGTCGCCGAGCCCGTCCCCCGAGCCGAACCTGTGGACACTCACCGACTGGCGCGACTGTTGAGTTGGGGTGCCACCGGTCCCGGGCGGTTCGCTCGGGACGTTCACCGTTCGTAGGACGCGAGCACGCGAGATGGGGAGCGGCAGCACGCGAGTACGCGAGATAGGGAGCGGCGCCAGAAACGTCCTACGAACGGTGAACGTGCCAGCAGGGGCGCCCCGAGCAGAACGACGGGGATACGAGCGAGAGCGTGCGGAGGACACTACGGCGCGACGCGGCCGTTCTCGTTGAAGGCGGCGTGGGTGAGGGGCATGAGACCCGCCCACAGGTCTTCCATCTTCTCCGCGGCCATCTCGATCTCGCGCTGCGGGAACGACGGGAACTGCGAACCCTCGCGCTTGGTGCGCAGCGACACGAAGTTCATGAGCGACCGCGCGTTGACGGTGACGTACATCGACGAGTAGATGCTGAGCGGCAGCACGATGCGAGCGACCTCGCGCGCGATGCCGGCCTCGAGCATGCGCTGGTACGACTCGTAAGCCTCGGTCGCGACGCGCTTCGCCTCGGACACGGCGAGCGATGTCTGTTCGGGGGTGCCGGGCAGGAAGTCGTATGCGCCGGCCTTGCCGACCTGCACGAGGTTGCGCTCCGGTCCGGGAACGTAGAACACGGGCTTGAGCTCGCGATAGCGGCCGCTCTCTTCGTTGTACGACGCGATGCGGTGCCGCATGAACTCACGGAACACGAAGATCGGCGCCTGTACGTAGAAGGTCATCGAGTTGTGCTCGAACGGCGACCCGTGGCGGTCACGCATGAGGTAGTTGATGAGCCCCTTCGAGCGGGATGCGTCGAGCTCGACGTCCTGCGCCGCCTCGAGGGTCTGCTCCCCCTGCGTCGAGACGCGCGCCGCGAAAAGCACGTCGGAGTCGTGGGCACTGGAACGCACCAGCTCGACTGTGACGTCGGAGCGGAACGTGGGGCTGGGCGATTCGGTCTCAGGCACGGCCTTCACGATAACCGACCGGCGCCCGTAACAGTCGGCAACACTCCCCCACCGGCCCGGATGCGGTCGTACCGTGGCATCACCATGAACCCGATCCTCATCCTCGCGGTCCTCCTCGGCCTCGTCGCCGGTGCGACGGCGCTCGGGTTCGCGTGGCGCAACTCGCAGGGGCGCATCCGCCGCACCAACGGGCACACCGTCGTGCGGGTGACCGATCTGCCAGGGGTGAAGCGCTTCGCGCGCGGCGCGACGCTGCTGCAGTTCTCGACAGAGGTGTGCGCGCCGTGCCGTGCAACTCACGTGGTGCTCGGTGACGTGGCATCCGGGCGCGCCGATGTCGACCACGTCGACCTCGATCTCACGCACCGACCCGACCTCGCGAGCAGGTTCAACATCCTGCAGACGCCGACGACCCTGATCCTCGATCGCAAGGGAGTCGTGCGGGCGCGCATCGGAGGCGCACCACGCAGGGATGCCCTGACACTCGAGCTCGACCGCATCCTGGAGGCTGCAGCATGACAACAACAGCCAAGGGCATCGATCCGCGTGGACCGCGTTTCAGCGCTGGTATCACCGCGGTGCTCCTGCTGATCGTGATCGCGCTCACCCTCGCGGCACCCGCCGCGACGTCCCTCGCGGAGCGCGCGGCCCAGCCCGGCTTCATCCTGTTCGCCCTACTGACCGCCCTGTTCGCGTGGGGAGCCTTCGCGGGCGTGCAGCGTCACCCGTACGGCGCCCTGTATCGCGCCGCGGTGCGACCGCGTCTGAAGCCCCCGACCGAGCTCGAGGATCCGGTGCCCCCGACCTTCGCGCAGGGAGTCGGTTTCGTCATCACCCTCGGGGGCGTCGTCCTGCACCTCGCGGGAGTGCCGTACGCCCTCGTGATCGCCGCGTCGGCCGCCTTCGTTGCCGCGTTCCTCAACTCGGTGTTCGGCTACTGCCTCGGCTGCCAGTTCTACCTGCTGCTCGCGCGAGCGGGAGTGCTCGGCCGGGCGAAGGGTGCCGCCGCAGCCTGACCCCGCCTAGTCTGGGACTGACGAAAGCCTCGTCTTGTAGCGAAAAGGGGCACCATGGCAGTCACCAGCGAAGCAACCACCCTCTGGTTCGGGGACCTCCTCACCGGCTCGGGCACAACCTCCCTCGACTCCTCCGACGCGGCAGAGTTCCCCGTCAGCTGGGCCGCACGGTCCGAGGGCGTCTCGGGCAAGACCAACCCCGAGGAGCTGCTCGGCGCCGCGCATTCCGCGTGCTACTCGATGGCGTTCGCCAACGCTCTCGCGGGCAACGGCACCCCGCCCGAGAACCTGCAAGTGACCGCTGCGGTCACGTTCGTTCCCGGTGAGGGCATCACGGGCAGCCACCTGCTCGTGAGCGCCAAGGTCGCCGGGCTGTCGGAGGAAGACTTCCAGCGCCTCGCCGAGGACGCCAAGAAGAACTGCCCAGTGTCCCAGGCGCTCACGGGCATCCCGATCACGCTCGAAGCCAGCCTGGCCTAGTCGTGCGCGTTCTCATCGCGGGCGCCTCCGGCTTCATCGGTCGCGAACTCACGCGCCAACTCGAGACTGCAGGGCATACAGTGCTCAAGCTCGGGCGGGGTGCGCCCAGCAACGCGAACGAGTTCCTGTGGATGCCCTCGACACTCACTGTCGATCCCCGGGCGATCGAGGTCGCTGACGCGGTAGTCAACCTCGCGGGCGCGACGACCGGCCGCATCCCGTGGACGCGCGGCTACAAGCGCGAGATCCTCTACTCCCGGGTGCAGGGGACCCAGACCCTTGCGGAAGCGATCGGTCGCGCGAAGAACCCGCCGCGGATCTTCCTCAACGGCTCCGCGGTCGGCTACTACGGCGACCAACCGGGAGTGCAGCTGACCGAGACCTCGCCCAAGGGCGAGGGATTTCTGAGCGATGTCGTCCAGGCGTGGGAGAAGGCCGCGCACCTCGCCCCCGAGGGCACGCGCGTCGTGACCTTCCGCACCGGCCTGGTCGTCGGCCGCGGCGGAGCCTTCACACCGCTCATCCCCCTCACCCGCCTCGGGCTCGGAACGCGCCTCGGCACCGGCAAGCAGAACTGGCCTTGGGTGGCGCTGCGCGACGAGGCCGCCGCGATCAAGCACCTGCTCACCTCGAGCCTCGAGGGTGTCGTCAACATCGCCGGCCCCACGCCAGCGACCTCACAGCAGGTCACGGATGCCCTCGCCGACGCCCTCGGACGCTGGCACCCCTGGGTGGTTCCCGAGTTCGCGGTCAAGCTGCTCGGCGACGCGGGCAACGACCTCCTGCTCACGAGCGAGAACGTCGCGCCCGAGCGCCTGCTCGCCGACGGATTCGTGTTCCGCTACGAGACCGTGCAATCGGCTATCGGTGAGATCGTTCGAGAGCTATAGCCCTGCGGGTCGCCCAGCGGGCGCGCCGACGGTCTCCGCTCGCGTCGTAGGCGAGGCCGAGTCGCAGCCAGGCGCGCCAGGAGTCGGGCTGGCCCTCGACTTCGGCCCGGTACTGCGGAAATTCGAGGTCGGCCGCGACGGGATCCGGTCGCCCGCTCGGCAGCCGTGGCAGGTCGTCGACGGGCAGACCCCCTTCGGCGCCGAGCAGGCGGACGAGGCGCTCTCCCCGCGCGACGAACACGAGGTCGGCGACGAGCACTCCCGCGCCGAGGAACGGCAGCACGATGAGCGCGAAGCCGAGCGCCTTCGCGAGCGGCTCCTCCGAGGTGATGAGCAGGAGCGCATAGTTGACGACGAAGACCAGATAGAGCACGAGGAGCGCCGCCATCACCAGGGCGGCGACGCGGGCCCTCACTTCTTCTCGAGTCCCAGGTCGATGAGCTTGTCCAAGCCGACGATGACACCCCGGGCGGTGCGCGCGGCACGCAGGGCGAGCAGGATTCCGGCCTCGTAAGCGTTGGGCGCGAGCGTCTCGTGGCTGAGGGTGAGCACCTCGCCGTTGCCGCCGAAGATCACGTCCTGTTTCGCGACGATCCCCTGCATCCTGAGACTGTGGATCGGGATGCTCGACACCTGCTGTCCGCGCGCGCGCTGGTCGACGTGCGGAGCCGCGACGGGGCCGAGGACCCCGCGCGCAGCACCCATGAGCTCTGCGGTGCGCACTGCGGTGCCGGAGGGCGAGTCGACCTTGGAGGCGTGATGCACCTCGATGATCTCGATCGAGTCGAAGAAGCGCGCGGCCATGGTCGCGAACGACGTGGCAAGTACTGAGCCGATCGAGAAGTTGGGCACGATGATGACCCCGACCGCGAGGTTGCCAGCGATCGCGCGCTCGAGGGTCGCGATGCGCTCGTTCGACCAGCCGGACGTTCCCACGAGCACGCTGATGCCGTGTGCGACCGCATACTCGACGACGCCCTGGGAGACCGCGGGAAGCGTCACGTCGACCGCGATGTCGGCGCCGAGCATCTCGCTCAGTTCGCCCTTGGAGTCGATCTGCGCCACAAGCTCGAAGTCGTCTGACGCCTCGATGATCTGCGATGCCAGCTGGCCCATCTTGCCCGTAGCGCCCACGACGGCGACCTTCGTTGTCATCCCGCAAATCTATCAAACGGGCGGCGCGCCACGATCGGCGCATGGAGGCGTTCCGCCATTCCCCTACTAGTCGGGTGGGGGTGATTCGCGGCACGGTTACGCCATGAGCCCTGTCACTCGTCGTTACTGGGTGGTCGCGATCGCGGCATCCGCCCTTCTGCTTGTCGGCTGCACGAGCGCGCCGACCGACTCACCCGGCACCGCACGTCTGCTCCCGAGCCGGGCGCCGTGTTCGCGGTTGAATAACCTTCTTGAATAACCTCCTCGAATAACCTCATGGGGTGACCTTCCTCGAAACACCGGTGACGGATGTCACTGCGCACGCCCTCCTGGCCGAGTACTTCGCGTACCGCGAGCAGACCTTCCCGAGCGCAGCGGGCTATGTCACGACGTTCCCCTCCCCCGCGCAGTTCCTGGCCCCGGACGGCGTCTTTCTCGTGGTCGAGTTCGGGGGCGAGAGTGTGGGGTGCGGCGGCATCCGGTCGCTCGGCGGTGGCCGTTTCGAGGTGAAGCATCTGTGGCTGCGGCCGGGCGTGCAGGGTCACGGGCTCGGGCGCGCGCTGCTGGCGGAACTTGAACGCCGGGCAGTGCTGCTGGGGGCCACCGAACTCGTGCTCGACACGAACGCGAGCCTCGAGGCCGCGGGCGGCCTGTATCGCTCGAGCGGCTACGTCGATGTCGAGCCGTACAACGACAACCCGAACGCGACGAACTGGTACCGCAAACCCCTCGCTCCCTGAGGTTCTCGAAGGAAGCCGGCTTCGAGAGCCTCAGCCAGCTCTAGAACGGCTGCAGGTCGGGCATTCCCGTGCGGAGTTCGACGGGCAGGTGCCCGAGGTCATTGTGGGTGACCAGCACGGGCGGCTTCGCGCTGCGCACCCGGATGATCGTGAGCCCGCAGTTCGCCTGGTTGAGGCCGAGCCAGCGCCACGTGGGAGCACCGAGCACCTCGCGCACGAACCACGAGATCACGAAGTTGTGCGTGATGAGGAGGTCGTGCCGGTCTTCGCGGGCTGGGGCGAGAAACTCGGCGACAGCGTCGGCCATCTGCGCCTCGCCCGCCTCGACCTGTTCGGGAGAGATCGAGCCGAAGAATGAGTCGAAGGCGCGCGGCACATCCGGGCCCGGTCCGCTCGGGATGCAGTCCATGAGCAGGGCGCTGGGCTGCGACCGCAGCGCGGGCATCCGGCCGGTCATGATGTCGGCCGTCTCGGCGGCGCGCTGCAGCGGAGAGTGCCACGAGCGCGCGAATGGCACTCCGCTCAGACGCTCGGCGATCGCCGTGGCCTGCCGCTTGCCCTTGGGCGAGAGCGGGCCGTCGGGCAGGCCGTACTCGGCATCCTGCTGCTCGCCGTGACGCACGAGATAGACGTAATGAGCCATGAGGGTAGTACCTGCGTTTCCGTTGATCAGGAGGCAGAAGCTGGCGACGCTGCCAACCCCGCAAAAGATTTCTCGTCGACGGTGCCGACCGCGGCGATCGAGACCGGGCGCGCCGCGAGTTCGACGGCGAGTTCACGCACGCCCTCCACAGTCACGGCGCCGAGACGTCGCAGCGACTCGTCCAGGTCGACGAACTCGCCGAGCGTGAGTTCACTGCGGCCGAGGCGCGACATGCGCGTGTCGGAGTCTTCGAGGGCGAGCGCGGATGCCCCGCTCAGCTGCCCCACCGCGCGCCGCAGTTCTTCGTCCGTGACGCCGCCGGAGCCCAGCCGCACGAACTCCGCGAGCATGAGCTCGGTCACCTGGGCGGCCTTGGCTGGGGAACAGCCGGCGTAGATGCCGAACAGTCCCGCGTCCGAATAGCTCGGCGCGAACGAGTAGACCGAATACGCGAGGCCCCGCTTCTCGCGGATCTCCTGGAACAGGCGGCTCGACATCCCGCCGCCGAGGATCGAGTTGAGCACGCTCAGGGTTGCGCGGCGCTCATCGCCAGCCGGGATTCCCGGCACTCCCGCGATGATGTTCGCCTGTTCGATCGGGCGTTTGACCGTGACAAGGGCGCTGCCGCGCTCGATCACGTCGTGCGTGCCATCGCGGCGCGCGACCGGAACCGCCTCGACCGAAAGATCCCAGCCTGCTGCGACGAGGGCCGCGGTGACGCCGCGCACGAGCTCGTCGTGCTCGACGGCACCCGCGACGGTGATGACGAGATCCTGGGCGCGGTAGTTTGCGCGGTAGTGCTCCCACACGGCCTCACGCGCGACCGCGCGGATCGTCTCGGGGCTGCCGCCGATCGGGCGGCCGAGGGGATGTTGCCCGAGCACGGCCTCGAAGAAGCGCTCGCTCGTGACATCCGACGGATCGTCGTCTGCCATGGCGAGTTCCTCGAGAATGACGCCCCGCTCCGTCTCGAATTCTTGGCGGTCGAGCGTCGACGACGTGAACATGTCGGCGAGCACCTCGACAGCCATGGGCAGGTCGCGATCCTGCACCTTGGCGTAGTAGCAGGTGTACTCCTTGGCCGTCATGGCGTTGTGCTCGCCACCGACCGCGTCGAAGGCAACAGCGATATCGAGCGCCGAGCGCGTGGGCGTGCCCTTGAACAGCAGGTGTTCGAGGAAGTGCGTCGACCCGTAGGTGACGGGATGCTCGTCGCGCGAGCCGACAGCTACCCAGTAGCCGATAGTCGAGCTGCGCGAGCCCGGCACGGATTCACTCAGGATGCGCACGCCACTCGGCAGCACCGTGCGTCGCACGAGCGAGTCACCGGAAGCGGTGAACGAGAGGTGAGCGAGATCGAGCGGGAGGGAGACGGCGCCGTTCATCACTTCCCGAGCCTACGTCACCGCGTCGTCCGCGCGGACGGGGTTGTGGATGACCCCCCGAATTGGGGTAATCGAGTGAGGACAAACAGACTGGTCTGTCTGTCCTCCTGTGTTACTGTCTTTCTTGTAGGCACCCGAAGCCTCACGCCCCGCTGCTACCCGAGCGGCAGGCACACGTAAGAAACCCAGACATGGCATCCCCCAAACGCCATATCTCCGAAGGAGTCGCGCTGTGATGGTCGTTGAGATTGCTCCGACCGCGCAGCGCGCTCCCGCGAAGGGCCGCATCCTCGAGACGGCAAACGTCCTCTTCTACGAAGACGGCATCCGCAACGTCGGTGTCGATCGCATCATCAGTGCGTCCTCAGTCACGAAGGCCACCTTCTACAAGCACTACCGTGCCAAAGACAACCTGATCGTCGAATACATCACGGCACGCCACGAGACGGTTCGCGCGAACATCGAGCACATGATCGCGAGCTCACCCGACGCCGAGTCCGCGCTGCGCGAGTTCGTTGCCTCGATCATCGCCGAGATCGACAGCCCCGGCTTCCGCGGTTGCCCGTTCATCAACGCTGCAGCGGAGTTCCCCGACGCCGAGCATCCCGTGCGCAAGGTCGTCATTACCCACCGCGAGTGGTATGTCGAGACGCTCGCCGAACTCCTCAAGGAGATGGGCCACCCCGTGCCCGGGGACGCGGCAGATGAGCTTCTGCTCGCCCGGGATGGCGCCCTGTCTGGTGGCTACGCTGGCGATTCGATCGCGGCATCCGCGGCTCTCGCCCGCATCGCCGACCGCGTCCTAGCGGAAGCGCGCCCCGAGCGCTAGGCCCCCCTGCACTTTCGCTGCTCTCACTAACGTGGAGGGGCGTCGTGACGCTGGATCGCGGCGGGGGTGCAATCAGCAGTACTCGAAATGGGGTCATCACGATGACAGTCACTCTGCTACTCGTTATTACCGTTCTCGCGGGAGCCCTCTCCCTCTACGACGGAATTGTCCGGCTGCGCGGCAAGCGCGGCAACTCGATCCTGGCGATCGTCGAGATCGTAGCTGCGGCGCTCATGCTGCTCGCGCTGTTCGGGATTCTCACGACCGCGCTCGGCATCGGCATCCTGTCGGTGATCCTCGAAATCGTGCTCGTTCTGCAGCTCGTGATCCGCGGGTCGACACGACGCGGAGGGGCAGCGATCACGATCATCGCGCTCATCCTGAACACGATCGTGCTGATCGTCGCGTTCAACATCTTCTCGATCCCCGGGCTCAACTAGCAACTCACAACCGAAGGCCGCGTTTCCCTGGGGGGGCGCGGCCTTCGGGGCGCTAAACCGAGCCAGAGCGCCGCTCGCGTGTTCGCTTCTCCGGAGTCTTGACGTTTCAGTCACACTGGTTGCGCGAACAAGCGGCGTGCCGTCGCGAATCTCCGGAGAAGCGATCAGGACCGGGCGGGCGGAGCTCTAGGCGGACACCCGGTCGAGTTCTGAGACCTGGTGCCGCGTGAGGGCGAGGTGCGCAGCGGCCGTGAGGTCGAGCACCTGTTCCGGGTGGCTCGCGGAGACAACCGGCGCGACAACGTTGGGCTTGGTGAGCAACCACGCGAGGGCTACCGAGGCGACGCTCGTGTCGTGCGCCACCGCGATCGAGTCGAGGGATGCAAGTATGCGCAGCCCACGCCGATTGAGCAGTTTTGCGACCTCTCCGCCGCGGTCGTTCTTCGCGAGGTCGGCGCGCTGCCGGTACTTTCCCGTAAGAAACCCGCTCGCGAGCGCGAACCGCGGCATGACCCCGAGACCCTGGCGCGCGGCCACGTGGGCGAGGTCACCCTCGTACTCGCTGCGGTGCATGAGGTTGTAGTGGTTCTGCAGCGCGACCATGGGGGCCACGCCGAGCTGGGCGGAGGCGATCCGGGCTTCGATGAGACGGTTGCCGGTGTGGTCGGAGCCGCCGAAGTAGCGCACCTTGCCGGCGCGGATGAGCTCATCCACGGCCAGGAGCGTTTCGTCGAAGTCCACAGCCTGGTCATCGATGTGCAGGTAGAGCAGGTCGATGTAGTGCACGCCGAGCCGCCCGAGTGATGCCTCAACCGCTCGGGTGAGCACGCGCGCCCTGAGACCCGGGTGCTCTGCACTCTTGCCGACCTTGGTCGCCACGACTATGCGGTCGCGATTGCGGCGGGCGCGCATCCAGTTGCCGATCATGGTCTCGCTGCGACCCGCGGCGTAGGAGTCTGCAGTGTCGACGAAGTTGCCGCCCTGGGCGATGTAGGTGTCGAGGATGTCATTGGTCGCGGCGTCGTCGGCGGTCCAGCCGAAGACGTTGCCGCTCATGGCGAGGGGAAAGACCACCAGGTCGGATGAACCGATAGTGCGAAGGCGCGGGGGGTGCGAGCCGACGATAGCGGCGGTCTCTCCCGTCGTCGGTACCATCAAGTTCACGTCCAACTGCGTCATTCGTTCCTCCCCCGAGGCCTGATCTCAAATGTATTGGCGCACGAGCCGTGCGGGGCTGAGGAAACCCCAATCGTTACGACACCGTGCTGGACTGGTAAGGACCAACGTTTTGCTGTCATTGTGCGTCTTAGTCATTAAGACCACAGTTCGGAGGAAACATGACGATCGACCGCACCCCCAGTAGTAGGCCCAGGCTGTGGCTCGGCCTTGGCGCCCTGCTCTCCGTCGTGGGGATCGCGCTGCTCTGGCCGCTGCAGAAAGTCGGCCAGATCTGCATCATGATCTATCCGGCGCCGCCCGGCTGCGGCGCCGAGGAGCCGCGCTGGGTTCCGCTCGTCGGCATCGGGCTTGTGATCGCACTCCTCGCCGCGCAGGTCGTCGTGTACTTCGTCGTGCCGAGACCCCGTATACCGCTCATCCTGCTCTCGGCGGGCATCGTGGTTGTCGTGGCTCTCGCCGCGGGGATCGTGGCGCTCTCGCAGACCGGCATCTGGGACCCGTATCAGCCGCTCGTCCTCATCGACTAGCGACCCATAATGGGAGGATGACGACTCCCAACGATCCGAACTGGCGACTGCCAGAGGTACCGGGCTTCACCCTGGTGAGCCCCGACTTCCACGAAGGCGACACCCTGCCGCAGTGGACCCGTTCGGGCATCGCGGGCGCGGGCGGCGAAGATCGCTCCCCCACGCTGCACTGGGACGGCGCGCCCTCGGGCACCAAGAGTTTCGCCCTGACGATGTACGACCCCGACGCGCCCACGGGCAGCGGATGGTGGCACTGGGCCGTCTACAACATCCCGGCCACGATCACGTCGCTCTCCCAGGACGCGGGCAACCCCGACGCGGGGCTGCTGCCGGCCGGGGCAATCACGCTCCCGAATGAGATCCGGCTTGAGCGCTATCTCGGTGCGGCCCCCCCTGCCGGGAACGGCGAGCACCGCTACTTCTTCACCGTGAGCGCGCTCGACGTCGAGCGACTCGAGGTGCCGGAAGGCAGTACTCCCGCGCTCCTGGGCTTCACGCTCTTCGATCACGTGGTCGCACGTGCCCAGCTGAGCGGACTGTCGGAAACGCCCTAGGTCTCGTGCCTGCGGTACTGCGGGATGCGATCCCTGGCGCGCGCGCGCACCTTGCTCACGCTGACGATCACGATCACGAGGGCAATCGTGATGGCGAGGGCGATCCAGACCAACCAGGCGCTGTCGATCCAGGCCGACAGGTCGTCGACGAAGCTGTCGAAGGGGCTCGTGATTCGGGTCACCCGCTCACCTTAGGACCGCAAGCGTTTGCCCCAATGCCCCCACTTGGGGGGCAGACAGGTTGCATGGATCCGGCACGCAAAGGGGCCCACCTTCCGAAGAAGATGGGCCCCAGTGTCTTACGTGGGCGCCTGGCGAGAGGCCCCACGCAGATCTATCGCTAGCCCTCCGCTGGTGCTTCGGGGCCGTCGGATGCGGCAGCTGAGCTGTCGGTGTCCGCAGGATCCGCGTCATCGGTCACGGGGGCGAGGGAGAGCTTTCCGCGGTCGTCGATCTTGGTGATCTCCACCTGGATCTTCTGGCCGACGGAGAGGACGTCTTCGACGTTCTCCACGCGCTTGCCACCCGCGAGCTTGCGGACCTCGCTGACGTGCAGCAGGCCATCCTTGCCGGGGGTGAGCGAAACGAACGCGCCGAACGTCGCGAGCTTGACGACGGTTCCGAGGAACCGCTCGCCGACCTCGGGGTTGAGCGGGTTCGCGATCGCGTTGACCGCGGCACGAGCAGCCTCGGCCGAGGGTCCATCGACAGCGCCGATGTACACGGTGCCGTCGTCCTCGATCGAGATGTCGGCGCCGGTGTCGTCCTGGATCTGGTTGATCGTCTTGCCCTTCGGGCCGATCAGCTCACCGATCTTGTCGACAGGGATCTGCACGCTGATGACGCGAGGCGCGGTGGGCGCCATCTCGTCGGGCGCGTCGATCGCGGCGTTGATGACCGCGAGGATCGCCGTGCGAGCCTCCTTGGCCTGCTTGAGCGCACCGTCCAGCACCGAAGACGGGAGACCCGCGAGCTTCGTGTCGAGCTGGATCGCCGTCACGAACTCGGACGTACCCGCGACCTTGAAGTCCATGTCGCCGAGGGCGTCTTCAGCGCCGAGGATGTCGGTCAGTGCCGCGTAGCGCGTCACGCCGTCGACCTCGTCGGAGATGAGGCCCATGGCGATACCCGCGACCGGAGCGCGCAGCGGCACACCGGCGTTGAGCAGCGACAGGGTCGAAGCACACACGGAACCCATCGAGGTCGAACCGTTGGAGCCGAGAGCCTCGGACACCTGGCGGATCGCGTAAGGGAACTCCTCGCGCGGCGGGAGCACGGGAACGAGGGCGCGCTCGGCAAGGAAGCCGTGCCCGATCTCGCGACGCTTCGGCGAACCGACGCGACCCGTCTCACCCGTCGAGTAGGGCGGGAAGTTGTAGTGGTGCAGGTAGCGCTTCTTCTTCACCGGGGCGAGAGAGTCGATCTGCTGCTCCATCTTGAGCATGTTGAGCGTGGTGACACCCAGGATCTGGGTTTCACCGCGCTGGAAGATCGCCGAACCGTGAACGCGTGGGATGACCTGCACCTCGGCGTCCAGCGCACGGATGTCGGTCAGGCCACGGCCGTCGATGCGGATGCCCTCGGTCAGAACGCGCGTGCGCATGACCTTCTTCGACACGGACTTGTACGCGGCGCTCACCTCAGCGTTGGCGGAAGCCGGAAGGCGCTCGGCCTCGACCTCTGCAGCGATGTGGCCCTTGACGCGGTCCTTGAGCAGGTCGTCAGCGTTCTGGCGCTCGGTCTTGTCGGCGATCTGATAGACGCCCTTGAGGTCGTCGTAGGCGAGACCGGCGACCGCGTCGTAGGTGCCCTGCGCGTACGGCGGGAACAGCGGGAAGTCCTGAATCGGCTTCGCAGCCTTCTCGGCGACCTCGAGCTGAGCCTTGATGAGCTGCTTGAGGAACGGCTTCGCGGCCTCGAGGCCCCGGGCGACGATCCCCTCGTCCGGCTTGGTGGCGCCAGCCTTGATGAGCTCCCAGCTACCTTCGGTGGCTTCGGCCTCGACCATCATGATCGCGACATCTTCGTTGCCGTCGGCGTCGGTCACGAGACGGCCGGCAACGGTGAGGTCGAAGACGGCCTCCTCGAGCTGGCTGAACTTCGGGAACGCGATCCACTGGTCTTCGCGACCCGCACCCGACATGAGTGCGAGGCGGATGCCACCGACCGGTCCGTAGAACGGGAGGCCCGAGATCTGCGTGCTCAGCGACGCGGCGTTGATCGCCAGTGCGTCATAGAACTCGTCGGGAGCGATGGACAGGACGGTGATGACGATCTGAACCTCGTTGCGGAGGCCCTCGACGAATGTCGGGCGCAGCGGTCGGTCGATCAGGCGGCAGACCAGGATGGCCTCCGTCGACGGACGACCTTCGCGGCGGAAGAACGATCCGGGGATCTTGCCTGCGGCGTACGAGCGCTCCTCGACATCCACCGTGAGGGGGAAGAAGTCGAAGCCGTCGCGCGGGTGCTTGCCCGCGCTCGTGGCGCTCAGGATCATGGTTTCTTCATCGAGGTACGCGGCGACGGCACCCTGTGCCTGCTGCGCGAGGCGACCGGTCTCGAAACGGACCGTGCGCGTGCCGAACTTACCGTTATCGAGAACGGCTTCGGCGAATGTGATTTCTGGACCCTCCAAGGGGGGTTTCTCCTTTGTTTTATGTCGTCGTCCCGTGTGGACGGCGACGCATCGAGGGGCAGGAGCGGGCAGGAGGACGCGTCAGAACGCGCGCTTGCCGAAGTAATGGCACATGCCTGGCCAACAGTAGAAAGTCTCGGAACGACTCCGAAATTCACCACCGATGACCAGCTTCTTGCCAGCCTGCTCCGGTTGTTGTTCCCCGGGATTCCCGTGGACAACCTCATACAGGCTACCAGTAAGGCGTGTCGGTGGCCCAGGCACGGCTCGCGGCGCGTTGTCAAGGAAACCCCGGCCGGAAGTCTGGGCCGATGAGAGCGGGCGGGGCAGCGGCACGGATGCCGCGAGCGCGACGAGCGCGAGACCCGGGTCATCCGTTCACCGGGGGTTGAAAGGCCGAGAACGGGTCGACGGGAAGCGGCGGGCACTTGGCGTTGATGACCTCCCACTGGGCGGGTGTCGCGATGAGGGGCAGCGCCTGTTCGTCGAAGTACGGGATCCAGAGGACGCCTGAGCGCAAGGCGTGCACGTAGAGGTCACGGTCGGGCGCCCCGGCGACCGGATAGCCGAGCGTCTCGAGACACGGAGCGAGACGCTGGGTGAAGTAGTCGTACATGTAGAGGATCTGCGCATCGCTCAGGAAGCCCTGCGTGCGCGGGTCGACGGGATACCGCGCAAGGCACGTGCGCTGGGCGTCGATGCCCTCGGCCGCCGTGAGCGGGCCGTTGTCGTCGATCGCGAACCCGCCGCTCACCTCGCGGGCGGTCAGGCCCGCAGCGCGCAGGCACGTGACCTGGGTGGAAGCCCAACTGTCCTGCGTGGTGAATGCCACGCGATCGACCTTGGGGAAGTCGCGCTCCTGGCCGGGGCCGAGTGCGCTCCAGTAGTTCGAGAGCTGCTCCGCGACAGCCGCTTCCGCCTCCTCATCGGAGGCACCGGGCGGGATCGGAGTCGGCGTCGCGCATCCCGCGAGCAGCAGCACGGATGCCGTGAGCGCGAGTACAGCGAAGCGGGCGGGCATGCCCCAATCCTGCGCCACCCGCGCACGCGCCGCCAGCGTTTCCCACACCAGCGTCGCCGCCGAGTGGCAGTATCGACCTCCGCTGACGCGCGTGGCTACTGCGCGCCGTACCCGCCCACGGGGCTGAAGCCCTCGGGCAGGGCGAACGGGTCGCGCATCTGCTGCGAGCGATCGCTCACGCGCACGAGGGCCGCGAGTTCCGACGCCGCGCGCTCGATGCGATCGGACAGACCGCCCTCACTCCCCCAGTCGGCGGATGCCGCGTAGACCCCGGTCGGCACCGCGACGGCGTGCAGGTAGCTGAACATCGGGCGCATCGCGTAGTCGATCGCGAGGGAATGCCTTTCGGTTCCGCCCGTCGCGCCCAGGAGCACGGGCATCCCGGCCAGTGACTGCGGGTCGAGCACGTCGATGAACGACTTGAACAGCCCGCTGTAGCTGGTCGTAAAAATCGGGGTGACGGCGATGAGTCCGTCCGCGCCCGTGACGGCCTGGATGGCGGCGTCGAGCCGGGGGCTCGGGAATCCGGTGAGCAGGTTGTTCGTGACATCCTGCGCGACGTCCCTGAGTTCGACAACTGTCACCTCGACCTCGATGCCCTCAAGCGCGCGCACTGTCGCCTCGGTGAGCCGATCGGCGAGCAGGCGCGTCGACGAGGGCTGGCTGAGGCCCGCCGCCACGACGGCGAGCTTGCGCGCCCCGCCTCGGTGCCCGCCGCCACTGTTCGTTTCTCCGGAGAATTCGTCTCGACCCGCGGTCATTGCCGCAACTCCTGTGCACTCGCTACCGAAAGCTCCGGAGAAACGGACGCCCACGGCACGGACGCCGACGGCACGGACGGGGAAGCCACCGCATCCCGAGCGGCGACCAGCGCCGCGTGCGTGGGGCCATCGGGCACGTCGGCGGGGCGGTTCGCCGCGAACTCCTTGCGGAGCACCGGCACGACCTCCTCGCCGAGGATGTCGAGCTGCTCGAGCACGGTCTTGAGCGGGAGCCCGGCGTGGTCCATGAGGAACAGCTGGCGCTGGTAGTCGCCGAAGTGCTCGCGCATGCCCGCGTACTTGTCGATGACCTCCTGCGGGCTTCCCACGGTGAGCGGGGTCTGCTCGGTGAAGTCCTCCATCGTGGGGCCGTGGCCGTAGACCGGGGCGTTGTCGAAGTACGGGCGGAACTCGTTCACGGCGTCCTGTGACTTCGCGCGCATGAAGGCCTGGCCGCCGAGGCCGACGATCGCCTGGGCCGCGGTGCCGTGACCGTAGTGCTCGAAGCGCTGGCGGTAGTACGAGACCAGGCGCATGTAGTGCTCCTTGGGCCAGAAGATGTTGTTCGCGAAGAAGCCGTCGCCGTAGAACGCTGCCTGCTCGGCGATTTCGGGGCTCCGGATCGAGCCGTGCCAGACGAAGGGCGGCACACCGTCGAGCGGGCGCGGGGTCGACTGGAAGCCCTGGAGGGGCGTGCGGTACTGGCCCTGCCAGTCGACGAACTCCTCGCGCCACAGTCGGTGCAGAAGCGCGTAGTTCTCGATGGCGAGCGGGATTCCGTCGCGAATGTCCTTGCCGAACCACGGATACACGGGGCCCGTGTTGCCGCGGCCCATCATGACGTCAACGCGCCCGTCGGCGAGGTGCTGCAGCATCGCGTAGTCCTCAGCGACCTTCACCGGGTCATTCGTCGTGATGAGCGTCGTGCTGGTCGACAGGATGAGGTCGGTGGTCTGCGCGGCAATGTAGCCGAGCATCGTGGTGGGGCTCGACGAGACGAACGGCGGGTTGTGGTGCTCGCCCAGTGCGAAGACATCAAGGCCGACCTCTTCAGCCTTCCTGGCGATCGTCACGAGTGCCTTGATGCGCTCGCCCTCGGTGGGGGTCGTGTCATCCGTCGGGTCGGTGGTGACGTCGCTGACGGTGAAGATTCCGAACTGCATTGTGTGCTCCTCAGAGTGTCGCAAGGGACAAATCCATGCGTTTGCATTGATTATGCAACACAACTGGGGAGGGCCGAGAACTATTCCCTGACCCCCTAAGTGGTGGCAAACCGGAACCTGTCCGGTGCCGAATGTATGTAGTGAAGAGGAAACTCGCGGCGGGCCCCCAGCCCGTCGTATGGGGCGTCTCATGTGGGCATCGGGTGTCGCACGAGACTTGAGTGCCGACGAGGGTCGGTACGACCCGGTGGTGGCCAGAGGGGTCTGGCCACCACCAGTACCCCTCTTCCTGCACACCGAAGGACCTCCGGCGCCGCTTACCCGCGCCGGAGTTCCTCGGGCGTCATCGGGTCGAGCCGATCAGCAGCTCCACGCGGTAGAGGCCGCCCTTGCGCACGATCTCGACGGGGATGCGCTGCTTGCGTCCCAGGATGTCCAGCCGCGAGAGTGCTTCGTCGACGACCGACTCGAGACCTCGCGGCACCCACCCGACCGGGCCGCTCACACGAGAGCCCGTGAACAGGCGCACCTCCATCTCGGCATCCTGCCCCTCCTGCTGCTGCGAGCGCCTGCTGATCGCGGTCTCGAGCGGGGTCGCACCGCTCTCCACGATCGCCTTGAGTTCGTGCTGCAGCGGGTTGCTTCCCGCGAGTTGGATGCGCACGCGCTTGTTGGCCGGCACGAGCACTCCACGATACTGGCTGAGCTTGCCCTTGCCGAGGTCGTTGCGGTCGTGAGTTGGCATGAATGGGATGCTAGTCCAGAGCCAGCACGATCTTGCCGGGCCCGTGCGACCCGAGCAGCCGCTCGTACGCTTCGCCCACTGCTTCGAGAGCGAACACCGACTCGATCGGAAACTGGACGTCTCCGTCAGCAATGAGTTGCGCGACGCTGTCGAGTCCAGCGTGGTCGAGCGCGCGGCCGCCGACCGCGGTCGTGCCGTACTCCTTCGCCGCGGAGTAGTCGGCTATCGAGTTGACCCGGCCCGCGGGAGCTCCCGCCGCGAGCGCGGCATCCACGGATGCTCGCCCGTGGTTGTCGAGCGCTGCGGTGATGTGTGCGGCGGTGAGGGCTTCGGCGAGTCCGTCACCATAGGCGACCGGCACGATGCCCAGGGAACGCAGGTAGTCGTGGTTGTCTGGGCTCGCCGAGCCGATGACGGTAGCCCCGGTGCGCAACGCGAGTTGGGCGGCAAGCGCGCCGACCCCTCCCGCTGCGGCGCTCACGAAGACCGTGTCATCCGGGCCGAGGCTCAGCGAGGTGACGCTGTTGTAGGCGGTGCGCCCCGCGATGCTCAGGGAGCCGGCGACCTCGTACGGCAGGTCGACTGGCTTGCGCGAGAGCTGGTCGGCCGCGACGATGACGAAATCGGCCTGCGCGCCCGAGGACACCTGGCCGTACACCGCGTCGCCGAGAGCGAAGGCCGTGACACCCGCGCCGAGTTCGTCGATGTCTCCCGCGAAGTCGTGGCCGTTGCCGCTCGGGAGCGCGGGGCTGTTGCCCGAGGATGTTGGCGCTCCGCGGAACAGTTTCGCGTCGAGCGGGTTGAGTCCAGCCGCGCGCACGCGGACACGCACCTCCCCGGGACCCGGATGCGGGGCCTCCGCCTCCACGACTTCGAGAACCTCAGGGCCACCGATCGAGCTGTACTGTACGCGACGCATGCGTCAAGTATGTCTACTCTGATCCCGTGCAGAACCTCATCGTCGTGATCGGCCTCACGGTGGCCGGCGTCGCCGCCATCGTGTTCGGCGTCGTCACCTGGCGCTCCGCGAGAAAACTTGTCGCGGATGCCCGGCAGACCCTCCTCGCGATGTTCGGCGACTCGTTCCCCGGGCTGTTCACCGAGGAGCCCGACCCCCGCGGAGCACGGATCGCGGCAATCGGTTTCGGCCTGGTGGGTGTGGTGCTGCTCGTCGCCGCCGTGCAGCTCCTGGCGTGACCGGAATGGCTGATAGCGCACGAAAAACGGGCCGCCACCCGGAGGTGACGGCCCGTCGTCAAGTTCGACGCGATATGCGCGCGTGCCGCAGAAGCGGCGGCGCGCCATCAGTACTAGCGGCGCAGTCCGAGACGCTCGATCAACGTGCGGTAACGCTCGATGTCGATGTCCTGGAGGTAGCCCAGGAGGCGACGACGCTGTCCAACGAGCAACAGCAGACCACGACGTGAGTGGTGGTCGTGCTTGTGCTCCTTGAGGTGCTCCGTCAGATCCTTGATGCGGTGAGTAAGCATCGCAACCTGGACCTCGGGGGATCCCGTGTCACCTGGGTGGGTAGCGTACTCGTCGATGATCGCCTTCTTGACACTGGCTTCAAGAGCCATAAGGTGATCCCCTTTCTCCTCGTTGCGCGGCGCCCGTAGTCAGAATGACTGAGCTCTCTTTATCCGCGGCCGTTAGACGGCAACCTTGGGAGTTTAGCAGAGTGCGCTACCTAGACACGAGCAAGATCGCGCAGCAGCCGCTGATACTTGGCGATGAAGTGGTCCGGGGAGGCTACCGCTCCGTAGAAAATGGCTGAGTCGATTCTGTAGTCCTCCGTGAGACAAAGTTGAGTGCGTAACGTCTTGACAGTTCCAAGCCCGACTTCTTTACCCTCCCCGCCAGGAGTGATCGTGAAGGTCTTCTCGACACTCTTCCTGAAGCCTCGAAAGAGGTTCCGTGACGACACTGTGACTGATCGACGGATCATAACCTTGCCGCTTGCAGACTGCTCGATTCGGCATTCAAACTCCCGGGTGAGGATAGATCTAAGCTCTCGCCACGTAACGGGTCTCTCCGACCGTTCGATCGGTCGGGAGTTCCTACGAATCCATTCCGCCATCTCAAGAACCTCGCGGTCAGCACGATCGGAGTATGCGAAGTTGTCGTCGAGAATTCTGTGGCGCGCTACTTCTAGTATCCAGAGATACAGCTCCGCCTGACCGACAGTGTCGCGCAGCCAGTGATTGTTCTTATCCAGAAAGACCATCATCGAAACGAGTGCCGTGCGCTTGTTCCCGTTGTGAAAAGCGTGGTTGTTCACAAGCGAATGGACTAGAGCGGCCGCTGCCATTTCCACGGTCGGATACTTCGCGTCGTTAGGCATGCCTGTTTGTGGACGCATGCATGCGGACTCCAGGAGATTCATGGATTTCACGCCGGGAGGGAATATGGGGTCAGACGCTTGTTCAGCATCGAACTCGAGCTCCTCGTGAATCACGAGAACATCCTCTGCTGACAGATCGTTATTCGCCCTCTTCTGTCCAATGACCTTCCACGCAATTGGCGGCACCATGGGTAAAACACGATCCGCCATTCGCAGCGCAGACGGGCTAACTGCGCGCGTTGACTTCGCGGTTGTTCTCGCGGCGTGCACGACGAGCTTCGCGTGCGCGCCTTTAGGAAGGACTCGCGCGCGACCATTGGTAGCGACCTTGAGCGCGGTCAACAACTCCTCAAGCTGCAGGTCGGTCATGTGAAGCAGCTCGCACCAGTACGCTTTTCGCCGCTCGTCGGCCTGAACACTGAGGCCAAGCGAAGTTCGAGCCCGACGAACATCCTCGCTTCGGATTGAAGCTCTCGGATCCGTCGCATAGCTCATACCCGATCGAACTAGTTCAATAATCACATCCTCGAGATCGAACCCGCTCTCGCGCGTGAGAGAAAGAACGGTCATGTTCGGGCGGCTCACTTCACTCCCAATTTTTGGCTAGAGCAACCCGAGATAGAACATCGATGGCGAACGTCACTTGGGTTGTGTGCTCGCCACATCTCGTCAAGATCGATAGTTTCAACTGCTTCTCGCATGAGGTTTACGGCGCGTTCCGAATAGGCAGGATGCTTGACCTTTCCATAGACGAATTGGTGAAAGGCCTTTGTATCGAGCTCTAGTCCAAGATGCTTTCGCAATGCCCAAGCCCTTGGACCCGTAACACCGACTTCGTGCGCAAGTTCGGATGCGGTGAAATGAAATCTGCGCTGCAGATCAACTTCTCGGATTCCTGCCGCGGCCGAATCATCCATTTCGAACCGCACGGGCACACCAGATTTCCGGGTGAAGTGAACGTTGACAGCTAGTCCCGGCCCATCCGTTGTGGAAGCAACGGACGCCAACCGAGGGAAGGACTCTTCTCGCGACCTGCCGGCTTTGACCGCTTCCTCGACGCGATCAACGTCCTTCGCAGAGACGGCCACAGCATCGTCGAAGTGCCCCTCAAGGACCAGCAGGGTTCGAATCCGAGCCCTAGCCGAAGCCCGAGCTCTCTTTCCTGGTCTCAGTAGCTCCGATATCTGCGAGTACTCGGAGTCAATAAGAAGTTGGATGTCGGACGGAGCGTCGGTCGCGATGGGTAGCGCGCGCTTGGGCAACGAGTCCGACAAGCGCTCGCCGAAGACAGACAAAAGCAAATGCTCGTCAACCGCACCTATCCAATGTTGCTCGATATTCCGCAACCTATCGACTACTCGTACCGCGCCCGCATCCTCGGCAGAGAGCCGGATGACCGTGCCCACCTGGGCCAAACCTAGGCACATCTCGAGCGTGAAAGATCGTCCCGACTTAGCATCGAAAACTCCTCGACCGCGCTGTACGAATGCAGCTTTGAGGAGCATCTCGAGAGAATGCTGACAGAGCAGCAGTACGCGCGTGGACCGCGCGGTCTCATCTAGAGAGTCGAAAGCATCGATCATCCCACATAGTGAGCTGATCGCCTTGTCCCGAAGCAGACGTGACTCTCGTCGTATTCGTGGCATTCGGCGTCTCTCGGTGCTCGGTCGGGTAGCGAGACTATAGTCCCCAAACACGCAAACACTGAGACGACACTCCGCCTTATGGCGCTATTTCAGAATGCCAACTGGGCTAGAAACAGCAACGAAGTGCCCAATCCTGCAAATGCAGCCGACAACCAGATCACCCGCCGCCGCCAAGCACCCTCAACCTCCCCCTTCAACCGCAGGAACCGCGCCTCGTGCCGCAGCGTCTCGTCGAGCACGTGCGCGTCCCAGGCGCCGTCGAGCTCGGCAGCGGCGATCAGCGAGGCGGCCGCGGCATCCGTGAGCCTGGGCTTTCGGCGGGAGAGGTAGCCTGCCAGCTGCGAGGCGGCGAGCACCTCGACGCCGTCGGCGCGCTGCTTGAGGGTGAGGGTGGCGGGGTCGACGATCGCGACGACGGGCGTGACGACGATGCCGAGCAGGTGGCTCACACGACGGGCCTCATAGCGGGCATCGGCGATGTGATTTGTACGGTGCCCATTCACGAGCAGCCGGTCGTCGCCGACCCACACTCGCTGGCGGGAGTGGTTCTTGGTCGCGATCGTGAAAGCCCCGGCTGGGCCGATGACGAGGTCGGATGCCTCGGCCGAAGGGTCAACGGAGCGCAGCACTGTCCATCCCGGGCCGAGCGCCTGAAGCACTTTGGCGACGTGAACCTCTCCCAGCGCACCGCGGTACCAACTGCGCGCATCCGGGCGGATCGGGTCTCGCCCGAACAGCCACGCGAGCCTCGACTGGCGACGAGCGCTCGCCTGGATGCGCAGGCATTCCGTCATCACGGCATACGCCGGCCCGCGCACGCGTCGCGCTGCACTCAGAACGTCTGTCATGATTCCCCCGAATTCACCGCTATTCAAGCGGAAAGAGGGGATGCCGCGGCAGTCCCCAATCCGGGGCAAGGTACCGCCATATCCCTCATGTCCAGCGCCACACCCGCGGGCATAACATCGCGCCATGAAGACCCTTTCGGGCGTGAGCGCCCTCGCCGCAGCAGCATTCCTCGGCAACACCCAGTTCGAGAACCAGGGCATCACGGTCTTCATCACCGACGAGAACAAGTTCTTCCAGACATCCGGATGCCCGGACTGGGTGCAGTTCGAGTAGTTCCCGAAAAAGCGTATTCCTGAGAAACTTGGCAAGCGTCCCTGTCGATTCGACGGGGGCGCCGCGTCATGGTTCCGAGAGGCGGGAAATTCCCTCTTCTACGACGTAAGGAACAGACCCATGGAATACATGCTCTTTCTCGGTGAGACGGAAGCCCACGAGATGCTGATGCCGGGCGCGCCTGGCTTCGACGAATACATGGCCGACTGGACGGCGTACAACCAGAAGCTCATCGACGGTGGCCATTGGATCAGCGGCGGGCGCCTGCAGCCCACCGCGACGGCCACGACGATCCGCCGGGTGGCCGGTGCCGACACGGTGGTCGACGGCCCATTCGCCGAGACGAAGGAGCAGCTCGGCGGCTACTACGTCATCAGCGCCGCCGACCTCGACGAGGCCCTCGCCCTTGCCGCAGCCATGCCGTTCACGGACGCCGCGATCGAGGTTCGGCCGATCGCTTTTCGGCCCCAGCCATAGTGTTCGACGAGGCGGTCACCCGTCTCGCGCGCGAGGAGAGCGGACACGTTCTCGCCCTCCTCGCGCACCGCTTCGGCGACCTCGACCTGGCCGACGAAGCTGTGCAGGATGCGCTGCTCGCCGCCGCGTCGTGGGAGGTTGTTCCCGCCAACCCGGCGGGTTGGCTCTACACGGTCGCTCACAATCGTGCGGTCGATCGTCTGCGCCGTGCAGCGGCTGAGCGGCGCAGGCTTCAGGCTGCTTCTTTCACGTTGACCCTTCCAGACGAGGAGGAACCCGAGATGCATGCAACGAACTCAGTCGTCGAGCACTCCGATGTGGGTGACGAGCGCCTCCGGCTCGTGCTGCTGTGCTGCCACCCCGCACTCGATCGCGATGCCCAGGTGGCCCTCACCCTCCGCCTCGTGGGCGGCCTCACCACGCCCGAGATCGCTGCGGCATTCCTCGTGCCGGAGGCGACACTCGCGCAGCGGATCGTGCGGGCGAAGCGCAAGATCCGCGACGCTGGCATCCCGCTCACGATTCCGGCCTCACTCGATTCACGCGTGGACGCCGTACTCACGGTGCTCTACCTCATCTACAACGAGGGCTACCTGTCGCGGTCGTCGTCGGGGGCGCGGGTCGATCTCGTGGACGAGGCGATCCGGTTGACGTCCGCGCTGGCATCCCTCGTGCCCTCGAATGCGGAGGTGCTTGGCCTGCTCGCGCTGGAATTGTATGGCCGATCGCGCACGGCATCTCGATTCGCGGGCAACGAGCTGGTGCTGCTCGAAGACCAGGACAGAACAACGTGGGACGCCGCCGAGATCATCCGCGCGAACAGCGCGCTCACGGCGGCGCTCACGCTCGACGTACCGGGCCCGTTCCAGCTGCAGGCATGGATCGCGTCTCACCACGCCAACGCCCGCACCGCCGCGGACACCGACTGGCCAGCTATCGCCTCCGCGTACGCCCAGCTGGCCGCGCTCACGCCCTCGCCGATCGTCACGCTCAACCGCGCCGTCGCCATCGCGATGGCCGACGGCGCACCCGCGGGCCTCGCGCTGCTTGACACCATCATGGGGCTCGACGAGTACCACCTGTACTGGGCAGCACGCGGCGAGCTACTCGCACGCTCGGGCGACAGGGATGCCGCGGCTCCCGCCTTCCGTCGAGCCCTCGCTCTCGCGACCAATGCCGCGGAACAGAGGCACCTCGAGCGGCGGCTTGCCGCGCTCGACTGAGCCGCTTCGCCTCCACTCCTCCACAGTTCCACAGTCCCTGAGTTCTCCCCAGATTGGCCTGCTGGCCTGCACTTTTTTACCTCATACTGGTATTATCTTCGTATGGCTCATCCAGCGATTGACCAACTGCGGCAGGCACTTGCCATGCTCGCCGCGGTCGCTGCGACGCCAACCCTGGCGCTCTCCGATGAAGATCTGTGCGCGCTCACCGCGAGCGCCGAAGCTGCCGGGCGACTCGTCGACGCGACCCGTCTCGCGACCGCCGCCGAGATCGATGATCGCTCGCGATTCGAACTCGGCAGTGACGGGCTCTCCTACCGACTCGGCCACCGCCGTGGCGTGCATCTCGTCGAGCAGCTCACGCGCGTCTCGCAGGCCGAGGCGGCCCAGCGCATCCGCGTCGGTGCGGCAATTCGAGCCCGGGTCGGGCTTGGAGGGGAAGTGCTCGACCCCGCCTTCCCCCACGTGGCCAACGCGGTCACGTGGGGCTCTGTGGGCGTGGATGCCGCGGCCATCGTCACCCACTGCCTCGGCCAGGCCGCCCGCAACGGCGCAGATCCCGCGCACCTCGACGCGGCCGAGCGCGAGCTCGTCGCGGAAGCGCTCCGCCAGTCCGCCGACAACGTCGCCGTGATGGCACGGGTCTGGCGCGAAGCCCTCGACCCCGACGGCGCCCAGCCGCGCGAAGAGAAGCTCCGCGAGCAGCGCCGGTTCGTGATGAGTCGCGAGCGCGATGGGGTGGTGCCATTTCACGGGGTGGCAAGTCCGATCGAGGCCGCCGAGTTCTACGCGGCCTTCTCCGAGTCGACCGCGCCGGATGCCTCGCCCCGATTCCTCTCGGAAGAAGACCTCGAGCGTGGCACCGAGACGCACACGACGCCCGACGGCGACGTGGTGACGCGCCTCCGGGACCCGCGCACGCGGGAGCAGCGCCAGTTCGACGTGGTCATGGGGTTGCTGCGTGCGGGAGTGCGATCAACCGGTCAGGGCAGCACCGCCACCGTCATGGCGGTGATCAAGTACGACGACCTCGAGAGTGACCGCGGGATCGGCTGGCTCGACAATGTCGCGGAGCCGGTCAGCGCCTCGACGGTTCGCGAACTCGCGTGCGACTCCGGGTTCAGGCGACTTGTCCTCGGCTCGCACGGCGAAGTGCTCGAATTGGGCCAGCTGGAACGAAGTTTCAGCTATGCCCAACGCCTGGCACTCGCCGCCCGCGACGGAGGGTGCGTGTGGCCTCAATGCACGGCCCCACCGAGTTGGTGTCACGCTCACCATGTCGTGGAATGGTCACAAGGCGGGAATACGGATGTCAGCAACGGCGCCCTCCTGTGCTCGGCGCACCACCACATGCTGCACGCGTCCGAATTCACCATGACGATGATCGACGGCCGACCGCACCTCCTCGCGCCGCCCTGGCTCGACCCCTCCGGCGAATGGAAGCTCCTCGGTCGGCCGCGGCTGGCGTGGGCGCCCGGTGCTCTCGCCGCCTGACGTGTCCAGCGAGGCCCAAGTAGGGTCGATACATGGCTGTCGCACGAGCTTTCGATACCGCCGCGCTGCCAGACCGGGCGGCGTTCGCCGCCGCCAACGGGATGGTGTGGACCGCGGCATCCGCGCCACCAGACTTCGGGGGCCGTGTTCGAGTTTCTGCTACGTGTTCTCTCCCGACCTCATGAGCCTCCTTGTCGACGAAACCGGAGACCTCGACGTCAAGATCGTCGACGACATGTTCTTCGCGTACGCGGCCGTTCGACACCGCGGCGCCCGCGACGTGGGAGAGGCTCGCCCGCATCCGTGACGTGGTGGGCGGCAAGGCGATCACGCAGACTGACCTCTACGCCGGATTCTTCGGCGGAGCTGGCGGCAGCACGAAAACTGTGGCTCGCCGTCGGCCTCGGGGTGCCCATCATCGTGTTCGTCGTGCTGTCGCAGGCCTTCTAGCATGGCGACCCGGGGCCAGTAGGAGAGAATGGGCGAGTGACCGAGTCGCTCATCCTGGATGTCCTGCTGGTCCTCATGCTCCTCGGATACATCGTCTACGGCTTCCGCAACGGCCTTTCCCGCAGCATCTTCACGATCGCCGGGATCATCGCGGGCATCATCGCGGCGTTCTTCCTCGCGCCAGTCGTGGCAAACCTGGTTCCGATCCCGTTCCTGCGGCTGGGGATCACGATCGCCGTCGCCATCGGGTTCGTCGCGATCGGCCACTGGCTCGGCAGCGCAATCGGACGCTGGATACGCCGGGGAATCCTGCACAGCCCCCTGAGTGGCATCGACCGCGTACTCGGCGCCATCGTCACCGGTGTCGTCGCCGCGCTCGTCGCTTCGATGGTGTCGTTCAGCGTTGGGCAACTCGGTGTGCCGGTGCTCTCCCGCGCGATCTCCGGGTCCACGTTTCTCCGCATCGTCAACACCCTCACGCCCGACCCCGTCGAGGCTTTCCTCGCCCAGGTGCGCGGGGCAGTCACCGATCGCGGCATCCCGCTGTTCACGGGCGCGATCGAGGGAACACCGACGATCCCGCAGATCGACACCGGCAGCGGAGCCCTCAACGCGGCGGCGCAGTCGGTCGTGCGTATCACGGGCAACGCGTATGCCTGCGGAGTCTCGCAGTCCGGCTCGGGGTTCGTCGTGTACGACGATCGAGTCGTCACGAACGCGCACGTCGTCGCGGGCGTGACCGAGCCCGTCATCGAGACGCTCAGCGGTCAGTCGCTCACGGGCACGATCGTCTACTTCGACCCGATCGACGACCTCGCCGTCATCGCGGTGCCGGGGCTCGACGCGGCGGCACTCCCGCTCGGGGCCAGCCTCGCCGCGACCACGGATGCAGCCTTCGAGGGCTACCCGTACGGCGGCCCGTTCACCTCCGGCGCGGCAAACGTGATCTCGGTCTCCAGTCCCGCAGTGCCCGACATCTACGGAACATCACGCGCCCAGCGCGAGGTGTACACGCTCGCGGCCGATGTGCGTGAGGGCAACTCGGGCGGGCCTCTGCTCACGCTCGACGGCTCGGTCGCGGGAGTGGTCTTCGCGCGCAGCGGCGACACTGCGAACGTCGGCTACGCGATGACGATGACCGAGCTCGAGCCGGTCACCAACCAGGCCGCGGGCCTCACCGAGACGGTCTCGTCGGGCAACTGCATAAGCCGGTAGCGCCGCCTGGCTAGCGTTCGAACTTCTGCAGCTCTGGCTGTTCTGGACAGGTATCGATGGCCCCCTGCGGTACGTTCGCGAACGCCGACCAGCTCCAGTCGTTGCCGATGCGTTTGATCGAATCCTTCGGGAACACGACGGTCACAACAGTGCCGTCCACCGTGGCATTGTCCGTGTCGAGGTCATCGATGTCCGAACGATCGAAGTCCTGCACGAAGACGTCGTCGACGTCACCCTCGCGCAGCGACACCCCGAGCAGGTATGCCTTGTCGCCGTTGCGCTCCACGTTGAGCCCGAGACCAATCTCATCGGCCGGCAGCGCGGACGCGAACCGGAACTGCGCGACCAGATCCCCGTCATGCATCTCGAGCTGCACCGAGTCCAGGTCGACGTCGCCGTCGCCCAGGGCATCGACGCACTCGTTACGGCCCGCCTCGGGTCGCGCTTCGGGAGCCGGAGCGGGCGCCCCGGGCACGGGAGTCGCCGAGGAAGGCGGAGTCGTGGGTGTGGCGACCACCGGCCGGTCCGGCACGGCCGCGAGCGATCGCAGGACGAGGGCCACGAGCAGCCCCACCGCCACCGCGAGAACTACCCCGCCGACGCCGATGAGCACGTACCGCACTCGCGTGGTCACCGCGCGACGTACCAATCCGTGTACTCGCTCGCGCGGCCGTCCTCCGCGAGGCGGACTACCCACAGGTTGTCGTAGGTTCCGCCCTTGTCACCCTCCGGGTACACGGTCACGCACTGGATGACGGCGACGTCGCCCTCGAGCGCGACCTGGTGCCACTCGAAGGTCGTCGTGCCGGGAGCGTCCTGCGAGTCGAGCCAGCCCGCGACGATGGCCGGATGCCCCACCCACTCGCCCCCGTACGGCTTGCCGCGGTACACCGCGTCTTCGGTGAACACCGCACGGATGTCATCGGGACGGTTCGACTCCCACGCCGCGCGGTACAGGTCGACCCAGGCGGAGACTGTGGCTAAGGTGGTCATCCTCTGAAGCTACTACGAGCGCACGACCACCGTCACGAGCGCGGCGATGACCGAACATACTGTCGCGTAGACGACGATTGTCGCGGCGGCTGCCCACAGGATGCGGCGCACAAGCGAATCGTTCACGCTCGTGCGGATCGTGCCGAAGTCCCGGTGCAATTGCTGCGTGTCGAGACCGGGTTCGTCGGCCGCGGGCCACGTGGTCTCGAGATCCGCGAGGTCGGAGACCCGCGCGACCTCGTCCCCCGTGAGTGTGCGCGGCGCTCCCGTGAGAACACTCTCGAGCTGGCGCGACGAGATGACACGCACGCCCGACGCCGGTGCCTTGATCGCGAGCCTGAGCGGGTCGACCACCACGAGCAGCGGTCGGACTCGCACTGCCGTGCCCGCGGCTTCCGACAGGAGCCGGGCCACCTCGGCGGCACCGGCGACGGCACGCGCGACGTCACCGCGCTGCTCACCGCCCACCGTGATGGTCGAGCGATCGATGGTCACGTCGTTGCGGCCGTAGTTAGCGGTGCGCACGGTGAAGACTCCCGCGCGGCCGATGAGAAGGTGGTCGACGACGATGCCGTCGAGCGGGAGGTCGTGCAGCACGTCCCAGGTGGGCCCGAGGTTCTCGAGGGCGTCGCCGACGAGCAGCTCTCCGAGGGCCCCGCGGTACTGTGCACGCGCTTCGGGCGTGAGCGGGTTGACGCCCAGGATGCGGGCGAGGCGACCGGGTCGGGGCGCAGAGGCTTGCGCGCTGACGACAGCGGCCATGGCCGACTGCCCAGCTACCCTCTCGCGGAGGATGCGATTGTGAAGCATCCGCTCCCCCTCTGGTTATAGGGGACTTCCTCTAAAGAACGTTGGGCCGGAGGCTCCCCCGCCTCCGGCCCTACTCGCTGCGACGTGTCGCTTTGATGTTGTACTGCCGAACATTCCCTCCCCCGAAGGCTTGTTCGTAGTTACAGTGTGCGCGCGACGTGCCACCCGGCACAGCCCCCACTAGTGGGCATCCCTATGCGGGGGACTCACTGCGCCTATTCGATCCCCGCCGGGAGGCTGCCGGTCGTCACGAGGTGCAGTCGCTGGGTGGGTCGCGTCATCGCGACGTACAGAGCCGCGGCCCCGCGCGCGATCTCATCGACGATGTGCTGCGGTTCGACCACCACGACCGCGTCGAACTCGAGGCCTTTCGATTCCTGCGGGGTGAGCACGGCGACGGCCCGATTGAGGCCGGCCGCTCCCCTGCCGACGTCAGCGCCGAGGGATGCCGCGAGCGCAGGCCACACGTCGCCAACAAGTGACTCGCTCACGATCACCGCGACCGTCCCCGTGCCGATAGCGCGATCGGCCACGACCGTGGCGACCACGGCGGCGGAGACGTCGTCCGTCTGCACAACATCCACTGGCCACTCGCTCTCGCGAACCGCACGCGACCGGGTGATGTTGACCCCGTGCGCGAGCGCCATCGCCTCAGCCACATCGGAGATCTGGGCTGGCGTGCGGTAGTTGACCGTGAGCTCCTCGAGACGCCACGAGTCGCCGACGTGCGGCACAAGCGCCGCCTCCCAGCTCGCGGCACCCGCGGCCGCTGAGGCCTGCGCGATATCGCCGACGATAGTGAACGACTTGAGCGGGTTGCGTCGCATGAGCAGCCGCCACTGCATGGGTGACAGTTCCTGCGCCTCGTCGACGACCACGTGCCCGTAGGCCCACGCGCGGTCGGCGGAGGCCAGCTCGGCGGTCGTGCCCCGCTCGACGGAGGCCTCGAAGCCCTCGGCGAGGGTGCGGGCATCCACGAGACCTTCGACCTGCATGTTGGCGATCGCCGCTTGCGCGTTCTCGATGTCGCGTTTGCGCTGCTGCTTGAGCTCGCGCTTGTTGGCGTCGGCGGAGGCGTCGACCTCGCCGAGCAATTCGGCGGCCTCGTCGAGAAGTGCGACGTCCGACACTGTGAACGGCGCCTCGCGGGCGCGCAGCAGGAGAGCGCGGTGCTCGGGCGTCCAACGCGGAGTGAGCGAGGCGAGCCACTGCGGGCGCGCGTACAGGTCTTGCAGCAGCTTCTGTGGGCTGAGCGGCAGCCACGCGGTGTTGAGGGCGACCTTGACGTCGTGCGAGGTGCGCAGGTCTTCGCGCAGCCAGGCCTGATCGCTGTCTTCGATCGTGTTGCCGTGGTCGCGCAGCTGGTCGGCGAGCACGCGCGCGAGTGACCCGAGCGCTGCCTTGTTGAAGGCAACCCGTCCCAGATTGTGCGGCTTCTTGCCATCCCACGCGCGCTGCATAGCCGACTGGATCAACTGCGGCGGGATGGTCAACAGCTCGCCGTTGACGTCGACAACCTGCGGTTCGCGCGGCACCACCTGGCGCGAACGCACAGCGCGGGCAATGAGCTGCGCCATCTCGAGCGATCCCTTGAGCGCCGCGACATCGGGCTCGTCTTCCGCCGAGACATCGAGCCCGGGGAACAGCTGCCCGACGCTCGCCAGCACTACACCCGTCTCACCGAGCGACGGCAGTACGGCCTCGATGTACTGCAGGAAGCTGCGTGACGGACCGACGATGAGAACTCCGGATGACGCGAGCCGATCCCGGTACGAATACAGCAGGTAGGCGGCGCGGTGCAGGGCAACAGCCGTCTTGCCGGTGCCGGGCCCACCCTGAACGACGAGCGTGCCGCGGAGTTCGGAGCGGATGATGGCATCCTGCTCGGCCTGGATCGTCGCGACGATGTCGCCCATCCGGCCCGTGCGCTGCGAACTGAGGGTCGCCATGAGGGCGGCCTCGCCCTGCAGCGACTCGACGTCTTCGGTCAGCAGGGCGTCATCGAAGATCTCGTCGTCGATGCGCACGATCTGGCGGCCCTGGCTCTGCAGGTGCCGACGCGCGCGGGCGCCGAGGGGCGTCGCCGCGGTCGCCTGGTAGAACGCGCGGGCCTGAGGCACGCGCCAGTCGAGCAGGAGGGGCTGCTGGTCTTCGTCGCGAAGGCCGATGCGGCCGATGTACCGCAGCACCGATTCAGACGGGCCCGAATCGTCGTCGAGGTTTCTTAGTTCGAGTCGACCGAACGCGAGCCGCTCGTCGATCTGGCGCAACTGGGCTATGCGGTCCTCGTAGATGCGAGCGAACGAGTCCCGTTCGGAGCGGGCCTGGTGGGTGCCGCCCGGACTCGAACGGCGCACCGCGAGCAGCTGTTCCTGGGCCTCATCCCGAAGCTCGTCGAGGCGCGCGTACAGCCCACCGACATAGTCGCGCTCACGCTCGAGTTCGCTCGCCATGCCGGTAGTACCTCCCGCAAAACCTCTCGAAAACAGGACTGTCTATTGTACGGGGATGCGAGAGGGGGTCTTGCGCCAACGGCCGCCCGGTGAGAGCCTAGGGGCAGTACAACTCATCGCCCAGAAGAGTCGGAGGCAGTGCCCCGCCACTGGGCGATGAGTCTGTCGGCCTACGATGGTGAGGTGATCCGCACCGTCGACTACACCGCTCTGACGGGGCCGGTGAACCCGTTCCGCGAGTCGGTGCGTTCGCGGCTCGTCGTGTTCGCCGCGCTCTTCTCTACCCTGTTCAGTCGCTGACCGTCGTGACTACGGACGGCCCCTCGAACGCGCCTGCGCGCCGCAGCGCCCTCATCGATCTCACTCCGCTGCGCGAGAGCCCCGCGTTCGCGCGGCTCTGGCTCGGCACCGCGGTCTCCGCGATCGGCTCACAACTCACGCTCGTCGCGATCGGCCTGCAGGTGTACGACATCACGAAGTCGACGTTCGCCGTCGCCCTCGTCTCGGGGTTCGCGCTCGTGCCCATGATCGTCTTCGGCATCTACGCCGGCCTGCTCAACGACTACGTCAACCGCCGCACCGTGCTCATCTGGTCGGCGAGCATCTCCTGGGCGTGCAGCGTCGCGCTCGCCGTTCTCGCGTGGATGAACGTGAGCACCGTGTGGCCGCTGTACGTGCTCGCGGTCATCGGCGCGGTGACCGCGAGCACCTCTGCCACCACCCGGTTCGCGATCATCCCTCGCCTGCTCCCCCCGCACTTGCTGCCCGCGGGCTCGGCACTCGGGGGCATCAGCTTCGGCGTCGCCCTCACACTCGGGCCGGCACTGGCCGGTGTGCTCGTGGCCGTTGCGGGCTTCAGCTGGACCTACACGGTCGACGTCGTGCTGTTCCTCGCGGGCTTCCTCGGCATCGTGACGCTGCCAGGGCTGCGCCCCGAAGGCCAGACGGCGCGACCGGGATGGGCGTCGCTCAGGGCCGGGTGGGACTTCCTGCGCACCGCGCCCAACATCCGGGCATCGTTTCTCGTCGACATCATCGCGATGACCTTCGGTCGCCCGCAGGTGCTGTTTCCCGCGGTGGGCGCACTCGTGATCGGCGGCGGCGCAATCACGGTCGGAGTGCTCGTCGCCGCGGGAGCGATCGGCGTCTTCTTCTCCAGTCTCTTCTCGGGCCGCGTCACGGGCTACCGCTGGCACGGACTCGCGATCGGCTGGGCGATCGCCGCCTATGGCGTCTTCGTGACCGGAATGGGTGCCGTGTTCGGGTTCATGTCCACCGGGTGGTTCGGCAGCGTCGGCGACGACATCTCGCAGGCGAACATGCCCGGGCTCATCCTCGCCGCACTCATGTCTGCCGGCATGGGAGCCTCGGACAACGTGAGCACGATCTTCCGCATGACGATGATGCAGTCGGCGGCTCCTGACGACATGCGCGGCCGCATCCAGGGCGTGTTCACCGTGGTAGTCACCGGCGGTCCGAGGCTTGGCGAGCTGTTCATGGGCGGGCTCGCGGGGCTCACGACGCTCTGGTTTCCGCCACTGCTGGGCGGGGTGGCGATCATCGTGCTGATCGCGGTGGTGCTGCGGGTCCAGCGCAGTTTCCGCAGCTACGACGCGCGGGACCCACAGCGTTGAGCTAGCCCACGAGCTTCTGGCGCGACTCCACGATCGCGCCGAGCAGAGCCGCTTCGTCGGCCTGTGCGCCGATGCCGCCGCGCCCGGTGATGATGCGCTGGCGCGCGAACGCGAGACGCGTCGCATCATGGATGTACTGCTTCATGGCCTTGCGCTTGCCGGACTGCGCTGCCTTGGCGAGTGCCTGGCGACGACCCCCCGGGGTCGAGAGCGACGGAATCTCGTCCTGCGAGAACCAGCCGACCGCCGCGTACTCGCTGAGCCTGTCGTGCGTGAGCTTCGACTCCTGGCGACGGAGGAAGAGCACGAGAAGCACGCCCATGATGAACAGTGGGAACTGCACGATCGCGTAGTAGCCGTAGAAATCGCTCACGAAGAACAGCGAACCGTTCCAGAGTGCGTGCAGGAACATCGCGGGAATCAGGCCGACGAGGAACAGCCCGATCGCGACGAGCGGGTTCTTGAACCGCGCGGCGAAGCCGAGCGCGATACCCGTGGCCGAGGTGAACATGATGTGCGCGAACGGCGACATGATGCCGCGGATGAGGAAGATCTCGCCGACTGAACTGTCGGCGATGCTGCCCGAGTCGAGCAGCTGGCCACCGAAGTACAGAATGTTCTCGGTGAAGGCGAACCCGCCAGCGATCCACGCCGCGTACACGATGCCATCGACGGGACCGTCGAAGTACTTGCGCGCCGCGAAGAAGATCACGAGCAGGCCGAGGCCCTTCGCACTCTCCTCGACGAGGGGCGCCTGGATTGCCGCGCCGACGAACTGGTAGGTGAACTCATCGCCCTGCGAGAGGGCTGCGATGAGCGGGTCGACTCCCGCGCCGACCACGAGCGCGATGATCACGGCGACCGCCGCTCCCCACAGGAACGCGAATACGACGGCGAGCCGGGGCTCGGGCTCCCAGCGGTCGATCCAGCGCACACCGAAGAACACGATCGCCAACGGAATGAGCGCCATGATGCCGCCGAGCGCGAAGGCGTCAGGGCCGAGGCCGATCAGCAGATAGCCGACGACAAGCAGGGCGAGCACCGCGAGAATCACCACTCCGACGATGCCGAGCACTGCTGCAGTGTTGCGCGGCTTGGCCTGCGTCGTCAACGCGGGATGCGCGGCGGCGACGGCCTGGGCTGCGACCTCCTGGGGCGCGGCGGCGGGCTGGGGCTTCGGGGCCTTGGCGGAAGCCGTGAGATCCGGCGTGGACGACGTGGGGTCTGTCGAAGTCATGCCACCGACCCTATCGGCAGCGCTAACCCTGCTGCTCGCGCAATATCTGCAACGCGCGGGAAACCCGTTCGCCGAGCCCTGCGACGGGTTTCTTCGAGATCTTCTCCGCCTCGCCGAGCAGGTGCACGACCTCGGCGCGGTACTCGACCTGGGCGTCCCGAACCGCGTTCAGCAGCACGAGGGATGCCCGTGCACCAGCAATCGACAGCGCGGTACTCAACAGGAGCGCGACGACGGCCACGGCGATGCTCCACCCGCGCCCGGAGTGCTCGGCCGCCGCAATACTCACGAACACGAGCAGCAGCACGGCCGCAAGGGGCGGCAGCACGCGCTGCGGACGCTGAGCGGTGTACATCAACGACACCCATAGCGCGACAGCGCGAGTTGAAGCGCTGCGCGGCGGAGGCGTGCGGTCCCGGTCGTCATCGATCGCGGAGAGTCGTGCACGCATCTCGTCGAGACGCTCCTGCTGCGCGCGGGTGCCCGCGACGTCCACGAGCTCGTCACGCAGGGCGCGGTAGCTGTCGGCGGCCGGACGGGTGGCTGCGACCGTGATCGCGAGCCACGCGGCAACGAGCACGACGAGCAGGATGATCGCGACCACGATGGCGGTGAGCGGCCTCCGCTCGTCGAACAGCAGCCGTGACTCCCAGTCGAGGCCGAGCCCGAGGCCGACGACCGCGAGCGCCGCGAGCGGCACCACCCACGCGACGGGGTGCAGGCGCACCACAGTGCGATTGCCGCGCGCGAGGAGCCGGGCGTCGAAGCGCGCGGTGCCGAGATCCGCGAGCTGGAGGGAGAGGGCCACGAGCCACAGCCCGAAGGCCGCGGCGGGGAACATCCAGGTGTCGTCCACACTGCGACATTACCGGCGAACATGCCGCGACAGCTCCGCGTCAGGTCACGACGAGCATCTTCTTGCGCGTGATCGTTGCGCTCACGACTGCCGCGACCATGCACAGCCCGGCGGCGCCGAACCAGGCCGCCGTGTACTGGCCGGTCTGGTCGCGAACGACTCCGGCGACTGTCGCGGCGATGGCGGCGCCGACCTGGTGCGACGCGAAGACCCAGCCGAACACGATGGGGCCGTCCTTGCCGAAGATCTCGCGGCACAGCGCGACCGTGGGCGGCACCGTCGCCACCCAGTCGAGCCCGTAGATCACCACGAACAGGATGATGGGCGGCTGCACGGTGGCCGAGAGCAGGAACGGCAGCACGAGCAGCCCGAGCCCGCGGAACGCGTAGTAGGCGGCGAGCAGGATGCGCGGGTTGATGCGGTCCGTGAGCCAGCCCGACGCGATAGTGCCGATGATGTCGAAGACTCCCACGACGGCGAGGAGCCCTGCGGCCGTCGTTTCGGGCATTCCGTGGTCGTGCGCGCTCGGGATGAAGTGCGTGCCCACGAGACCGTTCGTTGTGGCACCGCAGATCGCGAAGCCGGCGACGAGCGCCCAGAATGTACGCACCTTCGCCGCGCGGCGGAGTGTCCCCAGCGCGAGCGTCACGGCGTTCCCCCGCGCGGGCGGCTCGTACACGTAGGTGTCGGGTGCGCCGTAGGGCGTCATGCCGATGTCGACGGGGCGGTTGCGCAGGAAGATGAGCACGAGCGGCACGACGAGCAACGCTCCCCCCGCGACGAGCAGCGACGCCTGCCGCCAGCCCTGGCCCTCGACGAGCTGGGCGATGAACGGGAGGAACGCGAGCTGGCCCGTGGCGCTTCCGGCAGTGAGGATGCCGACGACCAGTCCGCGGCTCTTGATGAACCACTGGTCGGCGACCGTCGCGGCGAACACGAGTGCCATCGACCCGGTGCCGAGGCCGATGAGCACGCCCCAGGTGAGCACGAGCATCCATGGCGCCGTCGCGAAGATGCTCAGCGCCGCGCCCGCGGAGACCAGGAGCAGCGCGACCGAGGTGACCTTGCGCAGCCCGAAGCGTGCCATGAGGGCTGCCGCGAAGGGAGCCATGAGGCCGTAGAGCAGAAGATTCACGGTCACGGCGAGCGAGAGCTGGGTGCGGGTCCAGCCGAACTCCTCCTCGAGCGGGAGCATGAGCACGCTCGGCGCCGCGCGGAACCCTGCGGCCCCCACGAGCGCGAGGAAGGCGACGATGGCGACGAACCACGCAGGGTGCAAGCGTCGGGTGCGAACGGGCGTCGTGGTCATGGTTCGAGTATGGTGGCGTCAGGAATGGCCGGGAGAGCCGATAGCGCAACTATCCCGCCAAATACCGAGAAGAGGCTGCCATGCCGCACGACATCGTCGCGATCGCCCTGCCCGGCGCCCACGCAATGGACCTCGGGATGCCCGCGCAGGTGTTCGAGGGCCTGCTCGATGAGCACGGCGCCGAGCGCTACCGCGTGCGGGTGTGCTCCCCCGGTGGTGCGCCCATCGAGACCACCGCGGGCTTCACCGCGGTGCTCGGCCACGACCTCTCGATAGTCGCGGAAGCGGACACCGTCATCGTGCTGCCCGGTACGGGGGCGCGCGAATCGCGAGCGGCCTCGCTCGACGCGGAACTGAACGAGGTGCTGCACGCCGCCCGGAACCGCGGCACCAGGATCGTCTCCCTCTGCACGGGAGCCTTCGTGCTCGCCGCCACCGGGCTGCTCGACGGCCGACGCGCGACGACGTACTGGCGGCGCAGCGAGGAGTTCCGCGCGGCGTTCCCGGCGGTGCGGCTCGAGCCCGACGTGCTCTACGTCGACGACGGCGTGCTGACCTCGGCCGGAGTAGCCGCCGGCCTCGACCTGTGCCTGCACCTCATCTCGGTCGACTTCGGTATCGCTCTCGGCAACGAGGCCGCGCGGCGTCTCGTGATGGCGCCGCGTCGCGCGGGCGGGCAGGCCCAGTTCATCGAGCGGTGGCGGCCGGCCGACGACGGCGACCGGCTCACCGGCGTGCTCGTCTGGGCCAGCGCGCACCTCGACGAGTCCCTGAGCGTCGACTCGCTCGCGCGCCGCGCCGCGATGAGCGAGCGTACGTTCACCCGGAGGTTCCGGGAACAGACCAGCACGAGCCCGACAGCCTGGATCACGACGGAACGCCTCGCCCGCGCCCGCGAGCTGCTCGAGAGCACCGACCTCTACGTCGACGAGATCGCGCGCATCAGCGGCCTCGGCAGCGGCACCCACCTGCGCGCGCAGTTCCAGCGCCGCTTCGGGCAGTCCCCCACGGAGTACCGCCGGGTCTTCCGCCCCACCGGCGCTTAGCGGCTCTCCCCACGAGGCCGGTCAGCGCGTGAGCAGTCCCGCGTCGACGACGTGCTGGCTGCCGGTCACGTAGCGCGCGCGGTCGGAGGCGAGGTAGAGCACGAGCTCGGCGACATCCGAGGTCTCGATCCACGGGACGCCCGGCTGAAGGTTGCCCGCGCTGCGCTCGGCAATCTCCCTGGCTGTGGCGCCCTCGAGCGCGGCGAGGCCGTCGTTCATCGGGGTGTCGACGCCGGTGGGGTGGATGCTCACGACCCGGATCCCGTGCGGCGCGAGCTCGATCGCCCACGCCTTCGTGAGCCCGGTCAGCCCGTGCTTGGACGCGACGTAGTGCGACAGCCGGTTGCCGCCCCGCAGGCCCATGACCGACGAATTGTTGATGATGACACCGCTGCCCTGCGACTTCATGACGGGGATGACACTGCGCGCAACCAGGAACGGACCCTTGAGGTTCACCCCGATCATCGTGTCCCACTCGAGCTCGGTCATCTCGTCGGCCGCGGCGTACGCGACGATTCCCGCGTTGTTGAACAGCACGTCGATGCGACCCAGCTGCGCGACGGTCTGGTCTACCGCTGACTGCACGGCTGCGGCATCCCGAACATCGCCGGTGACGACGAGGGCGCGGCGGCCGAGCGCTTCGACCTCGGCCTTGAGCGAGTCGAGCTCGGCGGTTGAGCCCTGCGCATAGGCCGGGTACTCGATCTTTGCCGCGACGTCGAAACCGACGATGTCTGCGCCCTGAGCTGCGAGGGCGAGTGCTACCGCGCGGCCCTGTCCGTGGGCCGCGCCCGTAACGAGAGCGACGCGCCCGTCGAAATCAGGACGTGCGCTCATCGCCCGGCTTGCGGTAGTCGTACAGCACCTCGTCGAGCGGCACTTTGCCCACGCTGTTGAAGAGGTTCGTGGCGACCATCTGGCCAGCGAACGCGAGCAGCAGCACGCGCAACTGCGGGTTGAACGCCTTCTCGAGCCGCGCGTAGAACTCGGGCGCGATCCCGATCGGGGTGCTCGCGATGAGACGACCCCAGTCGATGAGCAATTGCTCGGCTTCCGTGACCTGGGGGTTGTCCGGGTCCTCGCCGTTGTCGATCAGGACGCGGCGGAAGAACACCGAGCACACGAGACAATCGTTCTCGTCGGAGATCGCGTACGAGAACAGCGAGACCGCCCGCTCGCCGATGAAGGGCACGAGGTCGTCGCGCAGGGTGTACCACTGCATGTAGGCCGTGAAGCTCGGCACGTGGCTGAGCAGCGTGGCCTTCATGTTGGTGATGACTCCCCCGTGCAGCTCGACCTGACGGTCGCTCGCCGCCCTGCCCTCCGGCCCCAGGTCGTCATACTGCGTGATGGGCAAGAACGTCATGCGACCTAGGGTAGCGGCAGGCTCGGCTCAGGCCGCGAGTGTTACTTCGGTGGGGTGCAGGAGCACCGGCGAACGGGAACCCTGGCGGGCCTCCTCCGGCGTGCTGAACGCGATCGACTCGAACGCTCCGGACCTGATCGCGGCGAACACGTCGGCGGCCGCCTGCTGTGCGGTGCCGTGCGCGGTCTTCCACGCGCGGGCCGCACGAATGTCAGTGCTCGTGATGGTCACCTCCGCGAGGTCGTCGACGAGGGTCGCGCCCAGGTACTGAACCCAGGCCCGGATGAACGGGGCGAGCGCCGACGTGTCGAGCACGGTCACGCGGTCGCCGCTGCCGACAGTGTGCACCTGGCGGGTGACCGTGCGCGCGAGCAGCGCACACGGGAACAGCCCGGCTGCCGCATCGAGGCTCACGTCAGACGGGATGCCGATGAGCTCGCGCTCCTCAACTATCACGCGGCCCGAGGCGGGCCGAGGTGCGCTGAACGCGACGCGGTCTCCGCGCGCGAAACCGATGCTGTCGCGGGCGACCGCATCAACGGTTCCGGTGAGCTGGGTGCCGAGTGCGCTCAGGCCCACCGTGGCGACCTGGACGCGGACTTCGCCCTCGGAGGGGCGCGGGGCTTGGCTGCGAGTCATATCAGACAGAACGATCAGTCTGTCCGGGTTATTCCCTGCGGCAGTACTCGCTAGAACACCTTGCCGGGGTTGAGGATGCCCTGCGGGTCGAACACGGCCTTGACCTGCTTCTGCAGCTCGAGCTGGTCGTCACCAAGCTCATCCTTGAGCCAGCGGCGTTTGAGCAGGCCGATGCCGTGCTCGCCGGTGAGTGTTCCGCCGAGGCGCAGCGCCGCAAGGAAGAGCTCGTCGGCTGCGGACCAGATCTCGTCGGGCACCTCGAGACCGTCAAAGATGAAGTTCGGGTGCAGGTTGCCGTCCCCCGCGTGCGCCACCGTGGGGATCGTGATGCCGTACCGCACCTCGATCTCTCCGATCGCGGCGAACATCGCCGGGAGCTTGCTGCGCGGAACGCACACGTCCTCGATGAGCACGGTTCCCTTCGCCGCCATCGCAGGGTGGAACGAACGACGGATCGCGTACAACCGCTCCCCCTCCGCGGGATCGAGCGAAAGCTCGGCCACTCCGCCGAGCGAGCGGATCACGGACACGATGGCGTCGGCCTCCGACTGCGCGGCGGGGCCGTCGGCCTGCACGATGAGCTGGGATCCACCGGGGTGATCGATTCCGAGGTGAGCGGCGATGCCTGCCATGGCGCTGTCGCCGATGAGCTCCATGATGGCGGGGTGCAGACCCGACGAGGTGATGACGGCGGCGGCGCGCGCCGCGTCATCCACAGTTGCGAAGTTGGCGCTGATGACCGCGACCGGTCCCGTGACGAGGCGTCGGGCCTTGACCGTGGCCTCGACGATCACGCCGAGGGTGCCCTCCGAGCCGATCATGAGCGCAGTGAAGTCGAGGCCCGTGACGCCCTTGACCGTGCGGTGGCCGAGCTCGAGGAGGCGCCCGTCGGCGAGGACGACCTTGAGGCCGAGCACCGCGTCTCGGGTCACCCCGTACTTCGCGCACAGCAGCCCGCCCGCGTTGGTGGCGATGTTGCCACCCACGGTCGAGATCGCGCGGCTGGCCGGATCCGGCGCGAACCACAGTCCGTGCGGCTCGAGCTGCACGTTGAGCTCGGCGTTGATGATGCCGGGCTGCACGACGGCGAGTTCGTCATCGATGGAAACCTCGAGCAACCGGTTCATCGCGAGCGTCGAGAGCACGATCTGGCCACCCTCGGCGATCGCGCCGCCAGCGAGACCCGTGCCTGCTCCGCGCGTCACGACGCCGACGCCGTGCTGAGACGCGATGCGCATCGTGGCCTGCACGTCATCGATCGAGCGGGCAGTGACGACCGCGAGCGGTGCCGAGCCCGACACGTGCCCGGACTTGTCAGCGCGCGCGGCCTCGAGGTCCGTGGCATCCGTCGACACGGCGTCGCCGAGGGTGCCGCGGAGGAGCGCGACCACGTCATGGTCACCCGACGGCACGGACGCGTGGCTCGGGCTCGTGACACTCATGCTGCGATTCTATGCAGCCGTGGTGGGGTCTATGCAGCGCAGGCTATGCAGTGATCGGTCGAGGGGCGCGCCTCGAGGCGACCCTTGGCGATTGCGCCGCCACACGAGCTGCAGACGCCGTAGGTGCCCTGGTCCAGGCGGACCAGCGCCTCCGAGATCTCCCGCGCGTGCAGCGCGGTCTGCTTGAGCATGGCCCGGCTCTGCGCGCCCTCGAAGGCGGTGTTCGAGCCCTCCGGGTCGTCGATCTCGTCGCTGGACGAACCGCGCCGCGACTCGATGCCGTCGGCAATCTCGTGGTTCAACTGGGCCTCGAGGTGGTGCGCATCCTGCAGGTTGGCGACGAGCTGCGTACGGATGCGCGTCCTCTGCACCGCCGTCAGGGGTCGGTCGGTGGACGTGGGGGTGGTGGGCTTCAGCTCTGCGGTCACGGGGCAAGTAAACAGTCCGGTGGTGAACGGGAGGTAGACCTTGCGTACTACCTCCCAATGAGCTACACAGGAACGCTCCCGCGAGCCGTGTCCGATTTCCGCTAGGCAACGTCGGGGGTGCGTGCGAATCTGGAGGGGTGCCAGACTCACTTTTCGCCGAACGCTACCGCGCACTCTCCTCGCGGGATGTGCGCTTCGACGGGCAGTTCATCGCGGGTGTGCACTCGACCGGTATCTACTGCCGCCCGAGCTGCCCGGCCATGACCCCGCGCGAGAAGAACGTCAGCTTCTACCGCACCGCCGCCGCCGCACACGAGGCGGGGCTTCGTGCGTGCAAGCGATGCCAGCCGGATGCAGTGCCGGGCTCCCCCGACTGGAACCTCAGCGACGATCTCGCCTCCCGTGCGATGCGGCTCATCACCGACGGGGTCGTGGAGCGCGAGGGCGTGCCGGGGCTAGCATCCCGCCTCGGCTACACGCCGCGGCACCTCACGCGCGTGCTCGTCGCCGAACTCGGGGCTGGTCCGCTCGCCCTCGCGCGGGCCCACCGTGCGCAAGGCGCGCGCACGCTCCTCGCCTCCACGGAGCTGTCGGTCGCCGACGTTGCCTTCGCTGCCGGATTCTCGAGCATCCGGCAGTTCAACGACACGATCCTCGCGGTGTACGAGACCACGCCCACCGACCTGCGCCGCCTCGCCCGCCGCGGGGGTCGGGCTGCCGCAGCGGAGGCGCCGTCCACGGCCGTGCCGTCCACAATCGCACTCAGGCTCCCCGCCCGCGCGCCATTCGACGGCGCCGGCCTCATGCGATTCTTCGCGGACCACGCGGTCCCTGGCCTCGAAACTGGCGACGACACGTTCTTCGATCGCGCACTCCGGTTGCCCGGCGGGGTCGCCCGCGTGCGGATGACCCTCGACGGCGACGGGGTCTCGTGCACGGCGCGGCTCGAGAGCATCGCCGACGTCTCCACGCTCGTGTCACGCGTGCGCCGCCTCTTCGATCTCGACGCGGACTCGGTCGCGATCGACGGCGCGCTCGCGCGCGACGAGGTGCTCGGGCCGCTCGTGAGCGCGAGGCCGGGCATCCGGCTGCCGGGTGCTGCCGACGCGGATGAGGCGCTGTTCCGCACGCTCGTGGGCCAGCAGATCTCGGTCGCGGCGGCGCGCACGGTGCTGGGCACGATGCTGCGCTCATTCAACGACGGGGAGCTGGGCACCGACGGCTTGTTCCCGACCGCGACTCAGCTCGCGGAGGGCGGACGCGAGGTGCTGCGCGGGCCGGCGACGCGCGTCACGACGATCCTCGGTGCTGCGGAAGCTATCGCGTCCGGCGAGCTCGTGCTCGACCTCGGGATGCCGGTCGACGAGTTCACGGCGAAGCTCGTCGCCCTGCCGGGCATCGGCCCGTGGACAGCGGGCTACCTCGCCATGCGCGTGCTCGGCAACCCGGACGTGATGCTCGGCACCGATCTCGTCATGGTGCAGAGCGCCGCGGCCCTCGGGCTGCCCCGCACGGCGAAGAGCCTCACCGAGCACGCCCGACGGTGGGCACCGTGGCGCAGCTATGCAGGACTCCACCTGTGGCGCGCAAGGCCTGTGATCACGCGCGCGCCAGACCCTACGATCGGAACATGACCAGCCCGCACACGGATGTCACCCCGCACGACGGGCGCGACGAGACCGAGAGCGAACGCACCGATCGCAACTGGACCGAGATCCTGCAGGAGCTGCGGGTGATCCAGACCGGCACGCAGATCCTCACCGGATTCCTGCTCACCCTCGCCTTCCAGCAGCGCTTCACCGACCTCGACGCGTACCAGGTCGACACCTACCTCACGCTCGTCGTCGTCGCGGCCGTAGCCACCGCGCTCGCCCTCGCGCCAGTCGCGCTGCACCGCGCGCTGTTCCGGCATCGAGCGAAGGGCGAGATCGTGCGCATCGCGAACCGGATGCTCAAGGCGACCCTCGCCGCGGTCGGGCTCACGCTCACAGGCACGGCGATGCTCATCTTCGACGTCGTCGTCGGCCGCACGGCGGGTGTCGTCGCGGGGATCGTCGCGCTCATCATCGTCGGACTCGCGTGGGTCGCCCTGCCCGCCGCGATCCGGAGGAACTACCCACGTGTCTGACCCCCGCGTGTCTGAACCCACGGCAAGGGCACTCACCCGCGGTGACTGGGCCTACGCCGCGAGGCGTGCGTGGCACGGGTTCGTGCGCCATCGTGGCATCGACTCCGCCGCCGCGCTCACCTTCTTCTCCGTGCTCGCGCTCCTCCCGATGGCCCTCGCTGTCGTGTCAGCGTTCGCGATCGGCAACGGTAAGAGAGGTGCCGCCACCGAGATTCTCGACATCGTCGACGAAATCGTGCAGAAGTCCACTGTGGAGACCATCAGGGAGCCGCTCACCCAGCTCTTCACGGTCGCCAACCCCGGAATGGCGCTCGCGATCGGGCTCGTGCTCTCGCTGTGGTCGCTCTCGAGCTACGCCACGGCGTTCGGTCGTGCAGTCAATACCGCGTACGAGGTGCAAGAGGGTCGACAGATCTGGAAGTTCCGCGGCCTCATGCTCGTGCTCGCTGTGTTCCTGCTCGTGATCTTCGCCGCGATCGCGGTGCTGCTGCTCACGACCAACCGGGTGGCCGAGGCCGTCGGGATCGCCGAACCGTGGCTCACCGTGTGGGCGTTCGGGCGGTGGCCCGCGGTGGCGATCCTGTTCACGCTGCTCATCGCGGTGCTGTACTACGTCACGCCCAACGTGCGGCACGACCGGATGCGCTGGGTGAGTTTCGGTGCCCTCTTCGCGATCGTGGTGTGGGGGCTCGCAACCGCCGCGTTCGCGCTCTACGTCTCGGTCGTCGGTACCTACGACCGAGTGTACGGATGGCTCGGCGGCGGGCTCGCGCTACTGCTGTGGCTCTACATCACGAACCTCGTCCTCGTGCTCGGAGCCGAAGTGGATGCCGAACTCGTGCGGTTGCGGCAGTTGCGGGCGGGCATCCCGGCGGAGGAGATCGTGCAGTTGCCCATGCGCGACACCACGCGCAATCTCATGCTCGCGCGGCAACGGGCGCGAGACGAGAGCGAAGGTCGCGCCATCCGCGAACAAGCTGCCCCGACCAGGCAGTAGCGGGCGGATCGAGGGCGTTTCTCGCCCCACGCACTAGCTAGGCGCTCTTCGACTTCTTCGTCGGCGCCTTCTTGGCAGGAGCCTTCGCTGTGTCTTTTCTGTGCGCGGCCGGCTCCACCGTGCCCTGTGAACTACCCTCGCGGTTCTTCTCGACGCTGCGGCGCAGGGCCTCCATGAGGTCGAGCACCTCTCCCCCGCCGTCAGACTCCTCGGCAGTCTCGCCGAAGGTCTCGGCGGTGTCGACCGCGTCGCCCTTGTCGAGCTTGGCCTCGATGAGTTCCTTGAGCTGGTCCTGGTAGTCATCGGTGAAGCGGGCAGGGTCGAAGTCCGACTCGAAACTCTTCACGAGCGCCTCTGACATCTCGAGCTCCTTCGCCGAGATCGTGACCTTCTCGTCAAGGGAGGCGAACTTGGCCTCGCGCACCTCGTCGTCCCACAGCAGCGCCTGCAGCATGAGCACGTCTCCGCGCACGCGCAGCGCGCCCAGGCGGGTCTTCTGGCGCAGCGCGAACTGCACGATCGCGGTGCGGTCGGTCTGCTCGAGCGTCTGGCGCAGCAGGGCGTAGGCCTTGACCGACGTGGAGTCGGGCTCGAGGTAGTAGCTCTTCTCGAACATGATCGGGTCGACCTGGTCGCTCGGCACGAACTCGACGACGTCGATCTCGCGGCTCTTCTCCGCCGGCAGCGACGCGATGTCGTCATCGGTGAGGATGACTGTCTTCTCGCCGTCATCGAATGCCTTCGCGATGTCGGCGTACTCGACGACCTGACCGTCGAGCTCACACGTGCGCTTGTAGCGGATGCGACCGCCGTCTTTCGCGTGCACTTGATGCAGCGACACGTCGTGGTCCTCCGTGGCGCTGTAGACCTTGACGGGAACGTTGACGAGCCCGAAGGTGATTGCACCCTTCCAGATGGATCGCATGACACTCCTCTTCGATGTGTACTGAGTACACATTGCCTCAATCAAACACCGCCGAGGATGATTGAACAATGGCGTCAGAAGATCAGACAGTGACCATCGATGGTCATCGCCTCAAGCTGACCAACCTCGACAAGGTGCTCTACCCCGAGACCGGCACGACCAAGGCCGACGTGCTCGACTACTACGCACGGGTCGCCGACGCGCTCATCCGGCACGCAGCCAACCGCCCCGCGACCCGCAAGCGCTGGGTGCACGGGGTCGGCACGGATGAGCATCCGGGCGAAATGTTCTTCCAGAAGAACCTCGACGAGCGGTCGACCCCGCAGTGGGTGCGACGCCGGGAGCTGCAGCACTCCGACCACGTCAACGTCTACCCGCTCGTCAACGACCTCGCGACACTCACCTGGCTCGGGCAGATCGCGGCTCTCGAGATTCACGTTCCGCAGTGGCAGTTCGGGCGCACCGGCGCGCGCAAGAACCCGGATCGCCTCGTGCTCGACCTCGACCCCGGTCCCGGGGCCGGGCTGCAGGAGTGCGCGGAGGTCGCGCGGTGGGCTCGCGCGATCCTCACGGACATGGGGCTCGACCCGATGCCGGTCACGAGCGGGAGCAAGGGCATCCACCTGTATGCGGCTCTTGACGGAAAGCAGACGAGCGACCAGGTCTCCGACGTCGCCCACGAACTCGCGCGGGCACTCGAAGCCGATCATCCCGACCTCGTCGTGAGCGACATGAAGAAGATGCTGCGCGAGGGGCGGGTGCTCGTCGACTGGAGTCAGAACAACGGCAACAAGACGACAATCACGCCGTACTCACTCCGCGGCAAGGCGCACCCCATGGTCGCGGCTCCCCGCTCGTGGAAGGAGCTCGACTCCCCCGCGCTCACCCAGCTCGACTACAGAGAGGTGATCGAACGGGTTGCGAAGAAGGGTGATCTGCTCGCCGACCTCACCGCGGGGCACCTGTCATCCCTCGAGCCGACGCCAGCACGGATGGCCGGCTTCGAGCACGCCGACGGCGCGGACGACCGGCTCGCCAAGTACCGCAGCATGCGCGACGGCTCGATCACGCCCGAACCGGTACCGGCCGGGGTCGCTCCGCCGACCGCGGGTCAGACCTTCGTGATCCAGGAGCACCACGCGAGCCGACTGCACTACGACTTCCGTCTCGAACACGACGGCGTGCTCGTGAGCTGGGCGCTGCCGAAGGGCGTTCCGACCGACATCGCGAAGAACCACCTCGCCGTGCAGACCGAGGATCACCCGCTCGAGTACGGCACGTTCGAGGGCACCATCCCGGCGGGCCAGTACGGCGCCGGTGATGTCACGATCTGGGACCGCGGCACCTACGAGCTCGAGAAGTGGCGCGACGGCAAGGAGGTCATCGCGACGCTGCACGGCGAGAAGCACGGCTCGAACCGATACGCGCTCATCCAGACCGGAGGGCGCGACGGCAACGACGCGGCGCATTCTCAGAACTCCTGGCTGATTCACCTGATGAAGTCGGTGGAGGAGCAGCCGACCCGGCACGCCAAGGCAGACTCCCGCCGCAGGGTGATCGGCGGGACACGCGAGACGCGTGACAGGACGGCCCCCGCGCCGATGCTTGCGACCCTGGGGACGGCGGCGGAGCTCGGAAACATGAACGAGTGGGCGTTCGAGATGAAGTGGGACGGCATCCGGGCGCTCGCGCAGGTCACCCACGGACAGGTGAGGCTCACGAGTCGCAACGGCGTTGACGTGACCTCGCGCTACCCTGAACTCGCCGAGCTGGCCGACGCGGTCACGTCAGACGCGATCATCGACGGCGAGATCGTCGCGCTCACCAAGTCAGGCCGGCCCGACTTCGGGCTGCTGCAGAAGCGCATGGGGCTGACGAAGCTCGTCGAGGTCGAGGCCGCGATGGCGAAGACGCCTGTGCACTTCATGGCGTTCGATGTGCTCGAGGTCGACGGCCGAAGCGTAGTCACGCTGGAGTACTCCGAGCGCCGGAAGCTGCTCGAGAAGACCGTGCGATCGGTGAGCGCCGTGCAGGTGCCGCCCGTCTTCGAGGGCGATGTCGACGCCGCGATGGGCGCGAGCCGAACGCTCGGCCTCGAGGGGGTCATGGCCAAGCGGCGCACGAGCACCTACTCGGCAGGCAAGCGGGTTCGCTCGTGGATCAAGCTCAAGCACCACCTCACCCAGGAGGTCGTCATCGGGGCGTGGAAGCCGGGCGCTGGCAACCGCTCCCCCCGGGTCGGGTCGCTGCTCATGGGCATTCCCGAGGGCGACGGCCTGCGGTTCGTGGGCAAGGTGGGCACCGGATTCACCGATCGTGAGCTCGACACGATGGCCGCGAGGTTCCGGCGACTCGAGCGCAAGACGAGCCCGTTCGACGAGCTGCCGGCGGTCGAGGCGAAGGACGCCCACTACCTGACCCCGACCCTCGTCTGCGAAGTCGAGTTCGCGGAATGGACACCCACGGGAAAGCTCCGTCACCCGAGCTGGCGGGGATGGCGGCCGGACAAGGACGCGTCGGAAGTGGTTCCCGAGCACCCCGCAACCCCCTGATACTCACCCGGGCGTGCGCCTAGGCTTGCACCATGAAGCCCAGACTCCTCATCCTCGCCGTCGGCGTCGCCATCGGATACGTGCTCGGCACGCGGGACGGCCGTACCCGCTACGACCAGATGAAAGCCAAGGTCGCCCAGCTCTGGGAGGACCCGCGCGTCGTGAAGGCCCGCAAAGACGTCGAGACCTATGCGCGCGAGCAGGCGCCAGTCATCCGTGAGCGCGCCGAGGCCGCCGCGAAGGCAGCACCCGGCGTCGCCAGGGACGTCGCGGGCAAGGTCGCCACTGTGGCCACAGACGTCTCCGCCAAGGCTGCGGCTGTAGCCACAGACGTCTCCGCCAAGGCTGCCACTGCCGCCAAGGATGTCGCAGGCCAGGTCGCCGAGACCGCCAAGGATGTGTCGGCCAAAGCCGCCGCCACGGCGAAGGACGTCTCGGCGAAAGCCACCGCTACCGCGAAGGATGTGCGCGATCGTGCCGGCGACGTTGCTACCGACCTGCGCGAGCGCGGCGCGGCAGCAGTCGACGGCGCTGTGGAGACCGCGGGTCGGACCCGCGAGGCCGCCCTCGACGTCGTGCCTGACGCAGACGCAGACGACGAAGACGACCCGCGCGGAGCGTGAGAGCCGTCAATCGGTCCTCCCCGCTTATCCGGCAGGACTGATCGACAACTCTCACCGCCCCAAGGGCGCCTAGGGGGCGAACGGCGGGAACACCGGCAGGGTCAGCGGCCCTGTCATCGCGACCATGCCGCTCAGCCGCTCGGGCGAGAGCACCTGGGCTACCTTCTCGGGTGTCATCAGGCCGGCATCGATGACGAGGTCGGCAATCGAGGCGTGTGTGGTGAGCGCGGTGTGGGCGAGGGTCGCCGCTGCGGCGTAGCCGATGTAGGGGGTGAGCGCCGTCACGACGCCAACACTCGTTTCGACCTGCATCGCGAGTCGCTCGATGTTTGCCGTGATGCCGTCCACGCAGTTGACCCTCAGCGTGTAGCAGGCGTTCGTCATCCAGGCGAGGCTCTGCAGGATCGAGTGTGCGATGACCGGCTCGAACGCGTTGAGCTGGAGCTGGCCGCCCTCGGCGGCCGCGGTGACCGTGGCATCCGCACCGATGACACTGAACGCGACCTGGTTGACGACCTCGGGGATCACCGGGTTGACCTTGCCGGGCATGATCGATGAGCCGGCCTGCCGCGCGGGCAGGTTGATCTCGCCGAAGCCCGCCTGGGGCCCGCTCGAGAGCAGTCGCAGGTCATTGCAGATCTTCGAGAGCTTGACTGCTGCGCGTTTGAGGGTGCCGCTCACGGTCATGAAGATGCCCGCGTCGCTCGTGGCCTCGATGAGGTCGGGCGCGGTGACCATGGGGATGCCCGTGACCTCCTGCAGGTGCCGGCGCACGGCCTCGGCGTAGCGGGGGTCGGCGGTGATGCCCGTGCCGATGGCGGTGGCCCCCATGTTGATCTCGTTGAGCCAGGGAATCGTCTCACTGAGACGGTCGTAGTCCTCGGAGAGGGTATGGGCGAAGCCACCGAACTCCTGGCCGAGGGTCATGGGCACTGCGTCCTGCAGCTGGGTGCGGCCGATCTTGAGGATGCTCGAGAACTCGCGCCCCTTCGCGGTGAACGCCGCGGTGAGCAGCTTGTGCTCCGCGAGCAGCCGCTGGATGCCGAACACCATCGCCAGCTTGATCGCCGTGGGATACACGTCGTTGGTGGACTGGCTGCGGTTGACGTCATCAATGGGACTCAGACGCGCGTAGTCGCCCTTCTCGTAGCCCATGATCTCGAGACCACGGTTGGCGATGACCTCGTTGGCGTTCATGTTCGTCGACGTGCCGGCGCCCCCCTGGATCACCCCGACGCGGAACTCGGCGTGCAGTTCGCCCGCGACGATCTCCTCGCACACCTGGTCGATGATGCGGGCCTTCGCGGGGTCGAGGACGCCGATCTCGGCGTTGGCACGGGCGCACGCCTGCTTGACGCGCGCGAGGGCCCGCACCAGATCCGGGTAGTTGTAGATCGCCCGGCGCGTGATCGGGAAGTTCTCGAGGGCCCTCGCTGTGTGGATACCCCAATAGGCATCGACCGGAATGGCCATCGACCCCAGCGAATCCGACTCCTCGCGCGTTCCCGCTGTGAGTTCGAGGGCCGTCTCGTAGGCCCTTCGTGGTGAGTTCTCGTCCCCCGCAATGGTTTGCGCGGTATCCGTACTCAGGTGGTGTGACGCTTGTGGCGTACTGTCCATCGTCTAAATCTCCTTCGACTTGGCGATGTGACCAGCCTAGTCATCCGAATGCGTGCAGTGCGGGAACGATCAGGTAGATACCGAAGGCGACCGCGAGTCCGCACAGCACAAGCAGCCCGACGGACGCTGGCCTGCGCCAGGGCTCCTCCCCGTCCCGCACGCGCAGGGCGGTCGCGAAGAGAGTGACGAGCACGCACGCGGACACGAGAGCGACCGCAACGACGAGAGGGAACGTCGACCAGTCGATCATCGGGATCTCGCCTTCTTGCGTTTCTTGGGTCGCACGAACACTCCCGGCTCGGGCACGTGGAACTGGCGGTGATCGACCTTTGAGCCCCTCGACCGCAGGAAGATCGTGAGGATCGCGCCGATCGCGAGCAGCACGTCAACGATGATCCCCCACAGGCCGAAGCCCGCGATGAACGCGGCGACGGCGCCGACCAGTCCCGCTGCGGGGATCGTGATGAGCCAGCCGAGGGCGATGCGGCCCGCCGTGCGCCAGCGCACGGACGCGCCCTTGCGACCGACTCCCGTGCCGATGACCGATCCGGAGGCGACCTGGGTGGTCGAGAGCGCGAAGCCCAGGTGCGTCGAGGCGAGGATCGTCGCGGTCGTGGCCGCCTCTGCCGCGAATCCCTGCGCCGGCTCGATGTCGGTGATGTCGCGACCGAGCGTCTTGATGATGCGCCAGCCGCCCGAGTAGGTGCCGATCGCGATCGCGAGCGCACAGGCGACGATGACCCACAGCTCCGGGCCCGTGCCCGAGGTCTGCATGCCCGCCGCAATGAGGGTCAGCGTGATAACGCCCATGGTCTTCTGCGCGTCGTTGGTGCCGTGGGCGAGCGAGACGAGCGATGAGGTGAAGATCTGGCCGCGCTTGAAGCCGTCGCGCTCGCGCTTGCGAGTGATCCCGTACACGATCTTCGTCGCGACGAAGGAGACGAGCCCGGCGGTCAATGGCGCGAGCACCGCCGGGATGAGGATCTTGGAGACGAGGACAGCTCCGTCGATCGCCCCGAAGCCGACGCCAACGGCGACCGCGCCGATAAGGCCGCCGAACAGCGCGTGGCTCGACGAGGAGGGCAGGCCCAGCAGCCAGGTCACGAGGTTCCACACGATGGCGCCGATGAGGCCAGCGAGAATCAGGACTGGCGTGATCTGCACTCCGCCGTCGCCCTCGCGAATCAGGCCGCCGCTGATGGTTCGCGCGACCTCGGTGGAGAGGAACGCGCCAACGAGGTTGAGCACCGCAGCGATCGCGACCGCGACCTTGGGCTTGAGAGCGCCGGTCGCGATGGGCGTTGCCATCGCGTTAGCCGTGTCGTGGAATCCGTTGGTGAAGTCGAAAAAAAGAGCCAGTACGACCACCAGCACGACAACGAGCGAGATGTCCACCGTGGAGAGTCTTGCATCTCACCGCCACCGCCGCCACCGCCGGAGAAGCCGCCGCTGCTCGACCACGAGCCGCCGCCACCACTCGACGACGACGACGTGAAGCTTGTGAAGACCGAGGAATTGAAGGTGTCGCCGTCGAACCAGTCCGGCGTTCCGTTCATATACTCGGCCTGCAGCTTGTCGACCCACTGGTCTTCGACACCCCACAGCCCCGCGTACGGCAGGAGGCGCTCGTAGAGCTTGACGACGGCACTCTGGCCTGCTGCGCGGCAGCGGGCAGCGATCGATATGCTGTAGCCGTCATGGCCCGTATCTCCGTGGTAGTTCCGGCATTCAATGACTCCTCCATGCTCGCGCAATGCCTCGCCGCTCTCGCGGCGCAGACGCGAGTGCCCGACGAGATCGTCGTGGTCGACAACGGCAGCACGGATGACACGGCCGCCGCCGCGCGCGGCGCCGGTGCTCGCGTGATCGCCGAACCGCTCAGGGGCATCTTCCCCGCGACGTCGGCGGGGTTCGACACAGCCACGGGAGACCTCATCACCCGCCTCGACGCGGACTCCATCCCGCCCGCGGACTGGCTCGCACGAGTGGAGGCCCAGTTCGACGCCGAGCCCGCGCTCGACTTCCTGAGCGGCCCCGGAGACTTCTACGGCTCGACCCCTGTCGTGCACTGGCTCGCGGAGACCCTGTACATCGGCGGCTACGTGTGGTTCGTTGGCCTGCTGCTCAGGCATCCACCGCTCTTCGGCTCGAACGTCGCGATGCGGGCCGACGCGTGGAAGCGCGTGCGGGGCACAGTCCACCGGGGGATGCGCGAGATCCACGACGATCTCGACCTCGCGATCCACATCGAGCCCGACCAGGGTGTGCGGTTCGACCCAACCCTTCGGGTGGGCGTCTCGGCCCGACCGTTCTCGACGTTCGCGGGGTTCGCCCGCCGCATCGACTGGGCGTTCGGCACGCTCGGCCTCAACTGGGGGGAGCGCTCACTGCTCGACCGGCGTCGGGAGAGGGTTCAGGCCCGCCGGTAGAGCTCGATCATGTCGCGCACGAGCTGGTGCGGGGCGGTCTCGCACGGGCTGTGGCCCGTGCGGTAGACCGCGAGCGTCGCCCCGATCGACTCCGCCAGCTCCGCGTGCCGTGACAGCGGCCACAGGTCGTGCTCCCCCACCGCGACAAGCTTGGGCAGCTCGGCCGCGGCAAGCGCCGCGCGCACGTCGGGTGCGTGCTTCATGAGCGAGATGATGTCTGCGACACTCGACCGGCGGGTGAGCGAGAACCGCTGGCGCACGAACTCGAGCCGCTTCGGCGGAACGTGCGTGAAGTTGTTCCACACTCCCCAGATCATGAGGGCCGCCCCGATCCGGTCGGTCGTGAGGCCCGTGAACGGTCCCAGTCGCTTGACGCCGCGGAAGCCCTGACCGGGCTGCGGCGGCACGCTCAGCAGAGTGAGGCTCAGAAACAGGTCGGGGCGCTGGGCGAGCGCCAGCTGCGCTACGGTGCCAGCGAAAGAATAGCCGAGCACGTGCGCGGGGGTCTCCCCCAGCACGACGAGGAGATCCCGCACGAAGAGCTCGTGGTCGTAGCGCCTGCCCCTCGGCGGGCCAGCAGCTGCCGATTCGTACTGCCCGGCCATGTCGTAGCTCTCCACGCGGTAGCCCGCGGCGGCCAGCAACGGCAGCATGAGGGCGAAGTCCTCCTTCGACCCCGTGACACCGGGCACGAGAACGACGCGGGGATGCCCGGGCTCTCCCATCACGAGGCTCGCGAGGCGCCCGCCCGGCGCGTCGATCCACCCGCGCTCGGCACCGGGCGGAGGCACAGTCCAGTCGATGTCGGGTAGTGCCTCGTCGAGCACGGTCTCGTCCGTCACGCGGAAGATATTACGCCTCGCTCGGAGCCAGATTTCTTCCCGTGACCGATGCCACGAACTGCTGGAGCCTGCGGTACACCTCCGCCGACGCCGGGTGTCTGCTGTCTTGTTGCCACGTGTGCAGCGCATGGTCGTCGACGAGAGTGGCGACGCCCACCCCGTGCTCACGCAGGGCCGCGATGAAGTTGAGGTTGGCGCGGTAGAGGTAGTCGCGCCGCGATGTGGTCACGAACACCGGCGGGTAGTTGCGGTCGATCCACTCGATCGGCGACAGGAATCGGGATGCACGCTCGAGATGCTGCCCACGCCCTCGGCCCGGCAGCAGCATCCTGACGAACCCAAGCCCGAGGATGAAACCCTTCTCGAAGATCACCGAGAAGTCGGACACGCTGCAGTGCTGCACGACGCCCCGGATGCTCGGGGCCGAGACGGCGGGATCGATCGAGTAGTGAGCAGCGAGTTCCGGCCGCCCCATCATTGCCGCGAGCAGCGCGGAGATCTGCCCGCCGGCCGAATCACCGCCCAGCACTATGCGGTGGGAGTCGACCCCGAGTTCCGCGCTGTTCTCTCGCACCCACACCAGGGCGGCGTTGGCGTCGTGGAGCATGTGCGCCATCTGGAACCGCGGCGCCCTGCGGTAGTTGACGTTGACGACGACCATTCCACCGTGCCCGTGACCCGCGAGCGCCTGGCTCGCGCAGTAGCGCGTGAGCGTGGCCTTGTCGCCGGAGGTACAGCCACCCCCGTGGACTCGAGCCCTAACGGCGCCTGTGCACCTACTGGGGGTTTGCGCAAGGCGGCCCCGAACTCTTGACCGCGAAGGTCGCCACGTGGCTACTCTGGAGAATGACCGCACCGCACGCTCCCCTGGGCTTTCTCGCGCCATGGATGATGCGTCAACGCTGGTTCGCGAACAAGGGCGCCCTGCCGGCCCTCGAAGAGATCGGCTCGTGGAGCTACGACAGTTCGGAGCCGGGCGTGCAGGTGGTCACGCACTTGCTCCTCGACCACACGGTGGGCAAGCCCGCGCTGTACCAGGTGCCGCTCACGTACCGCGCCGAGCCGCTGCTGCAGCAGTCGACGGCGCTCGTGGGCCGACTCGACGGCGTCTACGTCTACGACGGCCCGCACGATCCGGCGTTCACCGCGGCGCTCATCACGTTCATCGGAGACGGCGCAGAGGTCACCGGCGATCACGCCTGGGCGATCGGCCAGCACACCGCGGGCACCGTGGCTCCCGGGCTCACCTCCCGCGTGCTCACTGGTGAGCAGTCGAACACGTCAATAATCTTCGAGGCGCCGGGCGCGACCCCGCTCATCGTCAAGCTGTTCCGTGCCCTGCACGACGGCGAGAACCCCGACGTCGTGCTGCAGACCGCCCTCGCCCTCGCCGGATCCGACGCTGTGCCGCATTCCGTCGGGCACATCGTCGCCGAGTGGAACGACCGGGGCGAGCCGAGCGGCAGGGCCAAGGGCCACCTCGCCTTCGCCCAGGAGTTCCTGCCCGGCGTCCAAGACGCGTGGCGCGTCGCACTCGCTGCAGCGTCGGCCGGCACCGACTTCTCCCGCGAGGCCCGCGAACTCGGCATCGCGACGGCCGGCGTGCACGCGACCCTCGCCGCAAGCATGCCCACGAGCGAAGCCACGCGCGTCGAGATCGACGCGATAGTCGACCAGATGCACGGCCGTCTCGCCGCCGCGATCGGCGAGGTGCCCGCGCTGGCGCAGTACGGCCCCGCACTGCGCGAAGTGTTCGCGCAGGCGACGCTCGTTCCGTGGCCGGCGCAGCAGCGCATCCATGGCGACCTTCATCTGGGGCAGGTACTCAAGGTGCCCGGTCGCGGCTGGGTGCTCGTCGATTTCGAGGGCGAACCGCTGCGACCCATGCGCGAGCGCAACCGTCTCGACAGCCCACTGCGCGATGTCGCGGGGATGCTTCGTTCGTTCGACTACGTCGCGGGAACTCTCGCCGTGACGGGCACCAGGGATGCAGCCGAATGGGCAGTTCGGGCGCGGACGGCATTCTCGGACGGCTACAGCGAGGCCTCGGGATGTGACCTGCTCGAGAACCGTGTGGTCGTTGATGCCTTCGAAGTTGACAAGGCGCTGTACGAGACCGTGTACGAGGCACGGAACCGCCCGACGTGGCTCGAGATCCCCGTCGCGGCGATTCGGCGACTGTCGGCGAGGGTGCCGAGCGCCTGAACATCTGGTGAACAGCGGAATCCGAATCTGGGAATCGCCGGGGACCTCCGCTCCGAACTAACGGATAACTGGTCCACTTCATTACAGTTGGTGCGTTTGCATCGACTCACTCAACCCGAATGGCAGCCCTCGTGAGCATCCACCGTGCCGAGACCCGCATCGCCGAATATCCCAGGCCGGATCACTTCCTCCTGCACCTGAGCGACACGCACCTGCTGGGCGGGGGCAACCGGCTCTACGGCACGGTTGACGCCGAGTACCACCTGCGCGAGCTGCTCGCCGAGCTTGAGACTTCCCAGGGCCGCCCCGAGGCGATCGTCTTCACGGGCGACCTCGCCGATCGCGGGGAACCCGACGCCTACGACCGCCTGCGCCGCATGGTCGAGCCCGTCGCGGCACGCCTCGGCGCGCGCGTCATCTGGGTGATGGGCAACCACGACGACCGCGGAGCGTTTCGCCGCGAGCTCTTCGCCGAGCAGCCGAGCACGCGCCCCGTCGACCGCGTCTACGACGTGAACGGCCTGCGCATCATCACGCTCGACTCGACGGTTCCCGGCCACCACCACGGCGAAGTCACGGGCGCCCAGCTCGACTGGCTCGCCGAGGAACTTGCCACCCGCGCGCCGCACGGCACGATTCTCGCGATGCACCACCCGCCTCTGCCGAGCGTGCTCGACCTCGCGGTCGCGGTCGAGCTGCGCGATCAGTCCGGCCTCGCCGAAGTTCTGCTCGGCTCAGACGTGCGCAGCATCATCGCGGGTCACCTGCACTACAGCTCCACGGGCACCTTCGCGGGCATCCCCGTCTCGGTCGCCTCTGCCACCTGCTACACGCAGGACCTCAACGTGCCCACGGGCGGCACGAGGGGCAGGGATGGCGCGCGCGCCTTCAACCTCGTGCACGTGTACGGCACGACGGTGCTGCATTCGGTGGTGCCGGTCGGCCAGTACGCCGCGCTCGACTACATCGACGCTGCGGAGACCGCTCGCCGACTCGCCGAGTCGGGTATCAGCATCGCGGACCGGGTCAACTCGCCGGTTGCGCCCGAGCCCCCGATGACGATGCCCATCCCGGTCCAGGCTTGAGCAGTTCGGACGGCGCCCGCTCCCAGGGCGCCGCGACGCTGAAGTAGCCCTCGAGGAAGGCCCGCACGGTCTTCGTCCTGCGTGCGACCGAGATCTCGGGCTGGCTGCCGTCGTTGAGGCAGAAGAAGTCGTAGTCCCTGCGCTTGAGCAGCGTATCCATCTCGCCGGGCGCCATCGCCAGCGTCGTCTCGATGTAGCGCACGGATGCCTCTGACTGCACGACAGCGCGACCCGTCATGAGTGCGTAGTAGTGGTACAGCGAGTTCGTCACAGACACGTCGGTCGCCGAGCGGAACGCGCTGCGCGCCGTCCGCGCGAAATCGTCAGGGAACTCCGCCTCGAGGTCGGCCATCACGCTGCGCCGCAGTGGCGTGGCCGCGTGCTCGAGATGCCGGGTGGTGACCCGCCCGAACCGCTGCCGCAGCAGGGCGCGGTTGACACGCGCGGCGTTCTCGAAACCGCTGCGCGCCGAATCCGGCTCCCCCAGCCCGATGCGTGTTGTGGCCTCAATGAACTTGGTGATTCCGCCGGGCGAGAAGAACATCTCGGGGCGCACCGGGCGCCCGAAGAACATGTCGTCGTTCGAGTAGAGGAAGTGCTCGCTCAGCCCGTCGATCTTGTGCAACTGGCTCTCGACCGCGTGCGAGTTGTGCGTGGGCAGTGCCTCGGGATCGGAGAAGAACTCCTCGCTGCGCACGATAGTGACGGCCGGATGATCCGCGAGCCACACGGGCGCCGGCGAATCCGTGACGATGAAGATCCTGCGGATCCAGGGGGCGTAGAGGTAGACGCTGCGCAGCGCGTACTTGAGCTCGTCAATCTGACGGTAGCGCGCCTCGGAGTCGTCACCCTCCCCCACGACGTACGCCTTCATGCGCTGTGCCCTGGCGCGCTGGAACTCCGACGACGTTCCGTCGACCCACGAGAATACGATGTCGATGTCGAATGTCACATCGCTCGCGAGCACGTCGAACATGCCGCCGAGCGTGCGCCAGGTGCGACCGTAGCGCTCGAGGGTCGCGTCGATCGCCTCGGTGCGCGGCAGCACGCGGCGCATGAGGGCGTTCTCCGCGGGAGCGTTGATGACGTCGGCGCCGAACTCCCACAGTTCGAGCCGCACTCCGCCCGCGGCGCCGTAGCGCAGGCGACCGGTGCGGCTCGCCCTTGGACGGTAGAGCTTGAGCACCCGAGCGCGTGCGCCGGGGGCGAAGACACCCTCGGCGACGAGAACCTCGGGCTGGGACCCGACGCGTGCGTAGAACGGCTCCATAGAGAATTCGGCGGCGAGGGCTGCTGCGGTTTCGCGGGACCTGGCACGGTCCACGGCGATGACCGGGCGGTCGTCGTCGCGACGAACGAGGAGGTGCTCGATTCCGTGCGCGTCGAGGGCGTCGTGGATCGCGACGAGGTCGGCGATCGTGGCATCCCTCGGCGACTGGGTGTCATTGACGAGGGTGAAGCGACCCTTGCGCAGTGTCACGTCCGGGCGCGCGAGAAGGCGCGGGTGTGCCCGGCCGAGGATCGTCAGTTCGGGCGTCACTCGCTGTCGCTGCGCGGACTGATCGCACTGCGTGGACCAATTGCATCCCGCAGGAGGCTCGACAGGGCCTCGAGCTGGATGTTGGACTCGGCGGCGACCTCCTCGTCAGACCCGTCGAGAGCGCGCGCGGCGAGGCCGGCCTTGCTGTCGATGAGTTCGGCGATGCGGGCGTCGATGGTGTGGGCGGCGATGATGCGCCAGGCCGTGACCGGCAGCTCCTGGCCGATGCGGTGCACGCGGTCGATCGCCTGGGTCTGCTCGGCACTGGTCCAGCTGAGTTCGGCGAGAACGACGTTCGACGCGGCCTGCAGGTTGAGGCCGACTCCGGCAGCGGTGAGCGAGGCGACGACTATCGAGATCTCGGGATCGTCGGCGAACGAGTCGATCGCCGACTGGCGCGCCTTCGCGCTCTGGTCGCCGCGGATCGAGACCGACTTGAGGCCGGCCTTCGCGAAGTGCTCCTCCGCGGTGTCCATGACGTCGATGTGCTTGGCGAAGAAGACGACCTTGCCGACCGAACGCGCGAGCTGCGCTGTGTAGTCGGCGGCCAGGGTCGCCTTGGCCTGGCCGATGCGGCGAACCATCGTGAAGACGTTCTCGCCGGTCGTGGCGCCCTTCGACTCCTCGAGTTCGGCGTGGGCGACGACGCGGACGATCTCCTCGTCGGTCACGTCCGGCTTGATCTCGCGGACCCGGCGGAACCGGTCGACGAGGCGAGCGGTGAGTGCAGCTTCCGCGGCCCGGATGGAGCGACCGAGGTCGTCATCGAGCTCGACGGGGATGTCTGCGACACGGCGCGCGGGGATGTCTGCTGCGACATCCACCTTCTTGCGGCGCACGATGCCCATGTCGACGACAGCGCGACGAGCTTCGGCGAAGAAACCGAAGTCTGCGGGCGTGAGGCCCGTATCTTCGAGCTTCTCCATGAGCTGCGGCAGGGGTTTCTTGTCGTCGATCCAGCCGAGGAACTGCCAGATGGCGCGGAAGTCTTCGATCGAGTTGATGAGCGGTGTGCCCGTGAGCGCCATGAGCAGCGCGCGGGGCGACGTCGCCCTGATGCTCTTCGAGAGCGCGAGCACGTGCTTTGAGCGCTCGGACTTGAGGTTCTTGATGAAATGCGCCTCGTCGACGACCATGCCCTTGAAACCGAACCGGCCGAGCCAGCCGACGTGGCGGTCGAGAATCTCGTAGTTGACGATCACGACATCGCTGAAAGCATCGACGTCTTTGCCGTCACCGTGCACAACCGTGGCTGTACGGCCCGGGGTCCACAGTTCGACCTCGCGCGCCCAGTTGGTCTTGACGACGTTGGGCACGACGACGAGCAGCGGGTATGAGCTCGACGCCTCGGCCGCGAGCAGCGCCTGGGCGGTCTTGCCGAGACCGGGCTCGTCGGCGAGCAGGAATGTGCGGTGGCCCTTGCGGACCTCCTCGACGAACCGCGCCTGGTGGCGCATCATCTCCAGGTTGCCGCGCGTGCGCAGCGTTGTGGCCTCGGGGAGATCCATAGTCGCCGCACCGCCGCCGGCGCCGTACTCGAACGAGCGGAACAGGGGCTCGATGAGCTCCCAGTTGCCGAGACGATTCAGCTTGGCGGGCGCGGCCTGCATGCCGCTGAAGTCGGGGGCGAGGAACGGGTTCGACATCTGCATCTGGCGCACGGATGCCGGCACCACCTGCTTCTCGACCTGCTTGTCGATGGGCTTGGGCTCCGTGGTGATGATGAGCTCATCGGGGCTCAACTCGACGCCGGCGGCGATGAGCAGGTCGCGGCGGAGAGCCTTGGCTGCCGCAGTCACTGGCGCGTCGTCCGCGAGCATCGCGATGAGGCTCGTGTCGCGCGCGGCGGTCTTCGCGAGGATGCCCGCAAGCCCGTCGAGGCGCTTCTGCTCGTTGGCGCGCTCGGCGTCGCTGAGGGTCTTGTCGGTCTTGACGCGGGCGCGCTCCTCGCGCAGCAACAGTGCTGCGACCTGGAACCGGGCCCGGTTCGAGGGCTTGAGCGGCCCCTTCTGCACGGCCGTCTCGACCTCGCGGGCGGCGCGGGCGAGCACAGGGATGACGCCGATATCGTCGCCGGGGCGCACGCGGCGACGCTGCTGCCCCGCGCCGTTCTTCTGCTGCGCTGACCCCGATTGGCGCTGCGCGGCGGGTCGCTGGCGCTTCTGGCGCTGGCCGGGCTCGGTCTGTCCCGAAGGTGTCACGTGGTGTGTGCTCTCTGAGGATGCGGGGATGCCCCCCGGCGAACTACCGGTGGACGGGCCGACAGGTGCGCTTGTGTCCAGACCCAGTCGCGATGCGGCTGGTGGGCGCTGCGGGCGTTACGGCCAGTGTACGCGCAAACGTGTGACGGTGGTGTTTCGGCTGTTAGCGCTTGTCGCTCGTGTCCTGCACCTTGATGAGGATGCCGCACACGATGAACAGCAGCGCGGCGACGTACTGCAGCCCGAGCCACAGATCAGGCTGCCCGAGGTCGATCGGAAGCACCGGATTCCACAGCACGGCGATGGGCGCGAGGCCGACGATCCACCACCACTGACGCGACTGCCAGGCGAACACGGCGACGATGAGCGCAAGGATCGACACGACGTACCGGATGACGATGAATGCGTCGCTCTCGATGAGCGCGACCCCGATGAGCAACGCGACGACGGCGAGCAGCGAGGGGACGAGCGCGGTGCGCCGGGACCGAGTGGGATAGGTGGCGCTCACGCGTTCAGTCTACGAGCCGAAACCGGGGCCCACCGCCGGCCGTTCAGCGGGTCTACGCTGTGCCTCGACCACGACGCAGGAGGCACACCATGGGTTTCTTCGACGATCTCGCCTCGGGATTCCGCCAGATGACGGGAGGGGTCGACCAGGAGCTCATCGCGACGGGCACCCTCGCGCGCGGCGAACTGCTCGGGATCACCCCGTCTGGTTCGACGATGCAGGTCATGAACGGCCTCGTCGAGCGCAACTGCACATTCATCGTCCGCGTGATGATGGACCGCCTGGCGCCGTACGACGTGCAGATCACCCAGCGCGTGCAGGAGGTGAGTATCCCGCAACTGCGGCAACCGGGCGTCATTCTCGCCGTGCGCGTCGACCCCGCCGACCACTCGCGCGTCGCTATCGACTTCTCAACGCAGCCGCCCGAAGTGACCCTGCCGGAGTCAACGGGCGACAACAGCGCCGCTCACGTTCTCGCGACCGGCAAACCCATCACCGTCGTGCTGGTCGCCGACCAGTCGCTGGGGATGAAGAGCGCCAAGGGCGATCCGGTGCACGCGCTCACACTGACGATCGCCACCGGTGTGGACACGCCGTACCAGATCCAGGTGGGCAACGCTGTGCCCGCGAGCGCGCTGCCGCTCGTGTATCCGGGATCGAAACTGTACGCAAAGCTCGGTGCCGGCCCCAACGACGTCGTCGTGGACTGGGCAGCAGGACCGGTGAAGCCGTAATTCTGAAGGTTAGGCTGGCAGCATGACGCTGAACTCGAACTACCCTGGCGCGGTGCGCATGGCACCCCGCGGCAAGCTCGCGGGGCCGGAGCGCGGGCTCGACGCCCTCGTCGGCCTCGTGATCCTCGTCGCCGAGCTCGCGATCGGACTCGTCAGCATCTACGCCCTGTACACGGCGGGCACCGCGTTTGGCGACACGAACCCGGCCGGGCGTGACGCCATCGAGGCCGGATTCGCTATTGCGCTCTTCGGTTCCGGCGCCGTCGTGATCATCACCACCATCGTGTTCCTCGGCCGCGTGATCGCCGGTCGCCGCAGCTGGCCTGCGCCGCTGTGGGGCGCGATCCTCATGACGGTCGCCCTGTTGGTCGGCTACTTCGTCATGGCGAACCAGCCCTAGCGCCAGCTGCGGAACTACACGCCGCCTGCGCCACCACCACCACCGCCACCACCAGACGAGCCACCGCCACCCGAGCCGCCGCTCGAGCTACTCGATGAGCTGCCCGAATACGACGACGCGGCGGTGCTCGAGATCGAGCCGATGCTCGACGCGAAGATCGCGGCGTTGAACGCGCCGGAGCCCGAATAGTAGTCGGGCGTCTGGTCGACGTAGTACTTGCCGAGTTCGACAGCCCACTCCTTCTCGAGGTTGAAGAGCACCGCGTAGGGCAGGAGCTTCTCGTAGATCTTGACGACTTCGCGCGGGTCTGAGGTCGAGACCGCCTGCTTCTCTGCGCCAGTCGGGCTTTGCAACATCTGCAGGCGATCGGCCTCCGCGAGCCGGATGTAGAGCTCGAGACCCTTGAGGTGATCGCGCAGCTCCGCACCCTCGCTCGTGAGCGGGGTGCGGAACACGAGCCCGAACACGATCAACACCGCGATCACCGGCACGCCGAGCAGGGCGATCGGGATGAACCCGCCGATCGCGTGGTCGAGCAGCCCGATGCCGACCACGAAAGCTCCGACACCCGAAAGCACGGCGAGCAGGGCGGGCAGGATCGCGTACCTTGCCCGACCCTTCTTGCGCAGCCCGTCTGTCATGGTCGCGGCAGTGGTGCTCTGGATGATGCCGCGCACGTGCTGGCTGAGCGTCGTGTCCTTTCCGCTCATGAGGTACCCAGTGCCGGGCAGCAGCTCGTAGCCGAACAGCGCGTGGGCAAGGGTGAGCTCAGGACCCTCGAGCCCGGTCGGATCGACGAGCTCGAGCAGGTAGGTGCTTCCCTTCGCGAAGAACCCTGTCTTCGGCGTTTCGACGATACGGATCTTCCGGTTGACTGCGAGGTCGACGAAGGCCGCGGCCGCTCCCCTCGTGGTCTTCTTGAGCAGCACTGATGCCGTGAACGGGTCCATGCCCTTCGGGGGCGCGTACTCGGCGATGATCGTCGGGCGACCGCGGCCGTCGGCGAGGGCGGTGCGGCGCAGCACTCCCGCCCAGATCGCCGCGATGACGCTGCCCGCAACCGCGACCAGCTGCACGAACGACATCGGTGAACCGAAGAATGAGGCGTCGCGCGGCACGAAGGTATCCGGCTCGAAGCCGATCGCGACTGTCACGTTCTCGCGCGGCGCGAGCAGGTCCTCTGTTGTCGTGAAGACGACCCCGCCGGCTTCGTCCGCCTGCTGCAGTTCGCACTGCTGCTCCGCGCCGTCGTAGCCCCGGTAGCACGTGCTGTCGCCGGTGAGCGAGGCAGCGAGAGCGTCGGGCACGTGCACACGAGAGGTCGCGGTGCCGTAGGGCTGGTCGGATCCGGTGCCGTTGGTGTCCCAGTAGAACTCGTTGTTGTCGCTGTCGTCCGGAAACAGCGTGACATTGTGCTGCGTGTACGTGAAGACGTAGGTCTGCGCGCCATGCACACATTCGTTTGCGCGGCTCGTGACGAGCAGGAACTCGCCGTTGTCGTCATCCTCGGTCTCGAATGAGCGCGGGTTGCCATCGCCGTCGGTCACGGACACGACGGTGATGTCGGTCGGCGCGCCCTCGTACTTGAGCGGGATGGCCCTGCGCATGCCCTGGTTCTGGTCGATGTCGGGGAACAGCGCGACGAACGTCTCGACGGTCGTGAGGGTCGAGCGGCCGTTCTCGTCGACGTCGAGGGAGAAGTCGGCGTCGTAGCTCTCGAACTCGAACGCTGAGTCGTCGCCCTGGTCACACGAGACGGAGCTGGCCGCCGTGGCTGGCCCCGCGACGCCGATCAGGGGCACTAGGGCAAGGGCGACTGCTGCCGCGAACGACGCGAGACGATTCATGGCCTCCAAACTAGCGGGTGGATGCCCTAGGTAGAGTCGAGGCATGACCCCCAAGGCCGCCGTGGCGAGGTTTCAGACGCTCGTGCGCATTCCGACGATCTCCTACCCCGACGAATCACTCATCGACTGGACCCAGTTCGACCTCTTCATCGCGACGCTCGCCGAGCTCTACCCGCAGGTGCATGCGCGCCTCGACAAGGACGTGGTTGCCGGTCACTCCCTGCTGTTCCGCTGGCCGGGCCGCGCCTCGACCGAGCCCGCCGTGCTCATGGCGCACTACGACGTCGTGCCCGCTACCGACTTCGGCTGGAAGCACCCGCCGTTCGCGGCCGAGATCAGCGGCAGGGGCGCCGACGAACTCATCTGGGGCCGCGGCACGCTCGACAACAAGGGTGCAGTCGCGAGCATCCTCGAGGCCGTCGAGTCCCAGCTCACCGCTGGAGTCGTTCCCGCGCAGGACATCTACCTGGTGTTCACGCACAACGAGGAGTCCGCGGGCGCGGCAGCCCCGGCCGTCGTCGACCTGCTCGAGAGCCGCGGAATCCGGCCAGCGCTCGTGCTCGACGAGGGAGGCGCCGTCGTCGAGGGAGTGTTCCCCGGCGTCGACTCCCCGGTCGCGGTCGTCGGCGTCACCGAGAAGGGCCAGGCCGACCTCAGGCTCATCGTCGAGCAGCAGGGCGGACACGCCTCAACGCCGCCGAAGATCACGGCGACAGTGCGGCTCGCGAAGGCGATACTGCGCCTCAACAACCGTCCGTTCCCCGCGAGCTTCAACGCCACGGCGATCGACATGTTCCGCACCCTCGGCGACCACGCGACCGGCGGCGTCGGCTGGGTGTTCCGCAACATCGGCTTCACGCGCTTTGCGCTCCTGCCCTATGTCAGCAAGGCGAGCACCGAGCTCAACGCCATGGTGCGCACCACGCAAGCCGTGACCGTTCTCGAGGCTGGGCAGGCGCCCAACGCGCTCGCGGAGCGTGCAGTGGCCAACGTCAACGTGCGCATCGCCGTCGAGATGTCGGTCGACGACGTCCTGAAGCACGTCGAGCGCGCGATCGCCGACGACGAGGTGCACGTGGAACTCGTGCACGGCACGCCAGCTCCGCCCGTGTCGCTGCTCTCGGGCATCGGCTGGGAGGTGCTGCGCTCAACGATCGAGGCGACCTACCCCGGCACGATAGTCACGCCCTACGTGCAGAACGGCGCGACCGACAGCAGGCACTTCACGCGCATCTCCCGCGGCGTCTACCGGTTCACCCCCTTCGAGATGTCGAAGGATGAACGGGACACACTGCACGCCAAGAACGAGCGGATGCACGTCGCGACGTTCCTGCGCGGTGTCGAGTTCTACAAGGCGCTCGTCGCGGCCCTGTAGGCGCGTGTCGAGCCGCCGCCCCTGGGGCGCGCTACTCCTGGCGGATGATCGTGATCGGCCGCGACATGGGCGGCGAATCGTCGAGGCGCTCGAGCGCGGGACGCAGCTCGGAGAGCCACGCCTCGTAGCCCGCGGCCGAGAGGTGCAGTTTGTCGTCCGAGAATTCGAGGGCTATCGTGTCCCCGTCGCCAGCGAGGGCTGGCCACAGATCGAGGTACTGCGCGTTGACGCTCGGGGCGAACTGGCGCAGGTGCCGGTTGGCGTCGCGCACCCGGTCCGCGAACTCGGCGCCCCTGGGCATGATCGACTGCACGAGCATGCGGGTGCCGGGCAGTCCGCGGCGCAGGGTCACGAGCAGGTACTCGATGTTGCGCACGAGGTGCTCAACCGACTTGCGCTGGCCGAGGTCGTTGGTTCCCACGAGGAGGGCAATGGCATCCGGATGCAGTTCCACGACCTCGTCGATGCGCTCGATGAGCTCGTCTGTCGTGTCGCCGCTGACGCCGAGGTTGTGGGTCTGGCGGTCGGGGAACCAGGTCTCCCAGTTGCCGTGGTTGGTAATGCTGTCGCCCACGAAGGCGATGCTCGAGCGGATTTCGATCGTGCTGTCGTCACTCACTAGTCCATCATGCGCTCATCCCGCGCCGGTTGCCAGCCAGCGATCGAGCTCGAGCGGCTTGTCGGTGATGATTCCGTCGACGCCGAGGGCTATCGCCTCCGACCACGTCTTCGCGCTGTTGAGGGTGTAGATCATGATGCCGAAGCCCGCATCGTGGACGCGTTCTACTGCCTCCGGATCCGCGAGCAGGAACTCTTTGCTCGTCACGATCGCGACGGCTCCGCACGTGGCGGCGAGCACCGCGGGATCGCCCACGACATCGTGGATGATGATCACGCGCTGGATCTCGGGGCCCATCCGCTCCGCCGCAGCGAGGCTCGTGATATCGAACCCCGCGATCATGACGCGCTCCTCAAGCCCGTGCGAGCGGATCTCTTCGACGACCGGGCGAAGCTGGTCGTCGTTCCACGAGCCCTTGAGTTCGAGGATCACGCGCTTGTCGCTCGGCCGCACGATATCGAGCAGGTCTTCGAGGCGCGGCACGCGAGTCCCCGCATACGCCGCGTCGAACCAAGACCCAGCGTCGAGCGCCTTGATCTGCTTCCACGTCGTGTTCCAGACCGGGCCACTGCCGTCGGTCGTACGGTCGAGCGTGAAGTCGTGCATGAGCACGGGAACGCCGTCGGAGGTGAGCTGCAGGTCGGTCTCGATGAAGTCCGCCTTGCTCCGCAGCGCGAGCTCGAAGGCGGGCATCGTGTTCTCGGGGGCGCCGTCCTTGCCCCCGCGATGGCCCGCGACGAACGAGACCTGGCCGGGCGAGTGCAGGGTTCCGAAGATGTTGACCGCCTCGACGCGGGTCGCGTCAGGGCTGAGAACGATCACGAGTACGAGCGCCAGGGCTGCTGCCGCGGCGGCGATCGGTCGGTAGTTCCCGTGTGTCGTCATTCTGTTCGATGACTATACCCGGGCTGTTACCAATTCGTTACCTTGTCGCGGCGTCGATTTCCGCGCGCATCGGGATCGACGGTACCGCCCCGTGCTTCTGCACAGACAGGGATGCCGCGGCAACCGCAAACCGCAGCGCCTCCTCGAGCGTGGCGCCTTCGGCGAGGCGGGCAGCGAGTGCTCCGCAGAACGTGTCACCGGCCCCCGTCGCATCCACCGCGGACACCTTCGGCGCCGCCACGCGCACCTCGTGTCGCCCGGTCTCGTGGGCTACCGCGCCGGCCGCACCGAGGGTCACGATCACGATGGGCGCCAGAGTTGAAACGTCGCCGTCCCTCGCCAGGAACGCCCCCTCGTGCTCGTTGACGACGAGGATGTCCACGTTCGCGAGCAGCTCGGCGGGGAGCTCGCGGATGGGAGCGGCGTTGAGCAGCACGCGCGTGCCCGCGGCGCGCGCGACACTCGCGGCGCGCGTGACCGTTGCGAGCGGGATCTCGAGCTGGAGGACGAGCACCCGCGCGTCCGCTATCGCCGCGGCATCCGTGTCACGCAGGTCGAGGAGCGCGTTGGCGCCGGCTTCGACGATGATCGTGTTCTCGCCGGAGTCATCCACGGCGATGAGCGCCGTACCCGTCGGCGCGCCGACTGTGCGCACCCCCTCCGAACCGATCCCGTCCGCGGCGAGTCCTTCGCGGATCGAGCTGCCGAAGGCGTCGTCCCCGAGCGCCCCGATGAACGCCGTCACCGCTCCCGCGCGCGCGGCCGCGACGGCCTGGTTCTGTCCCTTGCCGCCGAGGGCTATCGAGAAGCCGTGCGAGAGCACGGTCTCCCCCGGCGCGGGAATCGCTGCGACCCGGAACACCTGGTCGACGTTGGCGCTTCCGACGATCACGACTGTTGCTGGCATGGTCCTACGGTACCGGGCCTGCCTGCATAGCGGCCTGCGTGATTCGGTTCGCCATGCCCGCGAAGATCACGCCGTGGAAGGGCAGGATTGAGAACCAGTAGAGCCGTCCGGCGAGACCGGTCGGGAAGAAGACCGCACGCTGGCGATACACGCTGCCGCCCGCGGGGTCAGGGGTCGTCGTGATCTCGAGCCACGCGAGACCCGGCACCTTCATCTCCGCGCGCAAGCGCAGGAAGTGACCGCGCTCGAGCGTCTCGACGCGCCAGAAGTCGAGAGCCTCGCCCACCGCGAGCCGTGACGCGTTCCGGCGTCCGCGGCGCAGGCCCACTCCGCCCACGAGCTTGTCCGCCCAGCCTCGGAGCGCCCAGGCGAGCGGGAACGAATACCAGCCGTTCTCTCCGCCGATCCCCTCGACAACCGCCCACAGCTTCTCGACCGGAGCGTCGGAGTGCTGCTCGCGCAGATCCGTGAAGACCGTGTGACCCGACCAGTCGGGGTCGCTCGGGATCAGGTTGCTCGGAGCTCCCGCTACCGACGTGTTCTGCCAGCTCGTCTCCACCTCGCCGTCCCGCATCTTCGCGAGCGCGAGCCGCACCGCCTTCCGGTAGCCCGTGAGGCCGCCGGGAGGGTCGGGAATGTACTGCGCGATGTCGTGTTCGCCGGCGACACAGTCGAACTGAAGCGACTCGATGATCGGCACTGCGAGGGCGCGCGGGATGGGCGTCACAAGATTCACCCACTGCGACGCGAGCCACGGAGTGAGAACCGGGAGCGAGGCGATCGGGCGCTGGCGCAGGCCGGCCTCGAGGGCGTAACCGTTCATCATCTGCCCGTATCGCAGCACGTCCGGCCCGCCGAGGTCGAATGTGCGGTTCACGTTTGAGGGCAGGTCGGCGGCGGCCGCGAGGTAGTACAGCACGTCCCTGATTGCGATCGGCTGGATGAAGTTGCGCACCCATTTCGGCGCGGGCATGTAGGGCAGCACGTCGGTCAGGTGCCTGATCATCTCGAACGACGCGGAGCCGGAACCGATCACGACTCCCGCCTGGAACGCGACTGTCGGCACACCCGAGTCGAGCAGTGTGCGGCCAACCAGCTCGCGGCTGCGGAGGTGGCGGCTGAGCTCATTCACGGGTATGTCGGGGTGCAGGCCGCCGAGGTAGACGATGCGCTTGACTCCGGCCGCGGCGGCGGCCGTTGCGACGTTCCGCGCGGCCTCGAACTCGGTGCGCTCGAAGTCGCCCTTCGCCGCCATGGCATGCACGAGGTAGTAGACCACGTCTATGTGCTCGACCGCCTTCGCGACTGCCACGGCATCCGTGAGATCGCCCGTCACGACCTCGACATCGGACGCCCACGGCGCATCCCGAAGCTTGAGGGGATCGCGCACGATCACACGCAGGTCGTGGCCGACGTCCGCGAGCCGAGGCGCGAGCCGCCCGCCGATGTAGCCGGTCGAGCCCGTGACGAGAATGCGCATGCTGTAGACGCTACGCGCCTCGGCTGTGAGGTCAAGAATCGCGCGCGGCCGGCATGGGATCAGATCAGGGACTTCGTGTGCCAGACCGTCTTCGTCTCGGTGAAGGCGACTATGCGTTCGAGGGAGGGCGCGGGCGCTCCCGATGTGGGTGGCAGCACGCGCTTGAGAGTGTCGGCCGCGATCACCTGCAGGTCGACCCAGTCGAGCGCTTCTGCGCCCGCGAGGTCGAGCGCGTTGACGTCCGCGTGGCCGGCGAGCCATGGCGCCATCTCGGCGGGCGAACCCGTGAGGATGTTGATCACTCCGCCGGGAACGTCACTCGTCGCGAGCACTTCGGCGAGGCTGATCGCGGCGAGCGGCGCATCCTCTGACGCGATCACGACCACCGTGTTTCCGGTGAGGATCGCGGGCGCGATCACAGCCACGAGGCCGAGGAGGGAATCCCCAACCTGCGGCGCGACAATTGCGACAACTCCGGTCGCTTCGGGCGTCGAGAGGTTGAAGTACGGGCCGCTGACGGGGTTGCCGTTGCCCGCCACCTGCACGTACTTGTCAGCCCAACCCGCGTACCAGACCCACGCGTCGATGGCGGTGTCGACCTGCTTGGTCGCCGCGGCCTTCGAGAGACCCTCGCTCGCGATGAGCTCCTCGACGAACTGGTCGCGACGGCCCTCGAGGAGCTCGGCGATGCGATACAGGACCTGTCCACGGTTGTACCCGGTGGCACCGGACCAGCCGGCGACGGCCGCGCGCGCCGCCACGACGGCGTCACGGGCATCCTTGCGGCTCGCCAGTGCGGCGTTCGCGAGGAACGTGCCCTTCTTCGAGAGCACCTCGTATGTACGGCCGCTCTCGCTGCGCGGGAACTTGCCTCCGATGTAGAGCTTGTACGTCTTGGGTACGGCTAAACGGGTCACTGTGCTCCTCCAGAAACGCGTGCGCTCCATCCGGCCGATTCGAGGTATGCAGCGAGACCGTGACGGCCGCCCTCACGGCCGTAGCCGCTCTCCTTGTAGCCGCCGAAGGGGCTCGCCGGGTCGAACCTGTTGAACGTGTTCGCCCAGATGACCCCCGCGCGCAGCTGGTCGGCGACCGCAAGGATCTTCGAGCCCTTGTCGCTCCAGATGCCGGCCGAGAGGCCGTACGGCGTGTTGTTGGCCTTGGCGATCGCCTCGGCGGGAGTGCGGAACGTCAGCACCGACAGCACGGGTCCGAAGACCTCCTCCCGCGCGATCGTCGACGAGGTCGAGACGTTGTCGAAGATCGTCGGCGCGAACCAGAATCCCTTGTCGGGGATGACGCAGGGTGCAGTCCAGCGGTCGGCCCCCTCCTTCTCGCCGATGTCGCTCAACTCGCGGATGCGCTCGAGCTGCTCGCGCGAGTTGATGGCCCCGATGTCTGTGTTCTTGTCGAGCGGATCGCCGAGACGCAGCGTCGCGAGGCGGGTCTTGAGTCGCTCAACGACCTCCTCGTGCACGTTCTCCTGCACGAGCAGGCGCGAGCCCGCGCAGCACACGTGGCCCTGGTTGAAGAAGATGCCGTTGACTATGCCCTCGACAGCCTGGTCGATTGGCGCGTCGTCGAACACGATGTTCGCAGCCTTGCCGCCGAGTTCGAGCGTGACCTTCTTGCCCGTGCCCGCGACCGATTTCGCGATCGCGCGACCGACTGCGGTGGATCCGGTAAAGGCCACCTTGTTGACGTCGGGGTGGTTGACGAGCGCCTCACCCGTATCGCCCGCGCCAGTGATGATGTTCACGACACCATCGGGTAGCTCGGCCTGCTGCAGGATCTCGGCGAAGATCAACGCCGACAGCGGCGTGGTCTCCGCGGGCTTGATGACCACCGTGTTGCCCGCGGCGAGCGCGGGAGCGACCTTCCACGCGAGCATGAGCAGGGGGAAGTTCCACGGGATGACCTGGGCCGCGACGCCGAGGGCACGCGGATTGGGTCCAAGGCCCGCGTAGTCGAGCTTGTCTGCCCAGCCGGCGTAGTAGAAGAACCACGCGGCGACGAGCGGGACGTCGACATCCCTGCTCTCCTTGATCGGCTTGCCGTTGTCGAGGCTCTCGGCCACGGCGAGCTCGCGCGCGCGCTCCTGCACGAGCCGCGCAATGCGGAACAGGTACTTTCCGCGGTCGGCGCCCGAGAGCTTGCTCCACGTGCGGTCGTACGCCCTGCGCGCGGCGGCGACTGCGGTGTCGACGTCCTTGGCGTTGGCATTGGCGATCTCGGCGATCGTCTTCTCGGTCGACGGCGAGATCGTCTGGAACGACGTGCCGTGCCCCTTCACGAAAGCGCCGTCGATGAAGAGCCCGTAGCTCTTCTGCAAGTGCAGGATGCTCGTCGACTCGGGAGCCGGGGCGTAGTCAAGAAAACTGGTCCGGGTTGAAATCTCAGCCATGTCAGGAAGCCTCAGTCAATCGTCACGTAGTCGGGGCCCGAGTAGCGGCCGGTGGAAAGCTTCTGGCGCTGCAGCAGCACGTCGTTGAGCAGCGAAGAGGCGCCGAAGCGGAACAGGTGTGGGTCGAGCCACTCCTCGCCCACGGTCTCGGCGACCGTCACGAGGTACTTGATGGCGTCCTTGGACGAGCGGATGCCGCCAGCGGGCTTCACGCCGATGCGCTCGCCGGTGAGCTTGTGCCAGTCGCGTACGACCTCGAGCATGAGAAGCGTGACGGGCAGCGTCGCGGCGGGCGCGACCTTGCCCGTTGACGTCTTGATGAAGTCGCCGCCCGCGAGGATCGCGAGCCACGACGCCTTGCGCACATTGTCGTAGGTGTTCAGCTCGCCCGTCTCGAGGATCACCTTGAGGTGAGCGTAGGAGCCGTCGGCACGGCGGCACGCCTCCTTGACGGCAACGATCTGGTCGAAGACCAGCCCGTAGTTGCCCGCGAGGAAAGCACCGCGGTCGATGACCATGTCAATCTCGTCTGCGCCGTTGGCCACGGCATCCGTGGTGTCGGCGAGCTTGACCGGCAGGGATGCCCGCCCGCTCGGGAACGCGGTGGCGACTGCCGCCACGTTGATGCCGTCGTCCTTGCCGTTCGACCATGAGCCGCCGAGCGCCTCGACCGCCGCGGGCACCATGTCGCCGTACACGCACACGGCAGCGACCCGGGGCGTCGTGGGATCCGACGGATCCGGGTTCACCGCCTTCGCGACGAGTGAGCGCACTTTGCCGGGGGTGTCAGCGCCCTCGAGTGTGGTCAGGTCGATGAGCTTGATGATCGTGTCGAGGGCCCAGGCTTTCGACGTGGTCTTGATGGAGCGCGTGCCGAGGGCCGCCGCACGCTGCTCGAGGCCCACGGCGTCGACACCGGGGAGGCCCTCCAGATGGAGCCTGAGGCTCTTCTCGGTGAGGTCGGTACCGATGAGGCCCACCGCGCGTTCGGCCGGGGCCAGCGCTTGCGGTGCTTCGAGTGTCATGGAATCTCCTTCAGGAGGCTGTGAGCGGTCGCCTCGTCCGTGACGATGACCGTGCAGAGGCCGCTCGTGACCACGGCGCGCGCCACGTCGTGCTTCTGCTCGCCCGCCACCACGAAGATCGAGGTGTGCGCAGCGCGCAACTCGTCGAGCCCCAAACCAACAGTACGTTCATTGAGTCCGGGGTCAACTATATTTCCGTCGGCATCGATATAGCGGCCGACGACGTCGCCGACCGCGCCCTTTCGAACGAGCTCGTCGACGTCGTCGACAGCCAGGTAGCCGCTGTCGACGAGCACCGAACTCCTATCGGCGACTCCGGCGCTGTAGAGGTACGCCGAGGCGCCCGCCGCAAGTTCGAGCACGCTGGCCACGGTGCGGTCGGACTCGATGGCGAGCTTGGTTTCGATCCGCTCGAGTATGGCCGGGCTCGGCAGCAGGGTGGCTTGGCCGTTCGCCTTGTTGGCGATCATCACGGCAGTGTTGGCCGCCGTGCCCGGCCTCCGGTTGAGGCTGACTCCGCCATTGATCTGGACGACCTTCACGCCGACCGCCCAGCCGGGCACGAGGTGGTCGGCGACATCGCTGAGCGTGCGTCCCCAGCTGATGCCGAGCACACGAGGAACCGGTCGCATAGCAGCAAGGAAGTCGGCAGCGGCCTGCGAGACCCGGCCGCCGAGCTCGCTGGCGACGACGGGGACGGGCACGACGACCGCATCCTGCAGGCCAAACCGCTCCCGCAGTTCTCGCTCGACCGCCAGACGCCGGGCTCGCGGATGTACGATCTCGATCCTGACGATCCCCTCGTCGCGGGCATAGGAGAGCAGCCGGCCTACCTTCCACCTCGTGATGCTGAGCAGTGCGCCGATCTCATCTTGTGTCTTGCTTTCCTCGTAGTACAGCTCGGCCACGCGGACCGACAGCAACTCAGTCGATTCCTTCATAGCGCACCTCCACCGCCACGTTAGGTTCCCTCGGTCAACAGTGCAACACATGTTGGGCATATTGCGCATATGAGCACGTGAGCATTTCGCAGCCGCGCCACCGCGCAGTTCAGGTTCTGGCGCCTACTGAAAGCAACTGCTTGTACGCCTCGAAGAATCCCCGAGCGTCGATCTCGTCGACCACCGTCGCGTTCGGAGCGTTCCGGCCGGGACGCTCGTCGAAAAGCGAGTAACCGCGCGTCAGCTCGCTACTGTGCTCGACAGCGACGAACTTCCTGGATGAGCGCACGATGAGCTCCGGCTGCACCAGCAGCATCGCAGTGAGCGAATCCGGATGGGTGCTCCCCATTATCGCGACGCCCTCGTTGTACTCGAGATTGGGGGTGTCAAGGATCGTGAAGAAGTCGGACAGTGATGTGCCGATCTCTCTGATCTCATCGAGTTGCTGGCGAGTCCACAGCGCCTGCGCGAGGGTGAGTGTCCAGGTGACGATAGTGACGTCGAAGCCAGCGCGCAGCACGATGTCGGCCGCTTCGGGATCGACGTAGAAGTTGTACTCGGCGGCCGCTGTCACGTTGCCGACCGAGTTGTCGCATCCGCCCATGATCCAGAGCTGGCGCACGTTCGACGGGAGGTGGCGATCCAGCAGGACAGCCGTGGCGATGTTCGTGAGCGGGCCGATCGCCAGGATGTCGATCTGGCCCGGGTTCTCCCGCGCAATGCGTGCTATCGCCTCGGCCGCACCTTCCTCACTCGGCTGCTGCACCGGCACCGGGAAATCGTGATTGCCCTTGCCGTCACCGTGGGCGCTCGCCGCATACCACGGGCGTGCCATCGGCACCCTGGCACCCAGGTGGACGGGCACCTCGCCGGATCTGCCTGCCGCCTCGACGGTGATCAGCGCGTTCTGCACTTGCTGGTCGAAATCGACGTTTCCGGAGACGATGGTTATCGCCTCCAACCCGGCCATCGGATGGAGCAGGCCGACGAGCACGGCGAAGCTATCATCGGCGGCCGTGTCCGTGTCGATGATCATCCGGCGTACGCCGTTGACGGTCACGGCAGTGCCCCCGGCTGTCCGACCGCCTCGACGATGACCACCCTCCTGGGCTCCGTCACCCTGAGGGTGAGCAGTACACCGACCACGGCGAGCACCGCAGCGGCTGCGAAGATCGCGCTGTAGCCGAGCAGGCCGGCGACGGCGCCGGCCGCAAGCGGCCCGAGAATGAAGAACGGGGCAAGCAGCGTCGACGTAGTGCCCAGGTACAGGCTTGTCTTGTCCGGCGGCGCGAACTCGATCGACATGTTCGGGTCCGCGATGATCGTCACCGCGTTCGCGCCGCCGAGCGCGGCGAATACGAGAAGGTAGCCGGGAGCCGAGGCTGCGACGATCGCACCGACCATTCCCGCCGCCAGCAGCGCTCCCCCGAGGATCACGACGACCTTGAACCCCAGGTAGTTGCCGACCAAGCCGACAACGAACCCGAGCACGGCCTGCGAGAGGATGAATACCGCCGCGAGCAATGCCGCGTCCGAGGGCCGCAGAACCGTCTCGATTCCGTGCACCGCGACGAAACCCACGCCGAGGGTTGCAAAGGCGAGGACCGCACGCGCCACCAGGTACCTCGAGTACGAGCGATCGCGCCGCAGGATCGCGGGGATCTCCGCGAACGTCGTCCACAGCGAAGGTCGCGGGTCGACGTGCGGGTACGGCTCCTCCTTCAGACTCGAGACGAAGACTATCGACAGGAACGAGAGACCGAAGCAGATCCAGAAACACAGCTGGATGCCGCCAGGGAACGGGTGGGACCGAATGAGCGACTCCGCGACGAGCGCCGAGCTGAAGCCGAGCACGCCGCCGAAGAGTTGCGTGATGCCGTAGAACAAGCCGCGCCCGCGAGTGAGCGCCTTCGCGACGAAGTCCCCGTAGACCGGCCCGATGAGGCCGGTGGTGATCGCATAGACGCAGAATGCGAGGAAGAAGAGCACAACTATGGTGTCGGAATCGAACACGCCGATGAGCTGGGCGGTGATCGCGATCGCGAGAATGCCGACGCGCTCGGAGATCACTATCGCCAGCAGCAGCGGTTTGCGCCGCACTCGTCCGCGCGCCAGATGGGCCCCGATGAGCTGGGGCAGGTAATGCCCGATCGCGTAGGTCGCCGCGACCAGCCCAACCAGCAGCGAACTGCCCGTAAGCGCCTGCACGAACGCCGGAAGAATCGTCGTCTCGGAGAGCAACGAGATCGCGAAGGAGAAGGTCGCCCCGTCGAGCATGAGGAGCACGAAGTTCCTGCGCTGGTACAAGGACATCCGCTTCGTGTACTCGGGCATCGCCGCCGACAGCCGGGCGACATCGGCGCTCAGGGCCATTGGCTGCCGGCCGCGTCCTGGCGGATCAGGACACGCAACGCCTGCACCGAGGTGCAGAGCAGGGTGCGCCGGTCCTCCGCGGCACCGTCACCCTCTGACCACATGTGCATGAGACCGCCGGTGCGCACGCGATGGATCGACCCGAGGACGAAGATCGCCGCAGCCTCCATCTCGGAGCAGATGGCACCGCCCGCGACGAACGCATCCCAGCGGTCGTGTAGGCGCTGCGGCATCGGCATGCGGTCGGGTTCCACCTCGCCGTAGAAGGAGTCCTTCGATTGCGAGACACCCAGCCGGTAGGAAGCGCCCATCGTGCGGGCGGCCTCGGAGAGCGCATCCACCACCTGGGGATGCGCGACGGCAGGAAACTCGATCGGCAGGTAGTGGCTGGTCGTACCCTCGTCGCGGATGGCTGCCGTCACCACAGCCAGCTGGCCGGACGGGGTGCCAGGCTGCATGGCGCCGGACGTGCCCACCCTGATGAATGTGTCCGCACCAAGCTTGATCAGTTCCTCGACCGCGATCGCCGTGGATGGGCACCCAATGCCGGTCGAGACCACGCTGACCTTCACGCCGTCCAGCGTGCCTGTCCACGTGGTGTACTCGCGGTTGGACGCGACGTGCGTGGCGTCGTCGAAGAGCGCCGCGATCGGCTCGCAGCGCCCGGGATCGCCCGGCAACAGCACGTAGCGCCCCACATCGCCCTCGCGCAGCTGAACGTGGTACTCGGCCTCGGAGTCGTGGTCGCTCATCACGCGGCCGCCTCGCGGTCACGGGCGATCAGCTCGCGCATCCCGGCCACAGCTGCGGGGAGCAGATTGTCGAGCGAGCCGAGGGCCATCTCGGCTTCGGTCATCGGCGCCTGATCGTGGTGACCCATGATCATCATGATCCCGCCTGCCCGCACCCGCAGCGTTGCGGCAACGATGTACAGAGCGGCCGCCTCCATCTCCGAGCAGATGGCCCCACCGGCCATCCATGCCGCCCACCGTTCCTGGAGGCGGTGGGCGACGGGCATGCGTCCAGGCTCGTGCTGGCCGTAGAACGAGTCCTTGGACTGCGAGATCCCAATATGTACCGTCTTTCCGACCGATCGAGCGCCAATCGCCAGCGCCCGCGTGACATCGATATCGGCGACCGCCGGGAACTCCACCGGGAGATAGTGCAAGGTCGTGCCCTCGTCCCTGATCGCAGCGCTGATGACGCCGAGGTCGCCGGGCCGGATGTCCGGCTGCATCGCGCCCGACGTACCGACCCGCACGAAGGTGTCTGCGCCGACCCTGACGAGCTCCTCCATCGCGATCGCCGCAGAGGGGCAGCCGATCCCTGTCGATGTGACGGAGACGCGCTGCCCGTCGAGAGTGCCGGTCCAGGTCTCGTACTCGCGGTTCTTCGCGACGAGCTTCGGGTCGTCGAAGAGCCGCGCTATCGGCTCGCACCGGCCGGGGTCGCCCGGCAGGAACACGTACCGCCCCACCTCTCCGGGTGCCACCTGGATGTGGTGCTGGCGTTCTTCTGGATCAAGCGCAGGCATGACGGGTCACTTTCTGTTGTACGCGGGCACGTGGCCGACTATTTCTTGAAGGAGAACAGCACCGCGGCGAGCACTACGCCCGCGAACACTGCGGCTGACAGGAGGAAGGTAACGAGCACGAAGACCGGCGAGAAGGTGATCTCGTTCGTGAGGGTCCAGGTGCCCTTCATGATCGAGATCGTCGAGATGTAGGCGATGATCCCCAGACCGATAATCGCTATCACCCAGTCGCTCGGCCGGCCCTTGACCTGCCGGTAGCTCGTCTTGACGCCGTTGGATCCGAAGCCCCGTGACTCGAGCGAGATCGACAACTGCTGCACGCGCTCGATCGCGCCGACGAACACGGGCACGAAGCTGGGCAGCACTGCCGAGAAGCCATTGCCCTTCATCCCGCGAGACTTCTGGGCACTCATGATGATTCCCACTTCGCGCTGGAAGACGGGGATCAGCTGCAGGGTCATCGCGAGCATGAAGTTGAGCGTGTACGGCACCTTGAGCTTCGCGAACGATGTGAAAAGGTCACTCGGGTGCGTAGTCATGACCATGATCAGCGCCAGCAGGAGGGATGCGACTATCCGGCCGAGCAGGACGAACCCGTAGTAGACACCGTCGCTATAGAGCGCGAGTGGCCCGAGCTGGTCGACAAGAGTCCACGGACGCTCGACTGCGGGTGCGATGATCTGCAGGGCGAGCAGCGACGAGCCCACCGGCACAAGGATGAGCGCGCCCTTCAGCAGCGGCTTGGTGACCCCGGCGATGGGCGCCAGAATCAGCGCGAACGCCGCCATGGAGTACAAGATGATGATGTTCTGAGTGGAGAAGGCTAGGACAACGTACCCGACCACCCAGACGAGCTTGGCGAGCGGATTGATGCGGTGGATCACCGAGTTGCCCGGGATCATCGCGATCGGCAGTGCTGCTTGCATCGACATTTCTTGTCCTCGTTCTCAGTGCACAATGTCGGCGGCGCGTGACGTCTTCGTCCTGCGCACGCCCATCCGGCTTGCGATGTCGGCGGCGAGCTCCCCCGGCGTGAGGGCGACCGGCCCGCCAAGCGGTACCACGGTCTGCAGGGCGATCTCCGTCACCTGGGGAGCCTGCAGGTTCGTCCTGGCCATGAGCGCCCTGTCCGCGAACACCTCGCGGGGCGATGCATCGGCGATGATCTCCGTGCTCTTCATCACGATGACGCGCTCGACGACATCGGCAAGCAGAGGCATGTCGTGCGAAACGCAGACCACGGTCGTCCCCTGGTCGCGCAAACGTCGCATGAGCCCGTTGATGACATGGGTCGTATCGTGATCCTGTCCAGTCGATGGCTCGTCGAAGATGATGATCGGCGGGCGCATCGCCACGATAGATGCGATGCCGACCAGCTTGCGAACCGGAAAACTGACTCGGTAGGGATGCTCGTCCACGAATTCCTGGAGGCCGAAGAATTCCACGGCCTCCGCGACCCGTTCGGTGATCTGGTCCTCGGGGATGCCGATGTTCCGCGGTCCGAATTCGAGTTCCAGCTGCACTGTCCGCGCGAACAACTGGTGGTTCGGATTCTGGAAGACGTAGCCCACATGGGGCGCCATCTGCTGCACGGTCCGCTTGGCTGTGTCGACCCCGTTGATCGTCACCGAACCCGACGTGGGTTTCAGCAGTCCGTTGAAGAGCTTGGTGAGGGTGGTTTTGCCCGACCCGTTCTGGCCGATGATGCCGATGATCTCGCCGTGCTCGACCGCAAGGTCGACACCCCCGAGTGCAACAACGTCGCCGGTCGGGTAGACGTAACGCGCCTGGCGCACATCGATGGCCAGAGCACTGGGGACTCCCGCGGCCTCGACCGCCGTCTTGTCAACCATTCCGTACTCCCAATAGTTCGTTGATCGCCGCGACGGCCGGTTCCGTCGTGATCGGCACCGGCCCCTTCCACAGTCCGTACTCCGAGCGGAGCAGCGTGGCCAGCACCGCGGCCTCGGGCACTCGCAGTTTGAGCGCCGCGAGTTCGTCGGACCGTCCGAATATCTCCTGCGGGGTGCCGTTCATGACGATGCGGCCGGCGTCGAGCACGATCACACGGTCCGCGTAGCGCGCCATCACCTCGACCTCGTGCTCGATGACGATCACCGTCATCCCGCGCTCGCGGTTGAGCTTGGCCGCCATGTCGAAGACTTCCTGCTTGCCGATCGGATCCAAGTTCGATGTCGGCTCGTCCATGATCAGGATTTGCGGCTTCATCGCGAGCACCGCCGCGATCGCCAGCCGTTGCTGCTGCCCGCCGGAGAGCGCCAGAGGCGAGCGGTCCTCGAAACCGGAGAGGCCCACCAGCTCCAGCGTCTCGGGAATGATCCTGATCATGTCCTCGTACGGAACTCCGGCGTTCTCGAGGCCGAGGGCCACCTCCTCCGCCGCCGACATCTGGCTCATTTGGAACTCAGGATTGTCGAAGACCATCCCGACGAGCTTGGACATCTCGCGCACCGGGTAGTCCGCAACGTCGAGGCCGCCGACGGTGACCTTGCCGGTCAGCTCACCGCCGAGCATGGTGGGAACCACCCCGTTCACGCACAAGCCGGTGGTGGTCTTGCCTGCCCCATTGAGGCCGAGAATAGCGACGTACTCCCCCGCCTCGATCTGGAATGAGATCGACTTGAGCGCAGGCTCCTCCGTTCCCGGATAGGTGAATGTGACGTCATCGAAGATGATGATTGGCTCAGACATTTGCTCTCCTTGGGCCGGGGATGGCACGCGGCGTCGCGCGCCATCCCCGGTTTCAGTTGTGGTGAGTCAGGCTCCGGCGCCCGCGTTGATGGCCAGGAATACGACGATGATCAGCACACCGATCACGATACCGGCGACCGCGAGCAGGATGCCCCTGAGCGGTGTGGCCTTGACGATGTCGATATTCGCCGTGAGCGATTTCGGCAGGGCCTCGATGATCGCGAGGGCGACGAAACCACCGATGATCTTGTCAGCCAGCGAGGTGAGGATGTTCGACGAGAACACCGATCCCACCAGGTTCTGGCCGACCGCCAGGAACGTTCCGGTCAGGGCGTCGGCACCGTTGCCGGTCGCGCCGCCGAAGACGAGGACGATGATCGGAGCAGCGACGATCGTGCACGCGACGGCCACGATGACGTTGAGAAGGAAGAACCGCGGAATAGTGCGGCCCATCTTCCAGGACCGAACACCGTAGCCCCACAGGAGCGCGCCGACCACGTTGACGAGTGCAAATGGAAGGCTCACCGGGCCGCTGATCAGGGCGGAACCGCCGTTCGTCAGCACGCCAACGAGGGCACCCCACCACGGTCCGAGGACGATGGCAGAGATCGCGGTACCGATCATGTCCAGATAGACCGGCAGGCGAAGTGCCGACGCGATGTAGCCGCCGACGATGTTCAGAGCGACGCACACGGGGATGAGCGTCACGATCAGGGTGGTGGGCAAGTTGTTGCGATTGATCCGGCTCTTCATCGGGGCGGACGCAACGGGTGCAGATGACATGTTGTTGCCTTTCGAATGGTGATGAACTGGTCCGGCAACACTGCCGGCCAGGGGTCTGGACGCCGTCGCGCTAGGGTTGGCGGCCTCCTGAGCTCTCGTGGAGCGGACCGTCCGGGCGCGTGATTGTGATCGCGATGGGTGTCATGCGATCACCGCCTGCCCGACGGAGATATGGGGGCATCGCCCGGGTGCCAGAGTGCTCGCCGCGCCAACCCATGGTCAAGACGCGAACGCATGTGAGAGAAATCGGACGAAAACCTGCGCATTCGCGCGCAACGCGACCCGCGCGTTCCGGGGCTCTTCCGACCACGGGCGCATGTCGATGACCGTCTCGCCGACCGTGTGTGTGCCCGCCGTCTCGACCCGCACGGGATAGCTCCCAACTTCCTCCAGCACGTCGGGGTCGGTCAGGAAGGCAACGCAGATGGCATCGTGGACGGGCGCCGTCAACCGCACGGCGTCGGCGGCATCCGGGTAGTTCAGTATCCTGTGACGGATTATCGATGCACAGGCCAGCGCCGCTGGCGTGCCGATCGCGTCGAAGGCGTCGCAGTCCTCGAGGCTCACCTGCGCGCTGTGGGTCGCGTCGAGCGGCACGATCACGACATCGCGGATGCCAGCGGAGAGCACCGACTCGGCTGCTTCGGGATCGACCCAGATATTGAATTCGGCAGCAGCTGTCACGTTGCCCCAGCCCCGCGCGCCTCCCATCAGCACCAGTTGCGGGATCCGCTGCGCAAGCCTAGGTTCGGCAGCCAGTGCCAGGGCGACGTTGGTGAGGGGGCCAGTGGCGACCAACACCGTGTCGACGTTCGCGTCATCCATGTAGTACTCGACGAGGAACCTGACTGCGCTGTACTCCTGCACCGGTGTTACAGACTCAGGAAGATCGAGATAGGGAATCTGGAACTGCGGCTTGTCTCCGTTGAGAACGTCGCGCGGCACCGGGAAGTCCGGACGGACTATGGGTCGGGGCGATCCGGCATACACGGGGACGCCCGACCCCAGGTAGTCGAGCACCCTGAGCGAGTTCTCGGTCGTGTTGGCGAGAGGCACGTTCCCGTTCACGGTCGTGATCGCGATGAGGTCGAGATCGGGATGCGTGACCGCTGCAATTATCGCGACGGCGTCGTCGGTCCCGGTATCGCAGTCGATGATCAGTCTTGTCATTGTCTTCTTTCTTCCTAGAGGCGTGCGAGGAGGGAGACGACGCGGAGTTCAGCGCTGTTGATCCACACGTCCGAGTACTCGACCGGGCGGCCGTCAGCGAGAAACGTGAGCTGCTCGAGATACTGCACCGGGGTTCCGTCGGCGACGCCGAGAGCCGAGGACACCTCGCCCACGGCCGCGACAGCGCTGAAGGTTCGCCGTGCGCTGCCGATCTTGAGCCCGTACCTGCCCTCGAGCGCGCCGAACAGGGTGCTCGAGGTGAAGTCCATCGTCTCGATGCCCGGCGCCAAGTCGAGCCGCACGTAGTTGCGCAACAACGCGATGGGCAGGTCGCCGGTGGCCCGCGACCTGGTGAGTTGCAGGACGCTGGTGCCCCGGGGCACGCGCAGCAGCGACCTGACGACCGCAGGCGGCTCGCCGGTGCCGATCGAGATGACGGAGGTCGTCAGGGTGATGCCCTGGCTCGCCAGGTCCTCCGACAGCGTGCTCAACTTCTGCGCGACCGCGGGCTCAATGAGGGTTTCCGTGACGAAAGTGCCCCTACCCTTGGTCTGTTTGAGGAGACCCTCGTTGATGAGCGTGGCGAGCGCACGGCGCAGCGTCCCCCTGCTCACCCCGAGGTCGATCGCGAGGTCCGGTTCTGGCTTGAGCCGGTGCCGCGCCGGCCACTGGCCGGATGCGATGGTAGCCCGGATGGCGTTGGAGATCTGGGAGTGCAGGAACTCCGGGGCCTCCCTGTCGAGGGTGGGTCCCGAACCGAGTGTGAACATCTCCATCAGTAGCTCAGGGTCGTCCCGCTCGCGCGACCGGTGACGATCTCCACGCCCGCGCTGGTGCCGAGCAGGGCCGCGCCCGCCTCCAGGAGGGATATTGCCTGTTCCGCGGACTTGATCGAGCCGGACGCCTTGACCAACACACCGCTGGGAGCGCGATCCACTAGCCACGCGATGCTTTTCGGATTCGCCGTCTCGATCGCTCCGCTGCTCGCGTTCTTGAGGTATGAGGCGCCAGCGTTGACGGCGAGCAGGACGGCGAGTTCCCGCTCGTCCATGCTCAACAGCGGCAGTTCGAGCATGACCTTGATCGGTACCCCGCTGGCGCGCACTACCCCTGCGATATCCTCCTGGAACTCCTCGGCCATGCCGCTCTTGAGCCAACCGACCTGCACTCCAATGTCGATCTGCGTCGCGCCGAGCCGCACGAGCTCCGCGGCCTCGGCGGCCTTGCCTGCCGAGGTCATGACCCCCACCGTCGGGAAATCGATCGCCGATGCCACACCGATGCCGGTCCCGCGGAGTTCGTCCGCGACCAGTCCCACCCAGGAGCCGGGTACCATCGCCGCGTCGAACCCGTACTCGACACACTCCCGTGCGTGGCGGATCATCCGCTCGCGGGTGAGACCCGTCTCGATGAGGGTGTGCTGGATGTACGGGGCAAGCCCGGCAGCCGTGAGCCGTTCAGGCATGGGTATCCTGCCTTTCCATAAGCTGTGCCACGTCGTCGAGCCCGGGCAGCGCTGGCACAACCTCAGCTGTCGTCACCGCCAGCGCACCAGCACACACGGCGAACCGCACGGCCCACCTCAGGGGGCGGCCATCGGCAGTTGCCACCGCGAGGGCCGCCGAAAAGGCATCACCGGCTCCCACCGTGTCGACGACGAGCCCGGCGTCCACCGCGGGAATCGCGTACTCGCCCTCCTCGTCAGCGACGACGCACCCAGCGGCACCGAGCGTGATGACCACGGCGGCCCCGCTGAGATCCGCAAGGGCGCGGGCCATTCGGGCGGGGTCCGTGGCGGGATCAAGGGGCTCGCCCAGCAACGTGGCGGCTTCCCCGAGATTGGGAGTGAGGATGCTCGCGAGCGCGAGCAGCTCATCCGGAATCGCAACGGCTGGCGCCGGGTTCAGGATGACCGGGGTGCCGCTCTCCTGCGCGATGCGCATGGCTGCGGCCGCGGCCGCGAGTGGGATCTCCAGCGAGATGAGCAGGATGTCCGCGCCCGCGATCTCGCCTCGGTACGCCTCGACATGGGAGGCATCGAGTTCGTCGAGGGCGCCGGGCGCGATGGCTATGCGGTTCTCTCCGTCGTCATCCACAAGAATGAACCCGGTCATGGTCGCCCCCGCCACAGTGACGACGTGCTCGAAGTCGACCCCCTCAGCGGCCCAGAGTGCCCGACCGGCCCGACCTTGCTCATCGGCGCCGACCGCGGTGAGCAGCGATGAACGAGCCCCCAGCCTGGCGACCGCGACAGCCTGGTTCGAGCCTTTTCCGCCCGGGCCGACGGCGAGCACGCCCCCCGAGACCGTTTCCCCCGCACGCGGCGCGCGTGAGAGTCGCATCGTCATTCCGACGCCGTATCCTCCAGCAATAGCGATCTTCATTGTCCGCTCGTGTAGCTCAGTTGTCCGCTCGTGCGAGTGAACAAGTATGTACAAGCGCGAAGCTAGCGAGCGAGAACACCGCTGGTCAATGGGATGCTCAAACGAGCAGATCACGCTCGATCGCGCGCTCAGCCGCGCAGACCGAAGCACTTTTCACGGCGGAGACATGCGCGGCGCTGATGAGCGCGCAGTGTCGATCGGATGGTGAGGCCGCAACGAGGGTCGCCCCGCGGCTCACATCACATCGGCCGAATTCGCCGAGTCGTCGAAGTGTTGCGCCCACGCTTCGCGCCTGTCCCTGTCCCAGTTGGCCCAATCGACCGGGTGCCCGCGCAGCAGGTCATCCAACTGGTCGAGGTTCGTTAGCCAGTCGGCTTTGACCCGTGCGGCGAATGCGGGCTCGACCTCGACATCAACGCGCAGGACGAGCCGCGTGCTCGTGCCGCGGCTTCCGCCCTCGATCTGCTCGAGTTCGAACCGCAGCAGGCCCACAGTTGTCGTGTCGACATGCAGGCGTTCGAGGGGCTGCATCGCGGTGATCCGACCGAGGGATGCCGGCTGCCCTACGCGGTTCACCCAGCGCAGGTTGTACTCCCCGCCCACAACGGGTTCGATGACAGCTTCCGCTAGCCAGCCCGATACGAGGTCACCGTCGACGAGCGCGTCCCACACGATGACGGGCGCGAACTCGAAGTCGCGCTCGAATACCAGTTCCACACCACCCACTCCCCCACTGTACGACGATGATTCGGGCGGTCGGCGCCCCTATGCTGTCGGAGTGAGTTCCACCACCACTCCCGCGCCCCGCCGCAACGTTGCGCTCGTCGCCGCCGATATCGTCGTCTCCTTCGCGATCCTCATCTTCGCCCTCCTGTTCGGGCTCGTCGCCCTGGGCTTCGCCGCCCAGTTCGGCAACTTCGGGTCTATCTGCGGGGCTGGCCCGTACTCAGGGCTCGAATGCAACGCGACAGCGCTCGGCGTCGCCACCTACGGGCTGCTGACGGTCACCGTCGTCGCCTTCTTCCTCGGCATCGGAATGACGATCGTGCGAATCATCCAGAAGCGCTTCACCTTCTTCTGGCCGCTCGGCGCGCTCATCGTCATGGTCGCGGCGTTCTTCCTCGCCTCGTGGGTTGCGGGAATGACGGTCCCGGTTTCGTGAGCGCTCGGTTGATGAACGCTGTTGCGCTCGCGATCGACCTCGGCGGCACCAAGATCGAGGCTGCGCTCGTCGACCCGTCCGGTGTTGTGCTCGCCGGTACCCGCTTCCGCGCCCCCACGGGCCGCGAGTCGTCGAGCGAGCAGCTCGTCGCGAGTGCTGATTCCGTCGTGACCCAGGCACTCGCCACGATCCCGGATGCCACTACTCTCGTCGGCGTCGGCATCGGCAGCGCGGGGCCGATCACTGTCGACCGCGGTCTCGTCTCTCCCCTCAACCTGCCGAACTGGCGCGACTTCCCGCTGCGGGACCACGTCGCGTCCCTCGTGCCCGGCGTCCCCGTGACGCTGCGCATGGACGGCGAGTGCATCACGATGGCCGAGCACTGGGTCGGCGCGGGCCAGGGCGTTGACAACCTCATGGGCATGGTCGTGTCGACGGGCATCGGTGGCGGGCTCATCCTCGGCGGCATGGCCGTCGCGGGGCCCACCGGCAACGCCGGACACATCGGTCACGTGGAGGTCGGCGGCTTCGACGAGGCGTGCCTGTGCGGTGGAACCGGGTGCGTTGAGGCCGTGGCATCCGGCCCGAATACTGTTCGCTGGGCGCGCAGCCAGGGCTGGGTCGGTGAGACCGGTGAAGACCTCGCGGCGAGCTATGCGGCGGGCGACGAGATCGCCATCGCCGCGGTGCGACGTTCGGGGCGCGCGATCGGCCAGGCCATCGCCTCGGCGACGGCCCTGGTCGACCTGGATGTGGTCGCGGTCGGCGGTGGGTTCTCGCACGTGGCTCCCGACCTGCTCGACATGGTGCGGGAGGCGATCGCGAAGCGCGCGCCGTTCGCTTTCGTCGCGAAGGTGCGGGTCATCCCGTCCGGTCTCTCGGGCGAGGGACCGCTCATCGGCGCCGCCGCCCTCGTGCACAGGGCTGACCTCGTCGCCTAGGGTCTGGGCAGACCCAGCTCGTCTTCGACCATGCGCGGCTTCGCGAGCATCACGGCGGAGATGAGTGTGAGCAGGGTTATCGCCAGCAGGAACAGCAGCGGAATTGTCCAGCCGTCAGTCAGGTCGTGCAGCAGGCCGATCAGCAACGGGCCGAGCGCACCGATACCGTAGGCGATGCCCTGCACGAAACCGCTCAGCGCGATCGAGCCCTCGTGCGAGCGCGTGCGCAGGTTGATCAGTACGAGGCACAGCGGGAAGACGAGCGGGCCCGTGCCGACGAGGAACACCCACAGCCACGTCGCGGAGCCGGGGGCGAGAAGCAGCCCCGCGTAGCCGACCACGTAGCACCCGACCGCGACGGCGAGCACCCAGCCCACATTCTTGACGCGCGTCGCGACGAAGGGCGCAAGCAGCCCGAGCGGCAGCCCGATGATGCCGAAGAGCGCGAGCAGCGCACCGGCCTGCGGCGGTGTCGCGTCCGCCGTGTCGATGACGATCTCGGGCAGCCACGCGAAGAGCCCGTAGACATTGAACGCCGTGACGGCGAAGGCGAGCGCGAGGGCACGCGCGACGCGGGACTTGTGCATCCGGCCGAGGAGCGCCTGAGGCTGCGCGGGGATGGCGCCATCTGCTGCCGATTGCCGCGTCTTGCCTCGATGCTGTGCGAACACGATGAGCCACGGCACGAGCGCGCCCGCCGCGAGCACCGCCCACACCCCGAGGGTGACGCGCCAGCCCGCAGCCTCGGCGAGGGGTGCGGCGATCAGGGGCGGCACCGAGGCACTGATCGACATGAGGGTCACATAGGTGCCCGTGAGCAGCCCGACCCGGTCGGGGAAGTACTTCTTGATGATGGGCGGAAGCACGATGTTCGCGAACCCCATGCCCGCCATCGCGATGACGCTGCCGAGCACGAGCACCGGGTAGGCGAGTGCGGTAGCGCGCACGAGCGGTCCGACGACCATCGCCACGCACGCGAGCACCGTGGTCAGTTCGAGACCGATACGGCGAACGACGACCGGCACGACGAAGCCCGAGACGGCGAAAGCGAGCGGCGCGAGCATCCCAAGAAAGCCGATGCCGATGCTGTCAAGCGGGATGTCGCCGGAGACGTACGACAGGATCGGCGACAGCACGGCCACCGCCGTGCGCAGGTTGAGCGCGAGCAGCACGATTCCGATGACGGCGGCCGCCCGCCCAGCCCACAGGGGCCTCGCCGCGATGGCGGTCACTGCTGCGGAACCCCGAGCACCTCGCGGATACGGCGTTCGTCGGCGCCCATCTGCTCGGCGAGAGCCTCCGGACCCGAGAACCTGCGCATGCCCCTGATGTACTCGACGAACGAGAGCTCGGCCATCTCGTCGTACAGGTCGAGCCCCACCCGGTCGATCGCGTGCGCTTCGACCTGCTTCTCGGGCACCCCCTCGAACGTCGGGTTGTTGCCGATGGACGCGGCAGCGGGGTAGCGGATGCCACGAACCGTGAGCCACGCCGCATAGACGCCGTCGGCCGGCACGAAGCCTTCGATCGCCGGTGACAGGTTCGCGGTCGGGTAGCCGAGCGTTCGACCCCGGTGGAACCCGTGCACGACAACCGAGCGGATGCTCGGCAGCGTTCCGAGAAGCTCGGCCGCCCCCGTCACGTCGCCCGCGGCGAGCAGGTCGCGCACCCACGTCGACGAGACCCTGCGGTCATCGCCAGACGCGACGTCGTCCATGATGACGACGTCGAAACCGTGCTGTGCGCCCAGGGTGCGCAGGAGGTCGACGTTTCCACTACCACGCACACCGAACCGGAAGTCCCGGCCGACGAGCACGATGCGGGCGTGAAGCGCCTCCACGAGCATGCGGACGACGAACTCCTCCGGTGGGCGCTCGCTGAACGCCCGATCGAAGGTGACGACGAGCGCGGCATCGACACCGGCAGAGGCAAGCAGGTCGAGCTTCTGCGCGTTGCCCGTCAGAGGAGCCGGGCACTTCTCGGGCGCGAGCACGCTCAGCGGGTTCCGGTCGAACGTGAGCACCGTGGTCGTGAGGGATTCCGGTGCGGCAAGCTCCTCGAGCCGCGCGAGGACCGCGCGATGGCCAGCGTGCACGCCGTCGAACTTTCCGATGGTGACCGCGCTCGGGCCGAAGTCGGCGGGAATCGCCTCGAGCGAATCGAACCTGAGCATCAGGCCGTCACCGAGGGGCGGCGGCGGTAGAGCCAGATCATTCCGAGGATGGGCAGCGCGAGCGGGATGAACACGTAGCCGCGGCCGTAGAACGACCACACAGTGTCCGCGGGGAAGAGCACACCGTCGACGAGACTCAGGGTGCCTACGGTGAGGACTCCGACGAGCTCGAACACGATAGTTGCCCATGCCACGCGGTACCAGGTGTCGCCCCGGCCGAGGAGCGCGACGGTCGCGAGGATGTACACGGCACCGGCGAGCGCCGACAGCAGGTAGGCCACGGGCGCGACGTCGAACTTCGTGGCGATCTGGTAGGCCGACCTTGCGGTCGCGGCAAGGGCGAGGATCGCGTACAGGGCGATGAGGACGCGACCGACACCGATCGCACGTGAGGAACCGTTGTGAGACATCGTTGCAAAGCCTAAGCCACCTGCACGAACCAGATCTGCCCCATGCGATAGAGCATGACGGCGACCGCGAGGCAGGCAACTCCGAGGATGGCAGTGCTCCATCGGCCGCGATCGACGAGGGCCCACCCGACCGCCGCGGGCGGGATGAGCACCGCGGAGACGAGGTAGATCCAGAACTCGAGCAGATCGCCCGTGGGCGGGTTGCCGGCAAGGGGCGAGATGATGCCGATCACGACCTGTGCGAGCAGGAGCACGAGCACGAGCACCGTCGCGCCGAGGGTATAGTCGCTCGGCGTGCGGCCCGCGAATCCGGCGATCAGGCAGAACAGGCCCGCGGCAACCGCGACGGCGATCTGCACGTATTCGAGCCACTGGATCATGCGCCGACCTCCGGAAAGTTGACCAGGACGTGCGCTCGACCGCCGACGTTCTCGACGAGGCCGACGAGTCGTCCGCCCGGCGCGACAGCCGCGAGGGTGCCGGGGCCGGTCTCGCCGAGCGCGATGCGCTTGCCGTGACCCAGGTCCGCCGCATCCTCGGCGGTGAGGTCGACCCGCTCGAACAGTCTGGTCGCCACGTCGGTGGGTTCCAGCAGGTGCGCAGCCAGGTCATCGTCCAGCCCGGATGCCCCAGCCACCCCAAAGGGACCGATGCGAGTGCGGCGCAGCACCGTGAGGTGTCCGCCGACGCCGAGCGCGTCACCGAGGTCGCGCGCGAGGGCACGGATGTACGTGCCCGACGAGCACACCACCCGCACGTCGAGGTCGAGCCAGTCGCTGGTGGGGAGTGAGACCCGGTGCGTAGCCAGTATCTCGAACTCGGAGACGGTGACGGGCCGTTCGGGAAGCACAACGTCCTCGCCCTCGCGCACGAGGGTGTATGCGCGCCTGCCGTCGACCTTGATGGCGCTGACGGAACTCGGGCGCTGCAGGATCGGGCCGGTGAGCGCGGCGACGCCGGCGGCGATTGACTCGTCGGTCACGGCGGCGAGAGCCGCGGCATCCGCGCGCTTGCTCAGCTCGCCTTCGGCGTCGTCGGTGTTGGTGCCCGCACCGAGACGGATCGTTGCCGTGTACTCCTTGTCGAGCCCGACCACCCACGTGAGCAGGCGCGTCGCGCCGTTGACTCCGAGCACAAGGAGGCCGGTGGCCATGGGGTCGAGCGTTCCGGCGTGGCCAACCCTGCGGGTGCCGATCGCCTTGCGCGTGCGCGAGACCGCGTCGTGGCTCGTGATGCCCTGGGGCTTGTCGACGAGCAGCACGCCGCTCGTGGGGTTGGCGGGCGCCTTTGCCATCAGAGTGCTTCCCGCTGCTGCGTGCCGAGCTCGAGCAGCACGTCTAGCTTCTGCGGAAGCGCTGAGCACAGCATCTCGTTGGCGGCCTCGCTCGTCTCGAACTCGTCGCTCATACGCAGCCCCACGAGGGTGTTGAGCAGCATGCCGCCCTCCAGAAACCGGTTCGCCTCCTCCGCGGTGAACCCGGCCTCCTCGCGCAGGAATGCGTAGACCTCGAGGAAGCCCTGGCGCGCCCGCGGGCCGATCACCGGGTCGCCACCCAGGACGAACGAGTGCATGAGGGAGAGCAGCAGCCCGCGCTGGCGCAGCATCTCGACATAGGCGGAGCCGAGACGGGGCCCGAGGTCATGGGAGCCCTCCGCGAGCACCGCGCGGAAGCTCCTGAGGATGAAGACGAGGGCGCGCTCGATGACCTCGATGTACAGCCGCTCCTTGGTGCCGAACATGCGCACGACGTACGGCTGGCTCACTCCCGCTGCCCTGGCGATCTGGTCGGTGGTGGAGCCGTGGTAGCCGAATTGCCCGAACACCTCGGTGGCCGCCTGGAGGATCAGCTCGCGCCGGTCCTCCGATTTCATACGGGGTACCGGGCGGTGTGTCTCGTCATGCGTGCTCACGCTTGACATGGTATCAGTCGATAACTAATGTCAGCATGTAATCATGCAATTACCTACTAAGGAGGGCTCATGTCCCAGCTCCTGGAGGCGCCGACCGAGACGGCCTCGCCCGCTCGCCGCGCCATTCCCATCTGGCTCGCCATCATCGCGGCCTCGCTGCCGATGTTCATGTCGACGCTCGATAACCTCGTCATGACCAACGCCCTGCCGACCATCCGGCTCGACCTCAACGCGTCGGTCGAAGAACTGCAGTGGTTCGTCAACGCGTACACACTGAGTTTCGCGAGTTTCATCCTCATGGCCGCGGCTCTCGGCGACCGCTTCGGCCGTCGCACGGTCTTCGTCGCCGGCATTCTGCTGTTCACTGTCGCCTCGGTGTTCTCGGCGCTCAGCACGGAACCCTGGATGCTCATCGTGGCCAGGGCCGTGCAGGGGCTTGGCGGCGCGGCGATCATGCCGCTCTCGCTCACCCTGCTCGTCGGCTCCGTCTCCGAGAAGTTCCGCCCGCTCGCGATCGGTGTCTGGGGTGGGATCTCCGGCCTCGGCGTCGCGCTCGGCCCGCTCATCGGCGGCGCAGTCGTCGAAGGCTGGAACTGGGAGGCGATCTTCTGGCTGAACGTCCCCGTGGGTATCGTCGCGATCCCGCTCGCCCTCCTCGCACTACCCAACACCTTCGGCGCGCGGCTCCGCGCGGACATCGCGGGCCTCCTGCTCGTCGGCGTCGGCGTGCTGGGGCTTGTCTACGGCATCGTCCGCGGCAACGACGCGGGCTGGGACAGCCTCGAGGTCATCGCCTCGCTCGGCCTGGGCGCCGTGCTGCTCGCCGCCTTCATCGTGTGGGAGAACCGCACGTCCACCCCGCTGCTGCCACTGCGGTTGTTCCGTGACCGCAGCTTCTCGATCGCCAACGTCATCGGCCTTACCTTCAGCTTCGGCGTGTTCGGCGCGATCTTCATCCTCATCCAGTTCCTGCAGATCGTGCAGGGCTACTCGCCGCTCGAAGCGGGGGTCATGACCATGCCGTGGACCCTCGCGCCCATGGTCGTCGCCCCGCTCGCCGGGCTCATCGCGCCGCGCGTCGGCACGAGGGTGCTCATCATCGTCGGGCTGCTGCTGCAGGCGACCGGGCTGTACTGGTTCGCCGCGACGATGTCGGCTACCGTGACCTACCCGCAGATGCTGCCGGCCTTCATCTTCGCCGGCATCGGCATGGGAATGGTGTTCGCCCCGCTCTCGACGGCGGTGCTGGCCACCATGAAGTCGGCAGACCACGCCAAGGCCAGCGGTACCAACGCGACGGTGCGCGAAGTCGGGGTCGCGCTCGGCATCGCCGTGCTCACCGCGATCTTCGTGGGCGCGGGCGGGCAGTTGACCCCCACCGGCTACGTGGATGCCGCGATCCCCGCGATTGCCGTCGGTGCGAGCGCGCTCCTGCTCTCCGCACTGATCGCCCTCGCCCTGCCCTCGGGGCGCGCACCCCGCACCTCCCCGGCGCAGACAGCAGCCACCCCTAGTATCTGAGCATGCGAATTGGCGTCGTCGGAGCGGGAGCTGTCGGCGGCGCCATTGCCGCACTCCTCTCCCGAGCCGGCCACGAAGTCGAGGTAACAGCTCGCGGCGAACACCTCACGGCGATCCAGGAGCACGGCATCCTGCTCTCCGGGGCGTGGGGCGACTACCGCGCCCAGGTCGACGCCGCCGAAGAACTCACGCGGGGCGTCGAGCTTGTCATCGTCGCGACGAAAGCGCAGGATGCCGCCGGGGCGATCCGCGCCAACTTCTCGGTGCTCAACGGCATCCCGCTCGTCGTCATCCAGAACGGGCTCGACTCCATCACCGCCGCGAAGGCCGCAGCGCCGCGCTCGGACATCGTCGGCGGGCTCGCGACCTTCGCCTCGTCGTACCTGTCACCCGGGCGCGTGACAGTCACCACCGCGGGGACGTTGTACCTCGGAGTTGCGGCGCCCGACAGCGACGTGCCGGCGCGCTACGCGGCGCGCATCCTCACCGAAGCCCTGCCCACGAGCACCGTGCCCAACTTCGCGGGCGCGCAGTGGACCAAGCTCATCATCAATCAGGTCAACGCGCTGCCCGCGATCACCGGCCTGAGCGTGCAGGAGGTCGTCGGGATCCCGGGCCTGCGCCGCATCATGACCGCGAGCATGCGCGAGAACGTGCGGATCGGGCTCGCCAGTCGCGTGCACTTCGAGACGCTTCAGGGCCTCTCGCATCGCGGTCTGCGGCTCTTCTCCGCTCTCCCCCTGTGGCTCGGGCAGGTGCTGCCGTCGCTCATGAGCCGACGCATCGGCAGGACGCCGAACCCGGGATCGACCCTCCAGAGCATCCGACGCGGACAGGCCACCGAGATCGACTACCTGAACGGCGCAGTAGTCCGTGCGGCGCAGGCGATTGGGCATGAGGCGCCGGTCAATGCGGCGTTGGTCACCCTCGTGCACGAAGTCGAGGCGCGCGGCTCGTTCTTCACCCCCGCTGAGGTCATCGCGCGGGTGCGCTGACCGTGCACCCTTGGCACCCGCTATTTCTGCGCTCTCGTTGCGGCCAAGCGCATCCCGAGAACTCAGCAGGAATCCGCGAAGACGCGACGGGGATGCTCGGGGTCGGTGTTGTCCACGATGGCCGACGCCCGCGCACGCGGGTTCGCCTCGGCGAGGTACAGCTTCTGCCCGCCCGGATACCGCGGGTTCTGGCCCGCGGCGCCGTCGAGCTCGAAGAGTCGCGCGGCGGCCTGCTCGTCTGATGTGTCGAGCCAGATCGACCAGTTCCACAGGCCGCGCAGCTCCGGCCGGTTGAGGAAGGCGCCGTCGACGATGAGGGTCGCATCCTGCGGCCCGGTCTTCCAGTCCATCTCGATGGGGCGATCGCGCTCGACGTCGAACGCCGCAATGACGAAGCCCGTGCTTCCGCCCAGCTTGAACGGCTCGACGAGCACTCGACGGAACAGGTCGTAGTCGAACGAATCCCGGTAGTACCCCTCGGCGGAATCCTCCCCGCGCACGTAGCGCACGGCGCGCGGCCGGTGGAACCTGTCGATCGACGCTCGGAACACCGCGTGGCCGCCGCGTCCGAGGCGTTCGGTGAGGGCATCCGCGAATGGACGTTTGCCCGCGCCATCGATGCCGTCGACTGCGAGGAGCGTGCGGCCCTTCGCGTAGTTGTGCAGGAACTCGTCTGCGAGAGAGTCGAGGGTGTCACGTTTGAGCGGCGTCCACTGGGCCATGAGGCCAGTCTAGGTTTGACTAGTGAGTATCGTCCCGGTCGTGAACGAGTGGTTCACGCACAACCGCCGGGACCTGCCGTGGCGAGCCCCCGATTTCGGCGCGTGGGGAATCCTGGTGAGCGAGATCATGCTGCAGCAGACGCCGGTCGCGCGGGTGATCCCGCGGCTCACGCTGTGGCTCGAGCGCTGGCCGACTCCGGCGGATCTCGCCGCCTCTCCTCCCGGCGACGCGGTGCGCGAGTGGGAGCGCCTCGGCTACCCCCGCCGGGCCCTGCGGCTGCACGCCGCGGCAGTCGCGATCACCGAGCAGCACGGAGGTGTCGTCCCGTCCGACATCGACGCACTACTCGCCCTGCCCGGCATCGGCGACTACACGGCACGGGCCGTCGCGGCGTTCGCGTTCGGCCTGCGGCATCCAGTAGTCGACACGAACGTGCGGCGCGTGATCGCCCGCGCTGTCGAAGGCCAGGCCGAGGCCGGCCCGCCGTCGACCCGCAGGGACCTCGCGGCCATGGAGACCCTGCTGCCCGAGAGCCCCGAGGATGCCCGCCTCTTCAACGCCGCCATGATGGAGCTCGGCGCGATAGTGTGCGCGGCCCGCGCCCCTCGGTGCGACTCCTGCCCGATCGCGAACTCCTGTCGCTGGCGAGCGGAGGGCTATCCGCCCTACGAGGGCGTGCGCGCCGCGGTGCAAGCGACGTTCGAGGGCAGCGACCGGCAGGTGCGCGGCCTCATCATGGCCGAGCTGCGGGGCAGCGACATCCCGGTGACCGCCGAGGAGATCGCGACGGTCTGGCCGGATGCCGAACAGCGCGACCGCGCACTCGCGGGGCTGCTCGCCGACGGCCTCGCGGTACGGGTGACTGGCGGGTACGAACTGCCCTAGAGCAGACTGGAAGTGTGCCTGAGCTTCCGGAAGTGCAAGCCCTTGTGACCGACCTGCGCGGCCGGCTCGCCGGGCATACAGTCGACAAGCTCATGCTCGTGTCATTCGCGGCGCTCAAGACTTTCGACCCGCCGGTCTCCGTGCTGCACGGGACGCCCGTCACCGGGGTCGCCCGCCACGGCAAGTACCTCGACATCGCCTTCTTCGACGAGGGCAGTGGCGACCTGCACCTGCTCATCCACCTCGCGAGGGCCGGATGGCTGCGCTGGCGCGACTCGGCTCCCACCCCGGGCACCGGCCGTCCGGGCGGCAAGGGACCGCTCGCGGCACGGCTCGTGCTCGACGACGGGTCGGGCTTCGACCTCACGGAGGCGGGGACCAAGAAGTCCCTTGCGATCCACCTCGTGCGCGATCCACAGGACGTGGAGCGGGTCGCTTCGCTCGGCCCGGATCCGCTCGACCCGGGGTTCACGGTTGACCTGCTCGCGGGCATCCTGTCGAAGCAGGGCCGCGCGCAGATCAAGGGCGTGCTGCGCAGCCAGGGCATCATCGCCGGGATCGGGAACGCGTACTCGGACGAGATCCTGCACGCCGCGAAGATGTCACCGTTCAAACCTGCCGCCATGACTCCCGAGGAGGTACAGCGGCTCTACGACGCCATGCAAGAGACCCTGCGGGCGGCGGTTGCGCGGGCGGACGGCCTCGCGGCCTCCGAACTCAAGCACGAGAAGAAGACGAACCTGCAGGTGCACGGGCGCGCCGGCGAGGCGTGCCCCGTGTGCGGCGACACGGTTCGGCAAGTTAGGTTCGCAGACTCAACGCTCGAGTACTGCCCCACCTGCCAGACGGGCGGAAAGCCGCTCGCCGACCGGGTGCTGAGCAGGCTACTGAAGTAGCTAGTTGCCCTCGGGCTCTTCCTTGCCGTCATCGTCGGCCTCAATGACCCTCGGCTTGACGTACGGATCCTCGTCGCCCGCGTACTGCGCGGTCTTCTTGAGGCTCTCGACTTCAGCATCACGGGCGGCGGCCTCGGTCAGGAGTGAGGCGATGAGGGCGGCGTTCTCGGGGATACCGTCGGCGATGAACTCGAGGCTCGGCGTGAGCCGGGCTGTGATGTTCTTGCCGACCTCACTGCGGAGCATTCCGGTCGCCGACTTCAGGGCGGCCGCGGTGTCCGCGCGCTCCTCGTCGGTGCCGTAGACGGTGTAGAACACGCTCGCGTGCTGCAGATCGCCCGTCACGCGAACGTCTGTGATGGTCACGAAGCCCATGCGCGGGTCTTTGACTCCGCGCTCCAGCGTCTTGGCCACGATCACCTTGATGCGGTCCGCCATCTTCGCGGCCCGCGCTGCGTCTGCCATTTCATACTCCCTTGCTTCCGGGTATTCCGGAGGATGCGGCTCGGAGAGAAATCTCCGAGCCGCATCCGTCACCACGCTATACGCGGGGCTTTTCCTTCATCTCGATCGTCTCGATCTCGTCACCGATCTCGATGTCGTTGAACTTGCCAAGGCCGATTCCCGCCTCGAAGTCCGTGCGGACCTCGGTGACGTCGTCCTTGAAGCGGCGCAGCGATTCGATGGCGAGGTTGTCGCCGACGACCACACCATCGCGGATAACGCGAGCGCGGGCGTTCCTCGTGATCGTTCCCGAGCGCACGATGACACCGGCGACGTTTCCGAACTTGGAGGAGCGGAAGATCTCGCGAATCTCGGCGACGCCCGACTGGACCTCTTCGAATTCCGGCTTGAGCATGCCCTTGAGCGAGCTCTCGATCTCTTCGAGCGCGGCGTAGATGACCGAGTAGAAGCGCACGTCGACACCTTCACGCTGGGCGCGCTCGCGCGCCTTCGTGTCTGGACGAACGTTGAACCCGATGATGATCGCGTTGTCGATCGTGGCGAGGTTGACGTCGCTCTCGGTGACAGCACCAACACCGCGGTGGATGATGCGCAGCTGAACGCTGTCGTCGACCTCGATCTTGAGCAGCGAGTCTTCGAGCGCCTCGACGGCACCGGACACGTCACCCTTGATGATGAGGTTGAGCGATTCGACCTTGCCGTCTTCGAGTGCCTTGGTGAAGTCTTCGAGGCTGATGCGCTTGCGGGCCTTGGCCAGCAGGGCGTTGCGCTCGACCGCTTCACGCTTCTCGGCGATCTGACGGGCCGTGCGGTCTTCCTCTGTGACGAGGAAGGTGTCGCCTGCCCTGGGGACTGACGACAGGCCCTGCACCTGCACGGGACGGGACGGGTACGCCTCGTCGACGGGATCGCCGTTCTCGTCGTGCATGGCGCGGACTCGACCGTATGCAGTTCCGGCGACTATGGCGTCTCCCACGCGCAGCGTTCCCGACTGGATGAGGACTGTAGCAACAGCACCACGGCCCTTGTCGAGCTTCGCTTCGATCGCGACGCCACGGGCATCCTTGTTCGGGTTGGAGCGCAGGTCGAGACCCGCGTCCGCCGTGAGGAGTACCGCGTCGAGCAGCCTGTCGATGCCGACGTTGTTGAGCGCAGACACGTCGATGAACATCGTGTCGCCGCCGTACTCTTCCGCGACGAGACCGAATTCGGTGAGCTGCTGGCGCACCTTGGCGGGGTTTGCCCCATCCTTATCGATTTTGTTGACCGCGACGACGATCGGCACCCCGGCGGCCTGGGCGTGGTTGAGCGCCTCCACAGTCTGGGGCATGATGCCGTCGTCGGCCGCGACCACGAGGATCGCGAGGTCTGTCACCTGAGCACCACGTGCACGCATGGCGGTGAACGCCTCGTGGCCAGGGGTGTCGATGAAGGTGATGGCGCGCTCGATGCCTTCGTGCTCGGTCCAGACCTGGTAGGCACCGATGTGCTGGGTGATGCCACCAGCTTCGCCGGCGACGACGTTGGCCTGACGGATCGCGTCGAGGAGCTTGGTCTTTCCGTGGTCAACGTGGCCCATGACGGTGACGACGGGCGGGCGGATCTCCAGATCCTCGTCTGTTTCGTCTTCGAGCTCCTGGTCGAGGTCGAGGTCGAAGCCGGCGAGCAACTCGCGGTCTTCGTCTTCCGGCGAGACCATCTCGATCTTGTAGTTGAGCTCTTCCGCGAGCACCGCGAAGGTGCCTTCGTCGAGAGACTCGGTCGCCGTGGCCATCTGTCCGAGGTGGAACAGGGCAGTCACGAGCGCGCCGGGCTGTACCGAATAGCCGGTCAGCGTCTCCAGCTTGTCCGCGAGGTCGGAGATCGACGCGCCGCGACGCAGGCGGATTACCGTCTTGCCGTCACCGCGGGGAACACTGACACCACCGAGCGACGGAGCTTCGCGCAACTCGAATTCGGCGCGCTTCGTGCGCTTCGACTTGCGAGCCTTGCTCTTGCCACCACCGCGACCGAACGCGCCAGCGGTTCCACCTCCGGGACCACGACCGCGGCCACCCGCGCCGCCGGCGGGCGGACGGTTGGGGCCGAAGTTATTTCCGGGGGCGCCACCGGGAGCTCCGCCGGGACGGAAGCCGCCGGCACCGGCCGGACGGGGACCGCCGGGTCGCTGCTGGAAGTTGCCGCCGGGGCCCGCGGGGCGCTGGCCGAAGCCACCGGGACGAGCACCCTGGCCGGGGCCACCCGGGCGAGGAGCACCGGGGCGCGGGATCGAGCCGGGGGTAGTCGGACGCCCCATGCCCTGGTTGGAGGCGAAGGGGTTGTTGCCCGGGCGGGGGATGCCGGGGCGAGGGGTGCTCGCGGATCCGGTGAAGGGGTTGTTGCCCGGGCGGGGGGTTGCGGGACGCGGGATTCCGCTGGTCTCGGGCGCGTCTTCCGTGGGCGCGGCGACCGGAGCGGCAGCTGCTGCCTCGGCGCGGGCCTGGCGCTCGGCGACCGTGAGGGGCGCGGGAACGGGAGCCGGGGCGTCCGTGTCGACCTCGACAGCCACCGGGACGGCGACGGGCTCGGGGTTCATGGGCTTCGGCGCAGCCTTGGGCGCGGCCTTGGGGGCAGCGGGCGCGGCGGCGGGCTTGATGCCGTCGGCTTCGAGCGCAGCTTTGAGCTTGCGCGCGACCGGCGGTTCAATGCTGGAGGACGGGCCCTTGACGAACTCGCCCATTTCCTTGAGCTTCGCGAGGGCAATCTTGCTGTCGATGCCGAGTTCGGCAGCGACTTCGTGTACGCGTGGTTTGGCAGCCACAATTCTCCTGTCTGAGTCTGCGCCCAGACAGGGAGCAGACGATTAGTGGACGGAACTCATTTCGAGCCGCTCATTAGTTGTCCATAGGTCAATCAGCCTTTTGGTTGGGGATGGTGTTCAGTAACCGCTCGGTGCCGAGCGCCTCGGTCACCCTGAGCGCGCGGCCGAAAGCCCGCCGTTTGGCAGCACTTTCAACACACCCTGCAGTGGGGTGAACCCAGGCGCCTCGTCCGGGAAGGGTCGCGGACGGATCCGGGACCACTTCGCCGTCCAGCGCGACAATCCGCAATAAAGCGGAGGTGTCGGCGCGGGCGCGGCAGCCGAGGCAAGTTCTTACGGGTTCCATACTACCCCCGCTGTTACCCCTCGAGTATGGAGTCAGGCTGGATATCGATCCGGGCACCCGTCAATTTCGCTGCAAGCCGGGCGTTCTGGCCTTCTTTGCCGATCGCGAGCGAGAGCTGGTAGTCAGGAACGAGGGCGCGCACGGCCTTCGTCGCCTCATCGATCACATACGAGCTCGTGACCTTCGCGGGCGAGAGGGCGTTCGCGACGAAGGTCGCGAGGTTCTCGGAGTAGTCGACGATGTCGATCTTCTCGTTGTTCAGCTCGGAGCTGACCGCGCGCACACGCTGGCCGAGTTCGCCGATGCACGCGCCCTTCGCGTTGACCCCGGGCTCCATCGCGCGCACCGCCATCTTGGTACGATGGCCGGCCTCGCGCGCGAGCGAGGTGATCTCGACGATGCCGCTCGCGATCTCGGGCACTTCAAGGGCGAAGAGCTTGCGGACGAGCGCCGGATGCGTGCGGCTCACGGTGATCTGCGGACCCTTGAGCCCCTTGCTCACCGCCGTGACGTACACGCGGATGCGTGTGCCGTGCGCGTAGTTCTCACCCGGCACCTGCTCCTCGGGGGGCAGGATCGCCTCGATCGTGCCCAGGTCGACGTGGATCATGCGGGGGTTGGGACCCTGCTGGATGATGCCAGCGACGATGTCACCCTCGCGACCCTTGAACTCGCCGAGCACCTTGTCGTCACCGATGTCGCGCAGGCGCTGGTTGATGACCTGCTTGGCGGCGAAGGCGGCGATGCGACCGAAGTCGCTGGGGTCTTCTTCAGCCTCGCCGATGACGGCGCCCTCGTCGTCAAGTTCGGGAACGAAGATCGTCACCTTGCCGGTCTTACGATCGAGAACGACGCGCGCGGTCGCGGGTGGTGCATCTTTGGCTGTTTTTGAAGAATCCGCCTCGCCGACGTGTTTGAGGTAGGCGGTCTGGATCGCCTGTTCGATGATCTGCACGAGTTCCTCGAAGGGGATTTCTCGCTCGCGCTCCATGAGGCGCAGCACGCTCAGGTCGATGTCCACTGAGGGGCCTCCACTATTCAGATTTTGCGAATCGGGGGCGATTCCCCGCCGATGTCGGTACCCAGTTTAGCGGGCACCGACCCATAGGGTGTCCGCATGACCAAACGCCTCGTGATCATCCTCGTCTCCGTCGTCGCCCTGGTCGGCCTCGTCGCCGGGGGCGTCTTCCTGTTCGCGGGCGGGGCCACGGGCGGCGATGAGCGCGCAGCCGTCGAGGCGGAGAGCGGCGCAGCTCCCGCGAGCGAGGCCGACGACGACTTCGGCACAGTGAAGATCTACCGGGTGGTCGACGGCGACCTCGAGCCCGCGGCATCCGGCCTCACGAAACAGGTGTGGGATACCTTCGTGCGCGTGGTGACTCCCGACTTCGCCTCAGAGGTGATGTCGCAGTACCGCGTCGGCGACGCTCCAGACAGCGACACCCTCGCTTACGTCTACCAGGACGACGACCCGGACTACTGGATTCTCGCGGCCAACCTCGCGACGAGCGAGGACGAGTCACAGCTCATCGCAACCCTCGTGCACGAGTACGCACACATCCTGACCCTCCCGGGAACCGAGATGGACCAGGCAGCGACCTCGTGCGAGACCATTGAGCTCTCGGAGGGCTGCGCGCGCGACGACTCGTACCTGCTCGCCTTCGAGCAGCAGTTCTGGGCGGGCTACGACGAGAGCGCGCCGACCGCGGACAACGATGACGCGGATGTTGCCTACGATTTCTACCTCGCCCACGAGGAGGACTTCGTGAGCGACTACGCGGCGACCAATGTCGTCGAAGACGTGGCGGAGAGTTTCATGACCTTCGTGCTCGAAGACCAGCCCAGCGCCGACACCGTCACCGTCACGGCGGCGAAACTCAACTTCTTCTGGCAGTACCCAGAGCTCGTGACCATCCGCGAGCGCATCCGCGCCGAGTTCCAGACCGAACTCGGGTTGGGCTAGTCACCAGGGCTTCTGGGTGTAGTATCCGCCCGACTCCTCGCCGCGGTCGCCCGACTCCCGGTCAGCCAACGCCTGGTCAGCCTTCTCCTGTGCCGCCTGCTGCTGCTGCTCTTCGAGCTGCTCGAGCTGTTGCTCCTGCCCTGCGGCTGCGCCTGCTGGTCGCGCTGATCTTCGCCGCCCTGCTTCTTGTCTTCAACACGATACTTGGACTCAGTGAGCTGGTCCTGGTTCGGGGGCGGGTCGCACTCCTCCCCCGCGTCATCGAGCACGGCTTGGGATGCCTCGTAGAGCAGCACGGCGCCCTGGTAGTAGCCCAGCTGAACGTAGATGTCGCCGAACCGGTCCCACGCAAGGGCGAGGTTGAGCCGCACGTCGCACGTCTTGTTCACAGGAGCGAGATCGGCAGAGTAAGCCAGAACAGCAGGCGGCGCCGGCGTCGCAGGCGCTCGATGGTCAGGGGGCGGCTCATGAGCTCCCCCTCGTTCCACGCAGATCGCCGAGCGCACCGCCAATCGAGTAGAACTCGAACAGCACGAGCGCGCCGAACGGGATCGGGTTCATCCTCATGCACGGTGAGGTCACCCACGTCGATGCCATCGAGCGCGGATGCCGCTGAGCTGCCGGCTGCGCGGTGCAGGTACTGCACGCCCAGCTGGTGGGCACACGCGGCGCTGCGGTCGAGGGCGGAGCGGGAACACGGCTCTTGCGCGTCGAGGCGAAGACGAAGATCCACCACGCGACCACGATCACGAGGATGAGGATGAGGAATCCGAGCAGCCCCCACCACGGCTGGTACTGCACCGGCGGGAAGAACTCACCGCCGGGCACGCTTGTGCGTCTCCAGAAGCCGGAAGATTCCCGGGACCACGGAATCTTCGGTGGTGGCCGACCGAGAGCCACAGCATCTCCTGCTGGGCTGCGAGCCGTCGCACGAGCTTCTGCTCTACCTCGTCGAGCGGGCGGTCATCCCCGATCACCATGACGATCATGCGGCGGCGGAACATGCGCGAGACGTACTCGAGCTGCGCCCGCAGGTTGCTCTTGGCGCCGTCGAGACGGGTGGACGATTGGATGCGCTGCAGGATGCGCTCGAGGTGCGCCTCGGGTCAGCTCACCGGCTCGTCGATCGAGGCGAGGATGCTCTCGACGCGCGCGAACTGCTCGGCGGTGATCTTCTCGGGAGTCTTCTCACTCATACTGCGGCCTGCAGTGCCGCACCGACCTCATCGAGGGCGACGCTGGTACGCTCCCCCGAGCGCCGGTTCCAGACCTCGACACGCCCCTCGGCCGCGTCGCGCCCCACGATCACGATGAGCGGAACTCCGAGAAGCTCGGCGTCGCCGAACTTGACTCCGGGAGACACCTTGGGGCGATCGTCGAACAGCACGTCGAACCCGCTCTCCTCGAGCGAGGCGGCGAGCACCTCCGCGGTCGAGAGCACTACCTCGTCCTTGCCCGCGGCGATGACGTGCACGTCGAAGGGTGCGACGTTCGCCGGCCAGATGAGGCCCTTGCCGTCGTTGTTACTCTCCGCGATGACCGCCAGGATGCGCGTGACGCCGATGCCGTACGAGCCCATCGTGACCGTGACGAGCTTGCCGTTCTCGTCGAGCACCTTGAGCCCGAGCGCCTCGGCGTACTTGCGACCCAGCTGGAACACGTGGCCGATCTCCATGCCGCGCGCGAGCTCTACCGGTCCTGAACCGTCGGGCGCAGGGTCGCCCGCATGCACCTCTCCGACCTCGACGAGGCCGTCAGCCACGAAGTCACGACCGGCGACGAGGCCGAAGACGTGGCGACCGTGTTCGTTCGCTCCCGTGATCCAGCCGGTGCCATCGGCAACCTGCGGGTCGAGAAGCAGCCGGATCCCCGTTGCCGACTTCTCGCCGAGCACGGCGCCGCTCGCGGCCCACGGGCCGATGTAGCCCTTGACCAGCCCGGGATGCTTCGCGAAGTCGGCCTCGGTCGCGGCCTCCACCTCGGCGGGGGCGAACGCGACTTCTGCACGCTTGAGGTCGACATCCCGGTCGCCGGGCAGTGCCACGACGACGAGCTCGCGCATGCCGTCGAGCGCCGTGAGGGCGAGCACGATGTTCTTGAGGGTGTCGGCCGCGGTCCAGGCTCGGCCATCCGGGCGGGGGTGCTTCTCGTTCGCCACAGCCACGAGGGTGGCGATCGTGGGGGTATCCGGGGTGTCGAGCACCTCGGCGGGGGTGAGGCCCTCGAACGAGCGCGCCTCGCCGGGCAGCGTTCTGAACGCCTCGACGTTGGCCGCGTAGCCGCCGGCCGAGCGCACGAAGGTGTCCTCGCCGATGGGGGTCGGATGCAGGAACTCTTCACTCTTCGAGCCGCCCATCGCTCCGGCATCGGCCTTCACGATGACGTACTCGAGACCGAGGCGCTGGAAGATGCGCTCGTAGGCGTCGCGATGCTGCTGGTAGGAGACATCCAGCCCGGCGTCGGTGTAGTCGAAGGAGTAGCTGTCTTTCATCGAGAACTCGCGCCCGCGCAGAAGGCCCGCGCGGGGCCTTGCCTCATCGCGGTACTTGTCCTGGATCTGGTACAGCGACAGCGGAAGATCCTTGTAGCTCGAGTACAGGTCTTTCACGAGAAGCGTGAAGACCTCCTCGTGGGTGGGGGCAAGCAGGTAGTCGGCTCCCTTGCGGTCCTTCAGGCGGAAGATGCCGTCGCCGTACTCCGTCCAGCGGTTCGTGACCTCGTAGGGCTCGCGCGGCAGCAGACCGGGGAAGAGCACTTCCTGGGCGCCGAACTTCTCGAGCTCCTCGCGGATCACGTTCTCGATCTTGCGACGCACCTTGAGGCCGAGTGGCAGCCAGGCGAACACGCCGGGCGCCTGGCGGCGGATGTAGCCGGCGCGCACAAGCAGGCGGTGGCTGGTCACCTCCGCGTCGACGGGATCTTCACGAAGAGTGCGGACGAAGAGCTGCGAAAGACGTGTGGGCACCGTGCCATGCTACCGGCGGCGCCGAAGCTGTCTGGCGATGCGCTGTCGCGGACGGCATCCCGAGACGTCCGCGACAGCATGCATCACCCGACTCCGACGCTTGAGCTTCTGAAGGGCTCAGAGTGCGGGATCGGAATGCCCCTCTTAGAGTGAGAAGCAAGCGGACCCGCGGTTATCAGGCCAGCAATTAGGCGGTGACGACCTGCGGCGAGCCCACGGCACCCGCCGGCATCTCGGCTGCGAGGCGGTTCGCCTCCTCGATGAGCGTCGCGACGATGTCGGCCTCTGCCACGGTTTTGATGACCTCGCCCTTGACGAAGATCTGCCCTCGACCGTTGCCGCTCGCGACACCCAGGTCGGCCTCGCGGGCCTCTCCCGGGCCGTTGACAACGCAGCCCATGACGGCGACGCGCAGCGGCACTGTCATCTTCTCGAGCCCAGCTGTGACGTCGTTGGCGAGCTGGTACACGTCGACCTGAGCGCGACCACAGCTCGGGCACGACACGATCTCGAGCTTGCGCTCGCGCAGGTTGAGCGACTGCAGAATCTGCAGGCCCACCTTGACCTCCTGCACGGGCGGCGCCGAGAGCGAGACGCGGATGGTGTCGCCGATGCCCTCGGAGAGCAGGATTCCGAACGCCGTTGCGCTCTTGATCGTGCCCTGGAACTCGGGCCCGGCCTCGGTCACGCCGAGGTGCAGGGGCCAGTCGCCGCGCTCGGCGAGCAGCCGGTACGCCTTGACCATGATGATGGGGTCGTTGTGCTTGACCGAGATCTTGAAGTCGTGGAAGTCGTGCTCCTCGAACAGGCCAGCCTCCCAGACCGCGCTCTCGACGAGGGCCTCCGGCGTTGCCTTTCCGTACTTCTGCAGGATCGACGGCTCGAGCGAGCCCGCGTTGACGCCGATGCGGATGCTCACGCCCGCGGCCTTGGCCGCCGCGGCGATCTTGCCCACCTGGTCGTCGAACTTGCGGATGTTGCCAGGGTTGACGCGCACCGCGCCGACGCCGGCGTCGATCGCCGTGAAGACGTAGCGCGGCTGGAAGTGGATGTCAGCGATCACCGGAAGCTGGCTCTTGGCCGCGATGATGTGCAGTACGTCGGCGTCGTCCTGGTGGGGAACCGCGACGCGCACGATGTCGCAGCCCGTGGCGGTAAGTTCGGCGATCTGCTGGAGCGTCGCGTTGATGTTGGTGGTCTGCGTCGTCGTCATGGACTGGACGCTCACCTGCGAGTCGCTGCCGACCCCCACCTTGCCGACGTGGATCTGGCGCGTCTTGCGGCGCGGCGCGAGGACTTCGGGGACCTTGGGCATACCGAGATTGATGGCTGGCACGCACTCAAGCTTACGCGCGGCTCGCTGCCAGGGTGCTGAGTGCTACAGGATGGAGATGGGCTTGATGATGTCGGCGATGACGAGGAGAAGCGTCAGCCCACCGAGCAGGCTCGCGACCACGAGGGTCACCGGGACCACCTTCGCCGCATCGATCGGCCGGGGCTTCGCCCTACCGGTGATCTTCGCGAATACCCGGCGCACGCCGTCGATGAGCGCGACGATGATGTGACCGCCGTCGAGCGGCGGTAAGGGGATGAGGTTGAAGACGAAGAGTGCGATGTTCAGTCCCGCGACGAGCTGGATGAGCGATGCCGCACGATCCGCGACGGGAACCGAGTTGAGGCTCGTGATCTCCCCCGCGATCCGGCCCACTCCCACGACACCGATGAGGCCATCGGGGTCACGTTCCCCCGGGCCGAACGTCTGCACGGCGAGGTCGACGACGCGCTCGGGGAGGTGCGAGATGACCGTCACGAGGCGGCCCATGGTGTCCCCAACGAGAGGGAGAACTGCCGTGACCGGCTGCTGGCGAACTTCGGTGGCCCACCCGATGCCGATGAAACCGACCTTTTCGATTGTCGGCTTGCCGCCGGCATCCATGACCTGCTTACCCTGGCTGTCGAGCACGTAGCGCTGCGAGAGCGCGGGCGTGACGCTGACCTCCTGCTGGGCCCCGTCGCGCTCGATCGTGACGGTGAGCGGCTCGTCGGCCGAGCCACGGATGAGCGGGGTGATCTGTGTGACCTCGGAGACGAGCGTGCCGTCGACGGCGACTATGCGATCGCCGGGCTCGAGCCCGGCTTGGTGGGCTGGGGCATCCGGGTCGTCGACTGCGCAGTCCGTGCGATCTGCAGTGACCGGTACGAGGCACTCGGAGACCGAACCGATGGTCGTGGTCGCCTGCGGGATGCCGAACCCGCACAGCACGATGCCGAAGAACAGGATCGCGAGCAGGAGGTTCATGACCGGGCCGCCGAGCATGATGATGACGCGCCTGAGGATGGGGAGCTTGTAGAACGCGCGCTCCTCCTCCTCGATCGTGTCGACGTGCACTGCGACCTTGTTGTCGTCCTGCACGAGGGTCTCGAACATGCCGGTGGTCGCGGTACGTCCGCGCGCACCCTCGCGGGCGGGCGGGTACATTCCGGCCATCGAGATGTAGCCGCCGAGCGGGAGCGCCTTGATGCCGTACTGGGTCTCACCCCGACGCCACGAGAAGATCGTCGGCCCGAAGCCGATCATGTACTGCCCGACCTTGACCCCGAACAGCTTCGCGGGGATGAGGTGGCCGATCTCGTGGAGACCGATCGAGATGGCGAGCCCGACCAGGATGATCAGGATGCCGAGGATGTAGAGCAGGGCGACGCTTGTATCTAACGCAGGCACGGAGCTAACTGTATCCGCGCCGCCCTCTAGTTCCTGTGAAGACGCTCCTCGGCGGCTGCACGCGCCCAGCGCTCAGCCTCGTACACGGAGTCGAGGGTCAGCGGCCCAATCGCCTCGTGCGCCTCGACGACGGCCTTGACGGTGTCGAGAATGTCGAGGTATCCGATGCGCCCGGCGTGGAACGCGAGCACTGCCTGCTCGTTCGCGGCGTTGAACACGGCGGGGTACGTGCCACCAGCTTCACCCACACTCTTGGCGAGCGCGACGGCCGGGAACACCTCGGTGTCGAGGGGTTCGAAGCTCCACTGGCTCGCGGTAGTCCAGTCGAGTGGAACGCCGACGCCCGGTACCCGGTTCGGCCAGTCGAGACCGAGCGAGATGGGCAGGCGCATGTCCGGCGGGCTGGCCTGGGCGATCGTCGACCCGTCGGTGAACTCGACCATCGAGTGCACTATCGACTGCGGATGCACTGTCACATCGATGCGGTCGTATGGCACGTCGAACAGCAGGTGGGCCTCGATGACCTCGAGCCCCTTGTTGATGAGAGTTGATGAGTTCGTCGTCACGACGAGCCCCATATCCCACGTCGGGTGCGCGAGCGCCTCGCGCGGAGTCACGTCACGCAGCGACTCCCGCGTTCGCCCCCGGAACGGCCCCCCTGACGCGGTGAGCACGAGCCTGCGCACCTCGCCGTGCGTGCCCGATCGCAGGGCCTGCGCGATGGCGGAGTGCTCGGAGTCCACCGGCACGATCTGCCCAGGCCGCGCGAGCGACGTGACGAGCTCGCCGCCCACGATGAGACTCTCCTTGTTGGCGAGGGCGAGGGTCGTGCCGGTTTCCAGTGTCGCGAGTGTGGGTTCAAGACCCACGGAGCCGGTGATCCCGTTGAGCACGACGTCGGCCGCGACGCTGCGGACGAGCTGGGACGCCTCGGTCGCGCCGAGCGCGGTGTGCTCGACGGTGAACGTCCTGGCCTGGGCATCCATGGCCTCGCGGTTGCTGCCCGCGGCGAGACCCACGACCTCGAACAGGTCGGGGTTCGCCGCGATGACCTCGAGCGCCTGCGTGCCGATCGACCCCGTCGAGCCGAGGATGATGACGCGCCGCATGCTCACGAGCTTAGGTGTTCAGCCCACTCCGAGGATGTCGACCACGAAGACCAGGGTCTGGCCTGCGAGCGCGTTGGTGCTGCTGCCTGCCTCTCCGTAGCCCTCGGCGGGCGGGATCACGACGATGACCTGGGAGCCGACGGCCTGGCCGACGAGCGCCTTCGTGAAGCCCTCGATGACCTCGGACGTCTTGAACGTCGCGGGCTCACCTCGGGCCCAGCTCTCGTCGAAGATCTCCTTCGTCGCCCAGTTGATGCCCTCGTAGTGCACGGTCACGCTGTCACCGTCGGCGACGACCACGCCATCGCCCTTCTTGAGCACGGCGAGCTGGAAATCGGTGGGCGGCGCCGTGTCGGGAATCGTGACGGTCGGGCGGCCGGTGTCGTCGAGAACGACTGTCGGGACGCCGTCGACGGGAGGCTGCTCAACGCCGTCTGCTTTGGGGAGGACTGGTGCCGCGGGCTCGGCGGCAGCTTCGATGCCGACGACATCGATCACGATCACTATCGCGTCGTCGGGGCCGACGCCCAAGTCGGACTGACCGGTTTCGCCGAACGCGTCGACCGGCGGGATGACGCCGACCACGCGTGAACCGACAGTCGAGCACTCGAGCGTCTTGACGATTCCGGGCAAGAACTGCGTCTCGTCGACCGGGAAGATCTCGGTGGCTTCCGTTGTCCAGTCGGATCCCGCGATGTCTGCCGAGTTGGCGCCGCTGTAGATCGAGAACTGCACGTCGACGTTGTCGCCCTTGGCGACTGTGGCGCCGTCGCCCTTGCTCACCACTGTGCGCTGCGTCGCCTCGGGAGCCTTGAGCGGGATGCTGAAGTCGGTCTTCGGCTCCGTGCCGAAGTCGCCGGTGACCTTGATCGAGTCGGAGACCGAACCCGACGGAATCGCTGCGCAGTCCGAAGAAGCGCCATCGGTGGGCGCGGAGCAGGCGGCGAGGCTGACCAGCAGACCTGCGCTCGCGAGCATGGCCATGCTTGTACGGGCCGTGATGGTTGAGCGGAACGGGCTTGCGATGCGCACGGGGCACCTTTCGTGGAGAGAGACGCTCTATCCTGCCGGATGAATGCTGAGTGAAGCGTGAGGGTCAGCCGAGTGTGTGCCTCAGGCGAGACGGATGACCGGCTCGTGGTGCACGGGAAAGTTCACCGACGAGGCGATGAAGCACAGCGCGCTCGCCTCGGCGTGGATGCTCGCGGCGAGCTCGGCATCGCCCGCGGAGATCGTCACGACCGGCCGCAGCGTGACCGAGGTGAAGTGCCCGCCCTCGCCGACCTGAAGCATGGTTCCGATCGCGTCGTCTTCGTACTCGGTGACGACTATGCAGTTCTTGGTGGCGACGTGCAGGTAGCTCAGCATGTGGCACTGGGCAAGGGCGGCGAGCAGCAGCTCCTCCGGGTTCCACCGCTCGGGCGTGCCGCGGAACGGTTTGTCGGCTGAGCCCTCGATGGACGGGTTGCCGTCGGCGCTGATGAGAAGGTCGCGGCCGTAGTCGCGGTAGCCAGAGGTTCCGGTGCCGAGGTTTCCCTGCCACTGAACGCGCACGGCATAGCTGTGATCCATACCTCCACCTTAAACTCGATCCATGAGTATCGAACAGCAGCGCCGCCTCGTCACCGCCATCCCCGGACCGAAGTCGATCGCGCTTCAGGAGCGCCGCGCGGCATCAGTCGCGGCGGGCGTGTCGTCAGCCCTGGCGGTCTTCGCCGAGCGCGCGCACGGTGCGATACTCGTCGACGTCGACGGCAACCAATTCATCGACCTTGGCTCGGGCATCGGGGTGATGACGATCGGGCACACCGACGAGGCGGTTGTCGCCGCGGCATCCGCGCAGCTCGAACTCATCACGCACGCGATGTTCACGATCACGCCGTACGAGTCATACGTGCGGGTCGCCGAACTGCTCGCCGAGCACACGCCCGGCGCGTTCGCGAAGAAGACTGTGCTGCTCAACTCGGGCGCAGAAGCCGTCGAGAACGCAGTCAAGATCGCGCGCCACTACACGGGTCGCGCGGGCGTCGCGGTGCTCGACCACGCCTATCACGGCCGCACAAACCTCACGATGGCCATGACGTTCAAGGCCATGCCGTACAAGACGGGCTTCGGGCCGCTCGCGCCCTCCGTGTTCCACGCTCCGGGCTCGTACCCGTTCCGCGACGGGCTCAGTGGCGCGGATGCCGCGGCCCGCACGATCACGTACCTAGAGAAGTCGATCGGCGCACGGGATCTCGCGTGTGTCGTTGCCGAGCCCATCCAGGGCGAGGGCGGCTTCGTCGTCCCCGCAAACGGTTACCTCGCCGCGCTTCAGGACTGGTGCACGGCCAACGGTGTGGTCTTCGTCGCCGACGAGATCCAGAGCGGAATGGGCCGCACGGGCCGCTACTACGCGAGCGAGCACTTCGGCGTCGAGCCCGACCTGGTACTCACGGCGAAGGGCATCGCGGGCGGTCTGCCCATCGCGGCAGTCACCGGCCGTGCCGAGATCATGGATGCGCCCCACGCCGGCGGCCTCGGCGGCACCTTCGCGGGCAACCCTGTCGCCGCCGCTGCCGCCATCGCCGTGTTCGGCGAGATCGAGCGTCGCAACCTCCTGGCCGAGGCCGGGCGGATCGAGGGCGTGCTCAAGCCCGCACTCCTCGACCTGCAGGCGAAGTATCCCGTGATCGGCGACGTGCGCGGCATCGGCGCGATGCTCGCTATCGAGCTCGTGCAGCCGGGCACGGTGGAGCCGAACTCGTCGGCCGTGCCAGCCATCACGGCGTTCGCCGCCCAGCACGGCGTGCTGCTGCTCTCGGCGGGAACGTTCGGCAACGTCATCCGGTTCCTGCCATCGCTCGCGATCAGCGACGATCTGCTGCGCGAGGCGATCGGCGTGCTCGACGAGGCTTTCGCGGCGCTGTAGGTCGCGGGTTCGCGCTATCCATACAGGCTGACCACGGCCTCACGGAACGTCACAGTGTGCCGCTCCACGTCGGCCGCGGTCGTCTTCGGGCACATGAGCGCCATGTTGTGGAACGGTGTCATGAGGATGCCCCGGTTGAGGGCGTGCAGGTGCAGGTACTGCTGCAACTCGAAATCGTCGGCTGCGGCGGCTTCCGCGCCGTCGCTCGGCGCGGTCGGGCGAAAACTGTATTCGGCCCGCGCTCCCAGCTGGGTGACCTGCCACGGCACCTCGAACTCGTCGAGGGCGGCCTGCACCCCCACCGTCCACTCGGTGCAGCGCTCAATCATGTGCACGAACGCCGCGGGCGTGAGCACCTCGCCCAGCGTCGCCCGGATGCCCGCGAGCGAGACCGCGTTGCCCGCGAGTGTTCCGCCCACTCCCCCGACATCGATGTCCTCGAGGTCGAGAGAATCCCGCACGGCGAGCGCGAACTCGCGCGTCATGCCGTACGCGCCAGCAGGGATGCCCCCGCCGATGCTCTTCCCGAGCACGACGGCGTCGGGGTGCAGATCGAGCGTCTCGGTCATCCCGCCGGGCCCCGCGCTGAATGTGTGCGTCTCATCGATGATGAGCAGCGCCCCGTACCGCGTGCACAGCTCGCGCACCGCGTCGTGATAGCCCGGCTCGGGCAGGACGATCCCGATGTTGGTAAGGGCGGGCTCGATGAGCACGGCGGCAATGTCGCCTGCCGAGAGGGCGAACTCGAGGGCCGCGATGTCGTTGAACTGCACGACGGCCGTGGTCTGCTCGAGCGGGACGGGCGGGCCGATGTTGCCACGGCGGGATACGACATCGCCAGCCTCGTCGAGGGTCGCGTAGGCCTCGTCGACTGTGCCGTGGTAGCTGTGGTCGTGCACGAGGATGCGCGGCCGGCCCGTGACCTGCCTCGCATAGCGGATCAGGCTGCGATTGGCGTCAGTCGCGGAGAGCGAGAACTGCCACACCGGCACGCGGAACCTCGCGGCGAGCGCCTCGGCAGCCGCCGCGGCATCCTCTGTGGGAAGCATGAAAGTGCTGCCTCTGGCGAGCTGCTCGGAGATCGCCCTAACCGAAGCCGCGGGCGCGTGGCCGCACATGGCTCCCGTATCGCCGAGGCACAGGTCGACGTGGTCGATGCCGTCGACACAGTCGAAATGCGCCCCGGATGCCGTGCTCACGTACACCGGCCATGGCCCCGGCCACTTGGCCATCCACAGCATGGGAACGCCGTCGGGCATGTGCAGGATCGCGCGCTCCCACTGCTCCTCGGAGCGCGGGCGCGCGGCGCGGAACACCTCGAGTTCGGTCTCCCAGAGGGCAGCGAGCCTCTCGCGATCGTCGTACATCAGCCCAGCTTGGCGAGGCGTTTGCGCCGGGCCGCCGAGGTCGTCTGGGCGACTATGACGATCACGAGCGCGAGCAGGAATACAGCGGACGCGACCACGTTCGCCTCGGCCGGAACACCTCGCGCGGCGGCGGTGTAGACGTAGATCGGGAACGTCTCGACCCCGCCGTTGTTGAAGCGCGTGATGATGAAGTCGTCGAAACTCAGGGCGAACGACAGCAGTGCGGCGGCGATGATGCCGGGCAGCAGGAGCGGGAAGGTGATCTTCCAGAACACCTGCGCTGGCGAACCGTAGAGGTCGCGCCCCGCCTCTTCGAGGGCGGGATCGAGACTCGCGACGCGGGCCTTGACCGTGACGACCACGAAGCTCAGGCAGAACAGCGCGTGCGCGATGATGATCGTGACGAACCCCTTCGGGACTCCCGCGGACAGGAACTGAGCTGCGAGGCCCGCGCCAAGCACGACTTCGGGGGTCGCCATCGGCAGGAACAGCAGGAGGCTGATCGCCGAGCGCGCCGTGAACCGGTATCGTGCGAGCGCGATCGCCATGAGGGTTCCGAGCGTGGTTGCGATGACTGTCGCGACGACGCCGACGCTAAGACTCGTCGCGAACGCTGCACATACGCCCTGGGCGTCGCACACGTGCAGCCACTTGTCGAGGGTGAAGCCGACCCACTGCACGTTCGACTTTGTCGAGTCGTTGAACGAGAACACGAACGTGTACACGATGGGGGTGAGCAGGAAAATGAGCGCGAGCGCACTGTAGACGGGAAGGAGCGCGCGGCCCAACGAGAAGCGCTTCACAGTAGGTCCTCAGTTCCGCTGCGCTTCACGTAGATTCCCACGATCAGCAGGATCACGGCCATGAGGATGACCGAGAGTGCCGCGGCCGCAGGATAGTTGAGCAACCCCAGGAAGTTGGTCTCGATGACGTTTCCGACCATCTGGGTCTGCGCCGAACCCAGGAAGCTCGCGCTCGCGTTGATGTAGTCACCGGATGCCGGGATGAAGGTCAGGAGCGTGCCGGAGACGATGCCGGGCATCGAGAGCGGAACCGTCACCCGCCAGAACGTCGTCGCGGGCCCCGCGTACAGGTCGGAGCCCGCCTCGAGATAGCGTGTATCGAGGCGCTCGAGAGTCGTGTAGAGCGGCAGCGTCATGAACGGGATGAAGTTGTAGGTGAGACCGAAGATCACCGAGAAGGCCGTGCCCGTGAGATGGCCATCGTTCGGGATGATCGACAACGCCTTGAGCGCCTGCACGAGAGGGGTCTCATCGGACATGAGCGACTTCCACGCCAGAGTGCGCAGCAGGAAGGAGATGAAGAACGGTGCGATCACGAGGGTGAGCATGAGCGCCTGCAGCAGTGGCCAGCGCCGCGCCTTGACTCCGATGAAGTACGCGAGCGGATAGCTGATGACGAGCGCGAAGAAGGTCGCGGCGAGCGCGTACCCGAACGCACGAAGGAAGTGCGGCCAGTACTGCCCGACGACTGTCGCATAGTTCTCGATCTTGAACGCCTGCTGGAACTGCCCGACATCGCCGAACTCGACGGGCGTCTGGAGCGAGGTCAGGATGAGCGAGACGAACGGCGTGAGGAAGAACAGGGCGAGATAGGCCAGGCCCGGAAGCAACAGCACGAGGGCTACCCAACTGCGGCGGCGGGGTGCCTGCTCGACCGGGCCGGAGGCGGAGGAGCCGAACGCGGCGAAGGCCATCGCTAGGCCTCCTCGATCTCCGCGAGTAGCTCGTGCCTGGTCTGCATCGCGATCGTGGCCGTGTCGGTGTCCGCGGCGAACTTCGGCGAGTGCGCGGGTTCGTCGACGAGTCCGAAGCCGTGGTCGACCGTCCACGACACCCATGCCTCGGCACCGAGGTTCACGACCGGGCCGAACACCATGTTCTGGGCGAATACCGTGATGAGCCCGAGGCCCGGAACGGCGATCTGGTACTGGGTGCTCACACCGCTGAACGAGACATCCGTGACCCGGCCGGGCCCGAGCACGTTCGTGCCGGGGGCCGCCGTGGGGGCCGACGTGTGCAGGATGAGCTTCTCGGGCCGCACACCGATGGTGACCTCGCCCGTATGGCGCTGCGCGCGCTCCTTGGGCACCTCGATCTTGACACCGGCGATGTCGACGACCAATGAGTCGCCCTTCGACGCGGTCACGGGGCCCGTGAAGAGGTTCGACTGGCCGAGGAAGTTGGCGACGAAGGCAGTTCTCGGCAGCTCGTACAGCTCCTCGGGTGCGCCCATCTGCTCGATCTGGCCTTTGTTCATCACGGCGACGGTGTCGGCCATCGTCATGGCCTCCTCCTGATCGTGCGTCACGTGCAGGAAGGTGAGGCCCACGTCGGTCTGGATCGACTTGAGCTCGAGCTGCATCTGGCGGCGCAGCTTGAGGTCGAGCGCTCCGAGCGGCTCGTCGAGGAGGAGCAGCGCCGGACGGTTCACTATCGCGCGCGCGAGGGCGACACGCTGCTGCTGCCCGCCGGAGAGCTGCTGCGGGCGGCGGGCGGAGAGGTGGTCCAGCTCGACGAGCCTGAGTGCCTCGTGCGCTTTGCCGACGGCGTCGGCGATGCCCCGACGACGCAGGCCGAACGCAACATTCTCGAGCACGGTCATGTGCGGGAAGAGCGCGTAGCTCTGGAACACCGTGTTGACCGGGCGCTTGAACGACTTGACGTCTGTGACGTCCTTGCCGCCGATGAGGATGCGACCGGAGGTCGGCTGCTCGAGGCCGGCGACCAGGCGCAGGGTCGTCGTCTTGCCGCAGCCCGAGGGGCCGAGCAGGGCGAAGAACGAACCGGCGGGAATCCGGAGGTCAAGATCTTCGATGGCGGTGAAGCCCGGGAAGCGCTTGTGGAGCCCGACGAGTTCGAGATCCGCGCCGGCCTCCGCGAAAGCGCCAGCTGCCATCAGGCGCCCAGCTTGACGCGCTGGAACTCGGCGTTGAAGGCCTGGTCGTCTGCGGAGTCGAGGCTGCGGAAGATGTGCGCGTTGCCGAGTGTCTCCTCGTTGGGGAAGATCAGCTGGTTGTCGGCGATCTCGGGGAACTTGTCAGCGGCCACCTCCTGCGCGCCCACGACCGGCGTGATGTAGTTGACCCACGCGGCGACCTCGGCCGCGACCTCGGGCTCGTAGTAGTAGTTCATGAGGGTCTCGGCGTTCTTCTTGCGGGGCGAGCCCATGGGCACGACGAAGGTGTCGCCCCAGAGCGTTCCGCCCGCGCTCGGCAGCACGAACTTGAACTTCTCGTAGCCCGCCTCGATGTTGGCCGCCGTGATGTCGCCAGACCAGACGATGCCAGCGATGGCGTTGCCGCTGGCGAGGTCCTCCAGATACTCGTTGCCCTTGATGCCGAGGATCTGGCCGCTCGTGACGTTCTTCTCGAGCAGCTCGATGCCCTTCGCGTACTCGTCCATGCCCCAGTCGCTGCCGGAGATGTCCACGCCCTGGCTGAGCAGGATGAGCCCCATGGTGTCGCGCATCTCGCTGAGCACGGTGACCTTGCCCTTGAGCTCCGGCTTCCAGAGATCGTCGAGGGATTCGAGGCCGTCGGGCAGGGCATCCGTGTCCCATGCAATACCGGCGAAGCCGTTCTGCCACGGAAGCGACTTCGCGCGGCCGGGGTCGAAGTCGGGGTTGAGCAGGGCTGGCGCGAGGTTCGCCTTGTTGGGAATGTTCGCGGCGTCGAGATCCTGCACGTAGCCGAACCGGATCAGGCGAGCGACCATCCACTCGGTCAGGCAGAACGTGTCGGAGCCGGTGGCCTGGCCGAGGGAGAGCTGGTCTTTGATCGTCCCGTAGTACGTGTTGTTGTCGTCGATCTCGACCTTGTACTCGACCTTGATGCCGGTCTTGTCTTCGAAGGCGACGAGCGTGGGGTAGTTGCCGGCGTCATCCTCGTCGATGTATGCGGGCCAGTTTCCCCACGTGAGGGACTTGTCGGTGCCCGAGGTGTCTTCGGCGGGCTTGGGGGCTGCCGCCCCGGTGGGGGCACACGCGGCAAGCGCGAGAACTCCTGCGCCGATGCCAGCTCCCTGCAGCAGGTTCCTCCTGCTGAGCTGGGTCCTGCGGGCCATGGAGACCAGCTCCGCGATAAGGGGATCCTGCGGAGTGGGTCTCGACGATGCCGACGTGAACATTAGGGCAACTCCTTCACTGGCGGGGATTTTGCTGTGGGTCGATACTGGCACACCACTTTGGCGGCGCACAGCCCACAAGGGGCAAAGGGTGACGTTCGTAACAAGAATTTCACGAAATCAGTCGCAGAACGCGGGAAACTTGTGCGGAATCCGAGGCACCCCGCAGGTACGCTTGCCGCATGAGAGTGGCTGTTCCGAAAGAAATCAAGAACAACGAGTTCCGCGTCGCGATCACCCCGGCAGGCGTTCACGATCTTGTTGCCCACGGGCACGAGGTGCTCATCGAGACGGGGGCGGGGCTCGGCTCCTCCATCGCAGACGAAGCTTACGTCGCCGCGGGCGCCTCGATCGCCCCGGATGCCGCGACCACCTGGTCTTCAGCAGAACTCCTCCTCAAGGTCAAGGAGCCGGTCGCCTCCGAGTACGGCTACTTCAGGGATGACCTGCTCCTCTTCACCTACCTGCACCTCGCCGCCGAACCCGAACTGACCAAGGCGCTCACGGAGGCGAAAGTCACGGCGATCGCGTACGAAACAGTCCAGCTGCCGACTCGCGCACTCCCCCTGCTCGCCCCGATGAGCGAGGTCGCCGGGCGTCTGGCTCCGATCGTCGGCGCGAACGCCATGCTCAAGCCCTACGGCGGCCCCGGACTGCTCGTCCCCGGCGTTCCCGGAACCCATCCCGCCCACATCGTCGTGCTCGGTGGCGGGGTCGCGGGCACGAACGCCGTGTCGGTCGCCGTAGGACTCAGCGCCGACGTAACCGTGCTCGACACGAACATTCAGCGTCTGCGCGAGCTCGACGCCCTGTACGCGGGCCGCGTCAAGACGATCGCCTCGAACGGTTTCGAGATCGAACGTGCGCTGCTCACGGCGGACATGGTCATTGGTTCGGTACTCGTGCCGGGAGCGAAGGCGCCCAAGCTCGTCAGCAACGACCTCGTCTCGCGCATGAAGCCGGGCAGCGTGCTCGTCGACATCGCCGTGGACCAGGGCGGCTGCTTCGCGGATACCCACCCGACTACGCACGCCGACCCGACCTTCACCGTGCACGGATCGCTGTTCTACTGCGTCGCGAACATGCCAGGCGCGGTGCCGAACACCTCGACGTACGCGCTCACCAACGCGACAATGCCCTACGTGCGCGCGATCGCGAACCTGGGCTGGCGGGACGCCCTGCGCGCCGACGCCGCGCTCGCGCTCGGCCTGAACACGCACGCGGGCAGCGTCGTCAACACCCAGGTGGCCGACGCCCACGGACTCCCCCACACGCCACTTGCTGACGCGCTCGCCTAACACGCCGGATCCCAGCGGATCCGGGCCAACTGGCCGTCGAGCTCGAGACGCCACGCGACCCCGCTGAGTCCGGCGAGCGGCGGGGGCAGATCCCGCGACCGCGTGAGCGCGCGCACGTCGGCGACCGAGCACGCGTCGAACACGACCTCCGCGCGGTGCCGCACCGCGGCGAGCAAACCCCAGCGGGACTGCCACTCCTCGACGTCACCCACGACCACATCGGGCAGGACCGCGAGATCGACGTCCGCGAGCGGCCGTGCCCCCGCGAGCCCACGCAACACGAGCCCGGGCCGAGTCGTGACGACGGCGAGCGGGCGATCCCGTGCGAGATCGCCGACGCACGCGGCCACCTCCTTGCGCTCCGAGGGCGTCGCGGCGACGACCTGCACGCGGTGGCTGTGCCACACTCCCCCGCCCGGTGGCAGAGCCGCCGGGAACTCGGCGCTCTCACCGCCCGCAAGCACCCAGTCCTGTTTCGAGGCGTGACACAGGAGCAGTCGCCCGGGTACGAGGGAGGCGAGTGGCTGCAGCTCTGCGGTCACGCGTTTCGCCGAGAGCACGACGTGCACGCCGCGTGACGGACCGTCTCGCAGGAGAGCCGCGAGACGCTCCACCACGACCGGGCGGTAGTCAGCCGGGAATCGCGCGAGAAGCGAGTCGAGGTCATCGACCGCAACGAGGGCGTCGCGCGCGTCGGCGAGGTCTTCCAGCGCGTCCCACGCGGCCGGAACCGTGCGCGGTAACCACCGCGCGGCCGGGGCGAGCGCCGCGAGGGCTGTCGACGTTCCGCTGCGGGCGGCGCCGAGCACGAGGAGGTGGCCCTCGCCAGCGGGGTGCCACGTGGCGGTGCCGCGGCGCTGCTCCTCCGGGATGTCCAGCAGGCCGAAACCCCCGGGAGCCTCGGCGGGAGTGATCACGGGCGGCAGGGGCTCGCACCACGGGCGCCGCGGGGGCGGGGAGCCGGCCCAGCGGGACGCGACGCGATCCACGTCGGAGCTGCTGGCGAGGGCGAACTGCACGACACGCGGCTCGGCGTCCGGTGGGGCGAGGACGCCCCTGCCTCTCGCCCGCGCGGGGATGTCGGCCGCGGCATCCGTGCCGACTACCGCGGTGCTGTCTGCGCGGTTGTTGACGCGCAGCGACATGCGCAGGTCGGCGTTCGCCAGCACGGTATCGCGCACGACTCCCGCGGGGCGTTGAGTGCACAGGATGAGGTGCACGCCGAGGGAGCGGCCTCGTGAGGCCACGTCGACGAACAGGGCGTGCAGGTCGGGATGATCAGCGAGCATGGCTGCGAACTCGTCGACCACGATCACCAGGCGCGGCAGGCCGAGGACGTCGTCGATGCTCCTGCCACGCGCGTCGGCGATCGCGCGCTCCCGGTAGCGCAACTCGGCGCGAAGGCTTGCGAGGGCGCGCGCGGCGCGCGACTCATCGAGATCCGTCACGATGCCGACTGTGTGCGGAAGTCGCTCGAGTTCCGCGAACGCCGACCCACCCTTGAAGTCGACGAGCAGCACGGTGAGCCGCTCCGGCGGGGTGACCGCGGCCATCGCCAGCACCCACGAGACGAGCAACTCGCTCTTGCCGCTGCCTGTCGTGCCGCCGATCACCGCGTGCGGCCCCTGCGCGACGAGATCGATCGTGACCGGACCCGTTGCGTCAAGTCCGACGGTACAGGCGAGCTCGGATGCACCCTCGACGATCGGCAGGCTCGCGAGCGTGACGATGTCCGGTACTGCCGCAACTGGCGCGACGAGCCCCTCGTGCTCGGCCGCGCGGGCTATCGAGACGGCCCAGGTGTGCGCGCTCTCGGCGGAGACCAGGCCAGGGCGCACAGGTCGTCGCCGTTCCCGATCCGGGTGCTGCACTATCGCCGCGCCGTCGGGCGTGAGAGTGACGACAACTCGGCACTCGCCCGGCAGTGATGCCTCGACCGCAGCGACGGCGACGAGCGCGCACGCCACGTTCTCACCGCGGCGACCGAACTCCGCGAGCACACCGTGCCGCAGGTCGCGCGTGACGGCGTGGGGCAGGCGCGCTCCCCACGAATCTCCCGACGCTGACCAGTGAGTCGCAGGCGAGAGCGTCCAGGCGAGCTGAACGACGAGCGCGCGGGCCACAGCTGCCGCGAGCGCGGGCGGACCGCACACTCCGATGCCGAGTGCCGCGTCGACGATGACGGGAGCGTCGGCGAGCGCGGCCGCGTGGCGCGTGAGGTCGTCACTCGCGCCCTCGAGCCGCACGGCGCTCGGCACCGAACCGGTGCCCAGTGCCACGAGCACCTCGGGGCCGACGCATGACCAGCGCCAGGGGTCGGCTCCGCTGCGTTCGAGGAGAGCTGTGACGGCCGGAGCGCGCTCCGCCATTGCCGCCCGCTCCTCGGCGTGGGCGTCGTCGATCGCCAGCCGTGCCGTGCGCGCATCCGTGGCATATCTTGCCGTCTCTCGTCGGCGCGACCGGCGTGCCCCGAAGCGGGAGTCGGCGACGCTCGCGAGCGCGGTTACGGGGCCGAGCAGAGCGAACAGCAGCGAGTACGGCGAGTTGGTGACCAGCCAGAGCACGACAGCGACGACGAGAGGGGCCACGCTCGCGAGCACGGGGAACCGGAACGGTGGCGGCGGTTCGACCGGGCGCGGGGCGGTGATGCTGTGGGACACAGGTACCATGACAGCGCCCGACGCGGCCCAGCGAGAGCGAGAGAACGAAACTGTGGAGAAGTCGTGCCTTAGCTCACGATGAAGAACTGCTCGCCGATCTCGACGCGCGCGCCGCGGGCGACGCGGTAGCGTTTGCCCGCGTCGCAGCGACGAGGCTCACGATCGGGTTCGCGCACGACGGTTCCGTTGCCCGAATAACGATCGCTCACCCAGAAGGACGTGCCGTCCTGGCCGAACTCGAGGTGCGTCTTGGACACGGAACGACCAGGGTCGACGACCGCGACGAGGGTGTCGAAGTACTCGCCGGGCTCGGCGACCGGGTTGCGACCGATGAGTCCGGTACCCGAGACGCTCACGCTCTCCCCCGTGCTGAACTGCAGGACGAAACGCTCGCCACGCGGACCGCGGGGCACGAGGCGGGTCTCCGAGACATCTGAGACCTCCGCGAAGGGGGTGGCTGGGGCATCCGTGGCGATCGGGCGCGGCGGCTCGTCGGGCTCGAAGACGACGGGAGGGTGCTGGTGCGCGACCGGCCCGGTCGAGCGCGGAAGGCCCCACGGGAACGGGTCGAGGATGTTCGTGTCGCTCGGACGCGACCGCGGGCTCTCGCGCTGGCGCACGAAACCACACTCGGGGCAGAAGATGTCGGACGCCGTCAGCGGGGCACCGCACTGGGCGCAGCGTTCGGTGGCGGCCGCGAGGTCGACGTCGGGGGCCGGTTCGGGGGCAGGGACCGGTTCGGGAGCCGACGCGACGTCGGGGATGGGGGCGGGCTCAGGCTCAGGCCCGGGCGCCTCGAGAACTTCAGCGACCGGGATCTCAGCGACCGGCTCCGCAGCCCGCTCAACCACGGGCTCCTCGAGGGGCTCTGGGGCCACGACGGCGACAGCCTCGACGGCCTCCACGACCGACGCCTTGCCGTTCGCTTTCGCGCTGCGACCGCCCTTGGTGTTGACCGGGCGCCCGCACTCACCACAGAACATGGCCCCATCGGGGAGTTCAGTACCGCAATAGAAACAGGTCACGGTCCGGTCTTTCTCTCTCTGAAGAGCCTGCTGACACTATAGCCACCGAGCGAGCGCAGCGAGATCCGCGCGCGGAGGCGCCGCCATCGCGTGAGGCCGGCATCGAGAGACCCCTGCAGCTCGTCCACGGCACGCCACACGCTGTCGGCGTCGGCATCGAGTGGTTCATCCGGAGCAAAGATCGCACGGTCGGCGACAGCGGCGAGCACCTGCGATTGAACGCCGCCCGCGATCGAGGCGACCTCGCTGCGGGTCGCGGATGCCTCTGGGCTGAGCCCGTGGTCGACTACAGAGTCCTCGAACTCCTGCCATCCCCCGCTGATGCGCTGCAACACGTCGGGTGCACGCCGCCGCAACCGGCGACGGCGGAGCTTGGCGGCAACCACCAGCGCGAACGGCGCGAGGATGATGGCGGCGACGAGCAGCGCGATTCCGAGACCCCTCGCGATCGCGATGAGCACCTGCAGGACGGGGTTGAGGTCGGCGGGCAGCTCCTGCTGGCTGTCCGGAGTCGCCTGGCGATCCACCCGGTCGTTCTCCACGACTGGGGGCGGCACGATCGTCTGCGGGCGAGCGACCTGGGCGTTGTCCTGCGGGTCTTCTTCGGGAATCTCGCGCACCTCCGGGGTGGGGTCGATCGTGACCCAGCCGTACTGCGCGGTGCTGACTTCGATCCAGGCCGAGACATCGCCGCCGTTGATGTTCTGGCTGGCACCGACGCTGTCCGTCGCGGGCGCGAACCCGATGACGACGCGGGATGGGAAGCCGAGGTCGTCGGCCATGAGGGCCGCCGCGACCGCGTACTGTTCGGCGTCCCCGATCATGCGCGGCGCCGAGACCAGTTCGGCAATGCGGTCGGCGGCGTGACCGGAGCGGCTCGCGGGCTCGTCGTCGCCCACGCCGTGACTGATGTACCCGTCGGTCGCGAGGCCCGCCAGCATGGCGACGAGCCGCCTGCCCGCACCGTCGATGCCCGTCGTGTACTCGTCGAGCTTGGCCGTGAGCTCCTCTGGGACGTTCTCGGGAGAAGGCACGGAGGCCGGTCCCGGTTCGAGGGAGGCGAGCTGAGCGATCGTGGGCTGGGCCGGAACGACGGCGTCGATCGTGTAGCGGTCACCCGAGGCGAGGCCGCGCACGACGGCGGCAGTGCCCGAGGTGTCGTTGTAGTAGAACGCATCGCGCAGGGTCGTGGCATCGGGGCCGGAGAAGGTGACCGACTCCAGCTGACCGACCGTGGGGAGCCAGACCCCCATGTAGTCGCGCACGGTCACGCCCACGCTCACCTGGTTGCCATCGACCTTCGACTGGTCGACCGTCGAGGGCACGCGCGTGAATGATCCGGAGAGGCTCGAGACCGTGTTGCTGCCCACCGCGTAGACGACGCCGTCGTAGGTGTCCAGGGTCGCGAGACGGATGCGCGCGCCCTCGGGCAGTCCTCTCACCTGAAACAGCACGTCGTTGAGCAGGCGCGGCTGCCAGTAGCTGCGGAACCCGGAGAGCGGGCTCACGTAGTCCCGCGGGTCGAAGGGCTGCTCGATCGAGGTGCGCAGCACCGTGCGGTCGGCCGAGGGAGGAACTGCCCCCGCGGCAGCTACGCGGCGGTCGACGCGATCGCGAGGATGACCGCGGCGCTCAGCACCGTGCGCAGGCCCGAGAATCCGGATTCGGCGGCAACCGGGCCGTCCGCCGACTGTGCGGCGAGTTGGCGGATCGCCACACGCCGGCGGTACCAGCGGAACCACACCAGCCAGAACAGCACGGCGACGAGAAGCGCGAGGGGGGCTGCGAGGGGGCGATCCGGGAAGCGCGGGCCGAACGCGGTAGCGACGAGGAAGAGCACGATGGGAGGCAGCACCGCGAGCTCGCCGTACTTCGCTCGCAGGGCGAGGGTGAGGCCGATGATCGTCGTGCCATACACGAGCACGAGCGCGGGCACGAGGAGCGCCTGGTAGTCGCCGACGGGCAGGGAGATCGTGAGCAGCTGCTTCCAGCCGAGAGCCACTCCCGTGACGAGATCGACGAACCCGTCGAGCGTGGGAAGGACGCCGAACTGCGTCTTGCCCGGCACCGCGAGCGGGACTCCGATGACGAGGAAGACGGCGATCGATGTAAGCAGAACGGTCACTGAGGGCCAGCGGAGCTCGGCGGCGATGATGACGAGCAGGGATCCGACGGCGAGCGCGACGGCAACCAGGATGACGAGTGCCGCGCTCCGGTAGATCGGCCACAGCGCGGTCGACGCGATGGCCGTCGTGAGCCACAGCATGGCGGTGTTGACGAGCACGAACACGGGGCGCGTGCGACGCCGGGGCTTCAGCGGCGTGCTCACGCGGCCGCCGATCGCGCGAGGGACTTCTGCAGGTCTTCGAGGAAGCCGATCGTGAGCACGCTCAGGCCGGCGACGCGGCGCAGCCCCGGGGGCCGGTCCGGGTTGCACACGACGGCGACGACATCGACATCTGCCGGAAACTTGGTCGAGGCGGCACGCAGTTCCTGCGGGGTCGCACCAGAGCCGCACACGAGGAACGCGACGGAGACGCCGCTCGCCTGCTCGCCCGTGACGCGCGCGACGTCGGTGATGGTGAGGGCGGTCTCGATGCGCTCGACGAGGGCGAGGTCATCCAGCAGCCTCCCGCGTGTCAGCGTCGAGAGCAGCTTGACGGCGAAGACCTTGCGTTTGGCGTACTGCGGGGTCACCTCGCTCGCGACGACCGTGACGGTACGGGTATCCCGGATGGCTCGTGCCCCGAGCGACCCGGCGACACTCACCGCCATCTCGAACTCGTCATCACTCGCGTAGTCGGACATCGCAAGACTCAGGGCGATCACGAGGTGGCTGCGCCGGGTCTCCTCGAACTGGCGGACCATGTACGTGCCCGTACGGGCCGTCGACTTCCAGTGGATGTAGCGGCGCTCGTCGCCCGGCAGGTACTCCCGCAGCGCGTGGAACGACACGTCGTTGTTGGAGAGGTCGCGCGTCGGGTTTCCCTCGAGGTCGCGGATGAAGCCCGTGCTCATGCTGGGGATGCTGATGGTGCGCGGATGCACGAAAACCTCGGCCACGTCGGTCCACACCAGCTCGCGGCGCACGATGCCGATCGGATCGGCGCGCACGGTGCGCACGGGGCCGACGGGCACGACGCCGCGGCGCACGGTGGGGATCGCGAACTCGTGGGTGAACGTCGCACCGCGGGCGAGGCCGGGCAGCGCGGCCGCGGCGAGACCCGTGCCGACCGGCACCTCGACCGTGACGCCGAACGTGCGCCTGCGGCTCGGATTGCTCACGACAACGTCGCCCACGGCCCGCTCCCCCGCGACCACCCGGCTGTGCGGCACGCGCAGCTCGATTGTGATGGAGCTGCGGCCGATGAGGTAGATGAACGCGACGAGGATGAGGGCGACGAGAGCGAACCCGACAACGATGAGTTCGACCCAGCCCACCCAGTAGCCCACGACGAGCGTGGCGGGCACCGCGGCGACGATCGACCAGCCGAGCGGTGTCACGACACCCGCAAGGCGACCGAAGACACGCGCGAACAGCCCACGGGCGGCGGTGAAGAAGCGCACGGTCCCGATGACCGCATCCGCGAGGAAGCCCGTGCGGTCGCCGACGATGCGCGTGCGCGCGTTGGTGAGCCCCTGGGTTCCCGTGGTCGTGAAGTGCGAGTCGATGCGCGCTGAACCCTCCATCACACAGCTTGGCGTTCGCTCGGTGGCGGGGTCTCGATGAGGATCTGGCTCATGACGCTCGGCGCGGTGACGCCGTCGAATTCCGCCTCTGCATCGATCATCAGCCGGTGCGCGAGTACGGGCTCAGCGAGAGCCTTGACGTCATCGGGGATCACGTAGTGCCGTCCGCTCGCGGCGGCGAGCGTCTTCGCCGTGCGCACGAGCGCGAGGGCGCCACGCACGCTCGCACCGAGGCGCACCTCGGTCGCGGTGCGGGTTCCCTCGACTATGCGGCTCACGTAGTCATTGATGGTCGGGTCGACGTGCACAGTGCGCGCGAGCTGCGCCATTTCGACGACGACGTCGGCCGTGACGATGGGTGGCACGATGGTCTCGTGCGCCTTCACGCCGGCACCCTCGAGAATGCGCACTGTCGATGAGTGGTCGGGGTATCCGATCGACGTCTTCATCAGGAAGCGGTCGAGTTGCGCCTCGGGAAGGCGGTACGTGCCGGCCTGCTCGATCGGGTTCTGGGTTGCGATGACCATGAACGGCGCGCCCACGGGGTGGCTCACACCGTCAACGGTGACTGTCGCTTCTTCCATGACCTCGAGGAGCGCCGACTGGGTCTTGGGGCTTGCGCGGTTGATCTCGTCGGCGAGCACGATGTTCGCGAAGATCGGCCCGGGGTGAAACTCGAACTCAGAGCCGCCCTGGTTGTAGATGCTCACGCCAGTGATGTCGCCCGGCAGCAGGTCGGGGGTGAACTGGATGCGGCTGCTCGTGCCCGCGACGCTCTGCGCCATGGCGCGCGCGAATGAGGTCTTGCCCGTACCGGGGAAGTCCTCGAGCAGCAGGTGCCCGTCGCTCAGGAGTGCAGTGAATCCCAACCGGATCACGAACGTCTTGCCCAGGAGCACCTGGTCGACGTTGGCGACGAGACGGTTGAAGATGTCCGAGAACCAGGTGGCCTGCTCGGGTGTCATGGTCATGCTGCCTCTTTCATCGAAATGATCTGGCTCATCAGATTTGGGTTGATCGATAGGTGATGTCGTAGAACGTTCCGTTCGCCCCGACCCGGATGGTCAGATACACGTCGCCAGCCGCCCCGTCGGCATGGCACTGGCTGACCCCGGCCGCCGGGCTGAACACGCCGCCCGGCGCCGCACCGCACGTGTACTCGAGCGACGTGTAACCGGAGCCGGTGGGCAAGCCTAACCAGAAGAACGTGCCGCTCGCGGGCGACAGGGCGTTGTTGTCGTTAGTAAAGCTGAGGCCGGAAAGCCGCGGGTCGACCGGCACCCCGAGCGACTGGGCGTTCGAGGCGACGGTTTGGCACACCGGAACGCCGTCGTAGGTGCGGCACGCGCGCGCAGTGATCGACACCGACTGGCCAAACTGCGTGTTGTCGGCCGCGAGGAAGCCGTTGAGGCTCACGGGTCCGTACTCGGTTCCGCCGTTGAGGCGGTAGTAGATCGAGTCGGCGCTGCCGAGCGTCGTGCCGCCGGCGTTTCCGCCCGTGAAGACGAAGTCGTACACGTCGCCGTTGGCCGAGGGGCCCGCGACCGCCAAGTTGGTGATGACGGGCGGAGGCGTGTGGGCGACGACCGTCGAGCTCGCTGTGCACCCCTGCCCGTTGTACGCGAACACGACGAGCGTGTACGTCGCGTTCGCGGAGAGGCCGCTGAACACGGTCGACGTGCCGGTGCCAGCCGAGGCGATCGCTGCTCCGTTCGAGGTGATCGAGCCGTCGGCTGCGCAGGTCGGGGCCGCGCCGGTGTATGCAGCTGCCGTGTATGCCGAGATCGCGCGGCCGTTGTCGCTGAACACTCCAGACCAGCTGAACGCGACCGACGTGTCGCTCTGCACAGTAGCGCTCGGCGAGGCGACGGGGATCGGCGGGCCGGCGGGCACTCCGGATGCCGGCTCGCTCGTGTTCCACACCGAGAGCGCGGTCAGGGCCGCGTTGCGCGCACTCACCGTGTACGTGACGGCGACCCCGTTGTCGAAGCTCCAGCCGAGGGTGCCCGTGTTCACCGTGCACGTGCCGCCGCTGCACACCGAGGGGCTCACGTCTCCGGAGAAACCGCCGACAGCCAGGTGGTACCGGTCGACCGCGGAACCGCCAGCCGGAGCGGTGACCTGGTTCCAGCTGATGAGCAGTCCGTGGTCGAGCGGCGACGAGCCGAGCACCGTCGGTGCGGGCGGGATGATGTCCGACCAGACCTGGTCGGCGAGCGTGACGGGGTCGGAGTCGCCGATCGAGTTTGTGGCGATGACGGTCACGGTGACGGCGTTTGCGGGGCCGTTGCCCGGCGTCGGTACCGTGCAGGTCGTGCCCGTGCAGTTCGTGACATCCACGACTGTCGAGCCCTGGGTCGTCGTGACCTTGTAGTTCGTGATCGGGGAGTTGTTGAACGAGCCGGCGTTCCAGCGCATGGTGATCTGGCGGTCGGCAAAGCCGCTCGGCGCGAGGTTGGAAACGGGATCCGGGCGGTCCTGCACCGAGATCGTGATGGTGCCCCACACGTAGCGGCTCGGGTCGTTCGTGGCATCGGCCACCTGGTACTGCAGGGTCACGTCGACGGGCGCCGCCGAACTCGCGACGGAGACCGCGAGCTTGCTGTTGTCCGCGCTCGGAACTATGTCGATGCCCGCTGGTACGGATGCCCCCTCGAGACCCCGGATGGCGAGCACCTGCATGGGCTTGCCCGGGAACGGGTTCGTCGCCTCGTCATTGGCCAGCACATCGACGCTCGTCGTGCCGCCGCGGGGAGCGACAGCCGTATCGGCGGCGGGAATCAGCAGCGGCTTGGTCGACGCCACGACGTGCAGTTCGATACGCCCGGCCCCGCCTTCGCTCACAGTGTCACGCACGCCGAGCGAGATGCTCGTGACCGAGCCCTTTGCCGCGCTCTCATTGGCGCGCAGCGTGAGCATGTTGCCGTTGAGAGCGAACTCGAAGCCTTCCGGAAGCGGGCTGAGCGCCGAGTACACGAGCTCGTCGAGATCGTTGGGGTACGGATAGGTGGTGAGCTTGAGGAGGTCGATCTCCTTCTCCTGGCCCGGCTCGAATTCGATCACGGCGCCGCCGAAGTCTGGCGGCTGGTTGTCGCGCGGCAACACAGTGATCGGCAGCACGATGATGGCGGTGCGGCCCGCGGGGTCGGTCGCCGACGTGCCATCCGTGACCTCGAACGAGATCGACGCGGGGCCAAAGTACTTGTCGGCGGAGGTGTACACGAGGGTGTCGCCGTCGACGACGAGGTTGTCACCGTTCGCGTGGGTCGCCTGCACGGTGCTCGAATCGGTGAGCTTGACCTGCTTGCCGCCGACCGCGATCACGTAGTCGTTGAGGTCGATCACGAGCTGGTCTTCGCTGTTGACGCGCAGTGCGGGCGCCCGGCGGTCGAGCTGAGGTAGCGCATCGTCGTAACCGGGAACGCGGATGAACGCGTAGCTGAAAACCGTCGGATCTTCCGGGTGGGTGACCTTGAAGGGAATGATCTGGCTGCGGTTGCCGATCGTCACTTCGATCTTCTTGTCGTTGGTGACCCGCGCGACGCTGCCGTAGCCCGTGTAGACCGAGAGGCCGAGCGAGCGGGCATCCCCGTCAGCGAAGAACACATTGGCAAGCACGTCGACGGTCACTCGATCACGGGCGAGCACGTCGGAGAGGGTGAGCACGCTGTCGGTCGCGACCGGATACGAGAGGGGCGCGTCGACGTCGACGGTCACCCGGATGAAGTTCTGGCTCGTGCCGCCGCGGTTGTTCTCGATCTGGTAGATCACACCGTAGGTTCCCTCGGCGCGCGGTGGGGTGATGTCCACGACGTCGGTGCCGACGACCTTCGCGGTCGTCGTCGTGTCATTGGGCATCGCCGAGACGATCGTGAGCGGGCTGCCATCGGGGTCTGAGTCGTTCGCGAGCGCCTGCACAGAGACCGTGAAGCCCGGTCGCACGGTGACCTCGTCCACGATCGCGACGGGGTTGCGCGCGCCCTCGAGGCGCGGGCTGATGCCGACGCGCGCGGTTCCCGTCGCGCGAGCGCCGAGCGAATCGATAACCGTGTACGTGAAGGTGTCTGTGCCTGCCGAGTAGTCCCCGGCCTGATACACGATCGTGTCGGACTCGACATCGATCACCGCACCCTTCTGCGGGTTCGTCGCCTGGCCGAGCAGTTGCACAGAGTCGCCGTCAGGGTCGATGCCCGTGAGCGGGATGCGGACCCGCACCGTCTCCCCCGCGATAACACGAGCCGTGACCGTATCGGGCACCGGGGCGTTGTTGGTCGCGGGGTCGGCCTCGCGCACGGCGATCCGCACGAGCGCAGTTGCGGCCTGGCCGTCCGGTCCCGTCACCTGGTAAGCGGCGGTGAAGTTTCCGGTCTTGTCTGGCGCGAGGTAGCGAAGCACGCGATCCGAGGCGAAGAGCAAGCCAGAGCCGTCGGGAAGCTGCTGGTCGAGCTTCGGCTGCAGCGTGAGCGCGAGGCCGTCCGGATGCTCGTCATTGTCGAGCACGGGGATGTCGATGGCCTCGCCCACGCGCACCGTCACGGCGTCGTCGTTGGCGATCGGCGCCTGCACGCGCGACGGCGTGGGAATCTCCACGACCGTGATCACGCCCTCGGCGTCGGCGAGGCCGTTCGTGATGCGGTAGTTGAAGCTGACCGGGCCGTCGTCGAGCGGGCCCGTCAGGCTCACGCGCACGATCCGCTGGTCGAGCACTTCGGCGCGAACTCCCGAGTCGCTCGGCAGGTTCATCAGACCCGTGACGAGCAGCACACCGCCTGCGGGGTCGTAGTCGGTTCCCGCGACGTCGACGCGTTCGTTGCGCAGGGTCTTCACGAACACGGTCTTGGGCACCGTGACGGGCTTCGTGTTCGGGTCAGGTGGTGCGGTCACATCGACGCGCACGAGCCCCGTGACCGTCAGAGTGCCGTCGGTCACGACGTACTCAAGATAGTGGCTGCGGATCTGATCGGTCTCGAACTTGAACGTACCCGTCTCGTAGCTCGGCGTGATCGTGACATCGGCCTTGGCCGGCACGCTGTTGAGGCGCACGGTGCCCGTGCCCCCTCGAACGTGGTCGAGCGGGGAGATCGTAAGCTCCTCCCCCGCCGAGGCGAGCACCACGAACGGGTCGGCGATGATCGGCACATCGCCCGCGGCCTTGACCGTGACGGAGAGGCTTCCCGAGCTTTCCGCAGTGCCATCCGACACAATGAGGGTCAGGATCTTGAGGTCGCCGCCCGTGCCAGCGTCGGAGTAGACCACAGCACCGCCGGGCTTGTACGAGACGGTGTCGGGCTCGGAGACCGAGGCGCTGGTGAGGTAGAAGGCGTCGCCATCGGGGTCGATCCAGTCGCCGAGCACCTGGGTCGTGACGCGACCGCCCACCTGCACAATGGCTTTCGTCGAGCGCACCTGCACGGGTGGCGAGTTCTCCGCTGCGGTTCGGACGGTCACGACGACCGTGGCCGTCGCGCTGCCGCCGCGGCCGTCCGTGATCGTGTAGGTGAAGCTCACCGAACCCGACGCGGTGTCGGCGAGCGTGAGCTGCACCTGCTGCCGCTCGTTGATGAGGTCGAGGTGCCCCACGTTCTCATCGATCGGCGTCACGTCACTCACCACCAGCACGTCGCCGTTGGGGTCGAAGTCGTTGAGCAGCACCGGAAGCACGGTCGCGCGGCCCGGCCTGGCGCCGAACGCGTCGTTGACCGCGACCGGAGGCTCCTGCACCTTCTCGACCTCTGGCGGAACGTCCTCGTCGTTCTGCTGTTCCTGCGGCGGCTGGTCGTCCTGCACGATGAGGTCGTCCCAGTTGTCGATGAGCTCGCCGTCGCGCTGCACGGCCCAGGTCTTGCCCGAGCGACGATCGTTGAGCACTGCGCGGTCGCCGTTTCTCACGAATGAGAGCTGAGCGGTTCCCCCCATGTCGGCGAGCACGAGCGTCGTTCCCGCGCCGCCGTCCGACGGGCAGCGGCGCCAGCTGTCGCCGTTGGTCCACGAGGCGAACTCGCACCCTGCGAGCACAAGCGGGCGCGCGGGCGTTCCCGTCTCGCCGTCGACGAGCGCGACTGCTGATGCTCCGCTGAGCGGAATGCTGATCAGTCCGGCACTGTACGCGACGAGAACACGGTCGCCGTTGGACGAGGCCCACTGCAGCACGGTTGCCGTGCCGCCACCGATGAGTGGCGAGAGGTCGACCGTGCGACCCGCGAGGTAGACGATGTCAGCGTCGGCGTCGAGAACTGCCCAGCGGCCCGCGGCAGACGTGATCGAGAGGTCACCGCCGTCGGGGATGCTCACCGACTCCGTGCCGCTCACGACGTCGGAGGTCGCGGCATCGACACGCAGAACCTGCCCCGTCGACGGCGAGTACGCGAAGAGCAGTCCCGCGGGGTCGACGGTCACTACCGCGCCGTCGCCGAGGCTCAGGGTCGAGTCGGATTCGGCGTCGAAGCTTGCGAAATCGTTCCACGGCACGATCCACAGTTCACCGGTGCCAGCCTCGAAGACTATGACGTTCGTGCCGGCGAGGAACACCTCGGGTTGTGCGGGTGGCAGCGGCACGCTGTCGGTGACCTGCGACGTGGCCGGATCGACGACGTCGACCTTGTTGCCCGTGCGGTCGAACAGCAGCACGACCCCGCCCGACTGCAGCACGTCCACATCGTTGCCCGTGGTGCCGACTACCGTATTGAGCTCGAGCACCTCGGTGTTCGCGCGGCCGATGGCCTGCTGTTGGCTATTGGCCACCCACACGGCGCCGTCGCCGAGATCGACACGCTGGGCCGTGTAGCCCGTCGAGACGATCGCGACAGTTGCCACGAGCGCGGCGATGACCAGCCCGCTCGTGGCACTGGCCACGAGAGAGAGGTGGCCCCTGAGCCACTTCCTAAACACCGGTACCCATCATCACCGCGGAACGTCCACGCATTTCTCGCTGCTCGGGTTGCCGGTCTTTCCGTCGCGATTGACGGTCACCGTGATGCACACTCGGTCGCCCGGCTCGGCGTCCACGGTGAACCCTGGGCTGCGCTGGATGCTCGACTCCCCGGTGTTCGTGCTGATCTGGTACGAGTCCTCGCCCTTGATGCCCGGGTCTGCCCACGAGAAGGCGACAGTACCATCGCTCGTCGTGGCCTGGACGTCGACAACCGCGGGAATGTCGGTGCTCGTCGCTCGCACGAGCACGAGGGTAGCGACGGTTCCGAGGGCAAGCACGAGCACGGCGGCCGCAACGAGAACCCACGCGAACGCCCGGATGCCGCGGCTCGCCGTCGCGTTCGTGGCGTTCGTCTTGCTGCCGGTCTCGCGCACGACGGTGCCGACGGCGCTGTAAGGCCCCGCGTCCTCCCCGCGACGGCGACGACGACGATCGGCAACCGATGACACGGCATCGTGCCCGCCCTTGATGCGCGTGCGATCTTCGAGGTGCGACGTGGTCGCGAGCGCCCAGTCATCCATGACAACTTCGATCGCGGTCTGCGGTACGCCGAGCTCGGTCTCGACGGCCTGCAGTTCGCGCACGAGCTCGAGAATGCTCCCGTGGCGGTTCTCGGGCTTGCGCGACATCGCCCGGGCGAGCGCGCGCTCGAGGCTCGCCGGAACGTCGGTGCGCCCGATCGGTCCGGGCTTGGCGCGGTTGATGCGCGAGATCAGGTCGCTCGACTTGTTCGACTCCCCCGGCTGTTCGAACGGCGAGCGCCCGGCGAGCAGCGAGTAGACGGTAGCAGCGAAAGACCAGATCTCCGACTCGATAGTGCCGGCAGTCTCATCCATCAGAACTTCGGGTGCTGACCACGGGATGGACATACCCACGGCCTCGAGGTTTTCGGACTCGCCGAGCGTCGCCGCGATGCCGAAGTCGGAGAGCACGGGATGCCCGTAGGCGGTGAGCAGGATGTTCGAGGGCTTGATGTCGCGGTGCAGCACGCCGGCCCGGTGCGCGGTCTCGATCGCGCTGCCGATCTTGACCGCGACACGCAACACCTCTGGCACCGGAATGCGCTCGGTGCGGTAGCGCTGGCTGAGCGACGAGGAGCACAGCTCCATGACGAGATAGGGACGACCGTCTGACGAGATGCTCGCCTGATAGACGGTGAGGATCGCGGGGTGTGCGCTCAGCTGCGCCATCAGGTTCGCCTCGGCCTGGAACATCTGACGCACCTGGTCGTTGACAACTTCGCTCAGCATGACCTTGACCGCGACCTGGCGCCTCGGCATGTTCTGCTCGTACAGGAAGACATCGGCGAAGCCTCCGGAACCGAGCACGCGGACGTAGGCGAATCCGGGCAGGTTGGGAGGAGCTGATGGCAAGCGACGCGCCACGAAAAACCCCCTAGCCAGTCGACGGATTCCCTATTGTAGGCAGGCGCCTGCACACAACCGCCCTGTTATCCCCCCAATAGGGGCCACGGCTCGAACCCCCATTCACAGGGGTACAGAAACGTGCTATTGCCGCTTCTGTCGTGGCGCGGTGTCCTCGAGATCAGCGATCTCAGCGATCTGGGGGGCATCGAGCACGTCGACGATGATCGCTGTGACGTTGTCCCTGCCTCCAGACGCGAGCGCGGCGTCGATAAGGGCGCCCGCGGTCTCGACGGGGTTGAGGCCCGCAGCCATGTGCAGGCGGATCCGGTCGTCGGATACCTCTTTCGTGAGACCGTCAGAACACATCAGCAGTCGAAGGCCCGTGCGCGCGGGGAGCATCCAGAAGTCGGCGTACGGCTTGGCGTTGAAACCCACCGCCCGCGTGATGATGTTGCTGTCGGGGTGGTGCTCGGCCTCGTCGCGCGTGAGGGCGCCGGATTCCACCAACTCCTGCACCACCGAATGATCGACGGTCACCTGCACGAGCTCGTTGGCCTCGAACGCGTAGACCCGGCTGTCGCCGATGTTGAACACCGCGAAGTATGCGTCGTTCTCCTGGAGCGTGAGGACGGCCCCGGTGACCGTAGTCCCTACCCCGAGCTCACTGTCGCCCGCGATCGTCGTGATGTCGGCGGTCGCGCGCTCCAGGGCACGCTCGATCGTGCGCGGCGCGAGAAAGTCGGAGCCGACGACCTCGGCGAGGCGCTCGACCACCGCCGCGCTCGCGAGGTCGCCCGCGGAGTGCCCGCCCATGCCGTCCGCGACGGCGAAGAGGGGCGACTTCGCGACATACGAGTCTTCGTTGGCCGTGCGCCGTTTTCCGGTGTCGGTCGCTGCCGCCCACGCGATTGTCACCACCGCATTCGGCCGCCCCGGAATAGGGATGGCGAGGCCGGCATTGCTGCCGCCGATTTCGGTCACGATGGCCTTCCTGGTTTCCGTCTACGCCAGGCGCTCGAGCGGGAGGATCTGGAGAATGTTCTCGTCACCAATATCCACCAGCGTGCCGGGAGAGACGACGACCGACTCACCCTGCAGCAGTTTCCGTGGGGTGGATCCGGGCACCAGCACGACGGTACCGTTCGTGCTCCGTAGGTCGGTGACGATGATCGACGATCCGGTCTGGCGCAACTCGAGGTGGGTTGCGGAGACTTCGCGCTGGGGCGACACGACCCGCACGAGGCGCGGCTGTGCACCCACGACGATGCGCGGCGAGCTCGGCTTGCGACCGATGCGGGCCGGACGATCGAGACTGATCGGATCTTTGAGCGCTCCGATCAGGAAGCTGTAGATCGGCGCGGTGCTCGTGGGCCGGGGAGCCTTCGTACGGCCCTGTGTGCGCCGCGGCTCAGGATGCTTCGGTTCCCGGTGCGGCAACACCGTGTCGGCGTTGGGGTCGACTGGCGCAAGCGGCTGGTGCGGCGCACGACCGACCACCGTGTCCCCCAACTCGTTGCTCACACCACCGAGCTTACGTTCCGTACCCCACCCCAGCCACCCGCGCCACCCGGCGCCACCACCCTGTGCGCTTCTCCGGAGGTTCGCGCCGACACACCAACAGTTCCTGTCACTGCTGTGATCTGAGTCGGGTTTCTCCGGAGAAGCGCATCAGACAGGGGTCGCACAGGGATGCCCGAGCTCACCCGATGAAGCTCATCACGTGCTTCACGCGGGTGTAGTCCTCGAAGCCGTAGCTCGAGAGATCCTTGCCGTAACCCGAGTGCTTGAATCCGCCGTGCGGCATCTCGGCGACGAGGGGGATGTGCGTGTTGATCCACACGCAGCCGAAGTCAAGGTGCTTCGCGAAGCGCATGGCGCGGGAGTGGTCCTTCGTCCACACGCTTGACGAGAGCCCGTACTGCACGCCGTTCGCCCATTCGAGCGCCTGCTTCTCGTCGGTGAAGCTCTGCACGGTGATGACGGGGCCGAAGATCTCGTTCTGGATCGCGTCATCAGTCTGCTTGAGGCCAGACACGATCGTCGCCGGATAGAAATACCCCTTCGTGCCCTGGCGCGCGCCGCCGAGTTCGACTGTGGCGTTCGATGGCAACGACTCGATGATGCTCGTGACGCGCTCGAGCTGGCTCGCGTTGTTGACCGGACCGAAGTACGAGCCGCTGTCCGGCGCTCCCGTCGCGGCATTGGCCTTCGCCCACGCGGTCAGCGCGGCAACGAACTCGTCGTGCACGCTCGCGTGCACGAGCACGCGGGTCGCCGCCGTGCAGTCCTGGCCCGCGTTGAAATAGCCGGCGCCGCCGATGCCCTCGGCCGCGGCCTGGATGTCGGCATCCTCGAACACAACGACAGGCGCCTTGCCGCCGAGCTCGAGGTGAACACGCTTGAGGTCGTTGGCTGCCGCCTTCGCGACTTCCATGCCCGCGCGCACCGACCCGGTGATCGACACCATCTGCGGGGTCTTGTGGTCGATCATGAGCCCGCCCGTCGTGCGATCGCCCGTGATGACGTTGAGCACGCCCTTCGGCAGGAACTCGGCGGCGACCTCCGCGAGGAGCAGCGTGCTCGACGGAGTCGTATCGCTCGGCTTGAGTACTGTCGTGTTGCCCGCAGCGATGGCCGGGGCGATCTTCCATACCGCCATGTTGAGCGGGTAGTTCCACGGCGTCACCTGACCGATCACACCGATCGGCTCGCGACGTATCGACGAGGTGTGGTCCTTGAGGTACTCACCAGTGGCCATGCCGCTCAGGTGGCGTGCCTCCCCCGCGAAGAACCGGATCTGGTCGACCGAGAGCATGATCTCGTCGTCGACGAGGGATGCCCGCGGCTTTCCCGTATCCTTCGACTCGAGGTCGGCGAACTCTTCGGCACGCGCTTCCATCGCGTCGGCGATGCGGAACAGCGCAAGTTGACGCTCGGCCGGAGTTGTCTCGCCCCACTCCTCGAACGCCGCCGCCGCCGCCGAGTACGCGGCATCGACATCCGCCGAGCCGGAGACCGGCGAGCTCGCGTAGGTCTCCTCTGTCGAAGGATCGATCACGTCGAAACTCGAGTCGGCCCTCGCCGAGACGTAGTCACCATTGATGAAGTTGCGGATCTCGTTGGTCTCCATGACAGCTAACTTACCCAGTCAAGTGTCGTGACATCCAGCCTTCTCGCGACCGATTCCGTGGGAGTTAAGCGCGCCACGGTGCGGAATCACTTGTGAGCAGGCTGCCGCGCTGACACAATCGACCCATGAGCCCTTCCCCACGGCCTCCGGGCTCGAAACCGATTCAGCTCGACGATGTCTCCAAGAAGATCATCGAGCAGCTGCAGGGCGACGGCCGCCGGTCGTACGCGGAGATCGGCAAGGCGGTGGGCCTGAGCGAGGCCGCCGTGCGCCAGCGCGTGCAGAAGCTCACGGACTCCGGTGTCATGCAGGTCGTCGCCGTCACCGACCCCATGCAGCTCGGCTTCTATCGCCAGGCCATGATCGGCATCCGGGTGACCGGCGACACCACGGTCGTCGCCGAGAAACTCGGGCGCCTGCCCGCTGTCGACTACGTCGTGCTCACGGCCGGCAGTTTCGACATCCTCGCCGAGGTCGTGTGCGAGAACGACGAGGATCTCATCGACCTGCTCAACAAGCAGATCAGGGGCATCGACGGCGTTCAGTCGACCGAGACGTTCGTGTATTTGAAGCTCCACAAGCAGTTCTACAACTGGGGAACAAGGTAGGAAATCATGACCACATATGACACTGCGTCTATTAACGACGCCGACCTTCAGCAGAAGGCGAAAGATCATCTCTGGATGCACTTCGCCCGCCAGTCGGTCATGGAAGACGGCCACGGCGTGCCCATCATCGTCAAAGGCCAGGGCCACCACATCTGGGACAGCAAGGGCAAGAAGTACTTCGACGGCCTGAGCGGACTCTTCGTGGTCAACGCCGGCCACGGCCGCAAGCGCCTCGCTGAGGTTGCCGCGAAGCAGGCCGAGGAGCTCGCGTTCTTCCCGATCTGGTCGTACGCGCATCCGGGCGCCATCGAACTTGCCGACCGGCTCGCGGGCTACGCGCCGGGCGACCTCAACCGCGTCTTCTTCTCCACGGGCGGTGGCGAGGCTGTCGAGACCGCGTTCAAGCTCGCGAAGTACTACTGGAAGCTTCAGGGTCGGCCCACCAAGCACAAGGTCATCTCGCGGGCAGTCGCGTACCACGGCACCCCGCAGGGCGCGCTCGCGATCACGGGCATCCCGGCCATGAAGGAGATGTTCGAGCCCGTCACGCCGGGCGGCTTCCGGGTGCCGAACACCAACTACTACCGGGCGAAGGAGATGGGCTTCGAAGGATCCATCGAGCAGTTCGGCCAGTGGACAGCCAACCGCATCGAGGAGATGATCCTGTTCGAGGGCCCCGAGACCGTCGCGGCCGTGTTCCTCGAACCGGTGCAGAACTCGGGGGGATGCTTCCCGCCCCCGCCCGGCTACTTCGCGCGCGTGCGCGAGATCTGCGACCAGTACGACGTGCTGCTCGTGGCCGACGAGGTCATCACGGGCTTCGGGCGCATCGGAAACATGTTCGCCTCGACCACGTACGGCTTCGAACCCGACATGATCACGTGCGCGAAGGGCATGACCAGCGGGTACTCCCCGATCGGCGCGACCATCGTCTCCGAGAAGATCTACGAGCCGTTCAAGCACGGCACGACGGCGTTCTATCACGGGTACACGTTTGGCGGGCATCCGGTCTCGTCGGCGGTTGCGCTGGCGAACCTCGACATCTTCGAGGAGGAGAAGCTCAACGAGAACGTGCGCGAGAACTCGCCGATCTTCAGGTCGACGCTGGAGAAGCTCACAGACCTGCCGATCGTCGGTGACGTGCGCGGCGACGGCTACTTCTTCGGCATCGAGCTCGTGAAGGACAAGGCCACGCGCGAGACCTTCGACGACGACGAGTCAGAGCGCCTGCTGCGCGGATTCCTCTCCAAAGCGTTGTACGACGCTGGCCTGTACTGCCGCGCGGACGACAGGGGCGACCCCGTCATCCAGCTCGCCCCCCCGCTCACGATCGGCCCCGCCGAGTTCGACGAGATCGAGGGAATCCTGCGGGGAGTCCTGACCGAGGCCTGGACCCGGCTCTGATCCCCCTCCACCCACTCCTTTCTGCGGGCAGGTCGGCAAGATGCGGGGAGATTTCCGCGCATATCGGCAACCTGCCCGCAGAATGCAGCCTGTGAACTACCGTGACGTGAGCTTCTGGCACGACAGCGTGCCGGACGACCTCGCGCCCCGGGCCGCATTGCCCGGCGACATCGACGCGGATGTCGCGATCGTGGGCGGCGGTCTCACGGGCCTGTGGACCGCGTGGTACCTGCTCGAACGCGACCCCACGCTGAGCATCGTCGTGCTCGAGAAGGAGATCGCGGGCTTCGGCGCGTCCGGTCGCAACGGCGGCTGGTGCAGCGCGCTGTTCCCTCGGTCAACGGCGTCCCTCGAGCGCGCACACGGCCGCGAGGCGGCACTTGCCATGCGGCGAGCGATGATCGCGACCGTCGACGAGGTCGGCCGGGTCGCGGCATCCCTCGGCCTGGAGATCGACTACGCGAAGGGTGGCACTCTCGCCTTCGCGCGCTCGGCGGTTCAGCTCGAGGCTGCGAAGGCCGAGGTTGCCGAGGCCGCGAGGTACGGCGTCGACCCGATCGAGATGCGCGGCCCGGCGAGCTTCGACCCGAACTGTGCTCGGGTGCATCCCGCGAAGCTCGTGCGCGGCCTGGCCCGAGCCGTCGAGGCGCGCGGGGTGACGATCCACGAGGGCACCGAGATGCTCGACTACGCACCGCATACAGTCACGACGGCCCACGGCACCGTGCGAGCCAACCATGTCGTCATCGCGACCGAGGGCTACGGCGCGACCCTGCGTGCCACCCGTCGCCGCATCCTGCCGCTGTATTCGCTCATGATCGCGACAGAGCCGCTGCCGGATGCCACCTGGCAGGAGTTGGGGATCGAGCACGGGCAGACCTTCACCGACTATCGCCACCTGCTGATCTACGGCCAGCGCACCGCAGACAACCGTTTCGCGTTCGGCGGACGCGGTGCCCGCTACCACTGGGGCAGCGCTATTCGTCCGGAGTACGATCGCGTCCCCGCAGTCTTCGACCATCTGCGCCGCACGCTCGGCGAGCTGTTCCCCGCGATCGGCGACGTCGCGGTGACGCACCGCTGGGGCGGACCGCTCGGCGTGCCCCGTGACTGGCACGCAACGGCGAGCTTCGACGCGGCGAAGGGCATGGCGTGGGCGGGCGGCTATGTCGGCGACGGGCTGAGCACGACCAACCTCGCGGGCCGCACTCTCGCTGACCTGATGACCGGCACGTCCTCCGAACTCACGTCCCTGCCGTGGGTGAACCACAAATCCCCCGCCTGGGAGCGCGAACCGCTGCGCTTCGTCGGGGCCAACGCCGGCCTCGCCGCCATGACGATCGCGGACGCCGAGGAGCGGCTCACGAAACGACCGTCCCTCGCGGCCAGGCTCATGGGGCCGCTCACCGGTCACTAGATTAACTTTCTGTGACAATTATTGACATGTCACCCATTTTGGGAAGTTTTTCAGGATCAATGCCCTTGCATAGTCCTATGACAACTGGAACCGACATTCATCCCGACTACCTCGTAGGCACCTGGAAGCTCGACCCGAGCCACTCCGAGTTGTCCTTCTCGGTCAAGCACCTCATGATCTCCAAGGTGAAGGGCAACTTCGGCACCTTCGACGTGACCATCGTCACCGCCGAGGATCCTCGCGAGTCGACAATCGAGGCGACCATCGACGTGGCCTCCGTGAACACCGGGGTCGAGGTACGGGACAACCACCTCCGCACGAGCGACTTCTTCCTCGTCGAGGAGCACCCCACCATGACCTTCAGGTCGACCGGGTTCGACGGCGACATCACCAAGGGCGAGTTCACCATCACTGGTGACCTCACCCTGCGCGGTGTGACCCAGCCAATCACCCTCAAGGGCGAGTTCGGCGGCGTCATCACCGACCCGTACGGCAACGTCAAGGCGGGAGCCACGGCGACCACGAAGATCAACCGCCTCGACTTCGGCGTCAACTGGAACACGGCCCTCGAAGCCGGCGGCGTGACCCTCGGTGACGGGGTCACCATCACCGCAGACATCCAGGTCGCCCTTCAGAAGTAGGCGGTCCCTCCCAGAAGTAGCTCAGCCATCGCCCGGTAGAGTTCTCGCCGTGGCGATACCCGAACTCGACGAGCCCGTTCCGCTGCATCCGCTGCGGGAGCGGGCTCGTCTCGGCGCCGGGCGTATCGCCGGTCTCGTGATCGGCGCCATAGTCGTAGTCGCCCTCGGCATCACGGGAACCTGGGTGCTCACGCATCCCCAGCGCATCACCGACCAGTTCACCGTGTGGAACTTCACGGCGACCTCGACGATCGGGGCGTACGCGGACCGTTCCACGATGACCGACGAGGGTCGGTTCCTGTTCTATGCCAGCCGCCCGGAGGTTTCTCCCGAGGGTGAGTTCGACGCGCACTGTTCGAGCCAACTCGAGGACGTCGGCATCCTCGGCTGCTATCTGCACGCCGACAAGCGCATCTACCTCTACGACGTCACGGATGACCGGCTCGACGGCATCGAAGAGGTGGTTGCTGCCCACGAGATGCTGCACGCCGCGTGGGACCGGATGAGCGACGCCGAGCGCGACACGCTCGCGCCCCTGCTCGAGGCGGCCGCCGCGACGAAGGCCGACGATCCCGATTTCGCCAAGACGCTCGAGTACTACGCCAAGGCGGAGCCGGGCGAGCGCCTCAACGAACTGCACTCGATCATCGGCACCGAGTTCGCCGACCTCGGCCCGGAGCTCGAAGCCCACTACGCCGAGTACTTCTCCGATCGCGCGGCTCTCGTCGAGCTGCACATCACCTCGTACGCGGTGTTCCAGCAGCAGCAGGAAGCGATTGACGACATAGTCGCCCAGCTCGACGCGCTCCAGGCGAGCGTCGATGCCGACTACGCGTCGTACAACGCGGGCTACGACCAGCTCAACTCCGATATCGCCGACTTCAACACGCGCGCCGAGAACGGCGACTTCACGAGCCAGTCGCAGTTCAACACCGAACGCAACGGTCTCATCGCGCGCCAGGCCGACCTCGACGCGTTCTACTCCACGATCGACGATCGCAAGAAGCAGTACGACGCGCTCGTGACCCAGCTCGACGATCTCAACGCGCAGGTCAAGGAGCTCAACCAGAGCATAAACATCACGCCGCGGGACGACGCGAACCTCTAGGCCTCCTCGGTCACGGGCGCCGCGAACTGCGAGGTGTAGAGCGTGAAGTACGCGCCGCCCTTCGCGAGTAGCTCGGCGTGCGTGCCCTGCTCGACTATCGCGCCATGCTCCATCACGAGGATGAGGTCCGCGTCCCGGATCGTCGAGAGCCGGTGCGCGATCACGAAGCTCGTGCGGTCCCGGCGCAGGGCCTTCATGGCCTGCTGCACGAGCACCTCGGTGCGGGTGTCGACCGAGCTCGTCGCCTCGTCGAGGATGAGCACGCTCGGCCGGGCAAGGAAGGCTCGCGCGATCGTCAGGAGCTGCTTCTCCCCGGCGCTCACGTTTCCGCCTTCGTCGTCGAGGAGAGTGTCGTACCCGTCGGGCAGCGAGTGCACGAAGCGGTCGACGTATGTGGCCCTCGCGGCCGCGATGATCTCGTCCTCGGTGGCATCCGGGCGCCCGTAGGCGATGTTCTCGCGGATCGTGCCGGCGAACAGCCACGTGTCCTGCAGGACCATGCCCATGCGCGAGCGCAGGTCGTCGCGCGTCATCGTGGCGATGTCTGTGCCATCGAGAGTGATGCGGCCGGCGTCGATCTCGTAGAACCGCATCACGAGGTTGACGAGGGTCGTCTTGCCCGCGCCGGTCGGCCCGACGATCGCGACGGTCTGACCGGGCTGCGCGACGAGGGAGAGGTCGTCGATGAGCGGCGTCTTCTCCTCATAGCGGAACGACACGTTCTCGAACTCGAGTCGGCCGGTCGATGCCGCGGGGATGGCCGCGGAAACCGGATCGGGCCGCTGCTCCCCGGCGTCGAGCAGTTCGAACACGCGCTCGGCCGACGCGACCCCCGACTGCAGCAGGTTCGCCATCGAGCCGAGTTGGCTGAGCGGCTGGGTGAACTGGCGCGAGTACTGGATGAACGCCTGCACGTCACCGAGCGACAGCGAGCCGTTGGAGACGAAGAGCCCGCCCACGACCGCGATCACGACGTAGACGAGGTTGCCGACGAACATCATCGACGGCATGATGATGCCGCTCACGAACTGCGCGCCGAAGCTCGCGGTGTAGAGCTCGTTGTTCTTCTCGCGGAAGCGCTGCTCGACCTCGCGGTGCCTGCCGAAGACCTTCACGAGCGCGTGACCCGAGTACGCCTCCTCGACCTGGCCGTTGAGCGCTCCCGTATGCGCCCACTGGGCGACGAAGAGCTTCTGCGAGCGCTTCGCGATGACCGACGTGATCACGAGGGTGAGCGGAATCGTCACGAGGGCGATGACCGCCAGGATCGGCGAGATGAGGAACATCATGATGAGCACGCCCACGACGGTCAGCAGGCTCGTCACGAGCTGCGAGAGCGTCTGCTGCATGCTCTGGCCGATGTTGTCCACGTCGTTCGTGACACGACTCAGGAGCTCGCCGCGCTGCATCTTGTCGAAGTAGCTGAGCGGCAGTGCGTTGACCTTGGTCTCGACATCCGCGCGCAGCGTGTAGACAGTATTCTGCACTATCGCGTTGAGCACGAAGCCCTGCAGCCACGAGAACACCGACGACAGCACGTAGATGAGCAACACGAGCCCGAGTATCATCTGCAGCGCGCTGAAGTCGATGCCCCGCCCCGGTGTGAGCGTCATGCCGCTGATGAGGTCGGCCTTCTGGTTGTCGCCGGATGCCCGGAGCTGGTCGATCACCTGCTGCTGGGTGACTCCCGCCGGAAGCGTCTTCGAGATGATCCCCGAGAAGATGATGTTCGTGGCCTGGCCCAACAGCTTGGGACCGAGCACTGCGAAGGTCACGCTCACGACGGAGAGCAGGATCACCGCGACGACTCCCACGCGGTGTGGTCGTAGTCGCCCGAGGAGTCGCTTCGCCGACGGCCAGAAGGTCATCGACTTCTCGGCGGGCATGCCCATGCCGCCCATCGGGCCGCCACCACCGGGGCCGCGACGGACGGGGGGACGCTGTGCTGTTGAATTCGACATCAGGCTGCCTCCTCCGCTCGTAGCTGGCTATCCACGATCTCCTTGTAGGTCTCGCTGCTCTTCAGGAGCTCGTCGTGCGTGCCGCTGCCGACGATCTCGCCGTCCTCGAGCACGAGAATCTGGTCTGCGTCCACGATCGTGGAGACGCGCTGCGCGACGATGATCTTCGTCGCGGCCTTCTCCGATTTCGCGAGAGCTCGGCGCAAGCGGGCATCAGTCGCGGTGTCGAGCGCCGAGAACGAGTCATCGAACACGTAGATCTCGCTCTTCTTCACAAGCGCACGCGCGATCGCGAGGCGCTGGCGCTGGCCACCCGAGACGTTGGTACCGCCCTGGGCGATCGGTGCATCGAGGCCTTCGGGCATCTCGGAGACGAAGTCCTTGGCCTGGGCGGTCTCGAGGGCGGCCCACAGCTCGTCGTCTGTCGCGTCCGGGTTTCCGTAGCGCAGGTTGCTCGCGACGGTTCCCGAGAACAGGTAGGCACGCTGCGGCACGAGTCCGATGCGTCCCCACAGCAGGTCGGGGTCGAGCTCACGCACGTCGACACCATCGACGAGCACCGTGCCACCCGTGGCGTCGAAGAGTCGCGGCAGCAGGTTGACGAGGGTCGTCTTGCCCGCGCCCGTGCTGCCGATGATGGCCGTGGTCTGCCCGGGCCTGGCCTGGAAGCTCAGGTTCCGCAGCACCGGCTGCTCGGCGCCGGGGTAGGCGAACTCGACGCCCCGCAGCTCGATGAGTCCCGTGCCGTGCAGCTCGGCGACCGGATGCTCGGGCAGCTCGACCGACGTAAGAGTGTCGAGCACCTCGACCAGGCGGTCGGACGACACCGCAGCGCGCGGGATCATGATCGCCATGAAGGTCGCCATCATGACAGCCATGAGAATCTGGATGAGGTAGCTCAGGAACGCGGTGAGCGCTCCGATCTGCACGGTTCCCTGGTCGATCGCGTCTGCGCCGAACCACAGCACGGCGACGCTCGAGACGTTCATCACCAGCATCACCACGGGAAAGACGAGGGCGAACAGGCGGCCCGCGCTCACTGCCGTGCGCGTGACATCCGCGTTCGCCTTCTCGAAGCGCTCGGTCTCGAGGCCCTCGCGCACGAACGCACGCACGACCCGGATGCCCGTGAGCTGCTCACGCAGCACCCGGTTTACCGTGTCGATGCGCGCCTGCATGAGCCGGAACAGCGGTACCATGCGGCTCACGATGAACCCGATGATGACGAGCATGACGGGGATCGCGACGACCATGATCCACGAGAGACCCACGTCCTGTCGCAACGCCATGATCACGCCACCCACCGCGAGGATGGGCGCGGAGACCAGGAGCGTGCAGGTCATGAGCACGAGCATCTGCACCTGCTGCACGTCGTTCGTCGTGCGGGTGATCAGGGACGGGGCGCCAAACCGCGAGACCTCTCGTTCGGAGAACGCACCTACGTGCACGAAGATCGCCTCGCGCACGTCGCGGCCGAATGCCATGGCCGCCTTGGCTCCGAAGTAGACGGCGGCGATCGCGGCGGCGACCTGCACGAGCGTGATCGCGAGCATGACACCCCCGATCATGAGGATGTAGCCCGTATCGCCCTTGGCGATGCCGTTGTCGATGATGTCGGCGTTGAGGCTCGGAAGATAGAGCGAGGCAATTGACTGGATGAGCTGGAACACGACGACGCCCACGATGAGCTTCGTGTGCGGCCGAAGGTATCGGCCGATGAGCTTGAGCAACATGCTCAGCCTTCTTTCGTGGTGGTGGTGACTGTGTTCTCACTCACAAGCGGAAGATGTCGGACACGTCCTGGACCTCGGCAGGGGTGGGCGTCCAGGCCGTGGCTGCCGCAGCGTTCTGGGCGAGCTGCTCGGGCTTCGTCGTACCGGCGATCACGCTCGTGAGGGCGGGCTGGGCGAGCATCCAGCCGAAGGTGGCTTCGAGCATCGTGATCTCGTGGGCCGAGCAGAACGCCGCGTACGCCTCGAGCACGCCCCACGGCGCCTCGTCCGCGAGGTGTGGGCGCTGGCGCATGATGCGGGTGTCTGCCGGACGCTCGGTGCGCGTGAACTTGCCCGTGAGCAACCCGTTCTGCAGGGGAAAGTACGGCAGGAAGCCCAGGCCGTACTCGCGCACCGCGGGCAGCACGTCCCGTTCCGCGCCGCGCGCGCGCAGACTGTACTCGTTCTGGGACGACACGAACCGCCCGCCCGCCGCCGCGGCCTCGGCGATCTGCTCGCCCGAGAAGTTCGAGTGCCCGTAGTGCAGGATCGTGCCCTCGACCACGAGTTCGTCGAGCGCTGCGATCGTCTCGGCGATGGGCGTCTCCGGGTCCGGCGTGTGCAGCTGGTACAGGTCGACGCGGTCGGTCTGCAGGCGGCGAAGCGACCCCTCGATAGCTTCACGGATGTACGCGCGCGACCCCTTGGGAGTTCCGGGCAGGATGCCCATGTCGTAGCCGCTGTGGCCGAACTTGGTCGCGAGCACAACCCGGTCGCGCTTGCCGCGCAACGCGTTGCCCATGAGTGTCTCGCTCAGGCCGGCGCCGCCGTACATGTCTGCGGTGTCGAGCAGCGTCACGCCGAGATCGACCGCCGCGTCGATCACCGCGTTCGTGCCCTCCTGCGTTTCGGTGAGAGTTCCGAGCCGCCCAAAATTGTTGCAGCCGAGTCCAATCGTGGAGACCGTGGGGCCGCCCGTGCCGAGCGTGCGCAGTTCGATGTTCGCCATGCTCCTATCCTGCTCTGTCCGGTCGGCGACGCATCTCATCACATGTCCGAAAAGTGCCAGAACGCTGTCGGATGCCGCGGCTACAGTCGAATCATGCACTTCCCCACAGCAGCTCTTCCGGCCTATCTGGTGCGCATCGATTCGCCCATCGGCCGCATCGAAGTCACGAGCGACGGTGACTCCGTAACCTCCCTCTCGATCGAACGCGGAGGGGAGCTTCCCCTTGATGGAGCTCCCGAACTGTCGAACCCCGTGCTCGACAAGGCAGTCGAACAGCTCCGCGAGTACTTCGCCGGCACTCGCACCGACTTCGACCTCCCCGTCGCCTACGCCGGCACCGAGTTCCAGCGAGCTGTATGGAAAGAGCTGACACAGCTGCCGTTCGGCGGGGTCGTTTCGTACGGCGAGATCGGTCACGCCACCGGGCGCGGGACGGCGGGCCGGGCCGTCGGTGGCGCGGTCGGCGCCAATCCGATCCCGATCATCGTGCCGTGCCACCGCGTGCTCGCGTCAGACGGGCGCATCACCGGCTACAGCGGAGGCAACGGAATCCCGACCAAGATCTGGCTGCTCGATCACGAGGGAATCAGCCACAAGTGAGCGGGGTTCTCGGCACCGATCTCACACTGGGCGCTGACGGGCGCACCCGCTGCGCGTGGGTGGGAACGGACGCCGAGTACGCGCGGTATCACGACGAGGAGTGGGGCAATCCCCTGCACGGCGACCGACAGCTGTTCGAGAAGCTGAGCCTCGAGGGCTTCCAGGCCGGGCTGTCGTGGATCTCGATTCTGCGTCGGCGACCCGGATTCCGGGTGGTGTTCCATGATTTCGAGCCAACGGACATCGCAGCCTTTGGCGATGACGACGTCGAACGTCTCATGCTCGACGAGCGCATCATCCGCAACCGCGCCAAGATTCTCGCGACCATCGGCAACGCGCGTGCCACCCTCGAACTCACGGCCGGCCATCCGGGCGCCCTCGACGAACTCATGTGGGGCTTCGCCCCGACCACACCGCGGCCGCGACCGCAGTCGTTCGGCGACCTCGCCGCCATCACGCCGGAGTCGACCGCGCTCAGCAAGGCGCTCAAAGCGCGCGGCTACCGCTTCGTGGGGCCCACGACGATGCACGCCCTCATGCAGTCCGCCGGGATGATCGACGACCACATCGCAGGTTGCTGGAAAGCAACCTAAGCGGCTGGAGCCGATCCAAAGCCGGCGAGTGGCGGCGGGAAGCCCGCGGCCGCAATGCGCTCGGGCTCGTACGTCTCCTCGGGTCGAGCAAGCAGGAAGATGCCGAGCACGACATACTCGCCACTCTTGCGGAACGCCAGCCCCGTGCGGTACATGCCGATGTACAGGAAAACGGACGTCACGAAGCCACCGACCTCGAGCCACTTCCCGGTCGAACAGAACGGCACCCAGGCTATCCACGGCTCGACGCCCACCTTGGCGAAGAACCTCATGAGGGCGAGCGACATCACCACGTAGTAAGCGACCGCGATGATCACGACGACCAGGATCATGATGGCGTAGAGCGCGAAGAAGATCGCGGCAGCAGTGGGAATGACCGGGTCGATCGGATGGGGATCCATGCGGCTACCCGACGACGAGGTCGAGCTCTCCGGGCGCTCCGTCTTCGAGACGGATCCCGGAGGCCGCCGCCCACGCCACGAGATCGTCGATCGTCGCGTGGTCGGCTCCCGCCGCGATCACGGCACGCGCAAACTCTCCCTTGCCCTTCTTGTTGAAGTGGCTGAGCGCGACGCGACGACCCTTAGCGCCTTCGGACACCACTCGGATGTACGTCGCCGACTCCGGGGCTGGGCCGAGGGTCGCGTACGCCTCAGAGCGCAGGTCGAGCACGAGCCCGGACTGTGCAGCGAGCGCTTCCGTGATCGCCGAGCGCCAGTGCCGGCGCAGCGACAGCCCCGGCAGCCGGGAGTCGTGCGACAGCCGGTAGGCCGGGATCGGGTCGCTCGCACGCACGAGCCCGAACAGCGCGGAATGGATCACGACGTGATCGGCGGCGAAAGCCCGCTCAGCCGCGGTGAGAGTCTCGACCTCGAGCCCGTCGTAGAGCACACCCGTGTAGCGGTCGAGCGCGGGCATGACTGGCGACTTTCCGAGCGCGCGGTTACGGTCGACCTCGAAGCGCTGGGTGGGTCCGAGGGAGAGCGCGTCGAGCGATCCGCCCACCGAGTGGGAGAGCGTGCGCAGGGCCGCGAGGGCAGCCTTGCGCTGCGGGCCCAGCTCGGGGAACGAGAGGGCCGCGAGGTCGAGGTGCGCGGCATCCCCACCGTCGCGTTTGGTTTCGGACGGCGGGAGGATTAGCAGCACAGGGGTTTCTAGGGGTTATGGCTCGAGGAAGGCGAGCGCGCGTTCGACGTTCACGCCGAGCGGTTCGACGGAGTCGAGGGTGATGCGCGCGATAGCTGCGCTCGGCCCCGACCACTCCGAATAGTCCTCGAGGCTCTGCTCAACCGCATTCCAGGTCAGCTCGAGGTGGGGCAGCGACCGCTCCCGACTCTCGATGCGCTCACGGTGCAACTCGGGGTCTGAGCAGATGACCTCGATGAACTTGAGCGGCTCCTCGAGCGTCGCGGCGAGGGATACCCACTGCTCGCGCGCGGGATTCACGGCGTTGACGGCATCGACGAGCACGCTGCGGCCCGACTCGAGCAGGGTCGCCGCCTGCATGCGGGCGACCAGGTACGCGGCGAGGCCCGTGGGCTGGTCGCGGTCGATGCCTGCGCGCAGGATCGCCGACTCGATCGGGTCGACCGACACGACGGGAACGTTCAAGCGCCCGGAGAGCACCTGCCCGATCGTCGACTTGCCAGCACCGGGAAGCCCTGCCATGGAGATCAGCACCTTAGACAGCCGCCTCTCGAAAGCTCAGCTTCTGCAAACTCACACGAGCTCGGCGTTGCGCGCGACGATCGTGACCGTATCGTGCTCGACCGAAAGGAAACCGTCGTCGGCGTTCGCCGTGATGACGGCACCGTCGACGGGGGTCACACGCACCTCGCCCTGAGCGAGGATCGCCAGGATCGGCTCGTGACCCGGCAGGATGCCGATCTCGCCCTCGGTCGTGCGCGCGATGACCTGCTTCGCCTCGCCCGACCAGATCTCGCGATCGGCCGACACCACGCTGACCTTGAGCGCGGCCATCGTTAGCCGTTCTCCTTCTGGATGCGCGCCCACTGCTCTTCGACATCGGAGATGGCGCCGACGTTGAAGAACGCCTGCTCAGCCACGTGGTCGAACTCGCCGCGGGTGATCGCATCGAACGACTCGATGGTGTCCTTCAGCGGAACCGTCGAACCCTCGACACCCGTGAACTTCTTGGCCATGTAGGTGTTCTGCGAGAGGAACTGCTGGATGCGGCGCGCACGCGACACCGTGATCTTGTCTTCCTCGGAGAGCTCGTCAACACCGAGGATCGCGATGATCTCCTGGAGTTCCTTGTTCTTCTGCAGGATCGCCTTCACGTTGGTCGCGACACGGTAGTGGTCGGCGCCCAGGTAACGCGGGTCGAGGATGCGGCTCGTGGAGGTGAGCGGATCGACGGCCGGGTAGAGGCCCTTCGACGCGATCTCACGGCTGAGTTCGGTAGTCGCGTCGAGGTGAGCGAACGTCGTGGCGGGAGCTGGGTCGGTGTAGTCATCGGCGGGAACGTAGATCGCCTGGAGCGACGTGATCGAGTGACCACGCGTCGAGGTGATGCGCTCCTGCAGGATGCCCATCTCGTCGGCGAGGTTGGGCTGGTAGCCCACGGCAGACGGCATGCGGCCGAGCAGGGTCGAGACCTCGGAGCCGGCCTGGGTGAAGCGGAAGATGTTGTCGATGAACAGCAGCACATCCTGCTTCTGCACGTCGCGGAAGTACTCGGCCATCGTGAGGGCTGAGAGAGCGACGCGAAGACGCGTGCCCGGCGGCTCATCCATCTGGCCGAAGACTAGGGCGGTCTTATCGAAGACGCCAGCTTCCTCCATCTCGGCGATGAGATCGTTGCCCTCGCGGGTGCGCTCGCCGACACCGGCGAACACCGACACACCACCGTGGTCGGATGCGACGCGCTGGATCATCTCCTGGATGAGCACGGTCTTGCCGACGCCTGCACCGCCGAAGAGGCCGATCTTTCCACCGAGTACGTACGGCGTGAGGAGGTCTATGACCTTGATGCCGGTCTCGAAGAGCTCGGTCTTCGACTCGAGCTGGTCGAATGCCGGGGGCTTGCGGTGGATGGGCCAGCGCTCGGTGATCTCGATCGGCTCGCCACCCTCGTTATTGAGGATCTCGCCGATGACGTTGAAGACCTTGCCCTTGGTGACGTCTCCGACGGGGACCGTGATCGGACCGCCGGTGTCGCGCACCTCCTGGCCGCGCACGAGGCCGTCGGTGGGGTTCAGCGCGATGGCGCGCACGAGGTCGTCACCGAGGTGCTGGGCAACCTCGAGCGTGATCTCGGTCGACTCTGAGCCGATGGTGATCGTCGTCTTCAGCGCGTTGTAGATGCCGGGGATCGAGTCGTGCGGAAACTCGATGTCGACGACGGGGCCGGTGACGCGCGCGATGCGACCGACGCCGGCGACCTTCGCGGCGGGAGCCTTCTTGGTAGCGGTAGCCATGGGTTTCTCTTCCTGTCTGCTTACTTAGCCGAGCTCAGGGCGTCTGCGCCGCCCACGATCTCGGAAATCTGCTGGGTGATCTCGGACTGGCGAGCATTGTTCGCGAGCCGGGTGTAGGTCGTGATGAGCTTGTCGGCGTTATCGCTCGCCGACTTCATGGCCTTCTGCGTGGCCGCGTGCTTCGCGGCGGCCGACTGCAGCATGGCGTTGAAGATGCGGCTCTCGATATAGACCGGGAGCAGGGCATCCAGCACGTCGCTGACCTCGGGCTCGAACTCGTAGAGCGGGAGGATCTCGTTGTCATCCGGTGCTTCGACACCCTCGACGACCTCGAGGGGCAGCAGGCGAACGACCTCGGGCACCTGCACGAGCATGCTCACGAAGCGGTTGTAGACGATGTGGATCTCGTCCACGCCGCCCTCACTCGCCGGCTGGAGGAACTTCGCCACGATAGCGTCGCCGATCTCCTTGGCCGTCTCGAACTCAGGAGCGTCGGTGCCGCCGGTCCAGATGCGTTCGGCCTCACGCTTGCGGAACGCGAAGTACCCGACGGCCTTGCGGCCGACGAGGTAGTGAACGACATCCTTGCCCTGGCCCTGCAGGCGCGCGGCCAACTCACTCGCCTCACGCAGCACGTTCGTGTTGAACGCCCCGGCGAGACCGCGGTCTGACGAGAAGATGACGATCGCGGCGCGCTCGATCTTCTCCGGCTCCGTGGTGAGGATGTGGTCGACGTTCGAGAAGGTCGCCACAGCCGACACGGCGCGCGTCACGGCGCGCGAGTACGGCCCGGAGGCCGCCACCCGCTGCTGCGCCTTCTGAATGCGCGATGCGGAGATGAGCTCCATGGCCCGAGTGATCTTCTTGGTCGTCTGGGCAGACTTGATCTTCTGCCGGTAGACCCGAAGTTGCGCTCCCATGTGCTTGTATCCCTATTCCGTCGCTACTTGCGCTTGCCCTTGACGATTTTTTCCTGCTCGATGTCCTCGGGTTCGATCTCGTCGAACACCTCGGTACCGACAGAGATGAGCGGCTTGCCCTCACCCGTCTGGAACTCGAGCTTGAACTTGTCAACCGCGGCGTCGAGCGCTGCGGTGGTGTCTTTGTCGAGCACGTTCGTCTCGCGCAGTGTGTCAAGCACCTTGGTGTTGCGCGCGAGATAGTCGTGCAGTTCGGCCTCGAAGCGCAGGATGTCTTCGACTGGAACCTCGTCGAGCTTGCCGTTCGTGCCCGACCAGATCGAAACTACCTGCTTCTCGACAGCCATCGGCGAGTACTGCGGCTGGCGCAGGAGTTCGGTGAGACGGGCGCCACGGGCGAGCTGGCGACGGCTCGTCGCGTCGAGGTCGGATGCGAACATCGCGAAAGCCTCGAGCGAGCGGTACTGCGCGAGTTCGAGCTTGAGCGTTCCGGAGACCGACTTGATCGACTTGAGCTGGGCGTCGCCACCAACGCGCGACACCGAGATGCCAACATCGACAGCAGGGCGCTGGTTTGCGTTGAAGAGGTCCGACTGCAGGAAGATCTGACCGTCGGTGATCGAGATCACGTTGGTCGGGATGTAGGCCGAGACGTCGTTCGCCTTGGTCTCGATGATCGGCAGGCCGGTCATCGAGCCGGCGCCCAGGGCGTCGGAGAGCTTGGCGCAGCGCTCGAGCAGCCGGGAGTGCAGGTAGAACACGTCACCGGGGTATGCCTCGCGTCCCGGCGGGCGACGCAGAAGCAGCGACACCGCGCGGTAGGCCTCTGCCTGCTTCGAGAGGTCATCGAAGATGATCAGGACGTGCTTGCCGTCGTACATCCACTGCTGGCCGATGGCCGAACCGGTGTACGGGGCGAGGTACTTGAAACCGGCGGGGTCGGAGGCGGGAGCCGCGACGATGGTCGTGTACTCCATAGCTCCTGCGTCTTCGAGCGCGCCCTTGACGGCGGCGATCGTCGAGCCCTTCTGGCCGATGGCGACGTAGATGCAGCGAACCTGCTTGTTGGTGTCGCCCGACTCCCAGTTGGCCTTCTGGTTGATGATCGTGTCGATCGCGATGGCCGTCTTGCCGGTCTGGCGGTCACCGATGATGAGCTGGCGCTGGCCACGGCCGATCGGGATCATGGCGTCGATCGCCTTGATACCGGTCTGCATGGGCTCGTGAACGCTCTTGCGCTGCATGACACCGGGAGCCTGGAGCTCGAGGGCGCGACGCGCGTCGGCCTTGATCTCTCCGAGCCCGTCGATGGGAGCGCCGAGCGGGTCGACCACGCGGCCGAGGAAGGCGTCGCCGACGGGGACGGAGAGAACCTCGCCCGTGCGGGTGACCTCCATGCCTTCGACGATTCCGGCGAACTCACCGAGGATGACGACACCGATCTCGTCTTCGTCGAGGTTCTGAGCGAGTCCAAGCGTTCCGTCGGAGAACTTGATGAGTTCGTTGGCCATGACGCCCGGGAGGCCTTCGACGTGCGCTATGCCGTCGGCTGCGTCGATCACATAGCCGACCTCGGTCTTCGAGGCCGAGCCTGGCTCGTACGCCTTGACGAAGTCTTTGAGAGCGTCACGGATCTCGTCCGGGCTGATCGTGAGTTCTGCCATTGTTCGTTCCTTCTTCGTAGTTCGCTAGGACAGTGTTCGCTAGGACAGTGTTCGCTAGCCAGCGAGCTGGAGCCTGAGGTCGTTGATGCGCGTGGACACGCTGCCGTCGATGACGTCGTCACCGATCTGCACGCGAATACCACCGATGATCGAGGGGTCGATGACCAGGTTGAGCTGGAGGTCGCGGCCGTAGTTCTTCGCGAGCCCCGCGCGCAGGCGGTCGAGCTGGGCCGCGCTGATCGGCGCTGCAGTGATGACTGTCGCGACGGCGAGGCCGGCCTGGTCGGCGACGAGGGATGCCGCGGTGCGCACGAGCTCGCCGATGCGGCGGCCACGCGGCTGCTGCACGAGATGGTCGACGATGGCGAGTGTCTGCGGGCTCGCCTTCTTCGCGAGGAGTGCGGTCACGAGCGCCGACTTCGCCGCAGGCGAGCCGAGCTTGCTGCCGACCGCGAGCTCGAGTTCCGGGTCGGACGCCACAGCGGCACCGAAGGCGAACAGCTCGCTCTCGAGCGAGACATCCTTGCCCGCTGACGAGGCAACTGCACGGATGCCCACCTCTTCCACGCCGGCGAGCAGGTCGTCCTGTGTGGACCAGCGCGAGGCGACGATCTCGCTCAGGAGCGTGCGCGCCGGAGCGCCGATCGCGGAGAAGACCTGGCCGATGACCGAGGCCTTGTCCTGGGCGGCAACGGAAGGGTCGGCGAGGACAGAGCGCAACTGCGCCGAGCCGCCAATGATGCGCGCGGCCTCGAAGAGTTGTGTTCCGGTCGCCAGGGCGTCCGTGCTGCCAACCTTCGCGAGCGCGTCGCGGGCGCTGGAGAGCGCCTGCCTCGTTGCCGATCCCATTACTTCCTTGCCTGCCCCGTCGAAGTGGACTGTGCCTTCTCGTCAGACTCGAGGTCGGCGAGGAACTCGTCGACGAGCGTCGACGCCTTCTTGTCGTCGCTCAGGCTCTGGCCGATGACGCCGGACGCGAGGTCGATCGCGAGCGATCCGACCTCGGCGCGCAGGGAGACAAGAGCGCTCTGACGCTCAGCCTCGATCGTCGTCTGGGCGTTCGCCGTGATGCGGGCTGCCTCGATGGAGGCCTGCTCCTTGAGCTCGTTGAGGATCTTCGTGCCGTCCTGACGGGCCTGGTCACGGATCTTCGCCGCCTCGGCGCGACCCTCCGCGAGCTGGTCCGTGTACTGAGCGAGCGCGGCAGCAGCTTCCGCCTGGGCGATCTCCGCCTTCTTGATGCCACCCTCGATGGCTTCGGCGCGCGCATCCAGCGTCTTCTTCACGGCCGGAAGGAACTTCCAGACGAAGAATGCGACGATGATCGCGAAGCAGACCGCCGACCAGACGATGTCGTACGGCGCGGGGATCAGCGGGTTCGGAGCCGCTTCCCCTTCCGCGGCTGCAGCCAGGATTGCGCTAAGCATTCCTGCCTCCTTCGTTGGTGATCAGTTGCTTACGGGAACGGGATGAACGCGACGGCGATCGCGACGAACGCGAGTGCCTCGGTGAACGCGATGCCGAGGAACATGAGGCCCGTGAGGCGACCCTGCAGCTCGGGCTGGCGCGCAACGGACTCGACGGTCTTGCCGACGACGATGCCTACACCGATGGCCGGGCCGATCGTCGCGATGCCGAAGGCGATCGGGGCGAGGTGGCCGTTGATCTCGGCGACGGTCGTGATGGGGTCCACGTGTGTTTCCTTCCGTAGGGATGAACTGGCGGATGCCAGGTTCGTTTGTGCTTAGTGGTCGTCGGCCAGCGCGAGCTGGATGTATGCGGCCGTGAGGAATGTGAAGACGTACGCCTGCAGCACACCGACGAGAATCTCGAACACTGTGAAGATGAAGCCGAAGGCGAGGGTGCCGACGCCGAACAGACTGTAGAGGCCGCCGGCGGTGAAGAAGAAGAACTGGGTTGCCGAGAAACACAGCACGAGCAGCATGTGGCCCGCGATCATGTTCATGAGAAGTCGGAGGGCGAGCGTGACCGGGCGAAGGATGAAGGTCGAGAGGAACTCGATCGGCGTCACGATCACGTAGAGCGCTGCGGGCACCCCCGACGGGAACAGCGACGTCTTGAAGAACCCGCCACCGTGCTTCTTGATGCCCGCGTAGATGAAGGTCACGTACGACACGAGGGCGAGCACGAGCGGCAGGCCAATGACTGCCGTGCCCGCGAGGTTGATGCCGGGGATGATGCCGGTGATGTTCATGCCGAGCACGATGACGAAGATGCTCGTGAGCAGCGGCAGGAACCGCGCGCCCTCTTTCTTTCCGAGGTTGCCTTCGGCGATGTTCGACTGAATGAAACCGAGGACGAACTCCATGATCGTCTGGCCGCGGCCGGGAACGACCTTCATGCGGCGCGTGCCGAGCCAGAAGACCACGACGATCACGAGAACGACGAAGAGCCTGATGAGGATGACCCGGTTGATCTCGAACCACGTGCCCTCGAAGAAGAGGACGGGAGGGAAGAAGTCGTCGAGGGTAGGCCCGTGGAAACCACTGTCGCCTGATCCGTCATCGGTGGCGAGGGCAAGAAGGGTGAGAGCGTGGTGTAACAGCGCTATCTCTCCAGAATCGGGGCACGCAATCGTGCGGCGATGAAAGGTGGGGGTGAGTTCTTGATAACCCTATCAAAGTTCTACGGGCCGTCGAACTCGACTTCTTACCTCACGCTGCGCTCAGCGTCGCCGGGCAGCTCAATGTCGCCCACATAGGGCACGCGCGCACCTACGTAGGCGATCACGTCGACCACGAGGCTGCCGATCACCGCGATGAGGATCGAGAAGAACATGATGAGCGGCTCGATGAACGGCTGGTTGCGCAGCAGCACGAGGATCACGATGAACACCACGAACTTGAGGAGCCACACCCCGAGCACGATACCGAAGAACAGAGTGCTCGAGGCCTCGTTACGAGACACTCGCGCCGCCAGCACGATGCTGAGTGCCGTGAAGCCCATGAAGACTGCGGTGAGTCCCGCGCCGATAAGCGCGCTGACAAGCCCGGAGTTGCCCGCGATCAGGTACCCCACGATCGAGCCGACCACGGCAATCGCAACGGTCAGGATGGCCCCGTAGACGAGAGCTCTCGCGAGGATGGTTGCAGTCTTCATGTTCTGGCTTTCCTGGGTTCGTGAATCTCGTCATCGAGGGCTGTGGACTCCGAGGCTGCGTCGAGCCCGTCGTAGCGCGCGACATCGGCCGCGGCATCCGGAGCGTCGGCGCCCGTGGACTGGGCCACCGCCTCGAGGGCCTTCCGCTTGCTGAGCGGAGAGAGCGTGATGACGGTGAGGACGATGAGTCCCACCGCGATGATCAGCGTCGCGATGTACCAGGGCATGAACATGTAGCCGAGGCATCCGACGGAAACAACCAGGGTCCAGCCGTAGAAGATGAGCACGGCGTGCAGGTGCGAGTGGCCCATGTCGAGCAGGCGGTGGTGCAGATGCTTGCGGTCGGCGGTGAACGGCGACTTGCCCGCGCGCAACCGCCTCGTGATCGCGAGGCCGAAGTCGAGCAGCGGCACGACGAGCACCGCGAACGGCAGCAGAATCGGGATGAACCCGGGCAGCAGCGATGCCGTGAACTGGTCGGGGCGGGCGACGAAGTCAGATTCGACCTGGCCGGTCACGAGAATCGCCGACGAGGCCATCAGCAACCCCGTGAGCAGGGCTCCCGCGTCACCCATGAAGAGCTTCGCGGGGTGGAAGTTGAGTGGCAGGAAGCCGACACACGCACCGATGAGCACGGCCGTGATGAGCGACGCGAGGTTGAAGTACTCCGTCTGCGCCTGCAGCTGAAGCAAGTAGGTGTAGATGAAGAACACGCCATTGGCGATGAGGGCGACGCCCGCAACGAGGCCGTCGAGGCCGTCGATGAAGTTGATGGCGTTCATCACGAGCACGATCGCGAACACAGTGATGATGAGCGAGACGTAGGGCGAGACGATCGTCTGCCCGCCGATCGGCAGCGTCGCGACCTGCACGCCCTGCCATGCGAGGATGCCCGCCGCGATGATCTGGCCTGCGAGTTTGGTGAGCCAGTCGAGATCCCAGATGTCGTCGGCCACGCCGATCAGCACGATGATGAGCGCAGCGCCCGCGACCCCGAGAACCTTGCCCGGTTCGGTGAAGACGATGCTGAAGTTGGAGAGCTGTGAGGCCACCAGGAACGCCACGACCATGCCGAGAAACATCGCGACACCGCCGAGCCGGGGCGTCGGGCGGGTATGCACGTCTCTTTCCCGGATCTTCGGGTAGAGCCGGTACTTCGTACTGAGCTTCCAGATCACGATCGCGAGCCCGAACGTCACTACCGCCGAGACGCCCGAGACGAGCACGTAGAAGACTATGCGCACTTGTCCGCCCCCACGAGATCGCGGATGTCGGCGGCGGAGATGACCCCGTCGCGCACGATGCGCAGCTTTCCCTCGGGCGCGAGCAGCCCGGTCGCGTCGACGATCGTGGAGGCGAGGGTGCCGCCCGCACCGTCGTCGAGGTAGAGGGCGACGCTGTCTCCGAGCATCAGCTCGGCCGCCCGGGCATTCGTCGCCGCGGGCTCCCCCGTGAGGTTGGCGCTCGACACCGCGAGCGGTCCGGTCTCGGAGAGCAGTTCGAGCGTGATCGGGTTCGCGGGCATCCGCAGCGCGACCGTGCCACGGGTCTCCCCCAAATCCCACGCGAGGGAGGATTGCGCGGGAAGAATGATCGTGAGCCCGCCGGGCCAGAACGCGGCAACCAGCGCACGCACCTCGTCGGGCACGCTCTCGGCGAGCGCATCGAGCGTCGGGATGCCCGGAATCAGAACGGGCGGTGGCGACTGGCGCGTGCGTCCCTTCGCATCGATGAGTTTCTGCACGGCCGAGGGGTTGAACGCGTCGGCGGCCACGCCGTACACCGTGTCGGTGGGGACCACGACGAGATCACCCCGGCCGATGGCGACCCTGGCGAGCCGCATGCCGGTGAGAAGCTCGGCTTCAACCGAGCAGTCGTAGATGGGGGACATATCTCCTTAAGAGTACCGGCCTTCATGGTGCAGGTCGGAAGTGCCAGACTTGAGAGCCCGTGGACCTTTACTTCTTCGATCTTGACAAGACGCTCTATGCGTACGACTTCCGCTATCGCCTGCCCGAACTCGCCAGGCTGACCGGAGCAAGCCAGTACGCGCTGGCCAAGAGCTGGTGGGCCGGCGGTTACGAGGCACGGGCCGAAGCCGGTGAGTGGCCAACCGCCGAGGAGTATCTCGACGAGTTCGCCCGCATCACCTCGACCCGGCGGCTGAGCCTCGAGGAGTGGGCGTCGGCACGGCACCTCGCGATGACGCGCATCCCCGGGAGCATCGCTGCGCTGCGCCGCGCGGCCGAACTTGGCACGGTCTCGCTGCTCTCGAACAATCCCGCGGCGACGGCGACCGCGCTTCCACTCCTCGCCCCCGACGTCGTCGAGATCCTGGGCGAGAACCGGCTCTTCAGCTATCAGCTGCACTCTCGCAAGCCGGGCGAGGAGATCTATCGCCGGGCGCTCGCCCACTACGGGGTGGATGCCTCGGACTGCTTCTTCGCCGACGATTCGGCAGCGAACATCGATGGTGCTCGCGCCGTGGGGATCACCTCTCACCGCCTTACCTCGCACGACGGCGTCTACGACACCGACGCCCTGCTGTCGGCGATCGAGGCATTCGCCGGGAGAAACTCATGACTCTGCTGTTCATCTTCGACATGGACGACGTGCTGTACGAGTACGACTGGCGCGCGCGCATGGCCGGGATGACCGCCCTCACGGGTCTCTCCCTCGAAGAACTGCGGCGCCTCTGGTGGAACGACACGGGCGAGTGGGCGGCCGAAGCGGGCGAGTACGAGACGGCGGATGACTACCTCTCCGCCTTCCAGGATGCGATCGGGACGCCCATCGACGAAGACGGGTGGGTGCGGGTGCGCGGGGAGGCGATGACGGCATGGCCGGAGTCGCTCGCGGCCGTGCGGCGGGCATCCGAACTGGGGCGGGTCACCCTGCTGACCAACAACGGCGCCCTCGTGGCCAAGCACCTCGCGACACTCGCGCCCGAGCTCGTCGGCCTGTTCGGTGATCACCTGTTCACATCGAGCCACTACGGGGCGCGCAAGCCGAACCCCGTCGTGTTCGAACGTGTGCTCGAGGCGTATGGAGTCTCCGCCGAGAACGCGTTCTTCGCCGACGACATGCACATCAACATCGAGGGCGCCGAAAGCGTTGGTATCACGGGCTACCGGTTCGGTACGCCCGAGGGCCTGCTCGCCGCGATCGAGTCATTCGCGGCGTCGCGCGTTTCCTGACGTACTCGGCGCGAGGGCGAGGGCGAGGCTGCGATGAGGGCGAGAGTTCGGCGCATGAGTCCAGAGTACGAACGCTGCAGCGCGAGCACCCGGGGTGAACCCCCGGATTCGGCGGGGCAGGCCCTCGCTAGCGCAGCGCGGTCGTCGCCCGGTCGCGACCGAGGAGGTCGCGGTGGTGCGCGATGGCCGTCCAGCCGTCGGCGCCCAGGAGTTCGGCGATCGCGGCGGACTGCACTTCACCGTGCTCGAGCACGAGGGTTCCGCCGCGGCGCAGGAGCCGCAGCGCAGTGTTCGAGACGCTGCGCACGATGTCGAGGCCGTCCTCTCCCCCGTACAGCGCTATTTCCGGATCGAACAGGCGCACCTCCGGATCGCGCGGGATCGCCCCGACCGGAATGTACGGCGGGTTCGAGATGACCACGTCGACCGTGCCGTCGAGTTCAGGGAGCGCGTCGGCGAGATCGACGAACACGGGAGTCGCATTGGCTGCGCCCACCGTGCGGAAGTTCTGGCGCGTCCACACATAGGCGAGCGGCGAGACCTCAACGCCGTAGACCCGCGCGTGCGGGACCTCGGTCGCCATCGCGAGCGCGATTGCGCCGCTCCCGGTGCCGAGATCGACACCGATGGGCGAGGGGGATGCCGTGGAGGCGAGCGCGTCGATCGCGAACTGTGCGACAGTCTCGGTCTCCGGTCGAGGCACGAACACCCCCGGGCCGACGGCGAGTTCGAGCTGCCGGAACGCCGCGACTCCGGTGATGTGCTGCAGGGGCTCCCGCGCGGCGCGGCGCTCCACGAGTCCCGTGACGGTGACCGTGTCGTTGCTGCTGAGCGCGGAACCGGTCACGGCTTTCGCCTGCACGCCGCCACGGCTCAGGCCGAGCACGTGCCCGATCAGGAGTTCGGCATCCACGCGCGCATTGCGGATGCCCGCCGACTCGAGCACCTTCGTGGCGTGCTCGAGCATCTCGACGATCGTGGTCATGCCCTTATGCGTCGGTGCCGAGGGCCTCGAGGCGAGACTCCTCGTCGGCAATGATGCAGCTCTGAATGACCGGCTCGAGCGCGCCATTCATTACCGCGTCGAGGTTGTAGGCCTTGTAGCCCGTCCTGTGGTCGGCGATGCGGTTCTCGGGGAAGTTGTAGGTGCGGATGCGCTCGGACCGGTCCATCGTGCGGATCTGGCTCTTGCGGTACTCCGAGGCCTCAGCGTCGGCTTCCTCCTGGTAGCGGGCGAGGATGCGCGCGCGCAGCACTCGCATGCCGGCCTCGCGGTTCTGCAGTTGCGATTTCTCGTTCTGCATGGCCACGACGATGCCCGTGGGAATGTGGGTGATGCGCACTGCAGAGTCCGTCGTGTTGACCGACTGGCCGCCGGGCCCGCTCGAACGGTAGACGTCGATCTTGAGATCGTTCTGGCTGATCTCGACCTCCTCGGGCTCGTCCACCTCGGGGAAGACCAGCACGCCGGCAGCCGACGTGTGGATGCGGCCCTGCGACTCCGTCGCGGGCACGCGCTGCACGCGGTGCACGCCACCCTCGTACTTGAGGTGCGCCCAGATGCCTTCGGCCGGATCCGTTGAATTGCCCTTGAACGCGACCTGCACGTCTTTGATGCCGCCGAGGTCGCTCGAGGTCTGCTCGATGATCTCGGTCTTCCACTTCTTGGATTCCGCGTAGTGCAGGTACATGCGCAGCAGGTCGCCGGCGAAGAGCGCGGACTCGGCCCCGCCCTCCCCCATCTTGATCTCCATGATCACGTCACGGGCGTCGTTGGGGTCGCGCGGGATGAGCAGGCGGCGCAACTTCTCCTGCGCGGCCTCGAGCGACTCGGTCAGACCGGGGAGCTCGGCCGCGAACGACGCGTCATCCGCGGCCATCTCGGTCGCGGCCTCCACGTCATCAGTGAGCGTGCGCCAGTCCTCGTAGGCGGCGACGATGCGCGCGAGTTCCGCGTACCGGCGGTTGACCTTCTTGGATCTGGCCGGGTCTGAGTGGAGATCAGGGTCGGAAAGCTGAACCTGGAGCTCATCATGTTCGGCCAGCAGCGACTGCACTGACTCGAACACGATCAGTCCTCTTTGCCCTTGGCGTCCGGCATCGACTTCTGCACTTGCATGAGGAACTCGACGTTCGTCTGGGTCTCCTTGAGGCGACCCAGGACAATCTCGAGAGCCTGCTGCTGGTCGAGACCCGCAAGGGCGCGACGCAGCTTCCAGGTGACCTTGACCTCGTCGGCGCCCATGAGCATCTCCTCCCGACGCGTGCCCGACGCGTTGACGTCGACAGCCGGGAAGATGCGCTTGTCAGCGAGCTGGCGCGAGAGGCGCAGTTCCATGTTGCCGGTGCCCTTGAACTCCTCGAAGATGACCTCGTCCATCTTGGAACCGGTCTCAACGAGCGCGGTCGCGATGATGGTGAGCGAGCCACCCTCCTCGATATTGCGCGCGGCGCCGAAGAAGCGCTTGGGCGGGTACAGGGCCGACGAGTCGACGCCACCCGAGAGAACGCGACCGGATGCGGGCGCTGCAAGGTTGTACGCGCGCCCGAGGCGCGTGATCGAGTCGAGCAGCACGACGACATCGTGACCGAGCTCGACGAGGCGCTTTGCACGCTCGATGGCGAGCTCGGCGACTGTCGTGTGGTCTTCAGCGGGACGGTCGAAGGTCGAGGCGATGACCTCACCCTTCACCGTGCGCTGCATGTCGGTGACTTCCTCAGGGCGCTCGTCCACGAGAACGACCATGAGGTGAACCTCTGGGTTGTTCTTGGCGATCGCGTTGGCGATGGCCTGCAGAACGAGGGTCTTTCCGGCCTTGGGCGGCGAGACGATGAGACCGCGCTGGCCCTTGCCGATCGGCGACACGAGGTCGATGATGCGGGTCGAGAGCTTGCCCGGCTCGGTCTCGAGGCGCAGGCGCTCCTGCGGATAGAGCGGCGTGAGCTTGCCGAACTCGACGCGGTTGGCGGCATCCTCGATGGGCAGACCGTTGATGGAGTCGATGCGCACAATGGCGTTGTACTTCTGGCGGCCCTGGGCGTTGTCGCCCTCACGCGGCTGGCGGATCGCGCCGACGACGGCGTCACCCTTGCGCAGGTTGTACTTCTTGACCTGGCCGAGGGAGACGTAAACGTCGTTGTTGCCCGGGAGGTAGCCCGAGGTGCGCACGAACGCGTAGTTGTCGAGAACGTCGAGGATGCCCGCGACGGGGATGAGCACGTCGTCGTCGGAGATCTCGGGCTCGAAGTCGTCGCCGAGCGGGCCGCGGCCGCGCTTGCGGTCACGGTAGCGGTTGCGGCCTGAGCGCTCACCGTCGTCGGTCTCCGCGACGCGCTGCTGCTGCGGCTGGCCGTTGCGGTTCTGGTTGTTGCTGTTCTTGTCGTTCTGCTGCTGCGCCTGCTGGTTGTTGTTCTGCTGGCGCTGCTGGCCTTCGCCGTTGTTGTTGGCGTTGCCGCCGTTGTTTCGATTGCGATTGCGGTTGCGCGAGGAACGGCTCGAGCCGCCCTCCTGCTCGCCATCATCGCTCTGCTCGGAGTCGGAGTCGGAAGACTCCGGGGCGTCCTCGCCAACGGCGACGTCGGCGGGGGTCGGGTCTTCGACGACCGACTCGGCCTGGGCGACGTGTGAGCGCGAGGAGCGCGGGGCGGTCCGCACGGGGGCCTCGTCGGCGGCTACGGGCACAGCGGCCACGGGCACGTCCACGACGGGGGCTCCGACGCCGGCGCCGGCGGCCGCGATGGCCTCGGTGTCTGCGCTCGTCACGCGACGCGAGGCGCGCTTGCGCACGGCCACGGGGGCCTGCACGGGCGCCTCGATGATGTCGTCCTGAACGGGAGCATCCTGAATTGCCACGTCCTGAACTGCCACGCTGCCAGTGTCGGCGCTGTTGGAGTCTGTCTGGTTCTCGTTGATTGCGTCCACGAGGTCTCCCTTTCGGAGTTTGGATGCGCCGCTGATGCCCAGCGAGCTCGCGAGAGCCTGGAGCTCGGCGAGCTTGAGGGTGTTCAAGTCGGCGCGGGAATCCGCGCTCGTTGCACGGATGTTGACGTCATTCACTGCTTGGGGTTCCTTTCCCCTACCGAAGCCGCTTATGGCTGTTCGGCGGAGAGCTGATTCCCCCGGGGCTGTCTGCGCGGATGCGCAGGAATCTAGTGCCGCGGGAGGAGGGGTGATGCTGCTGCTGATACATACAGCAACCGGGAGGCTACGGCTGGGCCGGAGCTTCTACCTGGTGCGTCACCACTGTAGCACCTTTGAAGTCAACGGCCAGAAGGAGCGACTGCCACGCGGTTGTGGCGTGCGTCGCGACGAGTTCGGCCGCGACGAGACGCTGCGCGGGATCGTCGGCGAGCACGAGGATCGACGGGCCCGCTCCGGAGACGACCGCGGCGAGTCCGTGGTCACGCAGCGTGCGCACGAGCGAGCTGGTCTCCGGCATGGCACTCGCGCGGTAGTCCTGGTGCAGCTTGTCCTCGGTCGCCTGCAGCAGCAGTTCGGGGCTCTGGATGAGCGCCGCGATCAGCAGGGCGGAGCGCGACAGGTTGAACACCGCGTCCTCATAGGGCACGGATGCCGGCTGTAGGCTGCGCGCAAAGGCGGTCGACACGCTGTGCTCCGGAACGCACACGAGCGGCGAGACGCCGCGGTGCACCATGAGCTTCTTCGCCCGCGGCCCCCCGGGAGTGGTCCACGCAATGGTCAGTCCACCGAAGAGTGCGGGTGCGACGTTGTCGGGGTGCCCCTCGAGCTCGGTGGCGATGATGAGCATGCGATCGAGGTCGAGGTCGACGATTCCGTCGAGCAGGCCCTTGGCCGCCATGATCCCGGAGACGATCGCGGCTGCCGACGAACCGAGGCCGCTGCCGTGCGGGATCACGTTGTTCGCGTCGAGCCGCAGGCCCGGCATCGGTTGGCCCACGTGGTCAAAGGTGTAGCGGATCGCGCGCGCGACGAGGTTGCTCTCGTCGGTCGGCACGTCGCCCTTGCCCACGCCCGTGACCTCGACGTGCACTCCGGACCCCTGCACGACGGTGACCCTGAGCTCGTCGTACAGCGCGAGGGCGAGCCCGAGCGTGTCGAAACCCGGCCCCAGGTTCGCCGATGTCGCGGGAACCCTGACCGTGGCCCCTCGTCCGACCGGCAGCACTGCGCCGACGGGAAGGGTCATGAAGCGCTCAGCCCGAGCACGCCCGCGATCTCACTGATGTCTGTCGAGACGACCGTGGGCGTGACGTCTGAGCCGTCGGCGGCGCGCAGCGCCCACTGCGGGTCCTTGAGGCCGTGGCCGGTGACCGTGAGCACGACTGTTGAATCCTTCGGGATCTCCCCCGCCTCTGCGCGCTCGAGGAGACCGGCGACGCTGATCGCGGACGCGGGCTCGACGAAGACGCCGACCTCGGCGGAGAGGATGCGGTGTGCCTCGAGGATCTTCTCGTCGGAGATCGCTCCGAAGTAGCCGTTGCTGTGCTCGCGGGCTGCGATGGCGAGCTCCCACGATGCGGGGTTGCCGATACGGATCGCGCTCGCGATCGTGTCAGGGTCTTTCACGACGTGGCCGAGCACGATGGGTGCGCTGCCCGCGGCCTGGAAGCCGAACATCCGGGGCATCTTCGTCGTGATGCCGCGCTCGAGTTCTTCGCGGTAGCCGCGGTGGTACGCCGTGTAGTTGCCCGCGTTGCCGACGGGAACGAACTGGAAGTCCGGGGCATCCTCGAGCACCTCGACGACCTCGAAGGCCGCGGTCTTCTGGCCCTCGATGCGGTCATTGTTCACCGAGTTCACGAGGTGCACCGGGTAGTTCGCCGCGAGGTCGCGCGCGATGTCGAGGCAGTCGTCGAAGTTGCCCTGCACCTGCAGCAGCTCTGCGCCGTGCGCGATCGCCTGGGCGAGCTTGCCCATCGCGATCTTGCCCTCGGGAACGAGCACCGCTGCAGTGATTCCCGCGTGCGTCGCGTAGGCGGCAGCTGACGCCGACGTGTTGCCGGTCGACGCGCAGATGATCGCCTTGGCGCCGGCCTCGACCGCCTTCGACACGGCCATGGTCATGCCGCGGTCTTTGAACGACCCCGTGGGGTTCATACCCTCGAACTTGACCCACACCCGAGCGCCAGTGCGGTTCGAGAGTGCATCGGCCCGGATGAGCGGGGTGCCGCCCTCACCGAGGGAGATGATCGGGGTCGCCTCCGAGATGTCGAGACGCTCGGCGTACTCGCGGAGAACTCCGCGCCATTGGTGGGCCACTTGTTACAGTCCTTCGACTCTCAGAACGGATACGACGGCACTCACGACGTCGGTGGTGGCGAGAGCCTCCACAGTCGCAGCGAGAGCAGACTCGGATGCCTTGTGCGTGATGATCACAAGGGTAGCTGTAGGGCGCTGGCTGTCGCCTCCGTCGCGCACCGACTGGGAGACGCCCTCGACCGACACTCTCCGGTCGCTGAACAGCGTCGCGATGGTCGCGAGCACTCCCGGCTCGTCGAGCACGGTGAGCGTGATCTGGTATCGGGTCGTGACGCTCGCCATGGGCAGCACGGGGAGGTTCGCGTGCGTGGACTCGGCAACGCCCGGGCCACCAGCCACGTGCCGTCGGGCCGCGGAGACGACGTCGCCCAGCACGGCGGACGCGGTCTGGAGTCCACCAGCTCCCGCGCCGTAGAACATGAGGCTGCCCGCGGCTTCGGCTTCGACGAATACCGCGTTGTTCGCGCCGTGCACGGCCGCGAGCGGGTGGCCAAGCGGCACGAGCGCGGGATGCACTCTCGCGCTCACGCCCTCGGTGCCCGCGGCATCCGTGATGCGCTCGCAGATGGCGAGGAGCTTGACGACGTAGCCGGCCTTGCGCGCCGCGACAACCTGCTCGTGCGTCACCGTCGTCATGCCCTCGCGGTGCACCGCCTCGAGCGGAACAGTCGTGTGGAACGCGAGGCTCGCGAGGATCGCCGCCTTCTGTGCGGCGTCGTAGCCCTCGACGTCGGCGGTGGGGTCGGCCTCGGCGTAGCCCAGCCGGGTGGCCTCGGCCAGGGCGTCCTCGAGGCTGTCGCCCTCGGTGTCCATTCGGTCGAGGATGAAGTTGGTTGTGCCGTTGACGATGCCGAGGATACGGCTCACGCGGTCGCCCGCGAGGCTGTCGCGCAGCGGACGGATGATCGGGATAGCGCCGCCCACGGCGGCCTCGTAGTAGAGCTGGGCGCCGACCTGCTCCGCGGCCTCGAACAGCTCGGGGCCGTGGTTGGCGAGCACAGCCTTGTTCGCGGTGATGACGTCCGCGCCCGAGTTGAGTGCCTGCAGGATGTACGTGCGCGCGGGCTCGATACCGCCGATGAGCTCGACGACGAGGTCCGCGCCGAGGATGAGCGATTCGGCGTCGGTAGTGAACAGGTGGTGCGGCAGATCGGTGTCGCGCTTCGCGTCGACATTGCGCACGGCGATGCCGACGACTTCGAGGCCAGCGCCAGCACGAGCGGCGAGCTCGTCACCCTGCTCGATGAGCAGCTTGGCGACCTGGGCGCCCACGCTTCCGCCACCGAGGATGGCGACGCGGAGGTTGCGGTATTCGATCACTTCTTCGGCTCCTCTGCCTGCGGCGCTAGGCCCATGTCCCTGCTCAACAGGTCTTCCTCGGTCTCGCCGCGCACGATCACGCGAGCCTCGCCGTCGATCACGGCGACGACCGGCGGCCTGCCCAGATAGTTGTAGTTGCTCGCCATCGCCCAACCGTACGCGCCAGTCGCGGGCACGCCCACGAGGTCGCCCGGCTCAACGTCGGAGGGCAGATAGTCGGCGCGCACGACGATGTCGCCCGACTCGCAGTGCTTGCCCGCGATGCGCACGAGCGCGGGCTCGGCCGCGGACGAGCGGTTGGCCAAGCGCACGGAGTAGTCGGCGCCATAGAGAGAGGGGCGCACGTTGTCGCTCATGCCGCCATCGACTGACACGTATTTGCGCACGTCGGTGCCCTCGACGAGCACGTCCTTGATCGTGCCTACCGTGTACAGCGTCGTCGTCGACGGGCCGATGACCGAGCGGCCCGGCTCGATCGCGACGATGGGCACGGGGATGCCCAGCGCGGCAGCTCCCCCCGCGACAATGTCGGCGAAGCGCACAGCGACCTCGTCGATCTCGAGGGGTTCGTCGACACTCGTGTACGCGATGCCGAATCCGCCGCCGAGGTTGAGCTCGGGAACCGGTCCGCCGTCGAGCAGCTCCGCGTGCAGGGCGAAGAGCCTGCGCGCAGCTTCGGCGAAGCCGTCCGATTCGAAGATCTGCGAACCGATGTGTGAGTGAAGCCCGAGGAATGAGAGGGACGGCTCGGCCCGGATGAGCGCGACGAGCGCCGCGGCATCCGCGAGCGGGATCCCGAACTTCTGGTCTTCGCGGGCCGTGGCGAGGTACTCGTGCGTTGACGCGTGAACGCCGCTGTTGATGCGCAGGCGCACGGGTTGCAGGCGGCCGTGCCGAGTCGCAGCCTCGGCCACGCGCGAGATCTCGATCAGGCTGTCGATGACGATCGCACCGACCCCCACGCTCACGGCGCGGTCGATCTCGGCGAGGCTCTTGTTGTTGCCGTGCAGTCCGAGGCGAGACGGGTCGACGCGGGCGGCAAGCGCTACAGCGAGCTCTCCCCCGCTCGCTACGTCGATGTTGAGGCCGGCATCCGTTACCCAGCGCGCGACCTCGATAGACAGGAACGCCTTGCCCGCGTAGTACACCTTCGCTGATGAGCCGACGCGTGCGAACTCACGGTCGAACGACTCCCGGATGCCCGTGGCCCGACTCTTCACGTCGGCCTCATCGACCACGTACACGGGCGTGCCGAACCGCTCGACGAGCGTCGTGGCGGTGACCCCAGCTATCGTCAGCTCGCCCGCGGAATCCCGCGCGGAGTTTCGCGACCACACCGCCCCGGGCAGCACATTGGCGTCATCGGGCACGGCGAGCCACGACGGGGCGAGGGGATTGCTGGACACGATCCACAATCCTATCGGGGCTAGTTCGATGCCTCCGGGCAGGTGCCGAGCGTCGAGAGGGCCGGATCGGAGAGGGCGGTTCCGTCGCCGTCGATGCCCAGAACGAGGTTCGTGCCGACCACCTGCACCTTGTCGATCGTGAGGGCCTTGGGGAGGAAGCCCGCGACGCAGAAGTCACGTGACGCGAGCAGGTCGCCCGCGAGCGAGCTGAACTCGGGGCTCGCGCGCAGGTCGGCAACCGAGATCTCGTCTTCGCCGAGCAGGATCGCCACGGGGTCGAAGTTGATGCCGCCCTCTTTCGCAGTCGGGTTCAGGTCAACTGCCACCGGGATGTTGATGAAGAAAAGGTTGAACTCGGTGCCGATGCGGATGAGGCTGTTCTTCAGCTCGATGGACGTGAGGTCGATGCCGCTCAGGAAGCCCGAGAGCTTCTTGACGTTCTCCTCGGAGACCGTCACCTTGATGCTGAGCTTGTCGACGGGCTGGCTGCTGTCGAGCGGAACTTTGGTTGCCGTGATCTGGGCCTCGCCGGAGATGTCGCCGAAGGTGATGTTGTCGACGTGCACGTTCACCTCGTCGAGGCCCCCGCGCGCGGCCTGCAGGAGAACGGATCCAGTGCCGAGGTCGACGTCGACCTTCGAGGCTGGATCGAGGTTGAGCACCCCGACGATGCGCTCGCGCACGTAGTTCTCGGCATAGGTCTTCGCGTACCCGTCCGCGATGAAGAACCCGACCACGAGCAGGATGATGATCACCGCGAGCGCGATGAGCACCCCGATCCAGCGGCGGCGCTTCTTCTTCGGCGCGGGCACCTCGATGACGGCGGTGTCGGCCGGCTCCAGGGGAGCTGTCGACTGGATCGGCTCTGCCATCGGGGCTACATCCTTTCGGGTGCGCTCACTCCCAGCAGGCCGAGGCTGTTGCGGAGCACCTGCCCGACCGCGTTGTTGAGCCAGAGGCGCGTGCGGTGCAGGTCGGTGACGTCTTCATCGCCCAACGGGGTGACGCGGCAGTTGTCGTACCACCGGTGATAGGCGCCGGCTAATTCCTCACTATAGCGAGCGACCCGATGGGGCTCGCGAAGCTCGGCAGCCTGGCGCACCACCCGCGGGAACTCGGCAAGAACGCCGAGCAGGATGCTCTCCGTCTCGTGGCTCAGAAGCGAGGCGTCGAACGCCGAGCTGTCGACGCCGGATGCTGCGGCATTGCGTGCAACGGAGTTCGTGCGGGCGTGTGCGTACTGCACGTAGAAGACGGGATTGTCGTTCGTCTTCTTGCCCCACAGGTCCAGGTCGATGTCGACCTGGGAGTCGATCGAACTGCGGACGAGGGCGTAGCGTCCCGCATCCACGCCCACGGCTTCGACGAGGTCTTCGAGGGTCACGACGGTTCCCGCGCGCTTGGACATGCGTACGGGCTCGCCATCGCGCACGAGGTTGACGAGCTGGCCGATGAGAATCTCGAGGTTCACGTATGGCACGTCGCCGAACGCCTTCGTCATCGCCATCAGCCGGCGCACGTAGCCGTGGTGGTCGGCGCCGAGCATGATGAGGTTGCGCTCGAAACCGCGCTCCCTCTTGTTGAGGTAGTAGGCGAGGTCGCCCGAGATGTAGCCGGATTCCCCGTCGCTCTTGATGAGGACGCGATCCTTGTCGTCGTCGTAGTCGGTCGAGCGGAACCAGGTGGCGCCGTCGGCCTCGTAGATCGCACCCATCTCGCGCAGGCGGTTGATCGCCTTCTCCACGGCCCCCGACTTGTGCAGCTCGTTCTCGTGGAAGTACACGTCGAACTTCACGCCGAACTCGTGCAGGCTCGCCTTGATGTCGCCGAACATGAGCTCGACGCCGACCGACCTGAACACCTCCTGCTGCTCGTCGCGCGGGATGTGGAACAGATCGCCCGGGTAGAGGGCGACGACACGTGCGGCGATGTCGGAGATGTAGTCGCCGCCATAGCCGTCTTCCGGGGCTGGCCCCCCCGCCCAGCTCGCGAGCAGGCTGCGGGCGAAACGATCGATCTGGGCGCCGTGATCGTTGAAGTAGTACTCGCGCGTCACGAGTCCGCCCTGCGACTCGAAGATGCGCGCGAGGCTGTCGCCCACGGCGGCCCAGCGCACGCCCCCGATGTGGATCGGGCCGGTCGGGTTCGCCGAGACGAACTCGAGGTTGATGGTCACGCCCGCGTACAGGTCGCCGTGGCCGTAGGCCTCGCCCTGCTCGACGATCGTCTTCGCGAGGGCGCCGGAGGCCGCGGCATCCAGAGTGATGTTGATGAAGCCGGGGCCAGCGACAGCGACAGATGCCACACCCTCGAGCTCGCGGACACACGCCGCGATCTCCTCGGCCAGTTCGCGCGGGTTCACGCCGAGCGGCTTCGCGAGCTTCATGGCGATGTTGGATGCCCAGTCCCCGTGCTCGCGATTGCGCGGACGCTCGAGCAGCAGGTCGTCGACAGTGAGCTCTGCCGTGCCCCCGCGTCGCTCCACGATCCCCGTGACGACGGCGAGCATAACGGCGGAAAGGTCGGCTGGATTCACGAGAGTCAAGCTTAGCCGCGGCATCCGTACCGGCCATCCCGGGCGCGTTGATGGGGTTTCGCGGCAGCACCAACCGAGAATGGAGTCATGTCCCGTCGCTACGCCGCTCTCGTCGTCCCGCTCATCCTTTTCGCGCTCGTCGGCTGCGTCGACGCGCCTGACGCCATCGATCAGACGCCGACCGCGGGTTACACGCCGACTCCCACGCCCGCGACTCCGACGGCGAGCGCGACGCCCGGTCCCACCTCCGAACCGTTCGCCATCGACTGCAGCGACCTGATATCCGCCGCCGAGATCTACGAATACAACCCGAACTTCGGTGGCGTGGAGGGGTGGGTACCCTCGCCCGGAACCGTTGCCGGCGACGGCGTAGCCGCGCAGGGCACGGCCTGTCGCTGGCAGAACCAGTCAAGCGGCGCGACCATCGACGTCTCTGTCGCCCACCTGCTGGGGCCGGGACTGTCCGCGAAGCGCGCGGAGGTTGCCGCGTCGTCAACCCCCGCGCCCTGGGCGATCGAGGGTTACTTTCTCGCGAACGGTGGACCTGGGGTCGCGCAGGCCTTCACCGGCGAGTACTGGATCACCGTCGAGTCGACGACGTTCTTCGCCGCGGAGGACGTCGCCCCGCTCATCGAGTACATCTCGGGAGCGCTCTAACCCAGCTGCACGAGCTCGCTCACGTCGTCCTTCGGGAGGTCGTCGACTATCGCGAGCACCTTGAGGTCGGTCAGGATGAGGTCGGCCCAGTGGTTCGTGAGAAACGCGGTGTCGGCCGCGTCGCGGCCCGTCGAGATGCGCAGCATGCTCTCGCGTGGAGCGAGGCGCGTGGCATCCACGACCCACCATGCACCGTCGACGTGCGCTTCGGCCACGGCGTGGAAGTCCATCGGGAAGAGCCCTGGCGCGTAAACGGCGACCATGCGCGCGGGCACGTCGAGGGCTCGCAGCAGGGCGATGACGAGATGGGCGTAGTCACGACAGACACCCTTGCGAGCAAGGAGGGTCTGCTCGGCACCGTCGGTCGGGAGGCTTGAGCCGGGCACGTAGCGCAGGCGTTCCCACACCCACAGTGTCACGGCGGAGAGCAGTGCGTGGCCGCTGAGGCCCGCGAACTCCGAACGTGCGGTGGGAGTGAGACTGTCGGACTCGCAGTACCGGCTCGGGCGGAGGTAGGTCACGAGGTCGAGATCGACGGAAGGAGCAGGGTCGGATCGGCCCGCGACGTCCGCGGTGTAGTCGACCATCATGCGGCCCGGACCGCTCACGAAGGTGTGCAGTCGAGTGCCGTGCCTGTCGGTGAGTTCGGTTGCGCGCTGCGGCTCACCGTCAAGCACAAAACTCAGGGTTTCGGATGTCACGGCAGACCCCTGCGCCGCTGTGATACTGAACACCATGTTCGTGGTGCCGCGGATGTCGAGCTCGAGGTGGTTGGTGACAGTACGCAGCATGCTTCGATCCTGTCATGCCGCTGGTAACCTAGGTGACGCACTCCCGGGCCCCCATAGCTCAGGGGATAGAGCACTGCCCTCCGGAGGCAGGGGCGGCAGTTCGAATCTGCCTGGGGGCACTTCACGACATCGCGGGTCGAGCTTGTCGAGACTTCCCGGCGAGATGCGCATACAGGCCACACCCGAGAGGATGGCCACATGCGACCAACCGGACGACAGCGGCTCGCAGCGACGGGCGCGCTGCTGGTCTACCTAGCGTCCCTGCCCGTCCTCGGCTCGCTCTGGGTGACTGTCGCCTACCGGCGGTTCCCGCAATTGGGATTCCGAGACCAGCTCAATCAGGTCGGACCACTCTCGACGACAATTCTGGGATCGCTTCTGGTGGTCGCGGTCCTCATCGTGGCCGCGACAGTGGCGGCCATCGTTCTCTACCCGAGGGCTGCCCGCATCCCCTGGATCGGCCTTGTCGTGAATCTGGCGATCTGGGCGGCCTCGGTCGGCACCATGGTCGAGCCAGCACCGATCCTCGGCGGCTAGCAAGGGTGTCGAGCGATTACAGGGAAGCTCCACTTGCGCCATTTGGGTGCTGAACGCACTCCGGAAGCCCGAATTGGCGCAACTCGGCGGCTCCAGGCCCACCACCACGTCGCGATTGGCCCCTCGGCATTCCGCCGCCCCACTGCTACCGTGTCGCAATGGAGGCAGATTGCGTCATCCCGCCCGCCGATCCGGCGCTCGTCGATTCGCCCCTGCTCGCCCGCATCCGGGAGTCGGTGATCGGCGATGACCAGGTCACTCCCGGCCCGTTCGGCCCGCGCCGCGTGACCTATGCCGACTACACAGCGAGCGGTCGGTCGCTCGGCTTCATCGAGAGCTTCATCCGCGACGAGGTCCTCCCCCGCTACGCCAACACGCACACCGAGTCGAGCGGCACGGGCCTGCAGACGACGAGACTGCGCGAGGATGCCCGCGCCACAGTCCATCGCGCGGTGCACGGTGACGACGACACGGTGGTGATCTTCGCGGGCAGCGGCTCGACCGCGGCGATCGACAAGCTCGTCGGGATCATGGGCCTGCGCATCCCGGCCGATCTCGATCTCAAGTACGGGCTATCGAACAGCATTCCGGCTGATCAAAAACCTGTCGTGTTCATCGGCCCATACGAGCACCACAGCAATGAGTTGCCCTGGCGGGAGTCGATCGCCAATGTCGTGACGATCCACGAAGACGCCGACGGCCATGTCGACGTGACCCACCTCACCGAGCAGCTCCTCGCGCACGCCGATCGACCGCTCAAGATCGGATCGTTCAGCGCCGCGAGCAACGTCACGGGCATCGTGACCGACTCCGAGTTCATCACGCGTGTGCTGCACGAGCACGGCGCACTCGCATTCTGGGATTTCGCAGCCGCCGCACCCTACGTCGACATCGACATGCGCCACGGATACGACGCCGTGTTCCTCTCGCCGCACAAGTTCATCGGTGGCCCCGGCACACCCGGCATTCTCGTCGTCAACAAGGCGCTCCTGACCAACACTGTGCCGGACATGGTCGGCGGCGGCACCGTCGCCTACGTGAACCCGCTCGAGCACCGGTACCTCACCGACCCGGCGCACCGCGAGGAGGCGGGCACCCCCGCGATCATCGAGTCCATCAGGGCCGGCCTCGTGTTCGGGCTCAAGGAGGCGGTCGGGGTCGACACGATCCAGGCGCTCGAGCACGACTTCCTGCGGCGCGCGCTCGCGGCGTGGGGCGCGCATCCGGGCATTCAGGTTCTCGGCAACCCGCTCGCGGAGCGCCTGTCGATCGTGTCTTTCGTGGTCAAGCGCCCGGGCGGCCGGTACCTGCACCACAACGTCGTCGTCGCGATCCTCAACGACCTGTTCGGCATCCAGTCGAGGGGCGGATGCTCGTGCGCCGGCCCGTACGGGCATCGCCTCCTGGGCATCGACCTCGACCAGTCGCACGCGTTCGAGCGCGAGATCGCGACCGGCTGCGAGGGCATCAAGCCCGGATGGGTGCGCGTGAGCTTCAACTACTTCATCAGCGACGCCGTGTTCGAGTACATCGTGCGGGCGGTCACGATGGTCGCCGAGCACGGCTACAAGCTCGTGCCGCAGTACCGATTCGCGCTCGAGACCGGGTTGTGGCGCCACGAGAACGGGCCGGTCGAGCCGCCCATGCGTCTCTCCCAGCTGAGCTACGACGCCGAGGGGCGCCTCACCTACCCACGCCACGACGACACCGCGCCCGAGTCTGCTCTCACCGGGTATCTAGCCGAGGCTCAGGCCCTGTTCGCGTCGCTTCCTGACCCCGGCGAAGAGCACGTCGCCGACCTCGTGAGCGCCGACTTCGAGCAGCTGCGCTGGTTCGACCTGCCGACGGCGTCGCTGCGCTGAGGAGCTAGTGCGCGATCTCCCAGATGTGTCCGGCGGGGTCGGCAAAGGCCGCGGTCCTGATGCCCCACGGGCGGTCCATCGGACCGTTGAGCAGTTCGACGCCTCGCGAGACGAGGTCGGCCGCCGTGGCATCCACGTCATCGACATCGATGGTGAACTGCATGCGCGCACCGGATGCCCGTGGCGCGACCGGGGCGGGCGCGATCAGTTCGGGCGCCTCATGCTCCGCGAGCAGGTTGATGAGCGTGTTGCCGAAGTTGAAGACCGCCGAAGCATCGTCTTCGAAGTAGATCGGAAGCCCGAATGCCTTCTCGTAGAACGCCTTCGTCGCGGAGAGATCGTCGACGAACAGGGTGATGGCGGTGACGCCCTTTGGCCAGATTTCCATGCGCCCCTGTCTACACCTACCCTGTGCTCTTTAGGCCCCGCGCTGCTCTATACCCTGTGCTCTTTAGGCCTCGATCGAGTGCACCTCGAGAAACTCATACAGTTCGCGGTCGTCGACGCCCGGGAACGTGCCGGACGGCAGTGGCGACAGGATGTGGGCGTGCAGCTTCGCACTCGACCAGGCCTTGCCAGACCAGCGCTGGGTGAGGTCGGTCGCGGGGCGGCGGCAGCAGTTCTCGTCGGGGCAGGTCGAGACCGTGCGGTTCATCGTCTCGCGACCTCGGAACCACTTCGAGTGCGCGAACGGCACTCCGATCGTGATCGAGAACTCCTCGGCTGCGGTCGTGCCGGTCTGGGTTGAATCGAAGAACGTGCCCTCGGGGGTGTCGGTGTACTGGTAGAACTCGGTGGTGCGGTTGGTGCGCGTGAACGCGGTGCGCGCGCTCCAGTGGCGACACACGAACTGGCCCTCGGTCGATCCGGTCACATCGACGGGGAGCCGCAGTCCGTCGTTCTCGTAGGCCTTCGACACCGCGCCGTCGTCGCCCACCCGGAGAAAGTGCACCTCGAGATCCAGGTGCTCGGTGGCGAGGTTGGTGAAACGCAGGGCCGCAGCCTCGTGCGTCACGCCGAAGGCGTCCCTGAAGTCTTCGACGGCGATGTTGCGATCGGTCTTCGCGGCCGCCAAGAACTCGACAGACTGCCGCTGCGGCATGAGCACGGCGGCGGCGAAGTAGTTGATCTCGAGCCGCTGCTTGAGGAAGTCGGCGTAGGTCGACGGGGTCTCGTGCCCGAGCACGCGGTGGCCCATCGCCTGCAGTGCCATGCCGCGCAGGCCGTGGCCGCCGGGAATGGAGGCGGGCGGCAGGTAGATGCGTCCGTTCTCGAGGTCGGTCACCGAGCGCGCCGAATGCGGCAGATCGTGCACGTGCACGAGCTCGAAACCGAGCTTCTCGGCCATCCGGCTCACCGAGCGGTGCGTGAGCGCGCCCGTCGTGTGGCCGACATCGGCGAGCAGCTTCTCGGAGATCTCCTCGATCTCGGGCAGGTAGTTGTCGACTGTGCGCATGTGCTGACGCAGTTCGGTGTTGGATCGCCTGGCCTCCTCGGGCGTCGCGATCGCCTCGCGTGCACGGCGAGCCAGTTCGCGGTGTAGCCCGACCATGGCCTCGAGCGTCTCGTCGCTCGTGCCCTTGGACGGCCGGATGCTCGGCAGACCGAGCGACGCATAGACACTGCCGTGCTGCGCGCGTTCGAGCTCGATCTCGAGGGCCGCCCGCTTGCTCGGCGGAGCTTCGTCGAGCAGATCGGAGAGCTGCACGCCCACCGCGGCCGCGATCGCCGAGAGCAGCGTGAGCCGCGGCTCCCGGCGCCCGTTCTCCATGAGCGACAGTTGGCTGCCGGCGATGCCGATCCTCTCGCCGAGTTGGTCGAGGGTCAGACCCGCTCGCGTTCGGAAATGCCGGATGCGCTGCCCGAGAGTCACAAGATCATTCACACCGTCACCATACCTAAAGATTTTGTGATCTTTCGACCACTTTGACCACAAAGACTCGAATCCGGTCGCGCATAGTAGAAGAACACCCCATTCTTTGAGAGAGGCGACCATGAGTATCGCTGAAGTCACCCGCACCGACTTCCCAGCTCCCGAGGGAACCCACCCCTCCGTCGTGGCCTGGGTCGACGAGATCGCGGCGCTGACGCTGCCAGACGAGATCGTCTGGTGCGACGGCTCGATGGCCGAATGGGATGCCATGGCACGCAAGATGGTCGACGCCGGCACCCTCACCCGGCTCAACCCGGAACACCGTCCGTACAGCTTCCTCGCTCGCAGCGACCCGAACGACGTCGCCCGCGTCGAGCAGCGCACGTTCATCTGCTCCGAGAAGCAGGAGGACGCGGGTCCCACCAACAACTGGCACGAGCCGGCAGACATGCGCGCGACGCTGCGGCCGCTCTTCGATGGCAGCATGCGCGGCCGCACGATGTACGTCGTCCCCTTCTCGATGGGGCCGCTCGGTTCGCCGCTCTCCAAGCTCGGGGTGCAGGTCACCGATTCGGCGTACGTCGCCGCGAGCATGGGCGTCATGACGAGGATGGGCGCCGAGGCCCTCGCGCTCATCGGTGATCGCACCGAGTGGGTGCGTGCGATCCACAGCGTGGGCGCACCGCTCTCCCCCGGCCAGCAGGACGTGCCGTGGCCGGTCAACGAGACGAAGTACATCACCCACTTTCCGGAGACCCGCGAGATCTGGTCATTCGGCTCCGCATACGGCGGCAACGCGATCCTCGCCAAGAAGGCGTTCGCGCTGCGCATCGCCTCCGTCATAGCGCGCGATGAGGGCTGGCTTGCCGAGCACATGCTCATCATCAAGGTCACCAACCCGCGCGGTCGTGTCTTCCACGTCGCCGCCGCGTTCCCGAGCGCGTGCGGCAAGACCAACCTCGCGATGCTGCAGCCGACGATTCCCGGCTGGAAGGTCGAGACCATCGGCGACGACATCGCCTGGCTCGGCCGTGGCGAAGACGGCCGCCTGCGCGCCATCAATCCAGAGGCGGGATTCTTCGGCGTCGCCCCCGGCACCGGCTGGCAGAGCAACCCCACCGCGATGGAGACCATCTGGGGCAACACGATCTTCACCAACGTCGCCCTGCGCGACGACGGTGACGTGTGGTGGGAGGGCATGAGCGACAAGGCTCCCGACCATCTCATCGACTGGCAGGGCAACGACTGGACGCCCGCATCCGGCCGGGTTGCCGCACACCCGAACTCGAGGTTCACCGTCGCCGCGCGACAGTGCCCGAGCATCTCGGATGACTGGGAAGACCCCCAGGGCGTCGTCATCGACGCAATAATCTTCGGCGGTCGCCGCGCGACCAACGTGCCGCTAGTGGTGGAGGCACGGGATTGGGAGCATGGTGTCTACCTGGGCGCCACGATCTCATCCGAGCGGACGGCGGCCGCCGAAGGCACCATAGGCGAACTGCGGCGCGACCCGTTCGCCATGATGCCGTTCGTCGGCTACAACATGGCCGACCACTGGGCACACTGGCTCAAGGTCGGTGCTGAGTTGAGGAAGACGGGCACGGTGCCGCGCATCTTCCAGGTGAACTGGTTCCGCAAGGGTGCCGATGGCACGTTCCTCTGGCCCGGATTCGGCGAGAACTCCCGTGTGATCGAGTGGATGCTCGAGCGAGTGGACGGGCAGGTCGCCGCGCAGGAGAGCCCCATCGGACTGCTTCCGCACGAGGGCGCCCTCAACGTTGACGGGCTCGGGCTCTCCGACGACGACCTCACCGAGTTGTTCGCCATCGACCCCGTGTCGTGGCGTGCCGAGGCCGACGCAACAGAGGAGTTCTTCGCGACGTTCGATGGGCGCGTTCCCGCGGCGATCGAGAAGCAGCTCAGCCTGCTGCGCTCGAAGCTGGGCTGACCCGCCACAACTACAGCACCCAACGTTTCCCGCCGGTCGGGCGTCTCAGTAGGTGTGACCACCACTACTTTTGAGATGACCCGGGTGCTCGACCCGGTGCACTCGGGGAGGCGTGACGTGGCGAGAGTGGCAAACGATCCCCGCTGGGAAGAGGTAGTCACGCGACTCGTGGCCGAGCGCGGCGATGCCCTCACCCGGTACGCGTACCTCGTCTCGGGCAACCGCGACGACGCGTCCGACCTCGTCCAGGACGCGCTCGTCAAGACCTTCGGTCGGCTGCGGAACGGTTTCACGATCGCGAGCGCCGAAGCGTACGTGCGCCGCGCCATCCTCAACACTTATCTCGACTCTGGTCGCAGGGTCACGCGCTGGCGCAAGATCGCGCACCTGCAGGCCGTGCCCGAGATCGACGAACCGAAGAACGACGAGACCGAGGCGCGTCTCGACCTGCAGGGCCAGCTGGCGAAGCTCAGCCCTCGCGAGCGCGCGTGCATAGTGCTGCGGTACTACGAAGACCTCAAGGTCGACGACATCGGCGACTGGCTCGGAATCAGCCCGGGTGCGGTCAAGCGCTACCTGAGCGACGGCCTCGCCAAGATGGCAGTCTCGATCACGACCGACGGGGAGGAGGACTGACATGCCTAGCGAGAAGGATCTCCGCGACCTGTTCGCGGGAACCGATGCCCCGAACACTCTCGACGCGAAGCGCGTCATCGGCCGGAGCCGGGCTCGACGCCGGCCCAAGCAGGTCGCCGCGGCATCCCTCGGCGCCCTTGCGATCGTCGGGATCATGGTGCTCGGCGTGCAGGTGAGTCAGTTCTCGTCGCCCGTCTCGATGACAGCGGGCGAGGCCTACGACTCGAGCGCCCCAGCGCCCGAGTCCGACTCCACGATCAAGCGCGCGCCCGCCGACAAGATCAACCTGTGCACCGCAACGCTCACCGAGGTCGCTCCGAGCCAGTACGGCCTGCAGCTGGATGCCGCGTTCCCCGAGTCCGCCGCCGCGGGAACCTCAACCGTGCAGGGCACAGTGCGGCTCACCAATACCTCGGCGCGGGAGGTCATCGGCTACACGCCCGCCAGCCCCGCGATCACGCTGTCGCAGGACGGCGTGGTGCTGTGGCACAGCAACGGACCCATGATCCTCTCGCTTGTCTCCGTGGATCTCGCGCCCGGGGCATCCCTCGAGTACCAGGCCTCGTTCACGCCCGTGCGCTGTGGCGTCGAGGATGACTCGGCCGAAGCCTTCCGCGCGGATCTTCCCGCCCTCGAACCCGGCAGCTACCAGCTCTCGGCGCTCATCGACTTCACCGCCGACCCGTCGATGGGCCAGGAGATTCCGGAGCTCGACCTGGTCAACGGGCCGCTCTCGACGATCAGGCTCGACTAGAGGACCAAGAACAGAAACAGGAATCGCCGCCACGACATTGTGACGGCGATTCCTTTTCGCGAGGTCGACTATAGCCCACCCGAACGGGTGTCGTTGACCGCTACCCGATCGTGCGGCTGTTGAGCAGGTAGAGCAGGCCGGTGACCGCGTAGAGGGCGCCGAGCACGACCGAGATGACCGCGGAACCGAGGAACGAAACCCACCCGAGCTGATGGATCGCCCACACGATTCCCCACGCGACGGGCAGCGCGAGAGCCCAGCGGGCGGCACCCCTCGCGACTCCCCTCCGGTAGATCGCGACGGCGGAGAGGATGCCCGCGACGACGACGAGCGCCACCGCGATGTAGTCGAGCGCGAGGGGCCCCGCGACGCCAGCGGCGGCGAGCGCCCACAGTAGTCCGGCCACGAGCCAACCGATTCCGAAGGCGACGAGCGCCGCCTTGCCGAAGACATCGGCGCCCACGGCACCGTTCGATCCGGTCTGCCCGAACGCCACGAGAAAGAGCGCGACTCCGATCACCAGCACGCCGATGACCTGAACCCACGTCGAGACCGGCCCGTAGCCGGTGAAGTACACCGCCGCGCCGATGAGCAGGAGCAACCCGCCCACGAGCAGGCCACCGCCGCCGAAGAGGCGCCAGTTCGCGGAATCCCTGTCAACTACCATCGTGTGCTCCCGGCGCCGGGGCCGCCTCGAGTGAGCGACCGTCGCGCCCATCATTGCAGCACGGCGACGCGTGGAACAGTGCTCTGTAGACTCCGAAAGTACCTTCGTGACGAGGAGCTGCCGATGCTGTCACCTCGCCGACGCCACCGGACCCACCGTGTCCGATCCGGTAGCAGTGGTGGCGGGCGTAGCCGCGGCGGTAGGTTCTAGAAGCACGACAACCCTCATGAAAGGCACGCCGAATGGCTAAGCAGACAATTCTCGGGCGTATCACCCAGCTCCTCAAGGCGAACATCAACTCGCTCATCGACCAGGCCGAGGACCCGCAGCTCATGCTCGACCAGCTCGTGCGTGACTTCACGAACAGCATCGCCGAGGCCGAGAGTGCAGTCGCCCAGACGATCGGCAACCTGCGCCTCATGGAACAGGACCACGCCGAGGATATCGACACCGCCGCCGACTGGGGTCGCAAGGCTCTCGCCGCGAGTTCGAAGGCTGACCAGCTCCGCGCCGAGGGCAATGCGAGCGACGCCGACAAGTTCGACAATCTCGCGAAGATCGCGATCGGCAAGCAGGTCTCCGCCGAGAACGAGGCCAGGCAGGCCGAGCCCACGATCGCCTCGCAGACCATCACTGTCGACGCGCTCAAGAAGGGCCTCGACGGAATGCACGCGAAGCTCTCGCAACTCACGTCGAAGCGTGACGAACTGGTCGCCCGCTCCAAGACCGCCGATGCCCAGGGCCAGGTGCTCGACGCGATCAAGTCGATCGACCTCATGGACCCGACGAGCGAGCTCGGCCGTTTCGAAGACAAGATCCGCCGTGAGGAGGCGAAGGTCGCCGGCCAGCAGGAGCTCGCCGCCTCGAGCCTCGACGCGCAGTTCGAGAGCCTCGACGACCTGAGCGAGCAGGCAGAGGTTGACGCCCGCCTCGCCGCACTCAAGTCCGGTGGCGGAACCCAGGCGATCACTTCGTAGTACCGATTCCGAAAGGCGGTCGACCCCCGGGTCCGCCGCCTTTCGCGTTGCCGGGAAGGGTTCGGCCCGCGCGACGGTTCGATCCAGCATGACAACCATCGGATTCATCGGTTCAGGACACATCGGCAGCCAGGTGGCGCGCAAGGCCATCGAGAACGGGTACGACGTCGTGCTCAGCAACTCGCGGGGCCCCGAGACCCTCACGGCGCTTGTCGACGAACTCGGTCCGAAAGCGCGCGCGGGAACCCGCGACGAAGCTGCCGAAGCCGGCGACATCGTGGTCGTGAGCGTGCCGTTCAAGGCATACGCCGACACGCCAGTCGAGCCGCTCGCGGGCAAGCTCGTGATCGACACCAACAACTACTACTTCGAGCGCGACGGCCACTACCCAGCCCTCGACGACGGTAGCCAGACCTCCTCGGGCGCACTCCAGGAGCACCTGCCCTCGAGCCGCGTCGTGAAGGCCTTCAACGCCATCCAGGCGAACGACATCACCGCGGATGCCCACCCCGCGGGCAGCCCGGATCGCAGGGCCCTCGCGATAGCCGGCAATGACGAGGCCGCCAAGGCGACGGTAGTCGCGCTGCTCGACTCCTTCGGATTCGATTCCGTCGACGCCGGCCCCCTCACGGAGAGCTGGCGCTTCCAGCGTGACACGCCCGCGTACGGCGCCCGCGCGAACGTGCAGGAGATGCGCGGGAAGCTCGCCGGGGCCACGCGCTAGGGTTTCTGCCATGGCTGTCACGTTTGTCGTCGTTCCCCAGTGGCAGGGCTCTGGGTCGTCCCGCGCGATGCGACTCGTCGACGGAGCCGACGCGATCCGGGGTGACCTGCCGACGGCGTCCACTCGCATCGTGGGGGTTCCTCTCGAGGCCGGCGACGAGCAGGGTTCCGGCGTCCATCGCCTGAGCTCGATCGCCATGGTCCGCGACAACCTCGCGCTCGAGCTTGCGAGCATCGACGGCCCCGCCGTCACCATCGGCGGCGACTGCGGCGTCGAGCTCGCGGCGATCTCGCACGTGCTCGATCGGGATGCCGCGGTGGTGTGGTTCGACGCGCATCCCGACCTGAACACTCCCGAGAGCAGCACGTCGAAGGCGTTCACCGGGATGGTGCTGCGCACGCTCCTCGGGGACGGTCCCACCGCCCTCGTACCCGCGGCGCCGCTCGATGCCGCGCGGGTCGTGCTCGTCGGCGCACGCGCGTTCGACCCGGAAGAGGACGCGGTCATCTCGGCACGCGGCATCCGGACCATCGCTGCCGACGAGGTCGGCCCCGAGAGCATCATCGCCGCCGCCGAGGCGACGGGCGCGACGACGGTCTACGTGCACATCGACCTCGACGTGCTCGACCCTGCAGACATCGCGGGCCTCGGCGCCCCCGAGCCTTTTGGCGTGCGCGCGACAGTGCTCGTGGAGACGATCAAAGCCCTGCTCGCCCGGTTCCCGCTCGCGGGCGCTGGCATCACCGAGTTCGCTCCGGCCTCGCCCGAGAGCGCGGTCGAAGACCTGCCGACGATCCTGCGCCTCATCGGAGCGCTGAGCACCGCGAGCTGAGTCAGTGCAGCTGGGCCGGGCTGCGTAGGGTGGGGAGTATGACCGATGCTCCCCGAATCACCGTCGAACGGGACGGCCACGTGCTGCTCATCGGGCTCAACCGCCCGGAGAAGCGCAACGCCGCCGACCTGCGGATGCTGCAGGAACTGTCCGTGGCCTACGGCGAACTCGAGCGCGACCCCGAGCTGCGCGCGGGTTTCGTGTTCGCGCACGGCGACCACTTCACGGGCGGGCTCGACCTCGCCGACGTCGGCCCGCGCATCGGCCCGAACGGGCTCGACATGGTGCCGGCGGGTGGGCTCGACCCGTGGCAGGTCAGTGGCTACAAGGGCGCCGGCGAGGCGCTCAGCAAGCCCGTCGTGATCGCCGTGCAGGGCACGTGCCTCACGCTCGGCATCGAGCTCATGCTCGCGAGCGATGTCGTCGTGGCGGCCGACTCGACGATGTTCGGGCAGATCGAGGTGGCCCGCGGCATCCTGCCGTTCGGTGGCGCGACTATCCGTTTCCCCCGCGCGGTCGGCTGGGGCAATGCCATGCGCTGGATTCTCACGGGCGACAGCTTCCCCGTGAGCGAGGCCTACCGCATCGGCCTCGTGCAGGAGGTCGTGCCGCACGGCGAGCAGTACGCACGCGGTCTCGAGATCGCCCAGCGCATCGCCGCCCAGGCTCCCCTCGCGGTGCAGGCCGCCCTCGCCAATGCTCGACGCGCACTACGCGACGGGGATACCGCGGCCGAGGCCGCTCTGCAGCCCGACCTCGTGCGGCTCGCCACGAGCGAAGACGCCCGCATCGGCATGGAAGCCTTCGTGAGCCGCCAGCCCGCAGTCTTCATCGGAAGGTAAGGGTAGCGAGCTGAACACCCCATTACGCATTCTTCTGGAGAGAATGCGATGATTCGATCCGGATTTGAGAGCTAAACCTCGCTTTATTGACTCAATTCTGTCACTCTGAACGAGTTCACATGAAAATGAGAACTGAAGCTCGCATTGGAGGGCGATGGAATACGCAAAGATGGCGGAGATCGTTATCGCTCGGCGCCGATCTCTGGGGTTGACCCAGGAGGAAACAGCGAGTCTCGCCAATATCGATCGCAGAACACTCGGCGAGTTCGAGAACAGCGTGGGAACACGGGGGATGACGGTCCGCAACCTTCTCGCGATCTGCGAGGTGCTCGGACTCACCCTTGACATCGTTCCGTTCACCGGGAGAAACGAGTTGTCATAGTGGAGCCAAGCCCGACACACGTCGACGTCGCCGACGTCTACAAAGGCGATGAGATCGCGGGAAGACTCATTCGTCGGCAGGACGACGTTGTCTTCACATACCTGGACGAGTACCTGGACACCGATCTTCCCGCAGTGAGCACCACTATCCCCAAAGTCCGGGGCGAGTTGATGTCGCACGGAGGTGCCGTCCCCGCGTTCTTCGCTGGTCTGCTGCCCGAAGGACGTCGTCTGGTGTCCCTCCAGCGATCGCTGAAAACCTCCGCCGATGACGAGTTCTCGCAGCTCATCGCTGTCGGCCGGGACTGCATCGGCGACGTCCGAGTTCTGCCTGAGGGCGCCGATCCATCGCCGAAGACGGGCGATGAGCCTTCCATAAGCCTGCCCGTGGAGGTCTCGTTCATGGACCTCTTCGAGCAGACGCTCGGGAGAGGGAGCGATGATCCGAATCCCAGCGTTCCCGGTGTTCAGGACAAACTGAGTGACTCGATGCTGTCATTGCCCGCTCGCCAAAGCGGAGGCTCGGTGATCCTGAAACTCAGCCCCGCAAGGGTGCCAAGACTCGTAGAGAACGAAGCATTCTTTTTGGGCCTGGCTCAGCAATGCGGACTTCGCACACCAAATTTCTCGATCGTGGTCGACAAGACCGGCGCAAGTGGACTCGCGGTCGAGCGGTTTGACCGGGCCCTTACCAAGGGAGTCCACACCCGCATTGCCCAGGAAGACGCTGTCCAGCTCGCAGGACGCTGGCCAGCTTCCAAATACCGCATGAGCGCCAAAGAGGTCTTCGACGCGGTCCTCACAGTCACCCCTGCCCTTCCGGTCGCGCGCGCGCAACTGCTCAGGTTGTTCGTCTTCAGCTACATGATCGGAAACGGCGACCTTCACGCCAAGAACGTCAGCGTGTTCGACATGCCCCACGGAGTCTGGTCAGTGACGCCAGCCTACGACCTGGTCTCGACGGTGCCCTATAAAGACCAGACCATGGCTCTTCAGTTTGAGGGAAGAGACTCGAACATCAAGGGAAGCATGTTCGTGGGCTTCGCCGAACGACTCGGGGCGACCGAGAAACTCGTGCGGAGGATCATCACTGAGGTTACGGATCAAGCGGAGCCTCTGATTGAGGGAGTTGACCAAATTGGCTGGGAGGGTCGACAAACCGAGCACCTCAAACGCACGATAAGAGAGCGAATTGCCGATCTCAGGAGCTGACGTGCACAAGACGTACGACGTTGTCATCCTCGGTGGAGGTGCGGTCGCGGAGAACGTCGCGGACCGCGCGGTTCAGGGCGGGCTCAGCGCCGTGCTCGTCGAGAGCGAGCTCGTGGGCGGGGAGTGCTCGTACTGGGCCTGCATGCCCTCGAAGGCCCTCATCCGCAGCGGACTCGCCCTTCGTGCCGCGCAGCGCGTGGGTGGCACAAAGGAAGCCGTCACGGGCGACCTCGACGTGGCAGCCGTCTTCGCGCGTCGCACCGGTTTCACGCACGACTGGGACGACAAGAGTCAGGTCGACTGGGTCGACGGCGCCGGCATCGCGCTCGTGCGCGGCCACGGCAGGCTCACCGCGGCCAAAGAGGTGACCGTGACGGCAGACGATGGCACGACGACCGTGCTCACCGCGACTCACGCGGTCGTGATCAGCACAGGATCCGACCCCCTGCTGCCTGACATTCCCGGCCTGCTCGACTCAAACCCGTGGACGCCGAGGGACGCAACAAGTGCGCAGGCCGCCCCGTCCAGCCTCGCGATCATCGGCGGCGGAGTCGTCGCTGTCGAGATGGCCACGGCCTACGCCTCGTTCGGTACGACGGTCACGATCATCGCCCGCAGCGGACTGCTGCAGGGCCAGGAGGACATCGCAGCAGACGCGGTCACGAAGGGCCTGCGCGGTCTCGGCGTCGACATCAGGCACGGCTCCCCCACGAAGGTCGAGCGCTCGGAGGACGGCGTCGCGGTCTATCTGGGTGACGAGGAGGTCGTCATCGCCGAGGAGGTGCTCGTGGCGACGGGACGGGTTCCTCGCACGAGCGATATCGGCGCGGAGGTCGCGGACCTCACGCCCGGGGCGTGGATCGACGTCGACGACACCATGCGCGTGAAGGGGTCGGACTGGCTCTACGCGACGGGGGACGTCAACCACCGTGCGCTGCTCACCCACCAGGGCAAGTACCAGGCTCGCGCCGCGGGCGACGTCATCGCCGCTCGTGCGGCCGACAGGCCCGTTGATGATGCGCCGTGGGGAACCCACGTCGCGACAGCTGACCATGAGGCAGTCCCGCAGGTGACGTTCAGCGAGCCCGAGGTCGCGTCGGCAGGGCTTACCTCGAAGGCCGCGCGCAAGGCCGGATACGACGTGCGCGTGGTCGACTACAACCTCGGGTGGGTGGCGGGGGCATCCCTGCAGGCTGACGACTACGAGGGCACAGCGCGCATGGTCGTGGACGAGAAGCGCCACGTGATTCTCGGCGTGACATTCGTCGGGCAGGACGTGAGCGAACTCATTCACGCCGCGACTGTCGCGATCGTGGGCGAGGTGCCGATCGAGCGACTGTGGCATGCAGTTCCCGCGTACCCGACGATGAACGAGATCTGGCTGCGGCTGCTCGAGACCTACGGGCGGCCTACCTCCTGATGGAGGCGTAGACCCCCAGCAGGCTCGCCGCCGCGGCACCCCACGTGAAGCGTTCCGCGTGCGCGCGGGCGGTCACGCCCAGGGCAGTGCGCCGCTCGTCATCCTCGATGAGCAACGCCATCTCGGTGGCCCAGTAGCGCGGCTCCCGCGTGCCGAGCAGCAGGCCGGAGACGCCATCGACGACGGACTCGGACAGTCCCCCCGTGCGATACGCGAGCACAGGAGTCCCGCTCGCTGCAGACTCGAGCGCGACGAGACCGAAGGTCTCGGAGAACGAGGGCACGATCGTGAGGTCCGCCGCCGCGAACAGGTCGGCGAGGGCATCCCTGTGCAGTGCACCAACGAAGCGCACATCGGCGCCCACGCCGAGCTCGGTCGCGAGGGCGCGCAGTTGACCGGCGAAGCCGTCGTCACCCGGGGTGACCTCGCCCGCGACGACCAACAGCGGGGCCCACCCACGCAGGGTGTGCAGTTCGGCGAGGGCGCGCACCGCGAGCTCGTGGCCCTTGAGCGCCTGCACACGGCCCGCGATCACGACGATGGGCCGGTCGGGCTCGAGGCCGAGCGAGATGCGGGTCGAGGCGTGCGACACGAAGGCGCGGGGCGAGAACAGGTCGAGGTCGACGCCGGGCGGGATGATCCAGGTGCGGTCGGGCAAGGCTCCCACGTCATCGATCAGCACGGTCGCCTCGGCCGACGATGCGGCGATCACGGCGTCGGCCTGCGTCGCGAGGAACGTCTCGCTGCGCAGGCGCCGCACGGGTTCGGGCGCCTGGCCCTCCCCCGCGAGCGCGTTCTTCATGACGCCGACCGTGTGGAAGCTCTGCACGAGCGGCCGGTCGAGTTCGATCGCGACCGGCAGCGCCGCGATTCCGCTGAGCCAGTAGTGGGCGTGCAGCACGTCGTAGTGCCGCACGCGCGCGAGCCGCGCGATCTCCTCGCCGAACTCGTCGGTGACCTCGGGCAGGCGCTCCTTCGCCAGCGGACCCGGCTCGCCCGCGGGCACCTCGCGCAGCGTGACCCCCGGCAGCAGTTCGCGCTCACTCGGAAGACCCGTCGCGCGCGTGACGAGGTCGACCTGCACATCGCGCAGCGCGAGCTCTGCCGCCACACCCAGCACAGCAACGTTGAGCCCGCCCGCGTCGGCAGTGGCCGGCTGCGCCGCAGGCGACGTGTGCATCGCGATCATCGCGACCCGCTCGACGGCTACCGGCATACTGCCACTGTATTCTGCGGAGTATGGCGCAGACTCCCACGAAACGACCAGGACTCGTCAGGAGGCTCCGATCGGTTCGCTGGTTGCGACCGGTCGTGCTCTCCCCCGTCATTGCCCGCCCGGGCTACTGGTTCACGACGCTGTGCGCGATCGTGTGGGGCGGCGTGCTGAGCCGCTTCCGGCTGCGTCGCGAAGGCGGTCTCATCGTCGCGCCGCACCTGCCCACGTGGGCGTACGGGAGGGGCGGGACTACCGTGGGGGCCGTCTACCTCACGACCGACAACATCTCCCCAGCGATCCTCGAGCACGAGGCCGTGCACCGCGCCCAGTGGAAGCGGTACGGCCTCGCGTTCCTGCCCCTGTACGTCGATGCGGGGCAAGACGCGCGCGCCAATCGCTTCGAGGTCGAGGCCGGACTCAAGAAGGGTGGCTACCTGCGGTGACCAGAACTATCGTGATCACGGGGGCCAGCTCGGGCATCGGCGCCAATGCGGCCGGACGTCTCGCCGCCGCCGGCTGGGACGTGGCAGTGGTGGGGCGCAACCCCGAGCGCACGAAGGCAGTCGCCGAGAGCGTGGGCGGCACGGCGTTCCTCGCGGACTACGACCGGCTCGACGAGGTGCGCGAGCTCGCGGCATCCCTGTCGAAGCGGTACGAGCGCATCGACGTGCTCGCGAACAACGCGGGTGGGCTGATCCACGCTCGCGGCACGTCGGCCGACGGCTACGAGCGCACCCTGCAGCACAACCATCTCGCGCCGTTCCTGCTCACGAACCTCTTGCTGCCCCTGCTCAGGGATGCACGCATCATCGGTACAGCGAGTGTCGCGAACCTCTTCGGCAACCTCCGGCTCGGCGACCTCGAGTGGGCGAAGCGACCGTGGTTCGGCGGCTGGCAGGCGTACGGAACGTCGAAGATCGCGACGATCCTGTTCACGCAGTCGCTCGCCGAGCGTGGCCTCGAGGCGTACGCCTTTCATCCCGGCTACGTCACGACGAGCTTCGGCGTCGACTCGCCGCTCGTGAAGTTCGCCAATTTCGTGTCACGCAACAGCCTGGGAATCTCGCCAGAGCAGGGCGCGAGCCCCCTCGTGCACCTCGCGACCGCAGAGAACACGGGCGTGCCGAGCGGAACCTACTTCGACGGGCTCAAGCCCTACGGTCGCATCGACGGCAGCGCGACGAAGCCGGGAGCGGCCGAGGCCCTGTGGGCAGAAAGCGCGAAGCTGGTCAGTCTGACGTAAGAAGGCGGGCGGGGCCGTCGGCGGCTACCCACGAGTACACAGTGCTGGAGCCGAACGCACTCACGGGGAGCATCTCGGCGAGCCACGCGTCGAGAGAGCGACGCAGCGCCTGGCCGCGGTCACGCACGAGCCAGCTGACCGAGAACCGGCCGGGAGCCACGAGCGGTTCGATATCGCTCTCAGACTGCACCTCGACGAAGACCTGGCCACGAGCTGACGCGGGGAGCGTCGCGAGGATCATACGGATCGTCTCGACGCACGCCTCGTTGCCGGCGAGCAGAAGACGGTCAGCGCCGGTGGGCGGGTTCCACGAGACTGGGGCTGAGGTTTCGGGTGTCATTGCCCTACCAGTATAGGCATGCCTTACCTAAGAAGTAATAGGGATCCCCACGCCGGGACTTGACAAGAACATCCATCCCTGATTGGTTAGTTGCATAACCAACTAACCAACCAACCGGAAGGAGGTCTCCATGGATGAATCCCGCCCCATCTTCGTTCAGCTCGCCGAGCAGATCGAGAACGACATCATCGCGGGCGTCATGGCCGAGGAGACCCAGGTTCCGTCGATCAACGAGTTCGCCGCGTTCTACCGGATCAACCCGGCGACCGCACTCAAGGGCGTGACGACGCTCGTCGACGAGGGAGCCCTCTACAAGAAGAGAGGCATCGGCATGTTCGTAGCCGACGGCGCGCAGGCGCGACTGAAGACCAAGCGCCGCGACAAGTTCAGTGCCGAGTTCGTAACTCCGCTGCTGGCCGAGGCGGCGAAGCTCGGCATCTCGTCTGAGCAACTCGCGGACATGATCAGAAAGGCAGGCAAGTGATGACAGCAGTGATCGAGGTCTCCGGCCTCACCAAGCGCTTCGGAGGCGTGACGGCAGTGGATGACGCGACCTTCACTGTCGATGAGAACAAGATCTACGGCCTGCTCGGCCGCAACGGAGCCGGCAAGACCACGCTCATGCAACTGCTCACCGGGCAGGACTTCGCGACGACCGGCGACATCAGGGTATTCGGGCAGTCGCCCGTCGAGAACGCCTCAGTGCTGCAGCGCGTCTCGTTCATCAAGGAGAGCCAGCGCTACCCGGAGGACTTCCGGCCAAAGCATGTCTTCGCGAGCGCACCCTGGTTCTTCTCCCACTGGGACCAGGACTTCGCCGACCAGCTCATCGACGACTTCCGGGTGCCGCTCAATCGCCGCATCAAGAAGCTCTCGCGCGGCCAGGTCTCGGCGATCGGCGTCATCGTGGGGCTGGCCTCACGCGCTCCGCTCACGTTCTTCGACGAGCCGTACCTCGGCCTCGACGCGGTCGCACGCCAGACGTTCTACGACCGCCTGCTCGCCGACTACGCGGAGCACCCGCGCACGGTCGTGCTCTCCACTCACCTGATCGACGAGGTGAGCAACCTGCTCGAGCACGTCCTCGTGATCGAGCAGGGCCGCATCATCATCGACGAGGACGCGGAGAGCCTACGCGGCAGCGCGACCACCCTCGTCGGCACGAAGGCAGTTGTCGACGGTTTCGTCGGCGTCCGCGAGGTGCTGCACCGCGACGCGATCGGCGGCCTCGCCTCCGTGACCGTCATGGGCCTCAGCCCGAAAGAGCGCACGGATGCCTCGACAGCCGGTCTCGAACTGGCGCCGGTCTCCCTGCAGCAACTCATCATCCGCAGAACAAACACGAGCGAGAAGGAATTCGGGGTGTCAGCATGACCACCATCACGTCAACTGTCCGCCCACCGGCGGGCGGCGCGCAGCGTGTACTGAACGTCGTGCGACTGCATCTCACGAACCCGTGGACCACGATCATCCTGCCGTGGATGATCATGGGAATTATCCTGCTCGGCAACCTGGCGATCTGGTGGCTCATCGTGAGCAACACCCCCGCGGCCGACCTCGCCGATGTGCGCGAGGGCCTCGGCTACAGCGGTGCGAGCACGTACATCTTCGTGTACATCATGGTTGTCGCCGTGCAGGCGATCTCGGTAACCTTCCCGTTCGCACTCGGGTACGGGGTCACGCGCCGGGACTACTACCTCGGCACCGCGCTCACTTTCGTGGGGCTTTCGGCGATGTTCAGCGTGGGTCTCACGATCCTCGCGGCCATCGAGGAGGCGACCAATGGCTGGGGACTCGGCGGGCGTATGTTCACGACGTTCTACTACGGCGACAGCTGGGGACAGCGGCTCTTCATCTTCTTCACCGCGTTCCTGTTCTTCTTCTCGGTGGGGATGGCCGCAGCGTCGATCTGGGTGCGCTGGAAGGCGAACGGCCTCATCGCGTTCTTCGTGGGCCTCGGCGTGATCGTCATCGGCGGCGGCGCGCTGCTGACTTTCACGCGCACCTGGGTTGCCTTCGGATCGTTCTTCGCGAACGCCGGCTTCGTCGGATCGTTCGCGTGGAGCCTCGTGATCAGCGCGATCGCGGCGATCGGCGGGTTCTTCGTGCTCCGCAGGGCGACGCCGAAGAGCTGAACGCCGTACAGCATGGCCGTTCCTTCACAGGGGCGGCCATGCTGTGGTTAAGTCAGCCCCGCTCCGCGACGTCGAGCTCCTGGAACGCCGTGATCTGCATACCGCCCGGCGCCTCGAGGCGCGCGTTGAGGGAGTTCCACGGGGTGACCGTCGGCGGCGCGAGCACGGTAGCCCCCGCGGCTTCGAGCGCTGTGGTTGCTGCCGCGGCATCCGCGACCTCGAAGGCCACGCGCACTGTCGCCTCGAACCGGCGACTCGTGGGCTTGCCGACCTCGACGTCGTCGATGTACCGGACCTGCGCGGGGTTGGCGAGCTCGAGCGTCACCGACGGCACGGAGAGGATGACGACGCGAGCGCCGTCCGGCCCGTCGTACGACTCGAGCTCGGTGAGGCCGAGGGCATCGCGGTAGAACGCGAGGGCGGTGTCGAGGTCTTCGGTTTCGAGCACGAGGCGGAGTTGCAGAGCGGGGTTCGTCATGGCCCAAGCCTACGAGCGGACCCGCGCGGCACCGAGAGTGCAATTGGTGTGGCTGTCGTCCGCACCCGCAAGAACTGCACTCTCGAGGCTCGCCGGCACACTCTGGTACATTTGTACCATAATTTAAGGAGCACAACCGTGGGATACCTCTTCCTCGCCTTCGCGATCATCGGCGAGGTCATCGCGACCTCGTTCCTCAAGCTCACCGCAGGCGAGAAATCGGTGTGGTGGGCCTACCCGGTCGTTGTCGTGGGCTACATCTTCGCGTTCGTGATGCTGTCGCTGACCCTCCAGAGGGGCGTGCCTCTCGGCATCGCGTACGCGATCTGGGCGGGAGTGGGTGTCGTCGCCGTCGCGATCATCAGCTGGCTCGTGTTCCACGAGACGCTCACCTGGCAGCAGATCCTCGGGATGGTGCTCGTCGCGGGCGGAGTCGTTCTCCTCGAAGTGGGCGGCAAGCACTGATGTCGGAAGAGCACCGCACCCTCACCCCCAAGGGCGCGACGCGACGCGATGCGCTGCTCGACGCCGTGCTGCGCGTGCTCGCGCGGGACGGCGCGGGCGGCATAACCCACCGGTCCGTCGCGACCGAGGCCGGGGTGCCGCTCGCGGCAGCCACCTACTACTTCGCGAGCCTCGACGACCTCTACGTGAGCGCACTCAAGCGCGCGACGGCTGAGCAGGTCGCACTGTTCGAGAGCCTTCAGAACGCCGACATGCACAGGTTCGCCGAAGTGCTCCACGACTGGGTGCACCGCGATCGAGGAGCAGCCATCGCGCAGTACGAACTCATGTTCCTGGGGATGCGACGCGACGCGCTGCGCGAGGACGCCGAGCTCTGGTACCGCTCACTCGAGCGCGCGATCGACCCAGAGGCGCGGCATCCGGACCGGACGTACATCACCGCGCTCGCGATCGACGGGCTTCTGCTGCGCATGCTGTGGCTGGGTGAGCCGGGCAGTGTCGACGAGATCGAGGCGACGCTGCGGCAGATTACTTCTTGAGCGACTTCTGCATCATCACGGTGCCGAGCCAGCGATCGAACTTGAAGCCGACGCGCCCCATGTGACCGATGTCCTTGAAGCCGAAGCCCTCGTGCATGCGGATCGACGCGTCGGCGTTCTTGTCGGCGATCACGGCGATCATCTCCTTGATGCCCGCGGCCTTCGAGCGCGCGATGAGCTCGGTCATGAGCACCTTGCCGAGGCCCTTGCCCGTCGAGGCCGGCCCGAGGTAGATGTGGTTCTCGACGGTGAATCGGTACGCAGCCTTCTCCTTCCACGGGTACACGTAGGCGAAGCCGAGCAGCTGGCCGGAGGGGCTCTCCGCGATGATCCAGGGCATGTTCTTCTGGGAAGCGAGCTCGAACTTGCGGCGCAGGGCGGGGAAGGTCCACGGGGTGTCGTCGAACGTGATCGACGAGTTGAGCACGTAGTGGTTGTAGATCTCCCGGATGCCCGGCAGGTCGCCCAGCTCGGCCGCACGCACCGCATACCGGAACGGGGCCTCCTCGATCTCGGGAGCGCGCAGGTGGGGTGGCAGCTGACGACGCGGTTGATACTCCTCTTCCAGCATCTCAACCCCTCCCGTTCACGAGCCTAGTGACCAGTCCACGGGCGGGGCACCCTGCACGGCGAGCATGTCGTTCGCGCGGCTGAACGGACGCGAGCCGAAGAAACCGTTGTGTGCAGAGAGCGGGCTGGGGTGCGCGCTGCGGATGATCGGGGTGTCGCCGAGGAGCGGACTGAGGTTCGCGGCATCCCTGCCCCACAGGATCGCGACGAGCGGACCGCCGCGCGCGACGAGCGCACGGATCGCGGCTTCCGTCACGGCCTCCCAGCCCTTGCCACGGTGCGAGCCCGAAACGCCGGCCTGCACGGTCAGTACACGGTTGAGCAGCATGACGCCGTGCTCAGACCAGCGCGTGAGGTCGCCGTGCGCGGGCACCGGGAGGCCCAGATCGTCGCGCAGTTCCTTGTAGATGTTCTGCAGGCTGCGCGGCACCGGACGTACTGCCGGGTCGACCGAGAACGACAGCCCGACCGGATGCCCGGGCGTCGGGTACGGGTCCTGCCCGACGATGAGCACCCGCACGTCGGCGAGCGGATACTCGAACGCGCGCAGCACGCGGTCGCCCCCGGGAAGGTACCTGCGCCCGGCAGCAGTCTCGCCGCGCAGGAACTCGCCGATCGTGGCGATGTTCGGCGCGACCGGCTCGAGGGCCGCGGCCCACCCGGGATCGACGAGCTCGGCGAGCGGCTTGGGCACGTCAGGCTCCGAGGGTCCCGACGAGTACGCCGTTCGGGATGCTCACAGGGTCACCACGGGCAGCACCGACCACGGGAAGTTGATCCACTTGTCTGTGCGCTTCCACGAGTAGGTGGGCTCGTAGACGGTGCCGGGCTTCGTGTAGAGCACGACTGTGCGCAGGTCGGCGCCGCCCGCCTGGAGCAGCTGAACGACCATCGCTAGGGTGCGCCCGGAGTCGGAGACGTCGTCGACGAGCAGCACCTTCTTGCCGATGATCGACTCGGCGTCGAGCAGCGGCGGGAGCATGATCGGCTCGGGGAGCCGCGTGCCGACTCCCGTGTAGAACTCGGCGTTGACGGCTCCGCAGCTCTTGATGCCGAGCGCGTAGGCGATGCTGCCGGCCAGCAGCAGGCCGCCGCGCGCAATGGCGACCACGATCTCGGGCTCGAACCCGCTCGTGAGCACCTCGAGAGCGAGCTCTCGCGATGCAACTCCGAAGTCTTCGTAGGTGAGTGTCTCGCGCTCGGCGGCGGTCTCTGCTTCGGTATTCGCGCTCATGCGACCACGCTATCGGGCTGTAGCATCCGTTCATGTCACTCGTGCGTGGGAAGGCCGGCGCTATCACGCTAGGCCTCGTCGGTTATCTGTTCCTCGTCGAACTCGTGAGCGGAATCCTCCAGGGGTTCTACGTTCCGCTCATCCCCGACCTCGTCGAGCACCTCGGAATCCGCGACGCCGACTTCAACTGGTTCGAAGCTGCCCAGCTGTTGCTCTCGGCCATCGTCGTGCCGATTCTCGCGAAACTCGGCGACATGTACGGCCACAAGCGCATCCTCCTCGTCTCGACTGTGCTGACGGCCGGCGCGACGTGGTGGCTCGCCTTCACCGGCGACTTCACGACCTTTCTGATCGCGTGGGCGCTGCAGGGTTTCTACGTGGTGTGGCTGCCGCTTGAGGTCGCCCTCATCTTCGACCGCGGGCGGGTGACGGGCCGCGGCGCCTCCCAGACTCGACGGGCGGCCGGATACCTCGTGGTTGCCCTTGAGGCCGGTGCGATCCTCGGCGCCCTCGGCGGCGGCCGCCTGTTCAAGGCTCTGGGCGGCGACGGCGCCGCGGTCACCCCGACGCTCATGATCCCGGCGATCGCGGTCAGCCTCGTGTTCTTCGCGATCCTGTTCGGCGTCCCTGAATCGAAACCACTCCCCGGCCGTTCCCTCGACCTGTGGGGTTTCGTGCTCCTGACGATCGGGCTGCTGTTCATCACATCGGGGCTCACCTTCCTGCGCATCAACGGCCCCGCGACCTGGTGGGTCTACGTGCTCATGGTCGTGGGCGTGCTCATCTTCCTTCCGTGGGGGCGTTACGAGCTCAAGCAGAAGGATCCGGCGATCGACCTGCGCGTGCTGCGGCAGCCCACGATGTGGCCCGTGCAGCTCACCGCCGGGCTCGTGGGCATCAGCCTCCTGGGCGCCCAGGCTCCGCTCGCGACATTCGCGGGCACCGACCCCGTCAACGGCTACGGGCTCGGGATGGAGGCCGACTCGATCTCGTACATCATCGGCGCCTACCTGGTCTCGATGATCATCGGCGCCCTGCTCTTCCCGCGCCTGTCGAAGTGGACGAGCCCGCGCGTCGCCCTCATCGTCGCGACCTTCTTCGTCGCGACCGGATACCTGCTCTTCCTGGCGAACCACACCACGATCGCGGGGACCTTCGTGAACATGGCGATCGCCGGCATCGGGTCGGGGGCGCTCGTGGGCGCCCTCCCCTCGGCGGCCGCCGCCGCGGCTCCCCGCGGCCAGACGGGCATCGCGACGGCGCTCACCAACACGACGAAGACGATCGGTGGATCCTTCGCGTCCGCAATCTTCGCGATCGTGCTCGCTGCAGGTGCTGCGACCGCCGTCACGTCGACCGCGTCGAGCCTGCTCGGCTACATGACGGTATTCACGATCTGCGGGGTTGGCGCGCTCGTGGCGGCGGTGCTGCTGTTCCTCGTGCCCAAGCTCGCGTTCGCGGATGTCGACGACGAAGTTCTGCTGCCGGAGGCTGTCGATGCGGAGTAGGTTCGCCGCGCTCACCACCCCGCACCTTGCCGACGCGTGTATCCGCGTGGGAGTTCCCGTGCGCTGCGCCCCCGCAGAACTTGTCGCACTCGTTCCGGGCACCCGGGTGTTCGGTCGTGTGCTGCCCGCGCGGCACGTGGGAAGCGTCGACGTGTTTCTCGAGGCGATCGAGTCAGCGTCGCCGGGCGATGTGCTCGTCGCCGACAACGGTGGACGACGCGACGAGTCGTGCATAGGTGACCTCATGGCGCAGGAGGCGGCGTCGGCCGGCGTCGCCGGAATCGTGATCTGGGGTCTTCACCGCGATTCGGTCGACATCACGGCGATCGGCATCCCGCTGTTCAGCACGGGGAGCAGTCCCACCGGACCGCTGTCCATCGGCGATCGGCCCGCCGATGCGCTGCACTCGGCCCGGGTCGGCGAGTGGACGGTCTCGTCAGACGACTACGTCGCGGGGGACGAGGACGGGGTGCTGTTCCTCCCCGCCGACCGCATCGAGGAACTGTTCACGATCGCCGAGGGAATCCGCGACACCGAGCGTCGGCAGGCCGACCTCATTCGCGAGGGCGGACGGTCGCTGCGTGAGCAGGTGAACTTCAGCGGCTACCTCGAGGCCCGGGCCGAGCATCCGGAACTCACGTTCCGCGAGCACCTGCGCACCGTCGGCGGCGAGATCGAGGTCTAGGCCCAGGCCCAGGCCCAGGCGCAACCTGCGCGCATAATCCCCACGTGCGACCATGGGTGCGGCCGATCTCGGCGAGATCCGACCGGATCGTCATCCTGCGCGCAAAGGTGCCCGGATGTTGGCAACCTGCCCGCAGGTTGGGGATCAGGGGAGGCGGGGCCTGAGCTCCCCGCGGATCACCTTGTGCTGCGCGGCCTGGGCCACGGGACGCACGGTGAGCTGCTCGACGCTGACGTTGTGCGGCAGCTCGAGCGCGCCGACGATCGCGAGCGCCATGTCCTCGGCGGTCAGCGGCTCCTGCACGTTCTCGTAGACCTTGTCGGCCGCGGCCTTGTCACCACCGAAGCGGTTGAGCGAGAACTCGTCGGTCGCGACCATTCCCGGTGCGACATCGATGACGCGGATCGGCTCGCCCGCGAGCTCGAGGCGAAGCACGCCGACGAGGGCGCGCTCGGCAAACTTTGCCGCGTTGTAGCCGCCCCCGCCCTCATAGGTCACGTATCCGGCGACTGAGGTGATGGTCAGGATGTCGACGCTCGTGCCGGGCGTCCAGCTCCTGCGCAGGAGCGGCAGCAGCGCGCTCGTGACCCGCTTGGTGCCGAGGACGTTCACGTCGAACATCCACTGCCAGTCGTCGACGCTGCTCTCCTCGACCGAGCCCATGCCGCGCGCACCGCCCGCGTTGTTCACGAGGGCGTGCATGGGCCCGAGGTCGGCGAGGTAGTCGCGCAGGGCATCCACGTCGACCTGCTTAGTCACGTCGGCGACGAACACGTCACAGCCGGTCGACGCGGCGAGCGCCGCGAGCCGGTCTTCGCGGCGGGCCACGCCGACGACGTCCCAGCCATGCTCGCGCAGCAGACGCACCGTGGCCTCCCCTATGCCTGAACTAGCACCGGTCACTACCGCACGTCGAGCTGTCATGCGTTAAAAGTAGCGCCGCTAGGGTGGAAGAAATGACGACTAACCGAGTTCCGTTCTGGGACAACGCGCGATTCGTGGCGGTAACCCTCGTCGTGGTCGGCCACGGGATCCAGCGACTCACGTCGGACTCCGACAACGCGCTCATCGTGTACCTGTTCATCTACGCGTTCCACATGCCCGCGTTCGCGATGATCAGCGGCTACTTCTCGAAGGCGAGTCCGCCCGGCTCGCGCCAGATGAAGAAGGTGCTCACCGACATCCTGCTGCCGTATTTCATCATGGAGGCGATCTGGACCTTCGTGCAGTTTCTCGTGGAGGGCAAGCAGGAGTTCAACCCGACGACGCCGAGCTGGACACTCTGGTTCTTGCTCGCGCTCGGCATTTTCCGCCTGATCCTGCCCTACCTGACCCTGGTGCGCTGGCCGCTGTTCTGGGCTGTCGTGTTCTCGGTGGGGGTCGGCTACTTCAGCAACGTCGACAGCACATTCTCGCTGTCGCGCGCGATCGGCATCATGCCGTTCTTCGTGCTCGGCTGGAAGGTGCGCCAGTGGGGCCTCGTCGACCGCTGGCGGGTCGCCGAGCGCGTGACCTGGTGGGTGCGCGGCGCGGCAGTCGTCGTGCTCGGGGCGTGGCTCGTCGCGGTGATCCTGCTCATCGGGCCGTTCCGCGAGATGCAGATACAGCACTGGTTCTTCTACGACGACTCCTACGTGAACATCGGGGACGACCAGTGGTGGGCCGGCGCCGTGCGTCTCGGGTTCATCGCGCTCGCGGTCGTGCTCAGTGTGGCGTTCTTCGTACTCATCCCCCGGTCGACGACCTGGATGACCGGCTTCGGTCAGGCCACGATGTACATCTACCTGCTGCACAGTTTCGTGCTCTATCCCATCCGTGAAACTGGGGTGCTCAAGGACGAGCACGCCTCCGCGATGTGGCTCGCGAGCATGATCCTCGCGTGCATAGCGATCTCGATAGCCCTCGCGAGCCCGCTGATCCGCAGGATCTTCCGGCCGCTCATCGAACCCAGGCCGACATGGCTGTTCGTCGCGCTGCCGGATGAAAAGCCGGGCCCCTCGCGCACGGACCCTACGGGGTCACGCCGCGAGAAGGGCTAGCCGGGCGCGCTCGACGGCCTCGGGTGTGGCACCCGCGGACTCGAGCGCGAGCAGCCCGGCGCCGAGGATGGGTGGCGCGTCGACGACCACGGCGTGCGCCAGTGGCACGAGCCGCGCGAGAGCGGAGTCGATGCCCGCCAGGAGCCGGGCATCCCCGGACTGCACGACTCCCCCGCCGAGCACGACCGGCACGGGAGTGTCTCCCAGCCCGAGACGCCGTAGCGCCGCGGACGCCATCACGGCGATCTCGTCCGACTGGCGATCGACAATGTGCTGCGCAATGGGATCCCCTGCGCGGGAGTGCTCGAGCACGATCGGGCTCAACCGGGCGAGCTCGGGCCCCGCGACGCGGCCCACGTGCAGCGCTTCCGTGAGGTCACCGACGCTGGAGAGCCCGAACTCCCGCGGAATCGCTTCCGTCAGGCTCGTGTGGTCCCCGCGCCCATCGGCTTCGCGGGCGGCGAACCAGAGGGCGAGTTCACCGATTCCGCCGCCACCACCCCAGTCGCCCGAGATCGGACCGAGCGCGAGGAACCGCGCGACCTCGCCGTCGGCGCGGATGGCGAGCGCGTTGAGCCCCGTGCCGCAGATGACTGCAGCGGCATCGGGCGCCGAGGTGCCAGCGCGCAACAGGGCGAAGAGGTCGTTCTCGACAGTGAGCGATGACGCCCACGCGAATCCCTCGACCGCGGCCCGGTACTCGGTAACCTCGCGGTCGAGGTCGAGGCCGGAGAGGTAGATCGCGACGTGGACCGGTTGGCCGGCGCCAGCGAGCCCACGCACGAGCTCGTCCACGACCGCGACCGAGGGGCCGACACCGATGAAATGGGGGCTCGAGGTACCAGCGGAGGCCCGCCCGAGGATAGTGCCGTCGAGGGCGAGGGCGAGGGCATCCGTCTTCGATCCACCGCCGTCGACGGCGATGACGTACCTCACTGTGCCCACGCGAGGTGGTCGCGGTTGTGGGCGATGAGCAGGTCGGCGAGCTTCTCGGCGCGGTCGTACTGCCCGACGAGCGGGTGCGCGAGCAGGGCACGGCTCACCTTGTCGCGGCTGCCGTCGATCGCCGCATCCAGCGCCAGTCGCTCGTACGCGGCGACGTGCGCGATGAGCCCCGTGTAGTCGTGGGCGAGCGGGGCGATCGGCAGCGCCTCGAGCCCGGAAGCGCCGACCCTGGCGGGTACCTCGATGACGTGGTCGTCGGGCAGGAAGGGCATGGATCCATTGTTCAGCAGGTTCACGACCTGCACGTCGCCGCGGTCGGCAGTCAGCGATGCGATGAGTTCGACAGCCGCGTCGGAGTAGAACGCGCCACCCCGACGCTCGAGCGCCTCGGGCTTCTGGTTCTCGTTCGGGTCTGCGTAGAGCTCGAGCAGCTCCTTCTCGACCGCGAGCACCACTTCGGCACGCGACGGCGACGCGAGCTGTTCGCGCAGCACCTCGTCGTGGGCGTAGAAGTAGCGCAGGTAGTAGCTGGGCACGACCCGCAGCTTCTCGATCAGGGATGCCGGCAGCTCAACCTCCTCGGCCAGCCGCTCGATGCGGTCGCCGATCATCCCGGGCAGGGCGTCGACGCCGTCCACGAAGACTGACCGCTCCCAGGTGAGGTGGTTGAGCCCCACGTGGTCGAGCTGCACGCGCGAAGCGTCGATGTCGAGCATGGCGGCGAATCGGCGCTGGAAGCCGATCGCGACGTTGCACAGTCCGACGGCTCGGTGCCCGGCCTGCAGGAGGGCGCGCGTGACGATGCCCACCGGGTTGGTGAAGTCGACGATCCACGCGTCGGGCCTGGCGTGACGACGCACGGTCTCGGCGATCCCGAGCACGACGGGCACGGTGCGCAGCGCCTTCGCGAACCCGCCCGGTCCCGTCGTCTCCTGGCCGATGCAGCCCACCTCGTGCGGCCACGTCTCGTCGCCGTGGCGCGCGGCCTGGCCGCCCACGCGCAGCTGCAGCAGCACGACGTCGGCGTCCGCGACCCCCGCGACGAGGTCTGTGGTCGGGATGACGCGCCCCGGGTGTCCGGCGGCGGCGAACATGCGCTTGGCCATGCCGCCGACGAGAGACAGCCGGGACTCATCGGTGTCGACGAGCCACACCTCCTCGATGGGCAGCAGGGCTCGCAGGCGCGAGAATCCGTCGATGAGTTCGGGGGTATAGGTGGAACCGCCCCCGACGATGGTGAGTTTCATTGCTTAGCCTTTGACTCCGGTCAGTGTGATGCCCTCGACGAACACGCGTTGGGCGAAGAAGAAGATGAGCACGACGGGCACCATGACGAGCACGGTGATCGCCATGGTGATGCTCCAGTCGGTGCCGTGCGCGCCGCGGAACGTCGCGAGCCCGTACGCCACGGGCCACGCCTGCTCGTTCTCCGAGGCGTAGAGCAGCGGTCCGTAGTAGTCGTTCCACGAGTTGAAGAACATGAAGATTGCCGCGGCGGCGATGCCGGGTCTGGCCATCGGCACGATCACGCGCATGAGCACGCCCCACTCGCTGCAGCCGTCGATCCGCGCGGCATCCGCGTACTCCCTGGGGATGGTCAGGAAGAACTGCCGCAGCAGGAATATCGAGAACGCGTCGCCGAGCAGGTTCGGCAGGATGAGCGGCCAGAGCGTTCCCGTGAGATGCGCCTGCGACCACATCACGTAGATCGGGATCGCGGTCACCTGCGGCGGCAGGAGCATCGCGACGATCACGGCGAGGAAGATCAGCTTCGACCCGCGGAACTTCACGCGCGCGAGCACGTACGCGGCGGGCACAGACGACACGAGCATGAAGACTGTCGCGAGCACCGCATACATCGCCGAGTTGCCGAACCAGCGCAGCAGCGGCACATCGGTGAAGACCTTGAGGTAGTTGCCCCACTCCCACGTCTTCGGGATGAGCGACGCCGTGAGCGCCTGCTCGTTGGACATGAGCGAGGTGAGCACCACGAGCAACACCGGACCGAGGAAGAGCACGGCGAGCGCGACGAGGATCGCGTGCTGGCCGATCCAGCCGAGCGTGCGCGTCGGCATTCCGGACGTACTCACTGGGCCTCCTCCGGGGTGAATGCCTTGACCCTGCGCAGCAGCAGCACAAGGAAGATCGCGGCGACGACGAACAGCAGCACGGCAAGCGCCGAGGCATAGCCGAGCTGGTAGTTGGCGAACCCGCGCACGTACAGCCACTCGGTATAGGTGAGCAGCGAGTTGCCCGGATACCCGAGGCCGGCCCCCGTGCCCTCCCCCACGCTCGCCTTGCCGGAGGCGACAGTCGAGGCGACCGCGGCCTCCGTGAAGTACTGCAGCGCGGCGATGACCCCGGTGACGACGGCGAACACGAGCACGGGCACGATCGACGGGAGAGTGACGTACCAGCCCTTCTGCCAACTGCGCGCGCCATCGAGGGATGCCGCCTCGTACAGTTCCTGCGGAACATCGAGCAGCGCGGCAAGGAAGATGATCATGATGTCGCCCATGACCCAGATGCCGAGCAGCAGCAACGACGGCTTGGACCAGCCCGGGTCGTTGAACCACAGCGGGCCCTGGATGCCGATCGACTTGAGGATCAGGTTGACCGGGCCGGTGCCGGGGTTGAACAGGAACACGAACGCGACGACTCCCGCGACCGAGGGCACGAGCGCCGGCAGGTAGAACACTGTGCGCCAGAATCCGGATGCCCGCTTCGCCCGCACGAGCAGGAACGCGACCCCGAGCGCGGTGAGGATGCGCACGGGAACGAGCACGACGACGAACCACAGCGTGTTGCCCGCCGCGATCCAGACCTTGGGGTCTTTCGTGAACAGGTACTCGTAGTTGCGCAGCCCGATGAACTCTGGAGGCGACACCAGGTCGAACCGCGTGAACGAGTAGAAGATCGACGCGAACAGCGGATACACGAAGAACAGCAGCAACCCGGCGAGTGCGGGCGCGAGCATCACGAGGATGAACCACCTGGGGCTGCGACGGATGCGCAGCCCCAGGGTGGTCACGGAAACAGTCACTACGGACCGGTCGTCAACGCGGTCGCGTCGTCGATCTCCTGGTCGATGCCGGTGAGCCCCGCGGTGAGGTCGGGAACGTCGCCAGCCTGATACTGGTGCCAGAAGTCCTCGAAGCTCTGCTGGTATCCGGCGCCGTTCGGGCTCGGCGGCGTCGTTCCCGAGTTCGGGTCGACCACGATCTTCAGGAATGTCGCGAACTGGTCGGTCACCTCGAGATCGGGCGAGGCCAGGGCATCCTTCGTCGTCGGCACGTTCTTGAGGCCGTTGGAGAGCTTCACTATCGCGTCGGTGTTCGTGGTCAGGTACTTCAGCAGCGCCCACGCGAGCTCGGGGTTCTTCGAGCCCTTCGAGATGCCGGCGATGTTGCCCGTGATGTAGCCGGCGCCGTACAGGTCGCTGTGGTCATCGGCGGTGGGCATGGGTGCCGTCGCGTAATTCAGGTCGGGAGTCTGGTCGTCGATGAACGCCGTGCGGTACTCGCCGTCGAGGTTCATGGCGACCTGGCCGGTCTGGAACGCGTTGTCGCCCGAGAACTCCTGCCCGAGGCCGGAGGTGAAGGCGTTGAGCTTGTCGTAGCCGATCGTGTCGACGAAACTCTTCTGCCATTCCATGAGCTCGACCCACGCCGGGTCGGTGCCCACGGCCGAGGTGCCGTCGTCGTTCAGCCACGTCGCGCCCGCGAGCGGACCGTAGTGCGATGCGGCGTTCTCGTAGAAGCCCATCTGCGGGTTGTATCCGAGCGTCTTGATCGAGCCGTCGTCGTTGTAGGTGGTCAGGGCCATGGCCATGTCCTCGAGTTCGCTGAGCGTCTTGGGCGGCTCGGTGTAGCCGGCCGCCGCGAGCATGTCAGTGTTGTAGTACAGGCCGTAGACGTCGGCGAGCACGGGCATGCTGCAGCGCACCCCGTTGTACTCGGTGTAACTGCGCACGGTGTCGCTGAACTGGGTGAGATCGACGTCGTCGCGCTCGATGTAGGGGCCGAGATCGCGGAACGCCCCGCTGTCGCAGAAGTTACCGACGATGTCTGTCGAGTACGAGAGGCCGAGATCGACGTCGGAGCCGGCGGCGATCGCCTTGCGGAGCTTCTCGTCGTCCTGACCCGAATGCACCTCGACGGTCACCTTGGGGTGTGCAGCTTCGAAGTCGTCGATGACCGACTGGATGACGTCGGCCTCCCGGTCGCTGAAGAAGTGCCAGAACGACACGGTTCCTTCGAGCTCGGTAGGGGCCTTGTCCGCGATCGTCTGGTCGCCGGTCGTGCCTGTGCAACCCGCAAGGAGTAGGGCTGCAGTCGTAATCGTGGCGGCGGCCGCGAGGCCGTGGCGCCAGGTGCTGGGAGATCTCACTTCGTTGTTACCTCTCACTGGGGTGGTGCCGGACGGGGTTGGTGGTCAGGAGGAGATCTTGGTGACGTCGTCGAACAGCCGGCTGTGCACGTCGGCGATGAGCACCTCGCGCGCACCGCGGAGCACCGGATGATCGGGCACGGCGGTAACGACGACGTCGGGGCGCCACTGCGTGGTCGCCGCGAGCTGCTCTGACACGAGGCTCGCGAGACGCTCTCCGCCTTCGCGACCGGTGGGACCGCCGAGCACTATGCGCTCGGGGTCGAGCACGGCCAGCACCGGCACGAGGCCGAGGGCGACGCGCTCGGCGAGGGCTGCGACGGCATCCGTGCCCTCGGCGTCGCGTAGTCGCGCCCAGGCCGCGCCGCCGAAGAACTCGGTGAGAGTGGGTGCCTCGGGGTCGAGCTGCTGGCCCTCGGCGGGCACCGGCAGGTAGCCGATCTCACCGGATCCACCCGCGGCGCCGCGGTAGATGCGGCCCGAGACGTCGATCGCGAGGCCGAGGCCCTCGCCCATCCAGAGCAGCGCGAACCCGTCGACATCGAGGGCCGAGCCTGCCGCGCGCTCGGCGACCGCGGCGAGGTTCGCGTCGTTGTCGAGGGTGACTGCCACGCCGAGCTCGCGCTCCAGATGCGCCCGGATGCCCGTGGTCGGCCACCCCGGCAGCGTGTCGGTGAACGACAGCTCATCGGTGCGCTGCGCAACGGCTGCCTGCACGCCGATGCACACGAGCCGCACTGCATCGTGGCGGATTCCGGCGGCGGCGCACGCTGCGGCGATCGCGCCCCTCACGTCGGAGACCGCTGTGCGCTCCGCGTCCGGTGCGAGGAGCAGCTCGGCCACGGGGTGCTCGGCACCGGTGGCATCCACGACGGTCGCGGTGATGCGCGACGAGCTCACGTCGATCGCGACCCCCAGCACGCGATCGGCCCGCACGGCGTAGCTCACGGCGTTGGGGCCGCGGCCGCCGGAGATCTCGCCGTCGACACGGATGAGGCCGGCCTCTTCGAGGCGCGCGACCATCTGGGCAGCTGTGGGCTTCGACAACCCGGAGAGTTCGCCGAGCCGGTTGCGTGTGAGCGGGCCGTGCTGCAGCAGGAGCCCGAGTGCCGTGCGGTCGTTCGTCGCGCGCAGCCACCCGGGGGTGCCTCTCACGGTGCCGGTCATCGCAGGTCGCCTCCCTCGGTGGTGCGCTCGTCGCCGAACGCTTGTCGAGGAATGTATCAGTAAAGTTTCTTTATGGATAGATAGGGTTCGATGCGGAGGCCGCCCAAGGCGGCCAAAGACAGGCCACCGAGCCGCCCACTTGCGCCAAAACGCGCGACTTCGCGGCTCGAAAGCCCGTTTCGGCGCAACTCGAGGGGCACGGACCACGAACCGGGGGCACACGCCTGGGCCCGGCGCACAGAAGGGCCGCTCCTCTGCGGGAACGGCCCCGTTACAACGCGCGCGGCTAGTGCAGCTCGACCCGCTTCGGCAGCGTGAACACGAGAGCGAAGGCTGCGACCGCGAAGGCTGCGCTCACCGCGAGGGCGGGCGTCGCCGCTTGCCCGAACGCGGCGGGAAGGTCGGCCGGGCCCGTGATCGGGCCGATGTTGCCGAACAGCACGCTGCCGATGATCGCGATGCCGATCGCCGCGCCGATGCGCTGCATGACGCCGATGACACCGCTCGCCGCACCCGCCTCGGAGCGATCTACAGTCGCGACGATGAAGCGGGCGTTCGGAGCGATGAACAGTCCGGCACCGAAGCCCGCGACGGCGAGCGGTCCGAGCAGATCCCAGTTGGTGAGGTCGGCGGTCGGCACGAGCAGCAGGATGAGGAACAGCGCGATGAGGCCGAGCGAGAGCAGCGCGTTGCCGATCACGAGCACTGTGCGGCCGAGCTTCTGCGCGAGCCGGTCGCTCTGGGATGCGCCGATGATGTTTCCGATCGCGAACGGCACCGACACGAGGCCCGACTCGAGCGCGGTGTGGCCGAGGCCCGCCTGCCAGAGGATCGAGATCGTGAAGAAGATGCTGGTGAACCCAGCGAAGAACACGAGCGCGAGGATGGTGCCGCCGGTGAAGGCGGGGTGCGAGAACAGGTGCGGGGGCACGAGCGGCTCGACGCCATTCGACGCGACCCGGCGCTCCCAGAGCGCGAAGAGCACGAGCAGCAGCACTCCCCCGGCGATCGAGAGGTAGGTCCACACCGGCCAGCCCGCATCCTGGCCCTGGATGAGCGGCACGAGGATCGCGACGAGCGACGCACTGAGAAGCAGCAGCCCGACCAGGTCGGTCGAGGTCTTCTTGCCCTCGGCGCCCTTGGGCAGAAGCACGGCAGCCGCGATGAGCGCGAGCACACCGATCGGCAGGTTGACGGCGAAGATCCAGCGCCACCCGGTATCGGTGCCGAGGGCTTCGATGAGCAGGCCACCGACGATCGGGCCCAGCGCGGACGAGACGCCGATCACCGCGCCCATGATGCCGAACGCCTTGCCGCGGGTGCGGGGCGGGAACAGCAGTTGGATGAAGGCGGTCACTGCAGGCAGGAAGATGCCGCCACCGAGGCCCTGCACGACGCGGGCAACGATGAGCCCCGTCGAGTCGAGCGCGAGTCCGCACGCGAGGCTCGCGGCCGTGAAGATCGCAAGGCCCGTGAAGAATACCCACTTGTGGCCGAAGCGGTCGCCGATGCGGCCCGCCGGGATGAGCACGAGCCCGAAGGCGAGCGCATAGCCGGAGATGATCCACGAGAGAGTTGACTCCGAGGCATCCAGTGACGTGCGGATGGTGGGAAGCGCGACGTTCACGATCGTGGTGTCGAGCAACGCCATGAACATGCCGGCGAGCAGGACGATCAGGGCGAGCCATGCCCTTCTCGGCACGATTGTCGAGGCGTTGAAGGCGGCCGTATCCGGGCCGACTGCGTTGGCGGTCATGCTGGTTGTCCTTTCCGGGACTTTTCATCGTTGATGATCGCGGGGAGGTTCGCGATGAGCTCTTCGTGCCAAGCGATCTCGCCCGACAGGCGGTGGTACTGGTGGCGCATGACGTGCGCCTCGGTGAGCGTCAGGTACTTCCTGATCTGCTCGGCGTGGACAAGCCAGTGCTCCTGGTTCCTGCGGAGCTCGGCAAGCCGGTTCCGTAGGACGCCCTCGACGGTATCGAGGCCCTCGGGGTCGAGCCGCGCGAGCGCGAGGTCGACGGGGTCGTGACGGTAGACGATCGTCTCGAGGGTCTCTCGGCGCAGTTCGGCGAGCGCCGTCGTGCCCGCCCGGGTGATGCCGTAGACCTGGCGCTCGGGGTAGTTGCCCTCGCGCTCGGTGCGACGCTCCTCGATGAGATTGTCGGTGGCGAGCCGTTTGATGGCACCGTAGATCGACCCTGGACCGAAGTCCGTCCAGCTGTCGATGTGCTCCTCCTCGGCCAGCAGCCGGATAGCGTGGCCGTGCATCTCCCCGCGCTCCTCGATGGAGCCCAGGATGAACAGACGGATAGAGGACATGCGACTACTCTTGCACGACTAGTCTCATGCACTACAACCGACACAGCCCAGCCCTCTATTACGTCCCGTTGCAGCCTCCATTGCCACCCACAGGTAGCGTGCCTAGGCTCACTCCCGAGTGGGCGATCGTCCCGCCCCCACGATTCGATGAGCAGTATTCCAAGGAGAACACCATGAGCGACTGGAAGTTCGAAACCAAGCAGGTCCACTCGGGCGCTCAGCCCGACCCGACAACCAACGCGCGCGCGACACCGATCTACAAGACGACGTCCTACGTGTTCAACAGCACGCAGCACGCGCAGAACCTCTTCGCGCTCGCCGAGTTCGGCAACATCTACACGCGCCTGATGAACCCCACGACGGATGTCGTCGAGCAGCGCGTCGCCGCGCTCGAGGGTGGAACCGCGGCGCTCGCCGTGGCATCCGGCTCGTCGGCCATCACCTACGCGGTACTCAACATCGCGGGCGCGGGTGACCACATCGTCTCGTCGTCGTCGATCTACGGCGGAACGTACAACCTCTTCAAGTACACCCTCGCGAAGCTCGGCATCGAGGTCACCTTCGTCGAGGACCAGGACGACGCAGCGGAGTGGGCGGCTGCAGTTCGCCCCAACACGAAGCTGTTCTTCGCCGAGACCATCGGTAACCCGAAGATCAACATCCTCGACATCGAGACGGTCGCGGGCGTCGCCCACGAGAACAACCTGCCGCTCATCGTCGACAACACGATCGCCACCCCGTACCTCATCCGCCCGTTCGAGTTCGGCGCAGACATCGTCGTGCACTCGGCGACCAAGTTTCTCGGCGGCCACGGCACGGTCATCGCCGGCGTGATCGTCGACGGTGGAAAGTTCCCGTGGGCAGCGAACGCCGACAAGTTCCCTGGGCTCACCGAGCCCGACCCGAGCTACCACGGCGTGAGCTACACGGGCGTGCTGGGTGATGCGATCGCGTACGTCATCAAGATTCGCGTCACGATCCTGCGCGACACTGGTGCTGCCCTCTCGCCCGACAGCGCTTTCGCGCTCATCCAGGGCATCGAGACGCTCAGCCTGCGCATCGAGCGCCACGTGCAGAACACCCAGGAGATCGCGGAGTGGCTCGAGAACCACCCAGACGTCGCCTCGGTCAACTACGCGGGGCTCCCCTCGAGCCCGTGGTACGCAGCAGCCAACAAGTACGCCCCCAAGGGCGTCGGCGCGGTCGTGTCGTTCGAACTCAAGGGCGGCGTCGAGGCTGGCCGCGCGCTGGTCGAGAGCGTCGAGCTGTTCAGCCACCTCGCCAACATCGGGGATGTGCGCAGCCTGATCATCCACCCCGCATCGACGACGCACTCTCAGCTGACCCCCGAGCAGCAGCTCACGGCCGGTGTCACGCCGGGCCTCGTGCGCCTCTCGGTCGGCATCGAGAACGTCGACGACCTCAAGGCCGACCTGCAGGTGGGCTTCGACGCCGCCCGCACGGTCGCCGCAGCGTCGAGCGCGTCTGCCTAGTCCGTGGGCGTGTCTCCTGAGCGTTTGAGCCAGAGGGTGATGGTTCTGAGGACGGCGCCGCCGCGGTAGACGATCGCAAGTTTGTCGTAGCGGATGGCGAGCCCGCGCCATTGTTCGGTGTCGCAGAATCCGCGTCGACGACGTTGCGGCCGCGATAGTTGGCGGCATCGAACGAGGGCGGCCGCCCGCCTCGGGAGCCGCGTCTCTTGCGGTGGCCGACCTGGTCGCTGGGCTCGGGATCACGGCGGTGATGCCGCGCGCACGGAGGTGACCGCGGATCGCTCGGGACGAGTATGCCTTGTCGCCGCGAACCCGATCTGGCCGAGTACGCGCCCGCCCTCCGTCCTCCCGCCCGACCCGGAGGTGGCCCATCAGGATGGGGAACATCGGGGCATCACCGGCGTGACCCGGCCCGACGATCACGACCAGCGGCAGCCCGCGGCCGTCGACGAGCTGGTGGATCTTCGTGCTTAAACCGCCCCGTGACCGGCCAATTCCGTGGTCAGGAAGCTCTGCCCGCAGATTCGTGTAATTCGACAGGTCCCCCTGTGTCCCGCGGGAGAGTGGTCGCGTGCTGATGCGCCCGGTTCACCGTCGAGTCCACACTCACATCCCACGACAGCGCGCCTGCAGCATCCGCCTCGCGAAGCAGCTCGGCATGAATCCGATCCCAGGTGCCGTCCTGGCTGAACCGGCGATGCCGTTTCCACGCGGTCTGCCACAGGCCGAACTCCGACGGCAAATCACGCCACGGCGCACCCGACCGATATCGCCAAATGATCGCCTCGACAACGCGACGGTGATCCCGGAACGGGCGACCGCCCTTCGCTGACGCGACAGGCATCAAAGGCTCAACCCGGCCCCACGCAGCATCCGACAACACCCGAGTTTGCGACATGACCCCAGCCTGCCCCATTCACCCACCCCAAACAGGTTAGGAGACACGCCCTAGATCCCAGAAGAAGAACGGTACTACCGACCGGCAATCGCTTGGCATCTTGCTCGGATACTGATCCTCGTCAAGTGATGCTTCCCCACCGGTCAAAACAACGTGATCCCCTTGATGCACTGAAGGCGACCCGCCCACCGAGATTGAGCCGTCACCTGCGACCCGTGACCCGTTCGGTGCGAATAGGTTGTACGTCCTACTAGATGAGGACTCTTGAATCTGCAGGCATCCCGACGGACTTACTTCAATCACACCGGAGAGTTCTCGATGATGATCTAGTTGTTCGCCCCGAAGTACATTACCCACGAGAAGTGAATAGCCACCGGCCTGCGAGACGGAAATAAAACTATTGCTGAGGACCGCAGATATCGTGATCAAAATGAATACGGTTGCCGTTGCAGCAACCCCGAGAACACGTGCGCGCATTTGATCACCTTAGCCCCGCTGACGAGTCAGCCAGCATGGCCCCATTTAGTAGGCGACACCAGCTGACTCATCCGAGCGCAACGGCCCTATAGCGTGAAACTCGCGGTTGCGCTCATAGTTTGGTAATGGTTCTCGAGGGTAAGTGTGTAAGTGCCATTCAGAATGTTGCTGCAAGTGCCTGAGAAGTTAACTTGCGATGAGGCGTAGGAACAGACGGTTTGCGCAGTAGCCAGAACGCGCACTCGTATCTGCGAATTGTTTCCTTGATAGGTCAGTGTGACGGGGTTCGAATTGGTGTGATTGAACGTCCCGCTACACGAGTCGACACTGGACGAGCAGTAGATATGGACAGTTAATGTGCTCTGCGTCGTAGGCGGAGCCGCAGCGGCCGGTGTCGCGAATCCAACAGCTACAGCGAGAGCGATAACCACCGGAGCTATGAGCCGACTAAATTTGGCGCGGGTTCGAATCACGATTTTCTCCTTACTCGAGAGAAGACAGACCTTGCCTTCTGGGCTTCTCCGAGTCGATAGAGCGGTTGTCGCTTGTTTCGTCTCTGAAACCTATGAACTACCTCGAACACTAAACCTAGGTAGACAAGGGTGTCTACCTAAAAGTGAGGCATTGTTCTTGGCGCTCATCGGATGTGACTGCTCCGGTGTTGCCACACTGCAAGGGCTCCTCCTTGCTAATGCCGATGCTCTTTCCTGCCCGCCGACCGTAGCTCGCTCCGGCAGCTCCGTGCCTGCTTTCGCGGCATATCCTCCCTCGCTACCGGCGGGTCGACGCTGCATCACCAGCTCGCACTGCTGCATCGTTGACCCAGGCGACCGTCGCGGTCTCGACGAGCGGTCGGCAAGGCCCGCCGCCCCGAGCGCCCGATACCACCCCAACCAACGGTGAGCACGCTGCCGCGAGACCCCCATCTCCTTGGCAACGTGCGAGACCGGCCTGCCCTCCAGCACCCGGGACACAAGAATCCGACGGCCCGCGACAGCAAGGCAGCCACCACCTCTCGAGCTGCCCCTTCGTTGTAACAAACGAAGGGGCAGCTCGTTTTTTCGGGATACTTGTCACGACATGGATTGGCAGACACCCGAGGACACGGTCCCATCGGCTTTCATCACCGAAGCCAACGCGCGCTCCGTGCTCGGCAAGCCGCCGGCCACGGGAGCGTGGCGCGAGGGCGACCCGGTCGGCAACCGTCGCTTCGCTTCGCTCGGCGCCATGACGCTCGAGCGCGGCGGCGAACTACCCTCCGTCCGCGTCGCGTACGAGACCGCGGGCACGCTCAACGCCGACCGGTCGAACGCGATCCTCGTCGTGCACGCACTCACGGGCGACAGCCACGTCGTGGGTAGCCCTGGCCCCGGGCATCCCACCGGCGGTTGGTGGAACGGCCTCGTCGGGCCGGGCAAGGCCATCGACACCGATAGGTGGTTCGTGGTCGCCCCCAACATGTTGGGCGGATGCCAGGGCACCACCGGCCCCGCATCGCACGCCCCTGACGGTACCGAATGGGGCCCGAGGTTTCCGTTCGTGACGATCCGCGACCAGGTCGCTGTACAGCTCGCGCTCACCGATGCGCTCGAAATCGACAGCTGGGCGGCGGTCATCGGCGGATCGATGGGCGGTATGCAGTCGCTCGAATGGGCGGTCAGCTATCCGGACAGGCTGGAGCGCGTCGCCGTGCTCGCGGCTCCCGCAACCTCGAACGCCGACCAGATCGCGCTCAACTCCGTGCAACTCGAAGCCGTGCGCATGGATCGTGCCTGGGCAGGCGGCGAGTACTACGACGCCGCGGAAGGCGAGGGTCCGCACCGCGGCCTCGCGCTCGCGCGCCGCATGGCCCTGCTCAACTACCGCTCCGCCTCCGAGCTCAACGACCGCTTCGAGCGCAGCTGGCAGAGCGGTCTCAACCCGCTCGGCGGTGGCGGGCGCTACGCGGTCGAGAGCTACCTCGACTTCCACGGCAACAAGTTCACGAGGCGGTTCGACGCGAACAGCTATCTCGTGCTCGCGGAAGCCATGAACTCGCACGACATCGGCCGCGGCCGCGGTGGCACTGTCGAGGCCCTGAAACGCGTCACCGCAAGGGCGCTCATCCTCGCGATCGACAGCGATCGGCTGTTCCCTGTTCCCGACCAGGAGCACATCGCCGCCCACGCGCCCGGCAACATCGACGGCACGGTTCCGCACATCATCTCCTCGCCGTTCGGCCACGACGGGTTCCTGATCGAGGATCATCTGGTCGGCGCGCAAATCACCCGCCTGCTTTACACGTGAGAAAACCTCCAGTCGAGCTACACTGACCCTCAGGATTCCGGAGGTCCGTGCCCCCGGTCGGTGGGGGAACTGATGACTGCTGTCGAACCGGGCCTGTCCGAGCCCGCGATCATCCGCGTCGCCGTCGTGGACGCGCACGTGCTCGTGGCGCAGGGCCTTGCCGCGCTGCTCGCCCGCGCCGACCTGGAGGTCGTGGCCACCGCATCGACGTGGGAGGACCTGCTCGCGCATCCCGCGATGCCCGTCGACGTCGTCGTGCTCGACCCGCACCTGCACGACGGCCTGCTCATCGCCACGAAAGTGCGTGAACTCACAGCCCTGGGCATGGGTACCGTCGTGCTGAGCAGGCGCACGGATGCCGCGTCCGTGGGTTCGGCGATGCGCGCGGGTGCCAGGGCCTTCGTGGCGACGAGCGACTCCCCCGGCGACTTCGTTGCGGCGATCCGCACTGCAGCGAGCGGCGGACACCACCTCGCCGACCACCACGCCGACGCCGTGCGCACCGCGCGCTCCGGCCCCGACGCGGGCCTCGGGCGACAAGAGGAGCGCGCACTCGTGCTGTATTCGGCGGGCCGCTCGCTGCGCGAGGTCGCCTACGTGATGGAGACCACCGAGGAGACCGTGAAGTCGTACGTCAAGCGCGCCCGGCGCAAGTACCGCCTCCTTGGCGTCGACATCGGCACGCGGCAGCTACTGCGCAACTACGCCGCGACCCAGGGCTGGTCAGCGCCCGACTAAGACCCGACTGAGTACCAGTGCCCGACTGAGTACCATCAGTGGCATGCGGCGCCCCATCGTGCTCACCCTCGCCCTGGCCGCCCTCGCCCTGGCCGGGTGTGTGCGCTGACCGGGTGTGCGGCGCCAGCGGTCGAACTGCCGCCGGGCATCACCGTGAGCGTCTTCCAGAACCGCTTCGACTACAGCCTGCGCCAGCTCGAGATCAAGGTGAGCAACGGCACGGATGCCACGATCACCGTGACCCGCGCCGCGTTCGAGTCCACCCGCTTCGCCGAGGCTGCGGTGTGGGACCGCCCGCAGGACATCCCGGCAGGCTCCGCCCGGGACCTCAAGGTGCAGCTGCCCGACCCGCTGTGCGGCGACGCGGAGTCCGAAGACTCCGTCACGATCGACGTCACCCTGGCCGACGGGACGAGCGGCACGGTCACGGTCAGGCCCTCCGACGAGCAGGGGCGCGTCGACACGATCAACACGCAGGATTGCCTGGGGTCTCCGTCGCCGCCGCCGCCACGATCAACCCCGCCGCCTCGCTCGGGTGGATCCAGGGGACGCACGCGCCGTCGACGCTCGAGATCGACGTGCGGCCGACGGGAACCGAGGGCACGGTGACGATCCTCGACGCGAAGGGCACAGTGCTGCTCGGGCTCACCGACGAGGCCGGTGGGGCGATCACGATCATGCCCGTCGACCTGCTGGTCGACGCCTCGGCGGGAGACAGCGTCATCCGGCTCTCGATCGTGCCGAACCGCTGTGACCCGCACGCCGTCGAGGAAGACAAACGGGGAACGTTCTTCCCGCTCGACGTCGAGACCGGCGACGGCCGATCCGGTATGGTCTACATCGCGGTGAGCGATGAGGTGCGCTGCGGCTTCTACGAGTTCTACGCCGACTACCGCGGCCTTCCGGGCTCCTGAGCGCCCGGTGGTGCCAGGGGCCGCCGTTCCCCTGCGACCCCTGGCTGACCCCTGTGATGCCGGGTACATCGTGCGGCCGCGAACCATCGCGTACGCCCCTCTGTGGTATCGAGACTATCCCGACGAATACTGGTGAAGACTCCGGTGCGGCACCCCCACTTGTGGGGCTGCCTGTGCCACCATGACGCCAATGGATCTCATAGCCAAGGAGCGCGACAGGCTGCTCCAACGCACAGCCCGCGTCTACGGCCTGAGCTTCACCGTTGTCTCACTCGTGTGCCTGGCCATCCCGGGCGCCGTCGACATGGCGAGCTTCTTCGTGTGCCTGCCCCTGTACCTCATCATCGCGTTCTGCCAGTACCGCATCGGATCGAGCCGTTCCATGCTGTGGGCGATACCGATCCTGCTCGCGGGACTCGCGGTAGTTACCGTCATCGCGCTGCTCGCACCCGAGGCGACGGGCGAGGCCGGGGTGTCGGCTGCGGCACAGCTGAGCGCGGCATCCATGGCCTCGATGGCGATCGTGCTGACGACCGAGCTGCTGCGCCGCATCTTCCTCGGCGTCGCGTTCGGGCTCACACTCACACTCACGACCTTCCTCATGCTTCCCTTCCAGGCGCCCGGCCGCACGGTCGCGCTCATCGTGCTCGGCTGGGTGCTCGCGACCCTCATCGGCTTCTGGATCAGCGCGGGCGTGCCCCAGGCCGCACGACGCATCGCGAGCATCGGCAGGGCCCACCGTGCCGAACGCCAGGCCAGCGAGACCGAGGCCCAACGGCGCCAGGGCGCGCGCCTGCTGCACGACACCGTGCTCGCGACGCTCACCCTGCTTGCCCACTCCGGCGTCGGTGTCGCCCCGGATGCGCTGCGCCAGCAGGCCGCGGACGACGCCCGCCTCCTGCGCCAGCTGCGACTCGGTGCGACACCCACGCCGCAGTCCTCTGGCGTGTACAACCTCGAGAACAACGAGGAGACCGTGCTCGGCACGACCCTGGAATCCGTCAAGCAGCGCTTCGGCCGCATGGGCCTCGAGGTGAGCTGGCACGGCACAGGGCAGGTCCTGCTGCCGAGCGATGTGCTCGACGCGTTCCTGCTCGCGCTCGCCGAGTGCCTCGAGAACGTCCGCAGGCACTCCGGAGTCACCGAGGCCCACGTGACCATCACCGACGACGAGACGATGGTGCGCGCGATGATCACCGACTCTGGCGTGGGCTTCACGCTCGATGACGTCGACTCGGCACGGCTGGGCTTCAAGGAGTCCGTAGTCGCGCGACTCAAGGAGGTGGGCGGCAAGGCCCGCCTGTTCTCCGCTCCCGGTTCGGGAACGACTGTCGTGCTGGAGGTGCCCCGATGAGCTACGCCCCACCCGAAGAGAACACCCTCGGCGTCATCCTCGGCCGCGGTAAGCGTCGCGAAGCGGATGCCACGCGCCGAGTCATCCGTGCGGCGACACCGCATCGCTCGAGCCTCGGCACGGGATTCATCGGCATCGGTGCCGCGATCGTGTGCAGCCTCCGCGCCATCTACGGCCTCGCCTGGTTCGCCGGCCAGGTCGCGGCGGGTGACGTTTACCGCGAGCTCTGGCCCGCCGTCGCGGCGTGGGCGGTGCTCATCGCCGTGCTCGTGGCGACCTTCGTCGTCTCACGCGTGCTCGGACACCTGCCCGACTGGATGTTCGCGATCTTCCTCGTGGGCCTGGCCGCGGCAGTCGACCTCGACCTGTACGCGATCTGGCCGCTGCACGACATCGGACGCCACGCGACCGCGGCCGTGACCGCGGGCATGGGCCTCATCGTCGTGATCACGCTGCGTCGCACGCGCGACATCCTCGTGTCCGTCATCGTCCTCGGCGCGGTACTCCTCGCGGCCATGATCGTCAACACGCCCCTCGAACCCGACTACTTCGCACCGCAGGTCACGACGCTCGCGTTCGCTGTGCTTCCCGCCGTGATCGGCATCGTTGTGATCGGTGGGTTCCGCCGCCTTGTGCAGGTCGAGCTCGACCGTGTGCTCGTGCAGAGCACAGTTTCCGCTCCGCGCTTCGCGGTCGGCATGATGGCGTCGGAAGAGCTCGCGCGCCTCGACCTCGCCGCCGAGGAACTGCTCGACACGGTCGCCACCGGCAAGGTCGCGCTGCCGCTCGACCCCAAGACCGCCTCCGTCGCCGCGTCGCTCGCGACCGAGCTGCGCCTGCACCTCATCGAGGGTCGACGCGAGACGTGGCTGTACCACGCGATCACCGAATCCGACCATCTGGGCAAGGCGGTCACGCTCAACGACAAGTCGAGTCTCGCTGGCCTTCTCGACCCGCAGCAGCGCGACGGGCTCCTCTCCACCGCGTGGCTGCTCGTGAGCGACGGCACCAAGAACGTGAGCCGCACAGTGCAGATCACCGTAGGCCCCGCTACCGACTCCCTCGAGACGCGCGAAGGCCGCAAGATCACGGTCCCGATCGTCATCGAGACGACGGGTGTGGCACGAAATCGCGTCGACCCGGCCACGTGGGAGGCCATCCGCAAGGTCGGGCAGTACAGTGACTCGACCCAGAACTCCAGCCTTCGCGTCGACATCGCGTGCCTCGTCGACAACCCCGCCGACCAGTAGAACAAACAGAAGCCAGCAGAACCAACAGAAGGACAGAATCGTGCCTGACTCGACTGACCGCATCCGCGTCGCCCTCGTCGACGACCACAGGATGCTCCTCGGCGCCCTCACTGAGTGGATCAGCAACGCCGCGGACGACATCGCCATGGTCGTCGCCGTTCCCACCTGGCCCGAACTCATCACGCACCCGGAGTTCCCGGTTGACGTTGTCCTCCTCGACCTCGACCTCAAGGACAACATCCCGGTCTCGCTCAAGATCAACACCCTCAAGACCACGGGCGTCAAGGTCGTGCTCATGAGCACGTACTCAGAGCCCAACGTGGTGCGCGAGGCTCTCGCCGCCGGCGCGCTCGGCTACCTCGTCAAGAGCGAGGACGCCAACATGATCGTCGAGGCGATCCGGGCGGCGGCGAAGGGCGAGTCGTTCATCTCGGCCGAGCTCGACCTGGCCCTCAACGCGGGAGAGATCGGCGGTTCCCCCAAGCTCAGCGCGCAGGAGCGTCGTGTCATGGCGCTCTACGGCGGCGGCGAGCCGGTCAAGGCAGTGGCCTTCCAGCTCAGCATCTCCGAGGAGACCGCGAAGAGCTATCTCAAGCGCATCCGTGAGAAGTACCGCGTCGCGGGCTTCGACGTCGGCACCAAGGTCGCACTACGCAAGCGTGCGATCGAGGACGGCATCCTCGTCGAGTCGGACCTTCCCCGCAGCTTCTGAGTCAGCACCGCCTGAACGCCGCGCTTGTTCTGACCGACTGGCTTGTTCTGACCGACTGGCCTGGCGCCGCTGCAGCCCCAGGCTGATGAGGGCGAGCGTGACGCCCGGGATGCACAGCAGCAGTCCGACCCAGGTGGGCGACAGATAGCCGAGCCCGGCGGCGATCGTGACCCCGCCGAGGTAGGCACCGAGGCTGTTGCCGATGTTGAGCGCTGAATGGTTGATCGCGGCAGCGATGGACTGGCTGTCGCCCGCAACATCCATGAGGCGCGTCTGAATCGCGGGTGAGAGTGCCGCTGCGGCAGCACACACCAGGAACATGAACACGAAGAGCCCGACCGGCCACTGCGCCGTGAGGGCGAACCCCGCCAAGGATGCCGCGAAGATCCCGAAGCACACGAAGAGCGTTCCCATGACGTGGTGGTCGGCGCCGCGGCCGCCCGCGAGGTTACCCACAGTCATGCCGAGGCCCGCGACCACGAGCACCCACGGGATCGCGCTCGGGTCGAGGCCGGCCACGCTCGTGGAGACGGGCGAGATGTACGTGTACACCGCGAAGAATCCGCCGAAACCTAGCGAACCGATGAGCAGGGCCAGCCAGACCTGGGGGCGCGTGAAGGCGCCGAGCTCGCGGCGCATGGTGGCCGCCGGATCCCCGGACTGGAGCGGCACGAGCAAGGCGACGGCGACGAACGTGAGCGCGAACACAGCAGCCACGGCGAGGTAGGCGACGCGCCAGCCCGCCTGCTGGCCGAGGAACGTGATCGACGGAACCCCGACGACGTTGGCGATCGTGAGGCCGGCGAGCACGAGGGCGACGCCCCGCCCGCGCTTGCCCGGGCCCATGAGCGACGACGCGACGAGGGCTGCGATCCCGAAGTACGCACCATGCGGCAGGGCCGCGATGAAGCGTGCGGCGAGCACGAGTTCGAACGTGGGCAGCACCGCCGAGGCGATCGTGCCCACGGTAAAGAGCGCCACGCACGCGAGCAGGAGCTGTTTGCGAGGGAAGCGCGCGGCGAGGGCTGCGATCGTCGGGGCACCCACGACCACGCCGAGCGCATAGGCGGAGATGAGCCATCCGGCCTGCGCGTTGGCCTTTTCGTGAGAGACGGCCCAGACGTGGGGCAGCAGATCCGCGGCAAGGTTGGGCAGGAGGCCGATCGCCACGAACTCGGTAAGCCCGATGCCGAAGCCGCCCACGGCGAGGGCGAGGATCGCGAGACGGACGCGCGCGGGGGAAAGAGTAACGGGAGTGAGAGACATGCTGGCCGATCGTGAGGGAGACGGAGCGCGCTCACCGTCGAGCCGCATCCAGTCTACGACCGGCCGCTCTCGTCGCTCCGACCGGCGAACGGCCATGCCGAGGGCAGCCACTGCTCATCGGGGTCGTCGTCGGACCCCGGCTGCCCCGGAGACCGCACGACCGCGAGCACCGCCCACCCGAGCAGCACGAACTCGAGGATGTTGCGCACAGTGAGCACCGACAGCAACAGCGGGTTAAGGCCGAGCAGGTCGTCATAGAGGTACGGATACACGGCCTGTGTGAGCGCGGCGGTCACGAGTGCCACGATCGCCGGGAAGCGGAACGACCTGCCGTGACCCGCCGCGCTCGTGGCGAGCCCGAGCACGACGGGAACCGCGAGCCAGCCGATGAACTGCGGCGAGCCGACCTTGTTGACCGCGATGAGGGCGGCCACGAAAGCGAGGCTCAGCGCGGGGAACAAGTCGCCCGCTGAAGCCCCAGCCCGAGACGCCCGGATGCCGAGGCCGGCGACCACGAGCAACACGACGACCAGCAACGGAGTCATGAGAGCGCTGGCGATCTCCACCCCGTCGCCCTGCACCTGGTACGTGAGGATCTGCCCGTCCCAGTACACGAAGGTCTGGGGAACCCCCGCGAGCGCCTGCCACAACCAGAACGTCGTGACGGGGGCCTCCACCTGCAACCCACGACCGGTCTGCTGCGTGATGAAGCTCAGCACGTTCGCCCCGCTGCCGAGGGCGAGCGCGACGACGATGATCACGACGGAGACGACGAGCACGACCCCCAGGATGCGCCACCGGTCGCGCAGCGAGATGAGTGCAGCCCCGACGAGAGCGGCGGGCCAGACCTTGATCCACATCGCGATCGTGATGACTATCGCGGCAGCGCGCGGCCGGGTCGCGATCAGAATCACCCCGACGAGCGCGAGCGGCACCGTGACCGAGTCGATGCGCCCCAGGGCGATCGGCCCCAGCAGGAGGAGAAAGGCCACCCACCACCAGGCTGTCGACAGTCGCTCGCGCGATCGGCCCCAGCCCGTGATGAAGCCGAACGCGACAGCGTTGAGCAAGAGGATCATGGTGAGCCACGTACTGCCGTACTGGGCAGCACCGAACAGCATGGAGGCGAGCATCGGAAGCAGGGCGACGATGGGATACACCCACACGCTGTCGATGCCGACGCGGAAGTGCGCGACGAGCGCCTGGTCGGTCCAGAACCTGTAGACCGAGGTGACGTCACCGAGCGGGCCGCTCGCGGCGTAGAGGTTGACCAGTCCGAGCCAGAGGTGCACTGCGATGAACGCTACCCAGACCGTGATCGGGCTTCGGGCGATGGCGCCGGCTACGCGCGCCGCTCGAGGGCGGGCGGGCGCGGCATCCATTCGCACAGCGTAACCCGGTAACAATTCGTCCCCGTTTCGCCCCGCGCTGTGAGGTTACGGGATGATGGGTGAACACAGCATCCCTAGGAGACAGCCATGACACGCACCGCACTTCGCGCCATCGCCGCGGTAGGCGCCGCCACCCTCGCCCTCTCGCTCGCCGCGTGCGCGCCCACCACTGGCTCCTCCGGTGACGACGCATCGAGCGGCTACGTGACCGACGGCAAGCTCACGATCGGCACCGGCCAGCCCGCGTACTACCCGTGGGTCATCGACGACGCGCCCGAGTCGGGCGATGGCTTCGAATCGGCAATCGGCTACGCGGTCGCCGACGAACTCGGCTTCGCCAAGGAAGACGTCGTGTGGGTGCGCACCACGTTCGACCAGGCGATCGCCCCCGGTGCCAAGGACTTCGACTTCAACCTGCAGCAGTTCTCGATCAGCGACGCGCGCAAACAGAACGTCGACTTCAGCTCGCCGTACTACGAGACCACGCAGGTCGTCATCACGACCGAGACCTCGAAGGCCGCGGGAGCGACCTCGATCGCCGACCTCAAGGACCTCCTGATCGGCGCCCAGACCGGCACCACGAGCTTCGACGCGATCGAGCAGCAGATCAAGCCGACCGCGGGCGCCCAGGTGTTCAACACCAATGACGACGCGAAGCTCGCGCTCGAGAGCGGCACCGTCGATGCGATAGTCGTCGACCTTCCTACCGCGTTCTACCTCACGGGCGTCGAGCTCACGGGCGGCCTCATCATCGGCCAGCTTCCGAAGCCGGACGGCAAGAGCGGCGACGAGTTCGGTCTCGTGCTCGCGAAGGACAGCCCCCTGACCGCGACGGTCACCGCCGCAGTCGACGCGCTGCGCGAGAACGGCAAGCTCCAGGAGATCGCTGACAAGTGGCTGGCCGACGCGGCCGACGCGCCGGTCCTCAAGTAAACGCAGTCAAGTAGTACCGTTCAGGAGTGACGTCTGAGGAGGCCCGGCGGCCGAGCGCTATCGAGCTCGAACGCCGGGCCTTCCGCCGCCGGCAGGGCCTGAGGTCGGTGCTCATCAGCCTCGTGAGCACACTCGTGCTCGCGACTGCCGCGTGGCTCACGCTCATCAACACCCCCGGCTGGTCGCGCGTTCAGCAGACCTTCTTCAACCCAGAGGTGGCGTGGGGAGCGCTCCCGCGCGTGTGGGACGGCTTCCTGCTCAACCTGCGGGTGCTGCTCTTCGCGGTCGTGGGTGTGCTCATCCTGAGCATCATCATCGCGGGCGTCCGCACCCTGCGTGGTCCGGTGTTCTTCCCGCTGCGAGCGCTCGCGTCGGGCTACACCGACCTGTTCCGCGGCATGCCGCTCATCATCACGCTCTACCTCGTGGGGTTCGGCATTCCGGCGCTGTTCGGGTCCACCGCGCCGCGCATCCCGTCGGAGGTCCTCGGAACCATCGCGCTGATTCTCACGTACTCGGCGTACGTGTCAGAGGTGTTCCGCGCGGGCATCGAGGCCGTGCATCCCTCGCAGCGCCTTGCCGCGCGATCGCTCGGGCTCTCGCACGGGGCGTCGCTGCGGCTCATCATCCTGCCGCAGGCCGTGCGCAAGGTAACGCCGGCCCTCATGAACGACTTCGTCGCTATGCAGAAGGATGTCGGGCTCATCTCGGTGCTCGGAGCGGTCGACGCCGTGCGGGCCGCCCAGATCGAGACCAGCCACGCCTTCAACTTCACGCCATACGTCGTGGCTGGGTTGCTGTTCGTGCTCCTCGCCCTGCCGATGATCCGTCTCACCGACTGGTACACCGCCCGGCTGCGCACCCGCGAGCAGAGCGGGAGCATCGTATGACCGAGGTGCTCCGACTCGAGAACATCTGGAAGTCGTACGGCGACACGACAGTGCTGCGCGGCATAGATCTCGCCGTGGACTCGCACGAGGTGGTCGCCCTCATCGGCGCGAGCGGTTCGGGCAAGTCGACCCTGCTGCGCACGATCAACCTGCTCGAGCGCATCGACGACGGCCAGATCTGGCTCGGCGGCGTTGACGTGAGCACCCCCACGACGAAGGCCGACGCCGTGCGCGCCCGCATCGGGGTCGTCTTCCAGCACCTCAACCTCTTCCCGCACCTCTCCGTGCTCGACAACGTGACCCTCGCCTCGCGCCAGGTGCTCCGGATTCCGCGCGCGCAAGCCGAGGCGCGGGGCCTCGAGCTGCTCGGGCGCATCGGACTCGCCGACCAGGCCCGGGCTTTTCCGGACCGGCTCTCGGGCGGCCAGCAGCAGCGCGCCGCGATCGTGCGCGCCGTGGCCACCAACCCCGAGCTCCTGTTGCTCGACGAGATCACGAGCGCGCTCGACCCCGAGCTCGTGACCGAGGTGCTCGACCTCGTACGCGAGCTGAAGGACGACGGCACGACGATCGTCATGGCGACCCACGAGATGGCCTTCGCGCGCGACGTGGCCGATCGGGTCGTGTTCCTCGACGGCGGAACGATCGCCGAGCAGGGCACGCCCGCCGAGGTCTTTGGCGCGCCGCGCGAAGCGCGCACGCGCGAGTTCCTGAGTCGCTTCTTGAACTGACCGCCTCGTCCGGGGCCTCACCGCGTGACCGACCAGCTCGTCCGGGACGCTCACCGCGTGTAGGACGCGGCTGCCAGCAGTCTCAGCGTCCTACATACGGTGAGCGTCTCGATTGCCTCACCGAAGTTCGCGTGCTCCGCCCAAAGGCAGCGCGCCAAAGGCGATCAGCGCGCGAGCAGCTCAGCGATCGTCGCGGGCAGCGCCGCGGTCAGGTCGAGGATCGTGAGCGGGCCACCACCCGACGCCCGGGATGCCGCGAGGCCGTGCACAACGGCGGCAGTGGCCGCGAGTCGCGCGAGTTCGGCCGGATCCGCCGCGATCTCATGGGAGTGCGTCGCCACGAGCGCACCGAGGATGCCCGCGAGCGCATCCCCGGCGCCCGCCGTCGCGAGCCAGGTCGGGGCTGCTGCTGCGATCAACGAGAGCCCAGGGCCTGCGATGTACGTCGCGTGCCCCTTGAGCAGCACAGTGACACCCAGTTCGTCCGCGGTCCGGCGCGCGAATCCACCCGGGTCGGCGGCGATCCGCTCGCGGGGAACGTCCAGCAGGCGCGCCAGTTCACCCTGGTGCGGCGTGATCACGACGGGGCCGCGCGCCCGGTCGTGCAGGTCGAGGGCTCCGCCGTCGAGAATGGCGGGCACGCCCTGGTCGAGCGCCTTCAGTAGCGGCTCGAGCTCCCGATCCACGTGGTCCAGTCCGGAGCCGAGCAACCAGGCCTGCACCCGCCCGTCGGCGGTCACCACCTCGGGGCGGCGCTGAAGCACGAGCGTCACGGCCTCGCCGAGGTAGCGGATCATCCCGATACCCGTGTGGGCCGCGGCCTCCACGCCGAGTACGGCCGCTCCCGGGTACATCGTGGAGCCCGTGATCACACCGAGCACGCCGCGCGAATACTTGTCGTCGTGTTCGTCGGGCACCGCAATACACGCTGCAGCGTCATCCAGGGTCCACGCGGTGAAGGGGGTCACCTGTCTCACGATAGTTTGAGCAGGTGGCTATCAGCATCCCCGATCGTGTTGTCGTCTTCGACTACGGAGAGGTCATCTCGCGATCACCGAGCGCTGCAGACCGTGCTGCGCTCGTCGCGATCTCGGGATGCCACGACAGCGAGTTCTGGGTCACCTACTGGGCCCATCGCGACGGCCTCGACCAGGGCACCACGAGCGTGCCCGAGTACTGGGCACTCGTCGCCGCCGACCTCGGCGTCACGTGGAAGGCATCGACAGTTCACGCGCTGTGGATCGCCGACTTCCGCAGCTGGTGGAGCCTCGAGCCCGGCACCCTCGACCTCATCGAAGAGTTGCACGTCGGCGGCACGCGGCTCGCGATCCTCTCCAATGCGGGGTTCGACTTCTCGAGCCCGTTCCGGCGTTCCCCGATGGCGGTGTTCTTCGAGCGCGTGTTCGTGAGCGCCGAGATGAATGCCATCAAGCCCGACCCCGCGATCTACGCCGAAGTGGCCGCCGAGCTGGGCATCCCTCTCGATCGCATGGTCTTCATCGACAACAAGTCGATCAATACGGATGCGGCGGCGGCACTCGGCGTCACTGCCCACCACTTCACGGGAGTAGAGGGTCTCGACGCGTTCCTGCGCTCCCTCGGCGCAGTTGAGGAACAGGCATGAGCGCCCTCTTCACTCCCCTGACCCTGCGCGGCACGACGTTCCGCAACCGGCTGTGGGTCGCGCCGCTGTGCCAGTACTCTGTCGAGAAGCGCGACGGGGTACCCACCGACTGGCACCTCGTGCACCTCGGCTCGTTCGCGCTCGGCGGTGCCGGCCTCGTCATGACCGAGGCGACAGCAGTCAACCCCGAGGGCCGCATCAGCCCGCAGGACACCGGCATCTGGAACAACGAGCAGCGGGATGCCTGGGCGCGTGTCACCGCGTTCCTGCGCTCGCAGGGTGCCGTGCCCGGCCTGCAGCTCGCCCATGCGGGCCGCAAGGCCTCGACCTGGCGACCCTTCGACCTGCCCCGGGGCACCGTCCCCGTCACCGAGGGTGGGTGGGAACCCGTTGCCCCCTCCCCCATCGCGTTCGAGGGCTACGCGACACCTCGCGCCCTCACGACCGACGAGATCTCCCAGGTCGTCGATGACTTCGTAACGGCGGCCCTGCGCGCAGTCTCCGCCGGGTTCGAGTTGCTCGAGATTCACGCCGCACACGGTTACCTGCTTCACCAGTTCCTCTCCCCGCTCTCCAACGACCGCACTGACGAGTACGGCGGATCGCTCGAGAACCGCGCCCGCCTGCTGCTCGCCATCGTGCGAGCCGTCCGCGGAGCCGTCGGCGGGCACGTGCCGCTGCTCGTCCGGCTCTCCGCGACCGACTGGTCAGAAGGCGGATGGGATCGCGAACAGACCGCCGTCGTCGCGGGCTGGGCGCACGAGGCGGGCGCCGACCTCTTCGACATCTCGACCGGCGGGCTCGTGGGCGGCGTGCATATCCCGCTCGCGCCCGGCTACCAGGTGCCGTTCGCCGAATTCGTGCACGAGACCGCCGAGGCTCCCGTGAGCGCGGTCGGGCTCATCACTGAGGCGCGGCAGGCCGAGGAGGTCGTCTCCTCGGGCCGCGCCGACGCGGTAATGATGGGTCGCGAGATGATGCGCGATCCGCACTTCGCGTGGCGCGCGGCCGCCGAGCTCGGCGTCGAGCTCGGCTACTACCCGCCGCAGTACCTGCGCGCGCGCTGGAGCGTTTCCGCAGCTCCTGCTACCGAGGTCGGGGACGTTGGGTAGCTCGGCACGGGGGCTGATCTTCGGCTTCCTGGGTGTACTGATGTTCTCGTTCACGCTCCCGATGACGCATATCGCGGTAGCCCAGCTGGCGCCCCTCTTCATCGGCAACGGTCGTGCCGTCGTCGCGGGCTCCCTCGCGATCGCTGTCCTGGCGATCACGAAACAGCGCCGCCCGCAGGGCACACAGTGGCTGCGGCTCGCCATCGTTGCGGGCGGCGTGATCTTCGGCTTTCCGCTCTTCACCTCCTTCGCCCTGCAGACTGTGCCGTCATCGCACGGAGCTGTGGTGATCGGGCTGCTGCCCGCCGCGACCGCTGTCGCCGCCGTCATCCGGGGCAAGGAGCGCCCCTCGCTCGGGTTCTGGATCGCGAGCGGGGCTGGCGTGCTCGCGGTCATCGCGTTCATCGCGATCGCGGGTGGCGGGCTCGCCGGCCTGCGCCCCGGCGACCTGCTCCTGGTCGGTGCCGTCGTGACCGCAGCAATCGGCTACGCGGAGGGCGCACTGCTCTCGCGCGAGATCGGCTCCTGGCAGACCATCTGCTGGGCACTCGTGCTCGCCCTGCCCGTGACGCTCACCATCACGGGCATCTCCGTCGCGCCGGGATGGCCCCAGGCCGACGCTCCCGCGTGGTTGGCGTTCGCCTACATGGCCCTGTTCAGCATGTTCCTCGGGTTCTTCGCGTGGTACCGGGGGCTCGCCATCGGCCCGATCGCGAGCGTGAGCCAGATCCAGCTCGTGCAGCCGGTGCTCACGATCGTGTGGTCGGCACTGCTGCTGGGTGAAGCGCTCGAGTGGCTCGTGTGGGTGGGCGCACTTGTCGTGATCGCGTGTGCGGCAGCTGCGGTGCGAAGCAGGGTCAGGCCAGCGGCCTAGCGCCGCCGAGTCGCGTCCTGCACCTCGCCGACGAGCTCCTCGATGATGTCTTCGAGGAACAGCACGCCCCGGGTCGCGCCGTTCTCGTCGAACGCACGAGCGACGTGCACGCCGGAGCGGCGCATGGTCGCGAGGGCGTCTTCGAGGTCGGTGCCGCGGAAGATCGAGATGAGCTGGCGGATGCGCTTGGGCGGCACCGGCTCAGAGAACTCGTCGCCGTCGAGGTCGATGACGTCTTTCAAGTGCAGGTAGCCGGTCGGCTCCCCCTCGTCATCGACGAGGATGTAGCGCGAGAATCCGCGCTGGGCCACGGCACGCTCGACGTCGGCCGGGGTCGCGTCCTCGGGGAGGGTCACGAGGGATGCCATGCCGACCGCCACGTCACGCACTTTCTTGGAGGTGAACTCGAAGGCCGCATTGAGGGTTCCGCCCGCGTCGGTGAGCAGGCCCTCCCTCGTCGACTGGGCGACGATCGTCGCGACCTCGTCGAGGGTGAAGACGCTGTTCGCCTCGTTCTTGGGCGTGACCCGGAACAGCAGCAGCGCCCCGTTGGCCGTCGCATTGAGCACGAAGATGATCGGGTTGAATACCCGGGCGATGAACACGAGCGGCGGCGCAAGCAGGAGCACCGCGCGATCCGGTACCGAGAACGAGATGTTCTTCGGCACCATCTCGCCGAGCACAACGTGCAGGAATGACACGAGCAACAGCGTGATGATGAACGCCATCGTGCCGGTGACCTCCTCGGGCAGGCCGGTGAGGTGCAGCGGGATCTCGAGCAGGTGGTGAATCGCCGGCTCCGACACATTCAGGATCAGCAGGGATGCCACGGTGATACCCAATTGGCACGCCGCGAGCATGAGTGTCGCGTGCTCCATCGCCCACAGCGCAGTCTTTGCCGAGCGGGAACCCGCCTCGGCCTTCGGCTCGACCTGCGAGCGTCGCGCAGAGATGACCGCGAACTCGGCCGCGACGAAGAACGCGTTGACGAGAAGCAGCACGAACAGCCAGACGATTCCCCACAGGTCCATCAGTTCTCACCCCCGTCGTCGACGATGGGCGTGTACCGCACGCGGTCGATGCGGCGGCCCTCGAGGCGTTCGATGCGGAACGTTCCGCCCCCGACCTCGACGACGTCGCCCACGGCGGGGAGCTTGCCGAGCTCGCTCATGAACCATCCGGCGACCGTCTCGTACGGTCCCTCTTCCGGCACGGAAACTCCCGTGCGCTCGAGGAGCTCGTCGGGCCGGAGAATGCCAGGGAATGTGAACCACAGGCGGGAGCGCACGACGTCGGCCTTCGTGCGGTCGTGCTCGTCGGAGACCTCGCCCACAAGCTCCTCGACGAGGTCTTCGAGGGTCGCCACACCCGCGGTGCCGCCGTACTCGTCCAGAACGACGGCCATCTGGTAGCCGCGGCCTCGCAGCTCGGCGAGGAGGCCGTCGAGTTTCATCGTCTCGGGCACGCGCAGTGCATCTGACTGCAGGGCCGAGACCGGAACGTCAGCGCGTTTCTCGCGCGGCACGGCGACCGCCTGCTTGACATGCACGATGCCGACGACATCGTCAATGCTGTCGTCAATCACGGGGAACCGCGAGAAGCCCGTGCGGCGCGCGAGGTCGATGACGTCCTGGGCTGTGTCTGTACGGTCGACGCTCGCCACCCGGGGGCGGGGCGTCATGACGTCCTGCGCGGTGTGGTCGGCGAAAGCGAGGGTGCGCGCGAGGAGCGTCGCGGTGTCACGGTCGAGGCTGCCCTCGCTCGCCGAACGGCGCACGAGCGACGTGAGCTCCTCGGCGGTGCGCGCGCCCGACAGCTCCTCCTTGGGCTCGATGCCCACGAGCCGCAGGATGCCGTTTGCGGTGCTGTTGAGCAGGGTGACCGCGGGGCGGAAGATCGCGGTGAACACGACCTGGAACGGAATGACCACCTTGCCGATCGCACGCGGGAGCGACAGGGCGAGATTCTTGGGCACGAGCTCGCCGATGATCATCGACAGCAGGGTCGCGACGAAGATGGCCACGATCGTGGAGACGATCGATACCGCAACCTTCGGCAGGAACGCCGAGAACACCGGTGAGAGAAGAGCGCTGAACGCCGGCTCGAGCGTGTAGCCCGTGAGCAGCGTCGTGAGGGTGATGCCGAGCTGGGCGCTCGAGAGGTGAGTGGAGGTCTTCCTGAGCGCGGCGATGACCATGCCAAGGCCGCGTTCACCACGCTCCTGCCGCACCTCAAGGTCAGACCTGTCGAGGTTGACGAGGGCAAACTCGGACGCGACGAAGAATCCGGTACCCACGGTGAGGAGGATGCCAACGCCCAGCATGATCAGTTCATACATGCGGGCGGGTACAACTGGGAGGGTCGTCCATTATCCGGCCAACTCTACCAAGACACGGGGAGCGCTTTACCCTCCTCGTACCCGGCGGCCGACTGGGTGCCGACGAGTGCACGCTCGTGGAACTCGGCGAGTGTCGTCGCCCCGGCGTAGCTCAGCGAACTGCGCACCCCCGATGTGATCATGTCGAGCAGGTCTTCGAGCGACGGACGCAGCGGGTCGAGATAGATCTTCGAACTCGAGATGCCCTCGGCGAAGAGCGTTTTGCGTGCGAGTTCGTACGCGTCGAGTTTGTCGAAGCGTTCGCGCACGGCCTTCGTCGAGGCCATACCCCAGCTCTCCTTGTATGCGCGACCGTTCTCGTCGACCGCCAGCATGCCGGGGGCCTCGATGGTTCCGGCAAACCAGGAACCGATCATCACGGATGCCGCGCCCGCAGCGAGCGCGAGGGCGACATCCCGCGGGTACCGCACCCCGCCGTCGGCCCACACGTGCGCGCCAAGGGCCCGCGCGGCCTCCGCAGTCTCGAGCACCGCGGAGAACTGGGGGCGGCCCACCGCGGTCATCATGCGCGTCGTGCACATGGCACCGGGGCCGACTCCGACCTTGATGATCGTCGCGCCGGCACCCACGAGGTCGGTGACGGCGGCGGTCGTGACGACGTTTCCCGCGACGATGGGCACTCCGAAGTCGAGCGCGGCGACGGCGGCGATCGCGCGCACCATGCCGTCCTGGTGACCGTGCGCCGTGTCGATCACGATGACATCGGCGCCCGCCTCGACGAGCGCGCGCGCCTTGCCCGCGACGTCACCGTTGATGCCGACGGCAGCCGCTACCGAGAGGCGCCCCTGAGCGTCAAGTGCGGGCTGGTACAGAGTCGAGCGCAGGGCGCCCTTGCGGCTGAGCGTGCCGACCACCTTGCCGTCGTGCAGCACTGGCGCGAACTGGATACCCGCGGCGACCATGAGGTCGAACGCCGCCCGCGGTCCCTCGAGTTCGTCGATGTCTAGTGAAGTGAGCTGACCGCCCAGCAGGTCGCCCAGGCGTGCGCCCGGCAGCGCGATCGCGAGACGTTCGGCCGGGATGACCCCGAGAAACGCTCCGCGCTCGTCGTGGAGCACGATGCCGTGCCCCTCGACCGCGGGCAGCAGCGTGAGGGCGGAGGCCACGGTCTCCTCGGGGCGAAGGTCGAGGGCGGCATCGAAGGCGACGGGCTGCTGCTTAACCCAGCGGATCGCGGCATTCAGGTCCTGCCCGTGCATGTCCTGCGGCAGCACACCCAGTCCGCCGCGGCGCGCGAGGGTGGCGGCGAGCCGCGCACCCGTGACCGAGTTCATGTTCGCGGAGACGATCGGGATCGTCGCGGCGGTGCCGTCGAGCGGCGCGAGCGAGACATCCAGACGGCTGCCCACTGCCGAACGGGACGGCACGAGGAACACATCGGAGTACGTGAGGTCGTGCACGGGCGACGTTTCATAAAAGCGCATGAAATTAACGCTAGCGTTCCCCGGTCGCGCCAGCGGTTGCCCAGCAACAACCCTTAAGATATTTGGGGCGTGTCCAACAGCGGACGCACCACGGATTTCATGTGTTCATCCAGATACCAAGAGAACTGAAAGTGGGCGGTCGGCTGTGTCAAGCCAAGTGACCGGAATCGCACCCGATGGCGACTCCTCGGGCGAATTCGGAGCCAACGAGTGGCTCGTTGACGAGATGTACGAGCTCTACCTCAAAGACAAGAACCTGGTTGACCAGTCGTGGTGGCCCACGCTCGAGAGCTACCACCGCACGGACGACCCCACTCCGACGGGCGTGATCAACACGCTCCCCGCCGCAGAGTCCGCACCCGTCGAGCCAGCGCCCGCTCCCGCGCCTTCCGCCGCCGCCGTCGTCGACACCCCCTCCCCCACGTCCGGCAGCCAGCCCGTCGCACGCACCACGTCCGTGCAGGCCAAGCCACAGCCGATCCCCGCTGATGCACCGGCAACGCTGCCGGTTCCCACCGCGGCGACGGATGCCGAGCCCGACGCCGAGGCGCACGACGAGGTCGCGGCGCTCAAGGGTGCGGCGAAGAGCCTCGCGGCAAACATGGATTCCTCGCTCACGGTTCCCACCGCGACGAGTGTGCGCACCATCCCGGCCAAGCTCTTGATCGACAACCGCATAGTGATCAACAACCACCTCAAGCGCGCTCGCGGCGGAAAGGTCTCGTTCACCCACCTCATCGCGTGGGCCATCGTCGGAACGCTCAAGGAGTTCCCAAGCCAGAACGTGTTCTACGAGGAGGTCGAGGGCAAGCCGTCAGTCGTCACGCCCGCCCACATCAACCTCGGCATCGCTATCGACATCCCGAAGCCCGACGGCACGCGTGCCCTCGTGGTGCCCGGCATCAAGCGCGCTGACACGATGGGTTTCGCCGAGTTCCTCGTCGCGTACGAGGACGTCGTCGCGCGCGGCCGCGCCAACAAGCTCACTGCAGCCGACTACGCCGGCAACACCATCTCCCTCACCAACCCGGGCGGCATCGGCACCGAGCACTCGGTGCCCCGCCTCATGCGCGGCGCCGGAACTATCGTCGGCGCGGGAGCGCTCGAGTACCCGGCAGCGTTCCAGGGCGCGAGCCCCAAGACGCTCGCCGAGTTCGGTATCGGGAAGACCATCACCCTCACGAGCACCTACGACCACCGCGTCATCCAGGGCGCGGGTTCCGGCGAGTTCCTCAAGAAGATCCACGAGCGCCTCATCGGCGAGCACTACTTCTACGAAGACATCTTCGCCGCGCTGCGCATTCCGTACGACCCGATCCACTGGGCATCCGACATCTCGGTCGACCTCGCGGACAACGTCGACAAGACGGCGCGCGTGCAGGAGCTCATCAACTCGTTCCGCGTGCGCGGCCACCTCATGGCCGACACGGATCCCCTCGAGTACCGCCAGCGCTCGCACCCCGACCTCGACATCTCGAGCCACGGCCTGACCTTCTGGGATCTCGACCGGGAGTTCGTCACTGGCGGTTTCGCGGGCAAGCGCACGGCGCTGCTGCGCGACATCCTCGGAGTCCTGCGCGACTCCTACTGCCGCACCATCGGCATCGAGTACATGCACATCGCCGATCCCGCCCAGCGTCGCTGGATCCAGGAACACGTCGAGCAGAAGTACGCGAAGCCCAGCCACGACATGCAGATGCGCATCCTCGGCAAGCTCAATGAGGCCGAGGCGTTCGAAACGTTCCTGCAGACGAAGTACGTCGGGCAGAAGCGCTTCAGCCTCGAGGGCGGCGAGTCGACTATCGCGCTGCTCGACGCCGTCATCCAACGTGCCGCCGAGGAGAACCTCGAGGAGGTCGCGATCGGCATGGCCCACCGCGGTCGCCTGAGCGTGCTCACCAACATCGCCGGCAAGACGTACGGCCAGATCTTCCGCGAGTTCGAGGGAACACAAGACCCGAAAACCGTGCAAGGATCCGGCGACGTGAAGTACCACCTCGGCACCGAGGGCACGTTCACGAGCGCGAGCGGTCAGACCATCCCGGTCTACCTCGCCGCCAACCCCTCGCACCTCGAGGCCGTCGACGGCGTGCTCGAGGGCATCGTGCGCGCCAAGCAGGACCGCAGGCCCATCGGGTCATTCACTGTGCTGCCGATCATGGTCCACGGTGACGCCGCAATGAGCGGCCAGGGCATCGTTGTCGAGATCCTGCAGATGTCGCAGCTGCGTGCGTACCGCACCGGCGGAACCGTGCACGTCAACATCAACAACCAGGTCGGCTTCACGACCCCGCCGGCCGAGGGTCACACCTCGACGTACTCGACTGATGTCGCCAAGACGATCCAGGCGCCCATCTTCCACGTGAACGGTGACGACCCCGAGGCCGTCGTGCGCGTCGCTGAGCTCGCCTTCGCCTACCGCCGGGAGTTCCACCGCGACGTCGTCGTCGACCTCGTCTGCTACCGCAGGCGCGGCCACAACGAGGGCGACGACCCCTCGATGACGCAGCCGCTCATGTACAACCTCATCGAGGCCAAGCGCTCGGTCCGCACGCTGTACACCGAGGCGCTCGTCGGCCGCGGCGACATCACGCAGGAGGAGTACGAGGCGAGCCACCAGGACTTCCAGGATCGCCTCGAGCGCGCGTTCGCCGAGACGCACGCCGCGCAGACCGGGTCGATGCCGATCATCACGGCAGATGGCGCGGCCGTCGCCGACCTCGAGAAGCCCGGATCCCAGCAGGACGACGCCGTGGGCGAGCCCGCGACGACGGGTGTCGACGAGTCGGTCATCCGTCTCATCGGGGATGCCCACGACAACCCGCCCGCCGGATTCACCGTACATCCCAAGCTCCAGCAGTTGCTCAAGAAGCGCGTCGAGATGAGCCGTTCGGGCTCGATCGACTGGGGAATGGGAGAGCTCTTCGCCCTCGGCTCCGTGCTGCTCGAGGGAACCCCCGTGCGCATGGCCGGCCAGGACACCCGTCGCGGCACCTTCGTGCAGCGCCACGCGGTGCTCCACGACCGCGAGAACGGCCAGGAATGGTTGCCGCTCGCGAACCTCTCCGACTCGCAGGCGCGGTTCTGGATCTACGACTCGCTCCTGAGCGAGTACGCGGCACTGGGCTTCGAGTACGGCTACTCCGTGGAGCGCGCCGACGCCCTCGTGCTGTGGGAGGCCCAGTTCGGCGACTTCGCCGACGGCGCCCAGATCGTCATCGACGAGTTCATCTCGAGCGCCGAGCAGAAGTGGGGCCAGCGCTCGAGCGTCGTGCTGCTGCTGCCGCACGGCTACGAGGGACAAGGGCCCGACCACTCGTCGGCCCGCATCGAGCGCTACCTGCAGCTGTGCGCGGAGAACAACATGACCGTGGCGCGCCCGTCGACGCCCGCGTCGTACTTCCACCTGCTGCGTCGTCAGGCGTACATGCGTCCCCGCCGCCCGCTCATCGTGTTCACACCCAAGGCGATGCTGCGCCTGCGCGGCGCCACGAGTGAGATCGCTGACTTCACCCACGGCAAGTTCGAGCCCGTGCTCGATGACAACCGCCTCGGGCAGTTGGAGAACGCAGACAAGTCGGCAGTCAAGCGCGTCATCCTCACGGCGGGCAAGATCTACTACGACATCATCAGCGAGCTCGACAAGCGCCAGGATTCCTCGATCGCCGTCGTGCGCATGGAGCAGTTCTACCCGCTGCCGATCCAGGAGATGAACGCGACGCTCGAGCAGTATCCGAACGCCGACCTCGTGTGGACGCAGGACGAACCCGAGAACCAGGGCGCGTGGCCGTTCATCTGCCTCGAGCTCGCGAGGCATCTCAAGGGCCGCACGATCAAGGTCGCCTCGCGGCCCTCCTCGGCGTCACCCGCGACCGGCTCGTCGAAGCGCAGCGCGCTGGAGCAGGCCGACCTGATCGAGCGGGCGCTGAACCTGGGCTGATGGTTGCCTACGCGGATCCCGGCCGGCAGCCTTCGGCACCCAGGGCCGCGTCCCTGTGACCGCGACCTTCGACGGTCACCCGTACCGCGGATCGCTCGTCACCTTCGGCGGCCCCGGGCACCGCATCCTCGTGCTGGGGGCCGTCCAGGAGGCGATTGACAAGCGGCCGGGCGACAGCGTGCATGTGACCGTGCGTCTCGACACCGCCGAGCGGGTCGTCGAGCTGGATGCCGACGTGGAGGACGCCCTGCGGGCATCCGAGCGCCTCGAGCAGTTCCGCGCGCTGGCGTACTCGCACCAGAAGGAGTTCTGGTTGTGGGTCAGCGGCGCGAAGAAGCCCGAGACCCGTCAGGCGCGGGTCGAGAAGATGCTCGGGATGCTCGCAGAGGGGAAGCGGCTGAAGTGAGCGCGGTCCGAATCCGCGCGGTCGTGACCGGCCGGGTGCAGGGCGTGAGTTTTCGATACTCGACGCTCACCGAAGCCGTGCGCCTGGGGCTGGCGGGTTCCGTGCGCAACATGGCAGACGGCAGCGTGCGGGTCGAAGCTGAGGGCATAGAAGACGCGGTGAACTCATTTGTCGACTGGCTCGGGCACGGCCCGCCCGGCGCTCGGGTCGACGAAGTCGTCACCGAGCCACTGTCCGTGTCAGGTGCGAGCGGTTTCGAGGTCAGCTAGAAGGGTGGCGGATCTGTGGCGCGCTGGTGGCCGGTGGGGCTGGTCCAGATCGGTTTCGCCTGGCCAGGTGGCGTTTCCACGCTCCAGCGGGTTTCGTGTTTCATGACGTGATGTTTTCGGCATCTCGGGGCGAGGTTGTCGACCCGGGTGGTACCGCCGGCGGCCCACGCGGTGGTGTGGTCGAGGTCGCAGTTCACCGCCCGCCTGCCACAGCCCGGGAAGTCGCAGGTCGAGTGAAGGGTGCGGAACCACCGTTTCACCGCCGCGTTGGTGCGGTACTGGTTCGGATCCATCTGCAGCACCGCCCCCGACACCGGGTCGGTCAGCAGTCGGGTGATCGACGGGGCGTTGCCCGCGAGACGCTTCGCGGTCTCCAGGTCGATGGGACCGACACCCTCCAACAGCGCCGGCTCGTCACCGTGACCCAACAACGTGAGCATCGGGATCGTCAACGCGAGGGCGACGCCCGGCTTCGACGGTCCATCGCCGAGAAGCAGGTCGGTGAGCACGTCCGCCCGCAGCTGGTTCGTCGTGCGGGTCTCGTCTGGTTCGCGGAACAGCTCGAACGCTGCGGCGTCGATGCGGGTGTTCGCCAACGCCACAGTCTCCGACGGCAGCAAGGAGCTGAACCAGCTCATCCCGTCGCGATCGTGCTCAGTCCACACTCTCCGCTGCGCGACCGCTGACTCGTGACGCTCCACCAGCGAGACGGGGTGCAGCTTCTCGCGCAGGGCGCGTGCTTTCACGGCGAACCGGGCCGGCGCCAACATGCGGGCCGGCACCACCAATTGCGCGTCGAACTGCGCCCACGCGGCATCAGGCAACTCGACAACCACCGACGCCGCCTCCCGGGCATTCTGCGTCGACACCTCGCCCTCAACGAACCAGCCCCACAGTCCGGGCATCCGCTGCCGCAGGGTGGCGGCAATGTGACCGTGGGAGCGCACAGTCGCCTCCGCCACGTTCAATCGCACGGCGAGATCGGCCACCGCCGCCCGCACCGAAAGCTCGACAGCATCGCCACGCAGCATCTGCTCATCCACGAACACCTCGGGGTGCGCTGCGGCCTCGCGCATCACGTCATCGATCGCCGCGAACACCGAGGCCGAGCTGCGCCACTGCCCCCGCTGCGCGACTTCGGCCTCGGCCATGCCGAACAGCACCCGCGTCTCCGCGAGCCTCGGATCGTACAATGTGTCCATACAGGTATGAGACCACAGGCCACCGACACCGGCGGAGTTCAGCGCGGACATGTCGCCCACCGGCTGAGCGATAGGTCTGGGGAGGACCAGATGAATACACTCTAAGATGCCTCCGCGGTGCTCCGCACCCGCCGCAGGGCCTCGACCAGCTGGCTCACCTTGGCGTCGCCGAAGAGTTCCTCCGGTCCCGTCGGCGCATAGCCGGTGAACGGCGCCTCGTAGAGCAGCCCCGGATCGATCGCTCCGCGCTCGGTGAGCTGTTGAACAAGCAACCCGACGAAGTCCAGCTGGCGACCGGTCATGGTCGTGCCGCCCGTGAACTCGGAGAGGGCCTCAGTCGCTGCCTCCCGGTCGAGGCCGAGGAGCGACCGCACGAACAGTCCGAGCCCGTGTGCTGTGTCGGCAGCGCCATGGAGTTGGTCACGGTCGAGCCCGCTCGCCACCATGATCTGCTCGAGCTGCTCGAGATCGAGCGCCGTCAGCTGCTTGCCGTGACGGACTTTGAAGAGCACGACGTCGTCCTCGTGCTCGCGCAGGAATGCGAGCGCCTTCTCCCGGAACCGGGCACGATCCACGCCGACGGCGACGTGCCGGAGAACGACGTCTTCGCCCTCCCCCGCGGTGTCATCGAAGTTCGTATAGACGATCGCTCGTGCGCTCGAGTCAATGAGGGCGACCAGCGCGCGAAGCCGGATGCGCATGAGTTCGAGCATCGGCACTGTGACGTCGACCCACCATTCCTCGCCCGCCACCGCTTCGATCAGGTCGATGCTGGCTGCGACGCGCGGGATGGCTCGCTCCGACGCCAGCGCGTTCGCGATCGCCCGGATGCGCTTCTTCGCCGCGGCAAACCCAGCATCGCCGGACAACACGCCGAGTTGCGTCCGCAGCGCGAGCAGGTCAAACCGCTTCGCCTGCTCGTCGGTGTCATGCACGTCGACGGCGGAGGGAAGGTCGGCGAGTTCGGCGGCATCAACGAAGTCGCCACTGGACATGTCGAGCCAGCGTGCCGGGTCGCTGAAACGCTCAACAAATCGACGACGTGGTCGTACCAGGAAGTTGTCGAAGCTCATGCCATTCACCTGCTCGTGCATGCGAGCCGCAAGCCCCTCGCGGAGGCTCGCGAGTTCCGCATCATCCAGCGCCGAGTCGATTCCTGCTAGTAACGACAGGCGCGCCGTGAACAGGCGTTGGCGCAACGATGGTGTCGCTGAAGCCCCCGCGGTCGGCAGATCCTGGTTGAAGTACTCGATGTTTTGGCAGACATCGAAGATCACGAAGTCGGTCTTGTCCTCACCCGGGCCGTAAAGATCAGGACGAAGGCGCGTGCCGCGACCGACCATCTGCCAATACTTCGTCTTCGAGTGCACGGGCTTGAAGAACACGAGGTTCACCACGTCGGGCACGTCGATGCCGGTGTCGAGCATGTCCACCGAGACGGCGATGTGCGGGTCTGACTCCGGCCCCGAGAATCCGTCGATCATGCTCTGCGCGTAGGTCGTCTGATAGGTGATGACGCGCGCGAACTGGCCCGCGTACTCCGGGTAGTTCGCGTTGAATCGCTCGGCGATGAACTCGGCGTGCTTGTTGTTCTTGGCGAAGATGATCGTCTTGCCCAGGCGGTCGCCGCCCGCTACCTTGCGACCGTCGGTCATGAGCGCTTCGAGCACGGTGTCGACGGTGTCTTTGTTGAACAGCCACGTGTTCATGGCGCTCGAGTCGATTTCGGAGGGGATGAGCCCGTCCTCCCACTCGAGGAGGTCCCACTCCTCCTTCTCGGAGTCACTCAACTCGTCGTACCGGATGCCCTCTCGCACGAACTTCGTCGCCACCGAGCGCCCCACCGGAGGTACTAGATAGCCCTCTGCGATGGCGTCGGTCAGGTCATAGGCATCGGTCGGAACGCCGTCTTCGAGGTGGAACAACCCGTACGTGTTGTGGTCGATCTCGTCCTTGGGCGTGGCCGTGAGGCCGACCAGCAGCGCGTCGAAGTAGTCGAAGATCGCTCCGTACTTCTGGTACACCGAGCGGTGCGCCTCGTCGATGACGATGAGATCGAAGTATCCGGGACCGAAGCGGCGCAGGCCATCGCCGCTCTGGTTGATGAGCCCCATCATTGTCGGGTAGGTCGAGAGGTAGACGCGGCCCTCCGAGTCACGATCGGTGACGAGGTTGACAGGTGCGGCATCCGGCAACTGGCTCTTGAAGGCGTTCGTCGCCTGGTTGACGAGGGCTACACGGTCGGCGAGGAAGAGGATGCGCTTGGCCCAGTTCGCGCGGATCATCAGATCGGCGAGCGCGATGACCGTGCGCGTCTTACCGCTGCCCGTCGCCATGACCAGGAGTGCCTTGCGCTCCTTCTGTTCGAACGCGTCGGCGATCTTGCGGACAGCTCGTTGCTGGTAGTGGCGGCCCGCGATGGTGTCGCTGACGGCGAGGGTGTTGAGTGCCCTGCGGCTCGTGCGTCGCTGCACGAGAAGTTCGAGCTGGTCGCTCGTGTAGAAACCCTGCACCGCGCGCGGCGGGTAGACCGTGTCATCCCAGATGAAGTGCTCGTAGCCGTTGGTGTAGAAGATGATGGGGCGCTGCCCGTAAGCCGCCTCAAGCCGGTCGGCGTAGAGCTTGGCCTGCTGCTGGCCAGCGAGCGCATCCTTGCGGGTGCGCTTGGCCTCGACTAGGCCGAGCGGCAGTCCGTTGTCTCCCCACAGCACGTAGTCGACGAAACCCTTGCCACCCTCAGAGCCGTTGGGCATGCCCGTCACGGGGAACTCGCGGTCGCGCTCCTGATCGAGTGCCCAGCCCGCCTCGCGCAGGAGCACGTCGATGAAGAGGTCGCGGGTCTCGTCCTCGCGGTAGTCGTGAGTATCGGGCAGCACCGCGTTGGCGGCCTTCGCACGTTGCACCTCGGCGCGCAGCGCCTCGAGCTCGGCCTCCAGGTCGAGGTTGCGGGCGTTCGCCGCGGCGAGCGCCTCGTCAGCCTTGGCCAGCTCATCCTCGAGCTGCTTGAGCTGACCCATGGTCTTCGCGACGAGACCGGGCTGAGGCTTCGGCAGCGAAGCCGCATCGAACGGGATGCCCGGGGCGGGCCTCTCCCCCGGCGTGCGAGCGTACCGGCTCGCCACCCACACCATGACGTGGAACAGTTCCCGCACGATCGGCAGGCTGTCGCTCGGCTTGAGTGGCGTCGACCGGTGCACGGCGTTGTTGCCCTGCTTGCGGATGAGATCCATCTTGGTGAGGATGCCAGCGCCGACGAGCTGCTTGAAGCTCGACTCGTACAGGTGCGCAGCCAGGTCGTCCTTGTACGGTCGGCGCAGGGTGCCGTCCGCGTCGTAGAGCCAGAACACGGCGAGTTCGAGAGCGCGCCGCGCGTAGAAAACCGATGAGCGCGGGTCGCCGTTCACATAGTGCTCCGCACGACGGGCTTCCTCGCCGATCTGCGGCCACCCGGCGCGCAGGAAGTCGAAGTTACTCACGGCGCTCCTCTGGTCCGTGGCCAGAATACTGGTTCTGAGCCTTCGTCACGGGAATGTCGGTTGCTAAGAACGCAACGCCTTGTCCATCTCCGCAAGAAGCCTCTGCGCGGCGAGCACCAGACTCTTCGCCGTTGTGGCGCTGACCAACTCGGCGCTGTACTGCGTGTCAGTCTTGGCGGCGAGAAGTCGCTTGGAGATTGGGCTCGTTCATGCTCGGTATGTCGGCCAGTCGAAGGAATACCAGCATGGACCACAATTGGCACATATGTTCCGAAATTGGATCATGGGCTCACTCGCGTAGTGCCGATGTCGGTGGCCACTGCTGAACTACTCGACTTGCCTCCGGCGGGTCCCGCTCCCTCCAGAGCGGTGTCAGTCACACAGCAGAAAGAGTCACCATGTCAGACCCGAACATCACCCCCGTCATCCCGGTATCGGCACCACGCCGCGGCCTCGCCCTCGCCGCTCTCATCATCGGCGGCGTCGCGATTGTCTCCGCGATCATCCCCGGGCTCAGCTTCATAGCCTTCATGCCCGCTCTCGCGGCAGCCGTTCTCGGCATCATCGCCCTCGTATCGAAGACCGGTGGTCGCGGGATGGCCGTGGCCGGCGTCATCCTCGGCCCGATCGCGCTGCTCGTGGCGATCGTCGTGAGTATCTCGGTCATCGCGGGCGGCATCACGCCCCAGGTCTCTGCGAGTTCGGACGCAAAGCCCGACACGCAGCCCCAGACCTCGGCGCCGGTCGAGGAGCCTGCGGCCGAAGCGGGCACTCGCACCAACCCCGCCTCCGCCGGCTCGACCGTGCAGATCAGCGACAACAGCGGACCCCTCTGGAACGTCACCGTGGGTGCTGCGACGCTCAACGCCAACGACCTGGTCGCGGCCGAGAACCAGTTCAACCCCGCGGCGGATGCCGGGACGCAGTACGTGCTCGTGCCGGTGACCTTCACGTACGTCGGCAAGCAGAGCGGCACGCCGTGGATCGATGTGGACGTCTCGTTCGTGTCGGCCGCGGGCACCACCCACGACCAGCAGTTCGTCGTCGTCCCCACCCCGATCACCGACATCGCTGAGATGTACGAGGGTGCGACGGCGACCGGCAACCTCGTGGTGATGGCGCCCTCGGACAACATCGAGGGCGGCACGTGGGCGATCTCGGCGCTCTTCGGGGAGAAGTACTTCGTGGCTGTGCAGTAGCTCGGTACAACGGATGCCGCGGCGTGGGTGCGGCGCCGCGGCAAACCCAAATGTTTCGGAGCACCCCTTCTTACGAAGCGATCGGAAAGAACTCGTCCATCTTCGACCGATACATTTCATCGAGAAGTTCAAGTTGCGCTTGCTGTGCAGATTTCACGCGAGTGACTCGTGAAAACCGCGAAGCGAACCGCTTCTGATCGCGATGAGGAGGCAACGCAAATCGGAGGTCAAGTACGGCTCTTTGAGTCACATTCTTCATTGATCCACCGCTCCCGTTCGCGCGATCGGCGATTAGACGACGGATTTCCGGGCGAGCGAAGGCTTTCCACATGAACTGCGGCTCGGTCTCCTGTGGACTTGTCCACACAAATCGCCACAGTTTGTCCGGCAGCGCAAGACCGGGTATCGACGCGTAAACATAGGCGGTTGCGCCGACCAGATCGGTGGTGTTGGCTCGACTAAACAGCACGTCGCCAGCACCAACTAAATGTTCTGGCGGCGGGACGTAGCCCAGCGGAAGTGGCTTGCTCTCGTTCGGATCAAAGTCGCCTGATGTAACCGCACTAATCTTCAGCACCCTTGCCTCGGATCGATTGTCGCTGCCGACAAGGCTCTTGCCCGACTGAAAACCCTTGACGTACTCACCGACGTTCCGCACCGGCCAACCCATCTCATTCGCGACCAGGTCCCCGAAGGACTCGAAAAATAGCGAGTCAGCGAGGTGGTCCAGCGTTTGAATGGCACGACGTCTTTCGCTACGCAACTTGTCAATAAGGTCGAGGACCCGTGCCACCGCCCGCTGCTCGGCCAAGGGAGGAAGCGGCAATGATGATCCTCTGACGATTGAATCGGACACCGCAGGGTAGCTCGCGCCGGAGGAACGGCGTTCCATCTCAGAGATGAAGGGGATACTGCGCACCCAATGAAACAGATAGCGATGTTCAACCGCATCTGGATCACTGCGCAGTACGGAAAATCCCGTGGACCCGATAGCGCCATCGAGTGCTTCGGGGACGACTGCAACCCCGTTGAGATTGGGTCGAACTGTCGATACAAGAACATCGTGGGTTCGCAAGAGTTGCCGAGCTCTGCTTGGAGCAGAGTTCGCGCTTAGCAGTTTCGGAGCGACGATCTCTTTGAGTGTCGAATCGACCGATGAAAGATCGACGTACGTAAACGAACCTAGAGAATGTGCCGGCTGAACTCGTGTCACAGGCGCGGTCACGGATCCGATCAGAATCACGTCGAACTGCCTTCCTTCACTGCCTCGGAAAGCGCATTGAGGTCGGCAGCGATCTCCCGCTCAAAGCCTTCCAGCTCGGCCATCAAATCTGCGACACTCCGATGCGTTTGGCCAGTGTGAGCGACTCGTCGGTATCGGGCAAATGAGAGGTCGTAGCCGTTCTGAGCGATCTCGTCTCGTGGCACTAGAAAACTTTGGTCTTCTCGCGAGCGTTCATGCTCTCGAGAGTCGGTCTGAGACAACGACCTCCACCGATCGAGTACGTCGGGCAAATCGTTGGCCGTAGTGGGAAGTCGCTTGTCGTCGAGTGTCATGCCGTCGGCTCGCACGTCGTAGAACCATACATCGCGCGTGGTGCCCGCCTTTTGAAAGAAGAGAATCGCGGTAGACACCCCCGTGTATGGCTTGAAAGCCCCACTTGGTAGCTTCACGACGGCGATTAGACCGTTCTTGTCGATGAGGGTTCGTCGGAGCTTTACGTTTGCGGCAGATGCGCCAACTAGAACACCCTCAGGCACAATTACCGCCGCGCGCCCTCCGTTTCGAAGTAGCCGCAGGATCAGCGCGATGAAGAGCAGCTCAGTTTTCCGAGTGCTCACAACTGCGAGCAGATCCTTTGCTATCGATTCGTGATCGACACTTCCTGCGAACGGAGGATTGGCCAACACCATGCTGTAGCCGGTCTCACCGGCATAGTCCTCGGCCAGCGAATCGCGCCTCTCCATGGTTGCCGCGTCGACCCCATGCAAAAGCATGTTCATGCTGCCGATCCGTGACATCGAGTTGTCGGAGTCAAATCCCGTGAAGGTGTCCCGACTGAAACGAGACCGGCTAATGCTGTCAGCGTGTATCTCAGAGCCGTGGTGTTCGTAGAGGTAACTTGCCGCGGCAACGAGGAAGCCTGCGGTACCCGCTGCAGGATCCACGATTCGATCATTGGGCCCTGGGGCCATCATCTCGACGATCAGCTTGATCAGTGGGCGTGTGGTCCGGAACTGCCCGTTCTGCCCGGCGGTCGCGAGCTTATTCAGCATGTACTCGTAGACGTCACCCTTGGTGTCGCGATCATCCATCGGGATGTCTTCGAGCAGGTCGACGACCTTGCTCAGCAGGGCGGCTGTCGGGATGGTGAAGCGCGCATCCTTCATGTTGGTGGCGAAACTTGAGCCAGCAGCACCAAGGCCCCGGATGAATGGGAAAACGTTCTGATCCAGGACGTCATACATCTCCTGCGCGGAGAAGTTCTTGAAGTTAGACCAGCGGAGGTCGGAGTACGGACGCGGACGGCGACCTGAGTCATCCGTACCGTCAGGGAACACTGAGTTCTCGATGGGACGACCCGTGGTGTTCGCCTTTCGCTCGGCAAGGAGCTGCAGGTCGTCGAGCCGCTTGATGAAGAGGAGGTAGGTGATCTGCTCGATGACCTCCATTGGGTTGGCGATGCCGCCCGACCAGAAGGCGTTCCAGACCTTGTCGACCTGGGACTTCAGTTCAGGGTTCACGGGTTGGAGCTCCTTGCGCTGGGATACGACGTTCGATTGTGTCAGACGACCGGACCAGCGCCGTCAGGCCAGCGCAGACGCGATGTCGGTCTTGGTGAAGTCGTCGCCGACGAAGAGCAGTGGCTGCCCCGCGATCTTCGCCGTCGCGTACGAGAGGCAGTCACCGTAGTTGAGCCGAGCGGGATGGTTTCCCTTGCCGTAGCGATACCAGGCTTGGAGGGCCGCCCGGCCGTGTTCGGCGGTGAAGGCAATCGACTCCACCCGGAACTCCAGGCCGAACCACTCCAGGAACTCTCTGGGGCGGCGTACACCGGACGACGCGAGCACCATTGACGACTCCAGCCAGACCGGCGGGGCGATGCCGACGTAGGGCACCGACACGAGCGCATCGATCAGGCGATCCGCTTCGGGTTCGCCTTTCGCTATCGCGACCACGGCAGAAGAGTCGACAATCACGGGGTCATCTCGTTGTAGCCGAGAATCTCTTCTTCCTCGTCCTTGGTGAGATGCCTCACGTTTGTGTTGTGCGGCCAGACCTCACGTTCGAGCCACTCGATGGCATGACGTCGGCGAGCCTCCATATCAGACAGCTCGTTTGCAGCGAGCGCAGACAGCTTCTCCCGCGCCATCTCACGCACGGCGCCAGTCTTCGTCAGGCCGAGCCGGTCGGCGACCTCGGTCACCAGCGCGACAGTCTCGTCATCCTTGAGGTTCAAGCTCATGCAGGAATTCTACCTCACGGCCACACAGGGTAGAAAACTACGCGTCGGCGAGCTTCGAGCGGATCGCGTCGAGCAGCTCAACGGGAGCCGTCTCCCGGCACGCCTGGCGCACCTTGAGGGTGAGCGCGAGGCCCACGAGGTGCTCCTCCGTGCAGTCGACGCAGTTCGCCATGTGCTCGGCGACGTCTGCCGCATCCTGCTTGGCGAGTTCGTTGTGCAGATACTCCTCGAGTTCGGCCTTGGCCTTGTCGCATCCGCAGTCGGTCATTTCGGGACTCCAGTGGGGGAAGGGGTGACGATCCCGCGGTCGCGCGCGTAATCGGCAAGTGATTCCCGAAGCATCCGGCGACCGCGGTGGAGGCGGCTCATGACGGTTCCGACGGGGGTTTTCATGATGTCGGCGATCTCCTGGTAGGAGAAGCCTTCGACGTCGGCGAAGTAGACCGCGAGGCGGAAGTCTTCGGGGATCGCCTGCAGGGCATCCTTGACCGCACTGTCGGGCAGGTGATCGATGGCTTCGGCTTCGGCTGACCGGGTCGACGTCGACTGGGTTACCGATTCCGCGCCGCCGAGCTGCCAGTCTTCGAGGTCGTCGATGGTGCCCTGGTACGGGTTGCGCTGGTTCTTGCGGTAGATGTTGATGAAGGTATTCGTCTGGATGCGGTACAGCCAGGCCTTCAGGTTCGTGCCCTGCTGAAATTGCCCGAACGCCTGGAACGCTTTGACGAACGTCTCCTGCACGAGGTCTGCCGCGTCGGCGGGGTTGCGCGTCATGCGCATCGCCGCAGCGTAGAGCTGGTCCATGAACGGGAGTGCCTGCTCCTCGAAGAGGTCGCGCTTGGCGCGAGCCTCGTCCTCCGGAGCGTTGTCGATAGTCATCAGCGCCAATTCTAGGTCGCCGGATGCCACCTCCATCGGGCGCACGTCAAGAGTCATCGTCATGCGGTCCTCCGTCCCCTGCTCGACACCTACGTTGAGATGAACCGCGGCGCAGCCCGCGCTATTCCGGAACGCTCACACCCCTCGCCGGTACTCTGGTGTGCGATGGCGATTTCGAAGGCGGCCCAGCCCCAGTTCAACCCGTACGGCGACGACGATCCCGTGCCGCAGCCCGACGACGGCCCGTGGCTCGCCCCGGTCGCGCGCGGCCCGCTTTCCGCAGTGCTGCACCTGCCCGGATCCAAGAGCCTCACCAATCGCGAGCTCGTGCTCTCCGCCCTCGCCAACGGCCCGTCCCTCCTCCGCGCTCCCCTGCACTCGCGCGACACCGCCCTCATGATCGAGGCGTTGCGCACGCTCGGAACGTCGATAGTCGACGTTCCGGGCGAGGGCGGCTTCGGCCCCGACCTGCTCGTGACCCCTGGCGAACTCGGCGGCGGATTCATCGACTGCGGCCTCGCGGGCACGGTCATGCGCTTCCTGCCACCGGTCGCGGCGCTCGCCCTCGGGCCCGTCGCGTTCGACGGCGACGAGGCCGCGCGCAAGCGCCCCATGCGCACGACTATCGACTCACTGCGCGCGCTCGGCGTTGACGTGAGCGACGACGGCCGCGGCGCGCTGCCCTTCAGCCTGTACGGCACGGGCTCGGTCACGGGCGGAGAGCTCGAGATCGACGCGTCAGCCTCGAGCCAGTTCGTCTCCGGCCTGCTGCTCGCGGCTCCCCGCTTCGACAACGGAGTGCGTCTGCGGCACACGGGCGCCACGCTCCCGAGCCTTCCGCACATCGAGATGACTATCGCGTGCCTCGCCGCGCGCGGAGTGGTCGTCGAGAACCCTGAGCCCGGGTTGTGGATAGTTCCGCCGGGCGAGATCCTCGGCCTCGAGGTGGACATCGAGCCCGACCTCTCCAACGCCGGACCGTTCCTCGCCGCGGCACTCGTCGCCGGTGGATCCGTCACTGTGCAGGGCTGGCCGGAGCACACCACGCAGGTCGGGGCACGCATGGCCGACATCCTGCGCGACATGGGTGGTCGCGTGACGCAGACCCCGACGAGCCTCACGGTCGAGGGTGGGTGGGGCATCCATGGCATCACGCTCGACGAGGCGAGCGAGCTCGCGCCGACGATCGCCGCGGTTGCCGCCCTCGCCGACTCAGAGACCGTGCTCACCGGAATCGCCCACCTGCGCGGACACGAGACCGACCGCCTGGCCGCCCTCGTCGCCGAGATCAACGGCCTCGGCGGTCACGCGACGGAGACCGAGGACGGCCTCATCATTCGTCCGGCTTCCTTGAGCGGCGGGCTCTGGCGCGCATACGCGGACCACCGCATGGCGACCGCCGGCGCCATCATCGGGCTCGCTGTGCCGGGCGTCGAGGTCGACGACATCGATTCGACCGCGAAGACGCTGCCGCAGTTCGTCGAGCTGTGGTCGGCGCTCCTGTCGTGAGCTGGCTCAACGATGACGACGACGAGGGCGAGTACTCCGAGTACGACGAGTCGGCAGCCAAGGTCAGGCCAAACCCGAAGGGCAACAAACCGCGCAGCAAGAACCGCCCCGAGCACGCCGACGCGATCTCGGGGCGCGTGTTCAGCGTCGACCGCGGCCGCTACGGAGTGTGGGTGGACGAGAACACGCCAGAGGAGCGGCAACTCATCGCGACCAAGGCCCGGGAGCTCAGGACACAGGAAGGCCGGATCTCGGTCGTGGCCGGCGACTACGTCGACCTCGTGGGCGACACCTCGGGCGACGAGGGCAGTCTCGCGCGCATCGTGCGCGTCCAGCCGCGCACGACCCTCCTGCGCCGCAGCGCCGACGACACGGATGCGGTCGAGCGCATCATCGTGGCCAACGCCGACCAGATGCTCATCGTCGTCGCCGCGGCCAATCCCGAGCCGAGGCCGCGGCTCGTGGATCGCTATCTCGTCGCCGCGTACGACGCGGGTATCACCCCCATCCTGTGCATCACCAAGACCGACCTCGCCGACCCCGGACCGTTTCTCGCGAACTTCGCCGGTCTCGACGTGCACGTCTTCGAGAGCCGGTCTGACGACTTTCCACTCGAGGAGATCCGCGCGGCGCTCGAGGGGCACACGACTGTAGCGGTCGGCCATTCCGGTGTGGGCAAGTCGACGCTCGTGAACGCCCTCGTGCCCGACGCGAACCGCGCAGTCGGCCGCGTGAACGACGTCACGGGGCGCGGCAGGCACACGTCGTCATCCACGATCTCGTACCGCATCGGCACGGGCTGGATCGTGGACACCCCCGGCGTGCGCTCGTTCGGCCTCGGCCATATCGACCCCTCGAACATCCTGCGGTCGTTCACCGACCTCGCAGCCCTAGCCGAAGACTGCCCCCGAGGCTGCACTCACCTCCCGGATGCCCCGGACTGCGCGATCATCGAGGGCGTTGCCGAGGGCAAGCTCGGGCCGCTCGGGCCGCTGCGGCTCGAATCCTTCCAGCGCCTCATCACTACGCTGGGTTCGTGACTGAGTACTCTTCTGGCGACGACCTTGCCCTCGCCCTCGCCCTCGCGGCGAACGCCGACCACATCTCCCTCGATCGGTACCAGTCGCTCGACCTCGTCGTGACGACCAAACCCGACCGCACGCCGGTCACGGATGCCGATCAGGCCGTCGAGCGCAGCATCAGGTCTGGCATCGAGGCCGCGAGGCCGACAGACTCGATCCTCGGCGAGGAGTACGGCACCCAGGGCGACTCGTCGCGCCAGTGGATCATCGACCCCATCGACGGCACCGCCAACTTCCTGCGCGGCGTACCGATCTGGGGCACGCTCATCGCGCTCGCGGTTGACGGCGTTCCGGTCGTGGGTGTCGTGAGTGCTCCGGCCCTGGGCAAACGCTGGTGGGGTGCCACCGGCCACGGGGCCTGGGGCCAAGCGACGGGCGAGAAACCGCGCGCCCTGCGCGTAAGCGGCGTGGATGACCTCGCCGATGCATCCCTGAGCTACAACAGCATCACGGGCTGGGACGAGGTGGGGCGGCTCGAGGAGATCCTCGGCCTGACTCGGCGCGTGTGGCGGTCGCGCGCGATCGGCGACATGTGGGCGTACATGCTGCTCGCCGAGGGTGCCCTCGACCTCGTCGGGGAGTTCGACCTCAAACCGTACGACATGGCCGCCCTGATACCGATCATCGAAGAGGCGGGCGGACGGTTCACCTCAGTCGACGGCGAGTCGGGACCGTGGAGCGGCAGCGCCCTCGCGACCAACGGCCTGCTGCACGACGCAGCCCTGGCCGCGCTCTCCCGGCCAGAGAACGCCTGACCATATATCGGGTTTCGGCGAGTTGCACCCCCATTCGGGGGATGCTGATTCGCTAGGCTCAGCGGTGGACCTGAACCGAATCGGGAACCTTGAGAGAGGAAATCTTGGCCATGGCAACCACACAGAGCAGCACAGCACGCTTCATCGCACTTCTCGCCGTGGGGGCGGCAAGCCTCGCACTGGCGGGTTGTAGTCTCCTGCCCGGCGGCAACGGCGGCACGGACACCGGCGACACCACGACGAGCGACGAGGGCGACGACGTCTTCAGCATCGAAGTCGGCGACTGCCTCAACGACGCCGACGTGAGCGACGAGGTCAGCTCAGTGCCGATCGTCGACTGTGCAGAGGCGCACGACAGCGAGGCGTACTTCGCCCAGGACCTGCCCGACGGCGACTTCCCCGGTGACGACGCGATAGTCACGTCCGCCGAGGAAATCTGCGCACCGGAGTTCACGACCTTCGTCGGTGTCGCCGACGCCGACTCGGCGTACACCTACAGCTACTACTACCCGACCGAGGCGAGCTGGGGTGCTGGCGACCGTGAGATCCTGTGCGTCGCGTACTCAGACGACCTGAGCCAGATCACCGGAAGCGTCAAGGGCCTCAACAGCTAGTGATCCCCCACCGCCCCGTCGCCGCCCTGGCGCTGGCGGTCGCGAGCATCGTGCTCGCCGGCTGCACAGCCCTCGGCGGCGCGGGCGGCGCACCGACCCCGACCCCGACCGGGGTTCCCGAGATCGATGTGCTCGACCTCGATGTGGGCGACTGTCTCGTCACGGGCGGACCGGGGCGGGTGACCCAGACCGTGCCCGTGGTCGACTGCTCCCTGGAGCACGACAGCGAGGCTTACGCGAACATCACAGTCGAGGGCAGCAGCTTCCCGGGCGACGATGCCATCAGCACGCAAGCAGTCGCGGAGTGCACAACCGAGTTCGCGACCTTCATCGGTCTGGACTACGAGAAGTCGAACCTCGACTTCGCCTACTACTACCCGACCGAGAGCAGCTGGGAGCGCGGCGACCACGAGATCCTGTGCCTCGCGATCGACCCAGGGGCAGAGAACGTCACAGGGTCGCTCGCTGGCTCCGCCCGCTAGCCCTGCGGATCATCGCGGGCGTACATTACGACCATGGGGAAACCCGACGACGCGAGCATCCGGCCGGGTACTGCCATGCCGCCCCGACCCGGAATGTCGGACTCGACTCCCGCCCCCATCCGTAAAGCGCCCCTCCCCGCCGGTGCCGTGCTCGCGTCGCGCTCGCTTTGGGTGACCAGCATCGTGGTCACGGTCGCGGCCGTCGTGTTCGCCTTTCTCTCGCGAGCAGATCAACTGCAGCCGCTCATCGATGTCATCGCCGAGCTGCAACCCCGGCTCGACTCCAAGGAGCAGGAGTCGCTCGCCGCCGCGATCATCATCGGCAGCCTGTCCGGTCTCGCGGTGATCGTTCTGGTGGAAGCGCTGCTCGTCAGACGGATGGTCGTGCGTGCCAAGGGTGGAGCGCGCTGGGGCCTGGTCGTGCTGGTCGTTCTCAACGTGTTGGTCTGCGCCGTGGCGTTCTCCTTCATCACGGTCGGCCAGTACGGAGTGCTCGCCGCGGGGCTGCTCGCGGCGGAGGTCGCCCTAGCTTGCGCGGCGCTGGTCGCCGGCTTCCTGCCCTCCGCGAGCGAGTGGTTTCGTCGCGAGGACCAGGCGAGGCGCCGCACTCCCGGCATGGCCTAGTTTCGCGAGCATCGCCTCGCAGCTGCGGACGACGACAAGACACAACGCAGCGGTCGCGCGGTCCATGAGGGGGCTCACGGCCCTTCCTCGCCATCTCTCGAGCACGAGCACGGCTTCCCGCTCCTGATCGATGGACGGGGTATCCGAGTCCAGTCCCAGCCGGTCGACCTCGGATACCCCGCGACCGCCGAGCAGGCGCTCCACTTCATCGAGAAGCGCAGGCTCGAGCCCGATGGTCCCTTCCCTCAGCACCGCGAGCGCGCGAAGTTCGCGCAACTCGTGTGCACTCGCACGGATGTGCTCGATTGACGCCTCGAGCACCTCCGAGTCGGGGTGCGGGCGCTCGCGGATCACGCGCTCGACCCCCGACAGCGCCGCATCGGCCTTGAGGAAGCCCGCGCGCACCTGAAAGCGCCCGGTGAGGAGCGCGAGTAGTTCATCGAGTCCGCTACGCCGGGCGAGTTCGCGCGAGAGCGCTGACGCGTTGGACGTTCCGCCCTTGATGAGCGAGCAGGCCAAGCGGACGCCGAACGACCCGAACCTGTCGAGGAGGGCGACGCGCGTCGCATCCTTTCCTCCCGGCGCGTCGGGATCGGCCACGAACCGATCGGCGGACATGAGCAGCTTCTCGCGCTGTGTGCGGTCCATCGCCGCGAGCGTCGACAGGGCGGCGAAGTCCGCCTGCCGCAGGCTGCGCGCGCTCTGTGCAAGCAGGCCCGCCACCGGTACCACGGCGGTGGCCAGCGTTCGGAGGGATTCCTCATCGCGGTAACGCTCAGCGATCGCCCCGGCAGAGATCATGGCGTCGATGCGGCCCGACCCCGCCTCGTCGGCCCGGGAGAGAACGACCAGCGCGTTCACCACCCCCGAGAGCCCCGCGGCGCCATCGCGCAACGACTGCAAGAGCGCGATATCGGTCTCGTGCAGGTGTCGCATGAGATAGATGACGGCATCGGTTTCGGACGGCGCGCCGTCGGGAACCAGGAATGCCCTCGAGCGCGCGGAGACAGCCGCCGAGGTCGACGCAACGCCGGGAGTGTCGATGAGGGTGATCTCGCGAAGGGTGCGTGACGGCCACTCGACATCGAGCCTGTCCACGTCGTCGGCGGAGGCCTTCCCGAGATTGAATGACAGGCGACCTCGCCTGCGCACGACGGGGAGGTTCCTGGCCTCGCCGTCGAGGAAGTGTGCAGTGACTCTCGGGGTATCGCCGTAGCGGTACCACGTGACGATACGGGTGCACTCGCCGGTGTCGGTGGGAGCAATCTCCTCGCCGAGGATCGCGTTGAGCAGTGTCGACTTTCCCGCCTTGACCATGCCCACCATCGCGACCCGCAGAGGCTCCGTGATCCTCGCAAAACACGCGTCGAGAATGGTGAGGGCCTCTGGATCGTCCCGGTAGATCGTCAGGGCATCGTCGATGAGGGTAGTGACGGCGTCCGTCGTGCTCTCGCTCATGCGCGGGATCCGGACCGTTGGATCGCGGCAACGGCCGGCGGTGGTGACGGGAGAAGGGCCGGCTTGACGGGAGGCGCTGGCGCATCGGGTGCCTGGGCGAGCTCGCGAGCACGGGACTGGAGGCCACGCACCTCGACGAGGCGAGCGCGCAATTCGGCGATTCGTTCCTTCCCCTCCGCCGATCGCGACGTGGCCGCGACCTGCATCGCGATCATCGACTCCGCGAGCGAGCGGTGATACTCGTCCGCGATCTGGGTGAAGTGATCGCGCGTCGCACGCTGCACGAGACGCAGCCTGTCCTTGAGCTGTTTGCCCACCTGGAAGATGACCTCGTCGACCTGCTTGTGCACGAGAGCTTTCGCGTCGGAACGACGGCGCTTGAGGCGGGCATCCCTATCGTCTCGATAGACCTTGGCGCCGATGAGCACACCGGCCGCGATCGAGAGCGGGTTGATCAGGGCGAGGCCCATGATCCCGGTGATGAGACCCACCATGAGCACTCCCCCGTACGACCCGCGCATGCCGATGAGGAGCTTCTCAAGCGGGTTGACGTGGCCGGAGTCGAGTTCGGGGATGAAGTCGACCGCATCCAACAGGTCGTCGGTACCGTCCACGCGCAAGACGGGGAGCGCGACATCATCCTGAGCGAAGTGCACAGACACCTCACCCGAGAGCCACTGCGCCCGCTCGTTCGTCCAGACGAACGTGTCAGATATCGCGGCGGAGATTCGCTGCTCGATCCAGTCGACAAACGCATCCCAGTCGGTTCCGGGATCACCCTCGCCGATCGCCTGCTCGGCATCGCGCTGCACGCTGCGCAGTCGATCCCGGAGGTCGTACTCCATGTCGGCGATCAGGTCACCGATCCCGTCGTTGAGCGTCGTCTGCCAACGGGATGACTTCTGCCGAAGTTCGCTCGCTCGCTGCTTGGCTGCCTCCATCTCGATGACAATCTGCCGGGCACCCAACGGATCCTCCAGGGCTGAGAGCTCAGCTTCGAGAGCGAGGGCAAGGTGATCCATCGCGAACCTGACGTCCTGGCAGGCTGCCCGACGCTGGATCATCTCCGACCGGCCGAGGATATTCGCCCTCAGGTGGTGCACGAGCGCGGGGAATCCCGACTCGGCGTTGAGCTCCTGGTCGTCGAGGCGTCCGGCGTGCAACCGCAGGTCTGACGAAACAGCGAAGAGCGGGATGTTCGAAGCGGCCCCGTTCAGGTGCTCCCGGTCGAGGTCGTTGACTCGCCGCCACTGGGGGTAGAGGTCGATCTTGCTCAGCACGCACGCGAGATTCGGCGACATTCGCAGCGCGTAGTCGAGAAACTGCATCTCCGGTTCTGTGAACTCCTGGGATGCATCGCTCACCAGCAGTACTGCGTCGGCCGTGGCCAAAGCGGTCAGGGTCGCGAGAGAGTGGGACGAGCCGAGCCCCCCGACCCCGGGAGAGTCGATCAGACACAACCCACCAGCAAGGATGGCCCGCGGCAGGAATGCCTCGGCAGCAACGAGGTGCCTCGAGTTGTGCGGGTTCCCGCTCTCGGAGACGTGCTTCGCAAGGTCATCGAGGGGGATCGTGCGTCGATCCACCCGTTCGACCGCCATCGCTGCCGAGGGGTCATGGACACCCTCCGCGGGGAAGATGAGGGCGGCCGACGGTGTCTCCCCGTACCGCACCACCGTCGGGACGGAGGTCGCGATGTCGTCGCCCACCGGACACACGGGTGCATTGACGAGCGCGTTGATGAGCTTGCTCTTGCCCTGTTTGAATTCGCCGACGACCATGACCCTGATGTCGGGGTCGAGCAGACGAGCACGGGTCTGGCGAAGCCGCCCGGAGAGATCGGTTCGATCGGAACCGGATGTGAGCTCGATGCCACGGTGCACGAGTGAGACCAGATCCGACATGGGCGTGTCCGTTCTTTGTTCAGGTAGTACGTGAGTGACACCGGTCCGGCATCGCGTGCTGCGGGCTGCCGGACCGGTGCGGTCTCTGCTGGGTGTGTATTCAGTTGTGTGGAGGGATGAATCAGTTCAGGGAACGACGACGACAACGAGCGAGTCATCGACATCGGTCTCGTTGTCCTGCACGACGACAGAGTCGGTGTTGTCCTGGTTGAACGACTCGTCTTCGTAGTTGAACGAGTCCTCGTTCTCGGTGTTGTAGGAGTCCTCGTTCTCGACGTTGCCCGAGTCCTCGACCGAGTTGTCGGAGTTGTCGTTGCCCGAGTCCTCGATCTTGACGTTGCCCGAGTCCTCGATCGAGTTGTCCGAGTTGTCGTTGAACGAGTCGTTCACGGAGTGGTCGGAGTTGTCGGTCCAGGACGAGTCGTGCGAGTCGTTGCCAGAGTCCTTCACGTCATCGCCGGCGATGATCGCTCCGTCGCCCGAGGCGACGTTGGCCTCGTTGTCGAACAGCTGGTTGACGTCACCGTTCGCCCAGATGTTCTGGTTGACCGACTGGTCCAGGATGGTGTCCCGGTCATCGATGCTCGTGTACGAGTAGTTGTTGAGCACGTGCGTGAGCTGCTGCACCGCCGCCGCGTGGTCGTTACCCCAGCCGCCACCGCCACCACCACCGCCGTTGCCGCCGCCGCCGCCCCAGCCGCCGCCGCCACCGCCACCGCCACCGCCACCGCCACCACC